>Ga0207789_1000315_pt1 | contig 22196 bp, 18 predicted proteins | sample HigsolmetaGSP12D_FD_184840 | JGI IMG/M metagenome (GOLD analysis project Ga0207789, IMG submission 184840) | High solid enriched microbial communities from the Joint BioEnergy Institute, USA - SP1-2-D (SPAdes) | ecosystem: Engineered > Bioreactor > SSF (Solid state fermentation) > Aerobic >...
AGTGACAACATAAACTAAATTTAGAACTGCTTATTCAAAAAAATTTTATCAAACAAGTACAAAACGACTGGAATCAAAATATTTTGACTATGTTTCTCCAATTTTGAATAAATTCAGATCCTTTTTTTCAGATAGTACTATTTAATAGTACGTATATTGAGCCGATTGGTTTCACTTATTTGGAAAATGGATGGAAGATGATTATGGCATGCAAGAAGTACTGTTTGGAGAAATTTTTGGAGTGAAATATATAAAAACTGCCAAACTATCAACATTTGGATAGTTTGGCAGGTGATTATCAGATATTAAGATTCTAACAATAATTTTTCCGGATCTTCAAGCATTTCTTTCACTTTGACTAGGAATGTAACAGCTTCTTTTCCGTCGACAATGCGGTGATCATAAGAAAGGGCGATATACATCATCGGCCGAATTTCAATTCTAGTATTATTATCTACCGCAACCGGACGATATTTAATTGAATGCATTCCTAAAATACCGACTTGTGGTGCATTTAAAATTGGTGTTGACAATAAAGAACCGAATGTACCACCGTTTGTAATTGTAAATGTACCGTCTTGCATGTCGGCGAGCGCCAGTTTTGATTCTCTTGCTTTTATCGCTAAGTCTGCAATTTCTTTTTCAATTTCGGCAAAGTTCTTCCGATCAGCATCTCTTACAACAGGAACGACTAAGCCGGAATCTGTAGATACGGCAATCCCTATATTGTAATATTTTTTCAAGATAAATTCGTTGTCATGGATTTCTGCATTTAAATAAGGTATTTGTTTTAATGCCGCTACGACTGCTTTTGTGAAGAACGACATAAAGCCAAGTTTCACATCATGTTGTTTTAAGAATTCATCTTTTCGTTTTTTCCTTAATTCCATAACTGCAGAAAGATCAACTTCATTAAACGTTGTTAAAATAGCTGCAGTGTTTTGCACATTTTTCAAGTTTTTCGCAATCGTTTGCCGTCTTCTCGACATTTTCACAACTTCAACGCGATCATCTTGTGGTACGAATACGGAAGCTGCCGGTTTCGATGTAGCTGCGGGTGCTACTGCTGCCGTTTTCGGTGCATTAGCAGCATTCAAGACATCTTGTTTGTTGACTCTTCCTAACGGATCAACAGTTGGAACTTGACTTAGGTCAATCCCTTTTTCACGTGCCAGTTTCCGAGCGGCTGGAGAAGCAATGATATTACTTGCAGCCGGCGATTTTGCCGTGCTTTGTACCGTTACTGGTTCCTGGGTTTTTTCTTGTGGAGCAGCAGTTTTCGGTGATTGTTCAGGTACACTTGGTGCCGCATCACTTTGAGCCGGTTCTACGGGTGCACTTGCCCCTTCATCAACAATTGCTATGGTATCACCAACATTCACCGTGTCGCCTTCTGCAAATAATGTCTCTTTCAATACTCCGTCATAATCAGAAATAATATCAACGTTTACTTTATCCGTCTCTAACTCTAGGATTGCTTCACCTTTTGATACTGTTTCCCCCGGTTTTTTTAGCCAGTTAGAAATCGTCCCTTCTGTAATCGATTCTGCTAATTCTGGAACTTTAACTTCTGCCATGTTTCGTACACTTCCCTTTTTGTTTTATGTCATTGGAATATCCGGCAGTGTCAGGCTTTTTAAATAGTCCTTACACAAAATCCGGATACCCCATTTCTCCCGTCTCCTGATTACCCCTAACAGTAAAACAATGGGGTTCAAAAATGAATTTGTTCATGTCCCTGTTTCATCCAAGGGTAACTCCCGCCGCGAAACAGTGGAGCACGAAAATGAATTAGTTATGTCCTGCTTATTTCAAGGATAACTCCCATCGAAAAACTGTGGAATTTTAAAATGTAACTTTCATTCGTATTCAATGAAAATAGTTTTAACCAAAATTATTATGTTTTTCCGAAACGCGTATGGACGAACTGCTTAGTATTTCAATCATTAGGTCTTTCCCCGATAAAATAAGTGATTATTTAGACCGGTTGGAACCCCACACTATATCGATATGTGGGGTCTCCAACCATTTATTTTACTTTGTACTCAGAATAGCATCTAAAGTGATTGCTTCCCGGATAATTCGCTCTTGCTCTTTTTTATGAACCAGTGGATCTCCTTCTGACGGACTTGCCATAAATGGTCTTCCGATATAAGAAACAGGTAAACCTTTTGGAACAAGTTCTTGTAAGCGAGGTTGCATATAACTCCAAGTACCCATATTTTTCGGTTCATCTTGGGCCCAGACAACCTCTTTTAAGTTTTTATACTTTCGTAAAATATTATTGATCTGCTTTTCCGGGAATGGATAAAGTTCTTCTACCCGAATGATATCCAACCATTTATATTTTTCCGGTTCCTTTAAATGCTCGGACAGTTCCACAGCGAGGCGGCCGGTACAGAAAATGACTCGTTCAACTTTTTCCGGTTCGATTCCCAGTCCCGGTTCTTCAATAATCGGTTGGAAGCCTCCATTTGTAAACTCTTCAACATAGGAACTGGCAGACGGATTCCGTAATAAACTTTTTGGTGTCATAATTATTAACGGTCGAATATACTCTGTTTTTAACAATGCTGCTTGGCGTCTCAGTATATGAAAATATTGAGCGGAATTCGATAAGTTAGCAACCGTCCAGTTGTTTTCCGCTGCCAGTTGCAAATATCGTTCCAATCTTGCACTGGAGTGTTCCGGTCCTTGTCCTTCATAGCCATGTGGAAGGAGCATGACCAAACCGGAAGATTCTCCCCATTTCGCTTTACCGGCTGAAATAAATTGATCAATGATCACTTGGGCACCGTTTGCAAAATCGCCGAATTGTGCCTCCCACAATACGAGCGTTTCCGGTGCAATAACGCTGTAGCCATATTCAAAACCGAGAATTCCTGCCTCTGACAATGTACTGTTATGAATGGCGAAACTTGCATTTGCAACGTCGAGATGTTGTAAAGGAATATACTTTTCCCCGGTTTCAACATCCGTTAGAACAGCGTTACGATGGGAGAAAGTACCTCTTTCTGAATCCTCACCGGTTAACCGGATTGGTTTTCCGTCTTTTAATATTGTTGCAAAAGCGAGTGCCTCTGCATGTCCCCAATCAATTTTTCCTTTCTTTTCAAAAACTTCGAGGCGACGACCGAGTATTCTTTCAAGCTTTTTAAAGGCTTTTAATTCTTTTGGCCAATCAAGTAGCGCTTTGTTAAGCGCTGTTAATGTCGCTTTATCCACCGTCGTGTCAACAGAAGGAAATTCCTTCACTGCACCCTTTTGTAATTCGGCAATTGTCGGTACTTCCTTAACTTGTTTATCAATACGGTCATTAGCCTGTTTTAACTTATTCCAAGCAGCCGTCTCCATTTCTTTTGCTTTTTCTGCCGTAAATATTTTTTCATCAAGTAATTTTTTCTTATAAACCTCTGTAATGGTCGGATGAGCTTTAATTTTATTGTAAAGAACCGGGTTTGTTGCCATCGGTTCATCCAGCTCATTATGACCGAGCCTGCGATACCCGATTAAATCAATCAAAACATCTTTATGGAATGTTTGCCGATATTCAAATGCCAATTGCATAACAAGAAGACTTGCTTCCGGATCATCGGCATTCACGTGAAAGATCGGAACATGGTATCCTTTTGCAGAATCACTGGAATATCTTGTTGAACGATACTCATGACCTTCTGTTGTAAAACCAATGACATTGTTCGCAATAATATGAATTGTACCGCCTGTATGGTAAGCTTCAGTTCCGGCAAAATTAAACACTTCATATACGATACCTTGACCGGCAAAAGCAGAGTCTCCATGAACAACAATTGGAAGTGCTTTATTTACATCTTGTTTTGGCGCACCTTTTTTAAACCGATCATCTTGGGCAGCTCGTGCGTATCCCTCTACAACCGCATCGACAAACTCCAAATGGCTTGGGTTGTTTGCTAAAGTTACTTTTACTGTTTTATTTCCAAGCTTCCGGTTGCGAACAGCGCCCAAGTGGTATTTTACATCCAGTGTATGACCGACTGTTTCAAAAAAGTCCGGATCGTTATTTTCCCATTTCGAATGTTGAAACTGTGATAACAGGGCCTCATAAGGTTTTCCCAACACATGTGCAAGTACATTTAGTCTGCCGCGATGTGCCATGGCAATCATTACATTTTCAATATTGTTTTCTCCTGCTAATTGGACAAATTCATCGAGTGCAGGAACAAGCGTTTCCAATCCCTCGACGGAGAAGCGTTTTTGTCCGACATACATTTTATGAATAAACTGTTCAAAACTTTCCGCAGCAACTAAGCTTTCAAATAGGTTAATTTTTCGCTCAACAGGAAATTTTTTTGAACCAAATTGATTTTCAATTTTATTTTTCAGCCAATCTTTTTCCTTTTCATCATCAAGATGTTGGAATTCAAACCCAATCTTACCTGTATAAACATTTTTCAAATATTGAATCGCTGATAAGCCGTCGGAAAAATTCCCCTTTAAATTCGGACAAATAATATCAGCCGGGATTTCTCTTACATCGGATTCTGTTAAGCCATAATAAGCCAAAGTGAGTATTTCTTGCTTTTCTTGTTTTTCTAACGGATAAATATCTGCCTCTAAATGGCCATACAATCGAATGTTTTCGGCCAATTTCATAACTTGGACAAGCTTTTTCATTTTGTTCAGTACATAAGTCGGCGAAAGCTCAGTAGATATTGCCGTGCCAGTTACGCTTGTTTCCTCAACTTGCGGTTCACCCCATTTGGCAAACAATACTTTTAGGCTCTCTTCCACTTGGTCAGGATTTTCGAGATATAAATCATACTGCTCAATTAAATATCCCAAGTTTAGTCCGAGAAAATCATGCCAAGGGTTTCCTTCACTGATCATTCCATCCACATCCCTGTTCATAATAATTTCACATGCCCTTACAACTATACAATACCTTAAGTAAGCGCATGCAGCATCCCTTTGCCTCTAATATAGCATATTTCCAACATATAAGAGCATGAAACGACTTATTTATTTTAATGTTGAAATCCCGTTTCTGAATTAATACTATTACATAAATAGTAAAAATTCTAGTGTTTTACACGTATTTTACCCATTTTGGTAATTCAAAAAGCTTATTGCTTTTCTAAAACTTCATCAAAAATAATAATGTCTCTCATTTGCTATGTTTTCCCGCCATGCTTATAATTTTCTATTTGCTTTTGTTTATGATTATTATATGAAGAAAATGTTTTTTTGAGAGGGGTTTTTGATTTTAGTAGGAGGAGATTGTTTATAACTGATTTAGATAAATTTTGGCTGCATATTTCAGAGTTTCGGTTGATTTTCATTTCGGTGGCGGACGCTTTCCGCGGGCACGGCCTTAGCCGCTTCGTCGCTCGTATCCTCGCTCCTGCAGGGTCTTCGGCTCGTGCTGTTCCCGCAGGAGTCGCCGCCACCTTCTCTTCAGTCAAATTATACAAATTGGATTAATTTTTGACTTTCTGGACAGCCCCTTTCCTTATCGATTCGTCCAAGTTTATGGGTACTTTTGGAAAATGCGCGAGTTTCATTCAATACCAATTAATTATGGTCATCCTTTCTATAGGAGTAAATCAAAATTCGTTCATTTGGGTTATGCTCAAATTCCCCTTCAATTTTAATTTCTTTAGTTAGCTGGAAAATGGTTCGATTATCCAAAAATGACAGATATTCAATGGAAGGATAATAAAAAATTAAATCCACTTCCCGGTTAAATTGTTCAAGCGATTCCATAATGTTGTTGAATACTTTTATAAAAATTGGCGCCGAAAACGGATTAAAGAAATAAAATTTGTTATCTGTCGGCTGAACGATGTATTTTTCTGCATGCATACAGAAAAATTGGATTTGATATTTACTTTTTGGTCTGTGCTGTAAATAGTGAAGTCGATTTTTTTCTGCTAAAAAATATAAATGATCATCCATTTCGATTCCTCGCGCATTCACACCAAATACAGCATTTAAATAAAACAACAGCCGGCCTTTTCCGCAACCATAATCAACAACATGGTCACTCGGCTTTAATTCTATATTTTTTGCCAGCTGTTCAAGTACGGGATAGGGCGTCGGTTCATAAGGATAATAATTTAAAAACGGCTTGATATTCCGTTCAGGACCGGTTTCAATATTCAGCTGTTTATCGTAATTCTTTTCTGCCATGGTTGCTGCTCCTAATTTGCCAGTCATGTTTTCTGATTTTGTGAGGCTAATCCAAAAATTTTTACCGGATATTCCAATAGAGATCAACTTTTGCTACGGTTAGTCTAATTAATCGTATAATGCGCGAACAAGTCAACCATCAACTTTTGCTATTTAATAAATTTTTATGGCAGTTGCCAGTTAATCTCTGTTTGGCCAATTGTTTTCAAAATCGAGTTTGTTTTGGAAAACGGTTTGCTCCCGAAAAAACCTCGATGTGCCGATAACGGGCTCGGATGGGGTGCCTTTATTATAAAATGTTTATTCGTATCAATAAGTTGCTGTTTCATTTGGGCTGCGCTTCCCCATAATATGTAAACGACGGGATTGCTTTTTCTGTTTAATATTTCGATCACCCGATCTGTAAATATTTCCCATCCCCTTCCTTGGTGGGAATGGGCCTGCCCTTCACGAACAGTTAAAACCGTGTTCAACAATAGAACACCTTGTTTTGTCCACGGGACGAGATAACCGGAAGAGGGAGGTGTGCAACCGAGATCCGCTTGTAATTCCAGAAAAATATTTTTTAACGATGGCGGGAGCGGCACCCCGGGTTTCACGGAGAAACTAAGTCCATGGGCTTGATTTGGACCATGATAGGGATCTTGTCCCAAAATGACCACTTTCACGTCCGCAAAAGCAGTGTAATGAAGCGCATTAAAAATTTCGTACATGTCCGGGTAAATCCGGTAATGTTTATATTCTTGTTTCAGAAATTCCCGAAGCTGCAAATAATAGGGCTTGGAAAATTCCTCTTCAAGGAGTGGCGCCCAATCATTTTTTAAAATTTGTTTTTTCATCTAACTCATTCCTTATTTCCATTCATTATTAGCATATAATTTTATCATAATATGATAGGATACGAGTATTTTCTAAACAAATAGATTGCTCTTTTGATGAAGAGCTAACCGGAAAAGCAATCATCTTACCGGATAACTCCAACCATTCATAAACTGTTTTGACTATTTTACTAAGGCTAATTTTTTCAGCCTTTGATGACTCCAGAGCAGAAGATAAGGGGCGTGTTTTGACTATTTTATTATTCCTAATTTTTTCAGCCCATAGTAGATACCGGAATTATCCACAGTGGTCGTTCGGTGTTTTGCATATGGAAAGAGATTTGGGTCTCCGTTTGCCATTACAAAACTTTCGCCGACTGTCTGGAGCATCTCCTTGTCGTTCATTCCGTCGCCGAATGCAATCGCCTGCTCTTTCGGAATTCCTAAAACAGCAAGAACCTTTTCCACGGCAGTCCCTTTGTTTATATTTTTTTGGATTAAATCATAAGCTTTTGAAATTCCTTCTACATTTACCGTGCTGACATATAAGTTTGGCAGTTGTTTATAGAACGGTACATGTTCCTTGGACAAATTCATTACTGTCATACTGTAGATAGGCAGGGCTAAATTTTCCGGATACAGTTCATTTTCCTTTAATTGGAAATGAGCAATGAAATTTTCCACTTCCGGATGCGTAAGCGAAGTGAAGAGATTTTTTTGGTCGGTATATAAAACTAATTCATTGTTATATTCTTTTGCTAAATTAAGGGTATGCTGAACGAGATCATGATCCATTGGTTCATCCAAGATTACGTTATTTTTATAAACGGCGTATGCCCCGTTATACCCGATTGCCGATCGAATCCCCAGTTCTGCCCGAAGTTCATCCAGCTCATGGAGAGGTCGACCGGTCGCAATAAAAACTTCTATGCCTTTACTTTGGGCTTCCTGAATTGCTTTTTTCGTTAGCTCTGTATATGAATGGTCATAGGTTAAAATCGTTCCGTCAATATCGAGAAAAAGTGCTTGATATGTCATAAATAACTCCTTTGTTTTTGATAATTGATGCTCACAATCTATATTAACATTGTTTTAGGAAATGAAAAAGGGAAGGATCCATTGGAAATGATGGAGGTGGGTTTTCGTGACGACGAGTAGGGGTTCGTTGCCAAAAATGAGAATTTTTCATCTTAAAGTGGCGACGAGAATTGGTTTCGTCGCCAAAATTGAGCGGTTTTCACTTCAAAGTGGTGACGAGATTGAGTCTCGTCGCCAAAATTGAGCGATTTTCACTTCAAAGTGGTGACGAGATTGAGTCTCGTCGCCAAAATTGAGCGGTTTTCACTTCAAAATGATGACGAGATCGAGTTTCGTCGTCAAAATTGTGGGGTTTTCACTTCAAAATGGCGACGAGAACGGGTTTCGTCGTCAAAATTGTGCAGTTTTCACTTCAAAATGGTGACGAGATTGAGTCTCGTCGCCAAAATTGAGCGGTTTTCACCTCAAAATGGTGACGAGAACGGGTCTCGTCGTCAAAATTGTGCAGTTTTCACTTCAAAATGGCGACGAGAACGGGGCTCGTCGTCAAAATCGGGTGTTTTTCACCTCAAAATGGTGACGAGAACGAGGCTCGTCGTCAAAATAATGCGGTTTTCACCTCAAAATGGCGACGAGAATTGGTTTCGTCGCCAAAATTGAGCGATTTTCACTTCAAAGTGGTGACGAGATTGAGTCTCGTCGCCAAAATTGAGCGGTTTTCACTTCAAAATGGCGACGAGAATTGGTTTCGTCGCCAAAATTGAGCGGTTTTCACTTCAAAATGGCGACGAGAACGGGTTTCGTCGTCAAAATTGTGGGGTTTTCACTTCAAAATGGTGACGAGATTGAGTCTCGTCGCCAAAAAATGGAGTTTCCGGCCAAAAAATGACGACGAGAAATGGCCTCGTCGCCAAAAAGTGGAGTTTTTCGCGCAAAAATGACGACGAGAAAGAGTCTCGTCGCCAAAAAGTGGCATTTCCCGGCTCAAAATGACGACGAGAAAAGGTCTCGTCGCCAAAAAATCAAGTTTTCCACCGCAAATTGGTGACGAGAACAGGGCTCGTCGTCACAATAAAGCGTTTCTCACCTCAAAATGGCGACGACCCACCTTCAAACTTTTACTTACTGTACATTTACAATATATCCAGCTACTCCCTAAAATAAATATATTTGCCGGCAAAGATTTCCCGTTTGCATTCCCCTTTATAGCGCAAATATTCAAGATGCGCCAATGTTTCACCAATCGCAAACCTTGAATCATGGGTATTGTGAACTTTTGAAAATAATTTTTTACAAGCTTCAAAAACGGTTTGTCCGTTTGCTAACTCAGCCAATAGTTTTTCCAAACGCTCTTCATGATGTGCCATAATTTCATCAATTCGGCGATTCGCATTCGTAAACGGGGTGCCATGGGATGGAATAACCATTTCCACATCGAGTTTTCGAATTTTTTCCAGTGATTGAAGATATGTGCCTAATGGATTCGGATCCCCGTAAAACCAATACGATATATTTGGTGTAATTTTCGGTAAAATATGGTCAGTGGAAAGGAGTACACTCTTTTCCTGATTATAAAAAACGATTAAGCCGTCCGAATGCCCCGGCGTAAAAATGACTTCATAGCTGTATTTACCAATTTTGACTCGTTCACCTTCGTTCATATAGTGGTCTACTTTAGGATACGGCTTTACCCTCGGAACAAAAGATGCCATATTATCAATCAGCTGTTTAGAAATGGTTGACGGAATCCCTGCTAATTCATAATTGTTCCTAAATGTTTGCAGATGATGCTCCTCCCATGCACCAAGGCCAAGATCTGCATCAATCTTTGTCATGGACAAGCGGGCTTCTGTTTTTTTCTGCAAACCGCCCGCATAACCAAAATGGTCAGGATGGTAATGGGTAATATAAATATCTGTCACATGCTTTCCTTCGAGCTCTTCATCCCACCGTGCTGCAGTATAATCATTGTGCAAGCCCGTATCAACGACAACCCAACCATTTTCACCTTCTGCTAAAAAACAATTCACATGGTTTAAACGAAAGGGAAGGTCGAGTCTGACTAATTGTATCCCTAGTTCATCGAGCATCTCACCTCATCCTTTCGCTTATTTTCCCTCAAATTTCGGTGCCCTTTTTTCAAAAAATGCCTGAACGCCTTCAAGGTGATCGACTGTATGGAATAATAAAGTTTGCATGATCATTTCCTGTGCATCATTCGTTTTGTTTGTCAATTCTGTTGCATTGTTTACTAAATACTTAACGAATTTATTGGCAAGCGGCGGACCGTCAATAATAAATTTTGCAAATTCCGTTGCCTCTTTCAAAAGTTCTCCTTCAGCCAATCGGTTGACCAAACCTCTTGTGTGAAGTTCCTCTGCTGAAATCACTGCCCCTGATGAGATCCATTCCTTTACTAGCGAATGCGGTACGTTTTCAGCCAAGGCTTTCACAAGTCCTAAATCGGGAATCAAGCCAATATTTTTGAAGCTGATGGCAAAAGCGGCCTTCTTATCCGCTACAATAAAGTCGGATGCCAATGCCAAACTAAATCCCGCCCCGGCCGCATATCCATGTACGGCACTAATAACGTATTTATCCAACTCTTTTATTGTTTGTTGCAGCAAGGTAGCCCCCTTCATGTAAGTTAACATGTCGGCCGCTGTTTTTGCCTCTTTAAACGACCCAATATCCCCGCCGGAACAAAATGATTTCCCTGCTCCGGATAAAATGACCGCTTTTATCGTTTTGTCTGCTTCGGCATCTTTAAGTGCTTCAATAACACCTGAAACAAGGTCCCGGGAAAGGGCATTTAGTTTATCCGGTCTGTTCATTGTAATATAAGCAATTTGATTTTCTTTTTTTACATTTACAATATTTGTCATTTGATTCACCTCTATAAGAAATTTAAAATGATTGAGCATTCATTCAGTTATTGTTCCAGTAAAAATGAACATTTGTCTTTGAGCAATTTTTTGAGTGCATCCATTCCTATTTGATCAGTTTCAAAGTAATTTTTGCAACTGCGAGACTACAACTGGTTAAAAAGTAACACTTCTCTTAACAATTTTTTCTTTTGCCGCTTCATATTGCTGTTTCAGTTCGGCAACAATTTCAGCAAGGGATTGGACCTGTGTGATCGCACCCACCCCTTGTCCGGCTGACCAGACATCTTTCCAAGCCCGGATGTTTGGATTGCCCAACTCAGAAAAATCAATTTTTTCTTTCCGTTGTAATTTTTCCGGGTCAAGACCAACCTGTTTAATACTTGGAATTAAGTAGTTCGCATTCACACCACTGAACGCATCGGTATAAATAATATCCTCCACCCTTGATTCAATAATCATTTTTTTATAGGCTTCATTTGCCAAACTTTCTTTCGCCGGGATAAATCGTGAGCCAAGATAGGCAAAATCCGCTCCAAGAATTTCAGCGGCAAGAATATCTTCACCTTTCGACATCGCACCCGCTAAAACTACCGGACCATCCCAAAACGTTTTTACTTCGTGGATAAATGCAAACGGACTGTACGTGCCGCCATGTCCACCTGCCCCGCTGCAAACAAGAACGAGCCCGTCAACCCCTTTCTCAATTGCTTTTTTGGCAAATTTGACATTGATGACATCAGAAAAAACTACACCCCCATACTGGTGGGCAATTTCGACAACCGGGCTCGGGTCACCAAGAGAAGTGATAATGAGTGGCGGTTGATATTTTTTAATCAGTTGCAAATCTTCCGTAAACCTTTTGTTGGAACGGTGACTAATGAAGTTAATCCCCCAAGGTGCGATTTTTTTATCGGGATTGGCCGTTTTTATCCGGTCCCATTCTGTAGTAATCTGTTCAAACCACCCTTCCAGAATTTCATTTGTGCGGGCATTTAACGCCGGAAAAGTTCCGATAATTCCTGCCTCACATGCTCGCAAAACCATATTTGGGTCATTGATTAAAAACATCGGTGCCATAATGACCGGGATGGTTGTAGATTCTTTAAACTTTTCAATGCTTGTTTTTGTCATAAAATTCATCTCCTTTTTAGTTAAATATTGTCAATGGTAGAGCCAAAAACTCAATGAAACTGAGAAAACCATAACAATAGAAGAGAGAAAAACAGAATTTGGTTGCTTAATCCCTATGCGCACATATCGGGAAAGTTCAGCGCTGGAAGTTTTTACGCAGCGCAACTCCGGAAACTTTTACGGTTGCTTAACCCTTATACCCGCTTACCCGGTAAGGTTACCCGGCGCAACCCTGAAAAACTTTTACGATTTGTCTTGATTTAAATAATACTCTGTGTGTTCGCCTAATTTCGGGGCAGCTGCCCGGATTTTCCCCGGTGTTCTTGATAATTTAATAGGGATTCCAATATGTTTTACCGGTATGCCATCCTGCTCAATGGCTTCGAACATTTTTCTGGCTTGCACTTGCGGATGGTTGACTAGTTCGGCAAAATTTAAAACCGGCGAAACGCATGCTTCTGCATCTTCAAAAATATCCATCCATTCTGCCAATGTTTTTGTATACATAACGGTTTGAATATCGTGCTTCAGCTTATATTGGACTTCATCCGGTTCATTTAATAGAGGAATCCATTCCGGTTTCCCAAGTTTTTGGCAAAATATGCGCCAAAACTTCATTTCCAATGCCCCGACTGCTAACCAACGTCCGTCTTTCGTCTGATAGACCTCATAGCACGCAAGCCCACCGGACAACATCTGTTCCCCTCGTTTAGACGGAATGTTTTTCATCAAATAATTTGGAAGGGTGGATTGAAGAAGCGATATCACCCCATCCATCATGGAAATGTCGATAAATTGCCCTTTTCCGGACTTTTCCCGCTCCAATAATGCAAGTAAAATACCAGTCACTGCCGGATAAGCCCCACCAGCAAGATCAGCAACTTGAACGGCTGGTACAATCGGTTTTCCATCCTTTTCCCCCATTAACTCCAACAATCCGGCGTAACTAATATAATTGATATCGTGACCCGGCATTTCTGCATAGGGCCCCGTTTGTCCATAACCGCTAATGGCACAATAAATGAGGCGAGGGTTTATTTTTTCTAAAACAGGAAAATCGAGACCTAGCCGTTTCATGACCCCCGGACGAAAAGATTCGACAACCACATCGGCTTTTCCAACCATTTGTAAAAATTGGTCTTTTCCCTCATCTGTTTTCAAGTCGAGCGTTACACTTTTTTTATTCCGGTTCAAAGAATGAAACATCACACTATTTTCATCAATTTTCGGTTCATAATGTCGGGCATAGTCACCTAATTCAGGCGCTTCAATTTTAATCACTTCCGCCCCAAAATCGGCAAGAAGCATCGTGCAAAAAGGTCCGGGAAGCAGACGGGATAAATCCAGCACGCGGATGGATTGTAATGGAAACATCGATTCAACCTCTTTCATTAACGTTTTGGAAAAGTTGCCTTACACTCTAGCATTTGGGAAAATTGATCAGATTTTCTTTAACATTTGCTGTGAGTGCTATTAAAGTTTTTTCCGGCAAAGGTTTAGTCCAGTCGTTCAATAATTGTCGCATTGGCCATTCCGTAACCTTCGCACATCGTTTGAAGTCCGTAGCGACCGCCCGTTCTTTCCAGCTCACTCATCATCGTCAACATCAGTCTTGCTCCGCTGGCTCCAAGAGGGTGTCCTAGTGCAATGGCCCCGCCGTTCGGATTCAATTTTTTTGCATCCGCTCCGGTATCTTTCAACCAAGCAAGCGGTACCGATGCGAACGCTTCATTTACTTCAAAAATATCAATCTCTTGAATCGTTAAACCGGCCTTTTTCAACACTTTTTCCGTAGCCGGGATCACGCCGGTCAACATGAGGGTCGGATCGGAACCTACAACCGTCCTTGCGACAATGCGAAATCTAGGTTTTAACCCGAGCTGTTCCGCTTTTTCACGGGACATAATAAGAATGGCAGCGGCCCCGTCACTAATTTGGCTTGAGTTTCCGGCTGTAATAAAACCGTTTTCTTTAAAAGACGGCTTTAATCCTGCCAATTTTTCCATTGATGTGTCTTTACGCGGCCCTTCGTCTTTCGTCACAATCGTTTTCGTTCCATCCGGTAATGTAACTTCAACCGGCATTATTTCTTTCGCAAACCGGCCTTCATCTTGTGCCTGAATGGCTTTTTGATGACTATTCAGCGAAAATTCGTCCAACTCGTCTTTTGTCATATACCATTTTTCCGCAATCCGTTCCGCCGATAATCCTTGATTAATCATTTCATACTTAGAAGTAAGTGCCTCGCTGTAAGTTACCCCTTGCATATTAGAAAACATGGGTACACGAGACATGCTCTCTACCCCACCGGCAATAACGACATCCATATCCCCGCTCATGATTGCTTGTGCGGCAAAATGTACGGCTTGTTGACTCGAACCGCATTGTCTGTCAATTGTTGTTCCCGGCACTTCAATCGGAAAACCGGCAATAAGTGCTGCTTGCCTGGCAATATCAGAAGCCTGTTCCCCAACTTGCGTAACACAACCATAGATCACATCTTCAACAAGACCCGGCTCAATACCCGCACGCTTAACCACTTCGGCAAGCGGCAATGCGGCCAGTTCCTCCGCCCGAATACCACTAAGTAAACCATTTCTCTTTCCAACCGGTGTCCGTACCCCTTCGATAATAACCGCTTCTTTCATAGACGTTCCCCCTTCTTCTTAAGTAAAATGCCACTCAAAGTAAATTTTTCGCAATAATTTGCTTCATAATCTCATTTGAACCTGCATAAATGGAAGTTACAGCGATATCACGGTATCGTCTCGCAATCTCGTATTCTTCCATATATCCGTAACCACCATGTAATTGCATGCATTCACCGGCTATTTTTTTCGCCAAATCCGAAACCCACCATTTTGCCATCGATACTTCGGTGACGATAGATTTTCCTTTCATATGTTCCAAAATAAGCCGATCTACAAAAGCACGCCCTATTTGGAGCTCCGTGGCCATTTCGGCAATTTTAAATTGGGTATTTTGAAAATTGCTGATTGTTGTACCAAAGGCTTGCCGCTGTTTTACATAATCAATCGTTAACTCTAACATTTTTTCGGCAGAAGCCATACATTGAATAGCAACAAGCAAACGTTCCTGTTGTAATTTTTCCATTAAATAGTAAAATCCCTTTCCTTCTTCACCAAGTAAATTCGTTCTTGGGACCCGCACTTCTTCAAAAATTAACTCACTTGTGTCATTGGCATGCTGACCAATCTTTCTCAATTTTTTCCCTTTCTTAAAACCGGGGGTACCAGCTTCTACAACAAATAAACTAATGCCGCGGTGAGGAGGGTTTGCCTTTGGATCGGTTTTACAAACAAGAACAACTAAATCGGCCGTGTAACCGTTTGTGATAAATGTTTTTTCACCGTTAATGATATAGTCGTCCCCATCACGAATAGCGGTCGTTTGAATACTCGCCAGATCAGAGCCCGCTCCCGGTTCGGTCATCCCAATGGCCGTTATTATATCTCCTGTAAGTGCACCGGGTAACCATCGCTGTTTTTGTTCTTCCGTTCCATAAGATTCGATATACGGAATAACAATATCATTATGTAGACTGATCCCGACCATTCCCGTGCCGACCCGCTCCATTTCTTCATTCATGACAACCGCATAACCAAAATCGGTGCCTAAACCGCCGTATTTTTCCTCAACTTGCGGGCAAAGATAACCTTGTTCTCCAAGTTTTTTCCAAAATGAACGTGGCACTTCTTTATTTTTTTCCCACTGCTCATAGTTTGGGACCGCTTCTTTTTCTAAAAATTTCCGTAAAGCTTGTCGGAAAATCTCATGTTCTTCCGTTAAGTACAAGCGCTCCATCCGCATCATCCCCCTAATAATTAAAACGCTTTCTTTTTAAAAAATATCACCTTCCTTGTTTATGATTATTAATTATTTTCTAAAAAAAGGCAACTAAAAAATGAATCCCCATTCATCATTTTTTTGACAAACTTCAATCAGATTCTCCGCTAAACCAACTGGATGTCGTCAAAAAGTACTCCCATTGAAGTTCACTCTTTCGTTTTTACGAATATGTAAATTTTGCTTTCCTTTTACTTAAAAAGGCGTCGACACCTTCTTTATAATCCTCCGATGTAACGGATTCTAAAATTTCCTGTAAAATTTCGTCATTATCATCTTCTCCGCCATGCAGAACGTGATTAATGATTTTCTTCGCACCTCGAACAGTCATTTGTGAGTTTTCACATATCATTTTCGCATAAGCATATGTTTCCTTTTCCAACTGATCCGGCTCGTAGATTCGATCAATAAGCCCCATCCGGAGTGCTTCTTCAGCGTTAAAAATCCGCCCGGTATATAAAATATCTTTCGCATTTGCCTGACCAACCAAGTCAACTAAGTGCTTGGTTGCTTTCGTATTATAAATAATCCCAAGTTTTGCCGGGGTAATCGCAAATTTCCCGGTGGAGTCGGAAAATCGAAAGTCGCATGCCACCGCCAATTCGCAACCGCCTCCAACACAAAATCCTTGAATCATGGCAATTACCGGCTTTGGCCCTTTTGCGATTTTTTCCTCGAGATCAGCCATCACTTTACTATAGGTGATAATTTCTTCAGCTGTCGATCGCCTTGTTCGAAATTCGCTGATATCTGCACCTGCCGAAAAAGCTTCCTCAGTCGTACTGCGAAAGACAATAACTTTAACTGCACGGTCCTCATGGCAATGTTCAACATATTCATTCAGGCTCTCCCACATTTCGAACGATAGCGCATTTCTTTTTTCCGGCCGGTTAATAAAAATAGTTGCAATATTGTCTTTGACTTCCATAAAAACTTGTTTCGCCATGTTTACCTCCTAGATATACTCGTTCCTGTAAAACTTTCCTCTAGTCATTTTCTTGAAAGACCCATTCCTGCAAAATTTTCCTGAAATCATTTTCCCGGAACACTCATTCCTGCTTAAAATTTCCTCTAGTCATTTTCCCGAAATACTTTTCCCAAAACATCCATACCGCCTGTAGCAGATAAAATACAGCCGGTAATCAAATCAGACTTTTCATCCGCAAGAAAAGCAATTGTTCGGGCAATATCTTCTCCGGTCCCTTCCCTTTTTCTTTCGGGGGCGGATTTCATATAGGAAACGGCATCGGCAATTGTTTTTTCCTTCCACTCGCTTTTAATATCACCCGGTGAAACCATGTTTGCTGTAATCCCGTTTTTCGCTTCTTCTATTGCAATCGTTCGTGTTAGTGACGCGAGCCCCGTTTTTGCGGCAGCGAATGCGGAACGGTATATCCAACCCGGTGCCGTTTCTACCCGATCAAAACCCATGGTGATAATTCGTCCCCATTTTTGTTTTCGCATCGACGGAATGACCAGTTTTGCCAAATAAAAAGCACTGGTTAAATTTCCTTGTAACAAATAATTCCACTCGTCCATCCCATACTCTGTAAGTGGCTTTCTTTCTTGAATATACGGCCCGGCATTATGTACAAGAATATCAATTTTTTGAAAAACCTCCATCGCCTTACTTACCATACGCTCACAATCGGAGGAGTTTGCAACATCTCCTTGTACTGCAATATTTTTCGTATTATATCTCCGGTTTAGCTCGTTGGCAAGGGTCTCGGCTTCCAAGGCACTGTTTCGGTAGTTAATTACCACATTACAGCCTTTTTCAGCTAATTGAATCGCTGTTTGTTTTCCGATTCCGGTTGCTCCCCCAGTAATTAAGGCAACTTTATGATCCATAGAAAGTACCTCCTTATTTTTTGCAAAACGAATATTTTTTGTAATTAAATTTTGCCAGTATCCAGAAAGTCTTACAGGGAATTTCTTTACTGGTAAATATTTCCGTTTGAGTGAAAGGTTAATAAAGCAAGGGATTTCACGTGTTGCCTATGAAATAATTTCCGAAAATCGAAGTCGGACTATTTTCAAAGGTTATTATATTTGATAAAATTACTATAAAATTAGAAGGGCTTCAAATGATTAGAATGTTTCAGTATCCAGACTTTCAAGCTGGAAGTTGATACATATTACTCTTAGCTTACCAAAAATCTTTGCATTTGAGTAATGATTGAATCTTTGTCAGGAGGCGGTCCATTGAAAGAAATCCAAATTCGGCCGATTCGTAAAGAAGATATTTCCGGCCTTAATGAAATTCGTCGACAACCGGCTGTTACAGAGAATACCTTAGGCTTACCCTCCGAACGAATCGAAAGGACAGAAGAATTTTTTAATCGGCTCGGACCGGATGATCATGTTTTTGTGGCAGTAACCGGAAGTACTGTGGTCGGAATGGGAGCTCTTTTTGTAAACAGCGGAAAATTACGTCATACGGGAAGGCTTGTTTTGATGGTACATGGTGATTTTCAAAACAAAGGAATTGGCAGCTCGCTGTTAAATACTTTACTTCATCTTGCAGACCATGATTTAGGATTAATCAGGCTTGAACTTGATGTCGTTGTCGATAATGAATCTGCAATCCACTTATATAAAAAATTCGGATTTGAAATCGAAGGAAGACTGAAAAAAGCTCATTTTTCCCGTGGTGAATATCAAGATATTTTTATTATGGGGCGAGTGAAATAAAGTAATTTTGGCTGAACCAGTTCATCAAACAAATATTTTTTTGTGTAAAAACTAGAGGAGGCACATCATGAAACTGACAAATGAAGAACTTGAAATATTGGCGATATTGGAAGAAAATCATCGGCAATCGGTAAAATCAATTGCCATGCAAGTACAATTAAGTGAAGACAAGGTAGCAGAACTAATCAAAAAATTAGAAGATGAAAATATTATCGTTAGTTATCCGGCTCTAATCGATTGGAGCAAGGTTGACGGAAAAGAAAATGTCGTGGCTATGATCGACGTCAAAGTAACGCCAAAACGGGGAGTTGGCTTTGATGAAGTGGCTGAAAAGATCTATCGGTTCCCGGAAGTCACTTCCCTGTATTTAATGTCCGGTGCCTACGATTTGTCGGTTACGGTTGAAGGAAAAACAATGAAAGAAATTGCTATGTTCGTGTCGGATAAATTATCGACAGTCGAAAACGTCATCTCGACTACCACCCATTTTATGTTAAAAAAATATAAACATGACGGCGTGATTATTGAAGGAAAAGACGATCAAGACCGCAGAATGGTGGTAGCTCCATGATTGATTATAATCAATTTTTAGCAACACAAGCTGTCGAATTAAAGCCGTCCGGGATTCGCAGGTTTTTTGATGTAGCTTCAAAAATGGAAAATGTAATTTCTTTAGGTGTCGGGGAACCGGATTTTGTCACACCTTGGGCAATCCGTGATATGGCTATTGCTTCAATAGAGGACGGGTTTACTTCTTATACAGCCAATCCCGGGCTTCTTGAGTTACGGGAGGAAATAGCCAATTATATGGAACGGAAATATCATCTTTCCTATCAACCGGAAAATCAAATTATCGTAACAATCGGGGCTAGTCAAGCATTGGATACAGCTTTCCGTTCCTTATTAAATCCCGGTGAAGAAGTGTTGATTATTGAACCGGCATTTGTATCCTATGCTGCCTTAGTCACCATGGCAGGAGGAAAACCGATCCCCGTATCCACTTGGGCAGAGAACGGCTTTAAAGTGACGGCAGAACAAATAGAAAAAGCCATTACTGCCAGGACAAAAGCGATTTTATTATGTTCACCAAATAATCCGACGGGTGCTTTTTTAAATAAACAAGATTTATCGGCTATTGCGGAAGTAGTGAAGAAGCATAACTTGATTGTTGTTTCGGATGAAATCTATGCAGAGTTGACTTATGATGAGGACTATGACAGTATCGCCACCTTACCCGGTATGTATGAAAGAACCATCGTCATCAACGGTTTTTCAAAAGCTTTTGCGATGACCGGGTGGCGCCTTGGTTATGTTTGTGCACCACAGCCGATTATTGAGGTCATGCTAAAAATCCATCAATATACAACGATGTGTGCACCACATATGCTGCAACACGGTGCCATTGAAGCATTACGGAACGGGGCCGATCAAGTGGAAGAAATGCGAAAAAGTTACCGGCGGAGAAGAAATTATATTGTTGAAGCATTGAACCAGATTGGCTTAAATTGTCATCTACCGGGTGGGGCTTTCTACGTGTTTCCTTCGATTCAAAATACCGGGCTAACATCGGAACAGTTTGCTGAACAATTATTGATGAAAGAACGAGTTGCCGTTGTTCCGGGGAATGCTTTTGGAGAAAGTGGCGAAGGTTATATTCGCTGTTCTTATGCCACCTCGCTGCAACAATTGCAGGAAGCCATTCGCCGGATTGAGAAGTTTTTACAGTCCCTTGGAGCCAGCCCGAAAGTCTGTGAGCATCAAGTTAGCTTGTAAATAGAATTAGTCGCGGAATGATACTGCAGTCCGTGAACGCCGAGTTAGCTCGTAAATAGAACTACCGTTTTATGGTCTGTGAATGACGAGTTCGCTTGTAAAAACTCGTATCAATTTTTTTACAGAAATAAAAAGGGGTATCCCTGAAAGTCTCTTCACATCTAAAAATCATTTAAGCTACTAAAAAGAAGTAACTAAATGTTTTAGGATGTTTCGAGCTTTTCACCGGGATAACCCTTTTGTGTACGTTTTTACATTAAACACAATATAATCAGCGATTAATACTTAATTTTCTGGTGCGAAAGTTGAGTCATTTATTGTTCTTGTTGAAAAATCTTATTAACAATTTTTAACAAGGAATTATCTACTTCTATAATATATTGATTTCCATGTCCTTTGGTTCCGTTCAGCCTAATACCATTTTCGGTTAAGTATAATAGAACAGTGGTATTATTATTTGCTTCGATCCATAATACATACAAATAATCAGATGGATTATTAATTGTTTCTTTTATTTTCATTTCGGAAGGTTTTTCTGTGATTGTTTCAATTTTATTTCGTTCATTAATTATAACATTAGCCAGTCTTGGAGTTTCATAGCTTTGAATTTTAATACTTTTTATTGGTTCCCCTTCTAAAATTTCGTTCATAACTTCCCCATAAGTAGTTGTTTTAAACGAATCATAAATTACATAAGCTACGAAGCAAAAAAGAAACAGAAAAGTAGTAATAATAAAGAAAATCTTTTTTTTATTCATTAATTCACCCCTATGGTTATCACCCAAAAAGGTTTTAAGGAAAGATTTGCGCCAAATATAGTACTAACAATTTTTATCAAGACACAATATATTGTCATTTGAGCGTAAATGTTTTTGAAAAATGGGCTTTTTGGGTGCTAAACACCCCTATTTTATTGTACGTATTGTCAAAACTTTTTATATTACAACGATTGCAAACTTATATGGAATCACCATTGAACTAACGCACGAAGATTACGTTCCTGCGGCAGTTTTGAATGATACAGCCATTTCAATTATGAAAAAAGCGATCATTGAAACGATTGGTGAAAGTAATATGAAGCCTTCCATCCTTACACCGGGTGGAGACGATTTTCATTTTTATTCAATCAAAAAGCCAACTTTGAAAGCAACGATGCTGGGTTTAGGTTGTGATTTAAGGCCCGGATTACATCACCCGTTAATGACCTTGAATGAAGAAGCTTTGCTGATTGGTGTAAATATATTATTTCAAGCCATCATCAAGACGTATGGATTATAAGAAAAGCGCAAGTCCCCGCTTAACAAAGTTTGCTAGTCGCTGGCGCTCGGAGCTGGACAATAAAACTAATCCAAAGTCCTGTAAGAAAAGCGCAGAGTCCCCTCTACGCTTTTCTTTTACTTATCATCTTTTGAATATCACTAAGCATGCAGATTTAAAAGCTAAGTTCCCTTTCTCCATTTTTCAACCTTGTGGTGAGGCGAAAAACACAAAATTCTTTTCTGTGCTAAAAACTGTCAAAAATTGGTGTTACCCGTGAATCTTCTTTGCCTTTTCCATGTTCGCTTTAATGGCTTCAATAACGGCCGAACGAAATCCTTTGTCTTCCAGGAGAGCAACAGATTCAATGGTTGTTCCTCCGGGTGAGCATACACTATCCTTTAATGTACCCGGATGCATCCCGGTTTCAAGTAACATTTTTGCTGCACCCAAAACAGCCTGTGCGGCAAACACATATGCTTGTTTGCGGGACATACCATACATAACCGCCCCATCTGCCAATGCTTCAATATACATATATGTAAAAGCCGGTGATGAACCA
>Ga0207789_1000316_pt1 | contig 22162 bp, 19 predicted proteins | sample HigsolmetaGSP12D_FD_184840 | JGI IMG/M metagenome (GOLD analysis project Ga0207789, IMG submission 184840) | High solid enriched microbial communities from the Joint BioEnergy Institute, USA - SP1-2-D (SPAdes) | ecosystem: Engineered > Bioreactor > SSF (Solid state fermentation) > Aerobic >...
TCGCTCGGCGAAGCACCGCCCGAGCAGTTCTACGCTCACGATGGCAAGCAAATCGCATCCTAACCACCGGAAGGAGGACATAACTTATTTCTCGAAAAATCGTGTCTTGACATTGGGGAGCATTACACTTCCCCGTCCTTCCGATTCCCAAATAAAAAAACACCCGGCAAAGCCACGCCTCACGCGCTTGCGCTTTGCCAGGTGCTTCCCCGCTCATGGTCCTGTTCGATTCCGCAACTTGCCGCATCTTCGTTACGGCCCGGCCGTGCCGCGCTGTCACCGCGCTGTCAATCGCCGGGCGCATTCACCCCTGCTCCACCCGCTCGGAACGAAAAACCAGTTCCGCGAACCGCTCCGCCCACGGAGAAACCGTCGGCAGCGAACGGAACAGCTCCTGCGCCCGGTTCAGGTACAGCGTCTGCATCACTTCGCAGTATTCCAGGCAGCCGGATTGTTGGACACCGTCCAGCACTTCGAGCTTGTGCGCAAGGAACTCTTCCCGGGAAATTCGATCCGCGTAGTAATCAACGAGAACCGGAAGCTCTTCCGCACATTCCTCCAGCAGGTAGAGGACCGGCAGCGTCCGCTTCTTCTGCAGCAGATCGTTCTTCAGATCGTAGCGCTGCACATCCCGGGCGTCGTTCTCGATCTGGGCGGCGATTCCCGCGCAGAGCGCCAGTTCGTTCAGCGCCGCCGTCGTCTCGGCCGTCACCCCGTCCACAAGCGAGTAGCCCATATAATACGCCAACTGAATCATGGAACCTGCCTTCCGCTCCACCATCATAATATAATCTTTCTCCGTTCTAACCGAACAAGAGACGTCCTCCTGTTGACCTTGCACAGATCTTGCGATCAATCTACCAACCATTGAGGAAACAGATACAGATGCTCCTATTTCTCCAATCGCAACGGCAAACAGCGCAAGAAGCGCATTTATCGTTACTGCCGGCTCACACTTCATCCAGGGCTTGTCGATATTGTCTCTATCTTGAAGATCGTCTGCAATGTCCGACAACAAGACTAGTAACTCCGTTAACGCGGCTGCCCTTTCCTTTCTTGGGGAATTCCCTCCAAGCATAAGATGGGTAAGGAGAGTAAGATCTGACCAGACCATGTTTTCTGTTGATTTTTCTCGAATAAAATCTTTGATTAACCGGTTCAGTTGCTCGTCAAGCACATATTCATCAAGGATTAGATAAAGTTCCCGAGCCACGTCTGATTTCAATGAGACTCCCCCTGTTTCATCTCCGCATACTGCCTGCTCTTCAGAAACCGCTCGATCGCCTGGATTCTCGTCTGCACGCCCATCTTATCGTAGATTCTCCGCAAGTAGTTGTCGACCGAACGCTTGCTGATGAACATCTGCTCCGCAATTCGCTCGTAGGTCTCTCCCTTGACGATCATCGCCATGAGCCGGCACTCCTCGTCCGTGAGAGGGATGTCCGGCTCCGTATGATAGGAAGGCAGCTTCATCTGGTGAAAAATCGATTGAGGCAGCACGACATGGTCGTCCAGCACGCACGCGACGATATGCTTGAGCGTCTCCTCGCTCACGCCTTTGGACACGATGCCGCCGATTCGATGCGAGATCAGAAGAGGCAGCAAGTCCGAGGCGTCCACCCCCGTAAAGATGACGATGCGCACCTGCGGATTTTTCTGCTTCAACTGCTCGGCGACCTGGGTTCCCGACTGGTCCGGCAACTGGTAATCGAGAAACACCAGGTCCGGCTGCACGGAATCGGCCAATTCGAGCGTTTGCTTGGCGGTATGCGCGACGCCCGCCACTTCGATCTGTTCGATCTGATTGAGCAACTGAACCGTGGCCTGAGCCATGAGAGGATGATCGTCGACGACGATCGCCTTCAGGCAGCGCTTCACGCCGTCATCCCCTCCTTAAGCGGCAGCGTCGCCGCGAACCTCATGCCCTTCCCTTTGGATGTGATCAAATCGAAGTAGCCGTTCAGCGACAAGATCCGGCTCTTCATCTGCTCCAGGCCCATGCGCGACCCTCCAATCTCCCTCGGTACGGTGCGGTCCGACTCGAAGCCGACGCCATCGTCCTCGTAAAGCAGCATGATGTTCGATTGAACAACTTTCAGCTGAATTTTCACATTTTTCGCTTCGGAATGCTTCTTCGCGTTGTTCAGCAGTTCCTGCACCACGCGGAACAAGTGCCGCTTCGTCTCCATGTCGCTCGCCTCAATAATGTCTCTTCCGAAGGATCGGAACTCGATCTCGAACGGAACGACCATCCGCTCCAAGTCCAGAAGCTTCTCGATCGTGCCGACCAGCCCGACCTCCTGAAGGAGATAGGGATGCAACTCGAAGCAGCTTTGACGCAAGTTCATGTTGATGACGTCGATATATTCCAGGACTCCGTCCAAGGCATCGGAAGCGTCTTCGTTCCGCATTCGATCGTACAGGGACACGATTCTCCGCTTGAGGAAGAACAGATCCTGCATCGTCGTGTCGTGAAGGTCCGTGGCGATCCGGGACCGCTCCTTCTCCTGCAGTTCGAACATGATCTTGCGGAACCAGGCGAATTCCCCGGCTTCTTCGTTCGGAATTTGCGCGGCGAGCTGTTCCATCCGAACCGTCAGCTTGCGGATCAAATAGAGATTTTCCAGACTGACGGCCAAATACGAAATGATGAGATTGAGCCACTGCGTCTCTTCCGCGCCGAGCATCGTGTTCGATTTTTTGGCCGTCAACACAAGGTGGCTGCTGTACTCGTCATTGCGCGTAATTTCGAAGCTTGTCAAAGATGGATGATCTTCTCTTCCTTCCTTGATCAGCGCTTCCGCTTCCCCAATATCGATTTCCCCTTCGCTGATGGATTCCGTAAAGCTGTTGTATCGGAAAATGATCGCTCCCCCGGATACCTGCAAAATTTCCACGATATCGCTGAGAATGATGTCATTCAAATCCCGAATGCTATGGATGAGGCCCAGCTTCTTGGCGATCTTCTTCAAAGCGACTTGCAAGAAATGGCGCCGCGGGAAAAAGATGCGCTCCATCCGGTTCGTCAGATATTCAAGCGAATAGAGAGTGGCCGAGAGGAGAACCAGAATAAACAGGAACGCCATGACCAAGTGCTCGGCTTTTCCTTTGGCGGAAAATAAAGTCGAGATCATTGCGACGATTATACCACTTGGAACGATCGAGATGACCGTCGTCAAAATAAACCTGCGGACGACCAGATCGATATCGTAAATTTTTTTGGCTGCAAGCAAATAAGTAAAAGACAGTGGAAAAATTAAAATGAACCAACTTGTATATAGAGAATCGAACCATTCGTGACCAGAGAGCACGGATGGAAGGAAGGAAAAACAAACAACTGGGACGATTGAAATTGCGAAAGAGCCTCCTACTGTTTTGATCATAGACGACACTACAGGATTGACTTTTTTATATTTTATATATGCATGGAAAAGCATCCCCAAATCAAAAACAATACTTACTGAAAAAAACATGAGTTCCGCAGGCGCCATATGCTTATGAATCACTTGAGTAATATGCCATTCGAAAAATAGCGGGAAGTGAAGAATTAAACAAACCGCACAAAAAAGATAAAGCAATTTAGGAACTTTTTGAATGAAACTATTGTATAGTTGAACATTTCCTTTTTCCTTTAAAAAAACAAGCAAAAACTGCAACAACACAATCGGAATAAGGATTAAGCTCATTCCTATTGTAAACTTTCCTAGCGAGTCTCCTCTTATAGAGGCTCCTAGTCCCATACATGCATTGGCAATATTAAAAAAGACAAGAGCCAGATAGCTTGATGATTTAGAACGGGCCATCCATTTGTATGTAATAATAGCTACACACAAGCAAATAACGTATGCACTTAAAAATGAAATATCAATATAAGTAATTGTTGGGATAGTATCCGTTTTTAAATCAAAAGTAACATCTCCTCTTGAAATCGTAATGGTTTTTGCCAGATCTACCGTTCCCCATTTAACAACTGTTGGATACCTATCCACTTTCTCTCCATTTACCAACAGTACCCTGTCTCCAACCTTTACTCCTAATTTTCCTGCCTGACTTCTTTGATCAATCTCCGTAATAGTCCATTGATTGTCTATCTTCTTCACTACAAAATCGCTATATGGAAAGTGTGTAGTTATATAGATACACCATCCCGATATAGGCACAAAAAACAATAAAACAAGACCAATTACCCATTTTCTTAACAAATTTTTTTCCTCCTTTCTATTTTCTTGTAGAAATTTGTGGTATTATGTAGAAAAAATAATTGAAAGTGAGGCGTATTTTATGATTGCCGTTTCACCTAATCTGCGTAAAGCGGTCAAAGAAATCAGTTCAACTAGAAATCTAAAGTCCGATTTACTTGCCTCATTGTCGACTACTGAGAAACAAGCAATTAAACGAACTTTACTTACGAAGTTTGACAACTCGAAAAAGGGCGAGAAGTTGCAATACTGGTCATAAGTTATTGTTTGTCTAGAGATTCGCATTAGCAAACTAGTGCGAGTCTCTTTTTTTGTTGATGTGCGACAATGCACTTGAACTTGCATCAAGATGCATCACTTTTGCACTGACATTTCGTTAGGAAAACTTTAACATGTTTTATATAATATTTTACATTTTAAGCATAGGCTTCTTCAACTACTCAGACGAGAATGAGGTGCGAAAGTGAACTGCATGAGCAATCAAGACGACGATCACTACATGGCTTTAGCGGCCCAAAGCGTGTTGTGGAACTACCGTCAGTCCTTGGCGTTGGACCCGGAGAAGATCATCGACCTGTCCAACCGAATCCAGAAGGAAGCGCGGCTATTCAAGGAAGCGTCGGAAGCGATCCGAGAACGGCCGGATCGGTCCTCTCATAAGATGGACTTTATCCTGGCACGACTGAAAGACGAGCATCTGATCGAAAGCTACATCGAGGCACAAAATTTGCGGCTCGACGCAGAATTTATCGACTTGCTCCGCAACGAAATCTTAAGAAGAGGCATTCACAGGCTGATCAGCACTCGCGAAGTCAATTGACAACCGGAAATCGGACGTTGACCGACAGGCTTTGCCATTATCTGCTTTTTTAGTATACCTCAACATGGAGAAAGTAGGAAATACATCTTTGCTAAAACAATCACTCTCAAAAATCGCTTCCGTTCCAGATTAGGAGTTCCCTTATCAAGAACCGAAGCGCTTTTGATTCTGACAAAGGCCAGCCCCTGCTTCCTTGGTCCTCTATCCGAATAGCGCTTCGGTGCCCCGTGTTAAACGAACTGCAGCATTGTATGAACGGAATGTGAATTTTCTCCATATTCTTGTTCCGGCCTTGTCTCCCTCACTATAATGATAGAGATTGAGAATACTTGGGAGAGAAGGTGCAGGACTTGAAGGGAACAAAGCTCGTATCCGCAACTGCCGTTGCCGCTTTGCTGATGACCGCTTCGTATGCCGCCGCAGCCGCCCCGTCGGAATCCGGTGAACATTTCGCCTGGGCAACCGCAGCCCCTCATCGCCATGCCAAGCATGCGACCCATCACAGCGTCGGGTCGATCACCTTGATCGGCGAGCAAAGATTGGCCAACGATCTTACGTATGAAGAGACGCCCGTCGGCGGGCTTTCCGGCATCGACTACAACCCTCGTACGCATCAATGGATTCTGATCAGCGACGATCGATCGGACAACGCTCCCGCCCGTTTTTACACCGCGAAGCTGAGATACGATACGAAGAGCTTCTATGGCGTCGAGCTTACGGGCATGACGGAGTTCAAGCAGCCGGACGGCATGACATTTCCGAACAAAACCGATTCCATGGCGAATTCGCAAGGCGTTGTCCCCGATCTGGAGTCCGTTCGCTTCGATCCGAACAACAACTCGATCTGGTATACCAGCGAAGGCGACCGCAGCCTCGGGTTTGAACCTTTCATCTATCAAGCTGCGCGAAATGGAAAATACTTGTCTTCGCTCCCCATTCCGAAAGCCTTCCGGATGAATGCAAGCGTCGGCGCCCCGAGAGGCTTCCGCAGCAACCTCTCTCTGGAAGGGAGCAGTTTCACTCCCGACGGAAACTATTATTTTACCTCGATGGAAGCGTCGCTCTATCAGGACGGCGATATTTCGACCGTCGATGCCGGCTCGTACTCCCGCATCACGAAGTACAACCGCAGCGGCGACATCATTGCCCAATACGCGTACCCGATCGACGCCATTCCAGCCAAGCCCGGGGCGGGCAAGAGCGCCGACAACGGCGTGTCGGACATGCTCGCCGTCAATGACCATCAGTTCCTCATCCTGGAACGGTCCGGCGTGCAAGCCGACGACGGCAGCTACGCCAATTATATTCGCATCTATGTAGCGGACACCGCCTCCGCCACCAACGTGAACAACGTCGACTCGCTCGCGCGAAGCCCATTCACGCCAGTCGCCAAAAAGCTCCTTCTGAATCTCAATACCTTGAACCTGCCGAAGCTGGACAACGTGGAAGGCATGGCCTGGGGACCGAAGCTCCAAAATGGGCACGACAGCCTCGTCCTCGTCTCCGACAACAATTTCAACGCGTCGCAAGTGACTCAGTTGCTGGCTTTCGACGTCTCGCCCGAGAAGGAGTAAAAACACCATCGGGTGGCCCCGTTTGACGCCCATCTGGGCCCTTCATCGAAAAGGTCCGCCTATCGGCGATCGAGCAGGAGAGGGCGGCTAACCCCCGTCCTCTCCTTCATTGCCGATGCCGTCACGTTCCTTGCCGGCGCCCTCAACATGCTCACCCGGACGAGCGGGCATGCCAAAGGCACAGCATTTCCTGCGCCTTCTGGGGATCGCTTGCGAGTAAAAGCCGGTACTCGAGCATCCAGTTCAGGGTGTCCAGCATCTGGTCGTATTCTTCCTTCTTGCGTTCGATCTCTTTTTTCTTATGGCGAATCCAGTCGATCATCTGCTGGTTCGTGCGCGCATTCGTGTCGTGGTCCCGCAGAACTTCCTTCAGTTCGGCGAGCGAGCAGCCGATGGACTGGAACTTCTTGATGAGCTTCAACCGTTCGACGGCCTCTTCGGAATAGTTGCGGTAATTGTTGCTTTCGCGCCGGACGTGCCGTTCATCCAGCAGGCCTTCCTTCTCATAAAAACGGATCGTGTGAATCGTCAATCCCATCTTGTCCGCCAGTTCCCGAATTTTCATCGCCTGATCTCCTTCGGGCCGCTTGCCCTAGAGTTTACTTCATAGTTTATGCTTAACTTGATCGAGCAGTCAACAATGAAGGAGGAGAACCTGATGCATGTGTTTGTCACGGGAGCAACGGGGTTTATCGGATCTGCGGTCGTCAGGGAACTGATCGGTGCGGGACATACGGTGACGGGGCTTTGCCGTTCGGAAGCGAAAGCTGAGGGCTTAAAGGCGGCGGGAGCCGAAGTGCTGTACGGCACGTTGGATGATCCGGACACGCTGCGCAGCGGCGCCGCGGCCGCGGACGGCGTCATTCACCTGGCGTTCACCAACGACTTCTCCGACTTTGAAGGCGCGCTGGCGCTGGATTTGCGGGCCGTCGAAGCGATGGGAGCGGCGCTCGCAGGCTCGGGGAAGCCGTTCATCACGACGGCTCACGCCAACGGGCATGCCGTGGATCAAACCGTGTTGGCCTTGGCGGAGCGAGGAGTTCGGCCGGCGGTCGTCTTGCTGGCGCCGTCCGTGCACGGCGAAGGCGATAAAGGTTTTGTGCCCATGATGATCCGTATCGCCCGGGAAAAAGGCTTCGCCGCCTACATCGGCGACGGAATGAACCGCTGGCCGGCGGTTCACCGCCTGGATGCGGCGGTTCTGTACCGTCTGGCGCTGGAATCCGCTCCGGCGGGCTCGCGGCTGCTCGGCGCCGGAGACGAGGGCATCCCGCTCCGCGAGATCGCCGCGGTCATCGGACGACAGCTGAACGTGCCGACGGTCGGCATAACGCCTGAAGAAGCGGCCGGCCACTTCGGCTTTCTGGGCCCCATCGCGGCGCTCGACATCGCAAGCATGTACAACACGGCGCAAGCGGGTCCGGCGACGCGGGAGCTTCTGGGCTGGCAGCCGGTGCAGCCCGGCTTGATTGCCGACCTCGAGGCAGGGCATTATTTCGCCTGAGGGAGTTTCCGACGCCGGCCCGGCGGCGAAGGAGCGCCTGATGCGAGGTTTTGCATCGCATGCGCTCCGGCCCGCCGGCGAAGGAGCGTCCGATGCGATGTTTTTCATCGCATGGGCGCCGCCCCGGCGGCGAAGGAGCGTCCGATGCGATGTTTTTCATCGCATGGGCGCCGGCCCGCCGGCAAAGGTGCGCCTGATGCGATGTTTTTCATCGCATGGGCGCCGGCTCAGCGCGATCGTCGCGCCTCCAGGTCGCGGATGAAGTTCTCGGCCAGCTCCCGCGGGACGAGCTGTGCGGGATCGCGTCCGCTCAAAATCCAGAAGAAGGTCGGCCCGATCAACATGGCGGTAGCCTGATCGAGCGAGACCGGCACTTCCCCCTTCGCGAAGGCGCGTTCGATCACGACCCGGGCGCTATCGCCGAGCGGGTCCTTCGCGGAGAGCAGCTCGGCCACGGCGGAATCGTGCTGCGCTTCGCCGAGGAGCGCCCGATAGGCGGCGCCAGCCGGCGAGCGCGCCAGAAATCGCACGAGCGCCTCCAAATAAGCCGCGAGGTCGTCCAGCGGGGATTCCGTGGGACGAACCTCAAGTTCCTCCTCCGCATCGGCCGCGCTGGCCTCCAGCAATATCTCCGCTTTGTGCGACCACCACCGATATACGGTCTGCCGGGACACGCCGGCCCTCTGGGCGATGCCCTTCATGGTCATGGCGGCATAGCCGACTTCGACCAGGAGGTCGTCCGCCGCATTCAGAACAGCCGCCCTCGCTTGCTCGCTTCGGGGGCGGCCCGCATGAGAATGTTCTTTGTCCATGTCTTCACTATACATGGGGATAGGGCTTTTTGTCTATTTTTCACGCAGAAATTGTAGACACCATGTCTTGATTATGTTAAATTACGATACATGGTGACTCGAAATTATTGGTAATGCCGGTCGCCATTTTCGGCGCTCCGCCAGTTCAGATTGCCGGTCGCTCAAAAAATCCAACCCCCGCACAGGGGTCGAAAGGAGATTCCGATCCTCATATCATGAGCTTCTCTTCATCCGGATGGACACACGCGCCCAACAGTCCGCCGTCGTCGGGCGGCAACGTCGTCGAGCTTGCGAAGGCATTCGCGGCCACGCTCACCGGCGACCAGCTTCGGTTATTCGGGGTCGACCTCCGTAAGCCGGCCGGGGGACTACGTCCGCATCGACGGCCCGTCCGTATGGATCGAATTTTCGATGCACAGCGGCATCGTCTTTTCGCATCCGCATCCGCACGCCGTATGGCGCGACAAAAAAACGGACTATGGCGGAGCCGCCTTCTAACACCTTGCCTGTCGTTTAAGGCTCCATCACAAACAATTACTAGACACAATGTATCGTATATGCTATATTAAATAACACGGTGTCTCGTAATTGGATGAATGGACCTCATCTCTGTTCTTGACGATGCGAGCGACCGCAATCCCAATAAGCAGCGGCCCGCGAAAGGGCTGCAAGGAGGAAAAGAAAATGAACGTATTTGTCACAGGCGCAACCGGTTGGATCGGGACGGCCGCTGTCGAGGAACTGCTGAGAGCCGGCCACACGGTCGTCGGGCTTGCGCGTTCGGACGCCGCGGCGGCATCGCTCGAGACGAAAGGCGCGAAGGCTCTGCGCGGGGATCTCGACGATCTCGACTCGCTTCGCCGCGGAGCGGCCGAGGCCGACGCGGTCGTTCACCTGGCGAACAAGCATGACTGGGGGAATCCGGCAGAATCGGATCGCGCCGAGCGGGCCGCCGTCGAGACCCTCGCCGAAGCTCTCGTCGGTACCGACCGCCCCTTCGTCGTCGCGAACGGCTTGTCCGGTCTCGTTCAGGGGCGGTCGGTGCTGGAGACCGACCCGTCGCCCGCCGTCGGTCCGAACTCCGCCTGGGGCGGCTCCGAAAATCTCGCGCTCGACTACGTCGGCCGCGGCGTGCGGACGGTGATCGTCCGTTTCGCGCCGACGGTGCACGGAGCCGGAGACTGGGGCTTCGTCAACTTCCTGGCGAACGCCGCTCGCAAGCAGGGCGTATCCGGGTACATCGGCGACGGCTCCCACGCCTGGTCCGCGGTGCACCGTTCCGATGCCGCCGCGCTCATTCGGCTTGGACTCGAGAAAGCGCCCGCCGGATCGCGCCTGCATGCGGTCGCCGAAGAGGCCGTCTCCACCCGGACGATCGCCGAAGCCATCGGACATGCGCTCGACATCCCGGTCACCTCGATCGCGCCGGAAGACGCTGCGGCTCACTTCGGATTTGTCGGCGGCTTCTTCAAACAATCCATGACCGGCTCCAGCGAACGCACGCGCGAAATGCTCGGATGGACGCCCGTCGGACCTTCGCTCGTTCACGACATCCTGTCCGGCGCATACGGGGGAGCCGGACAGCCATGAGCGCCCCGCAATACATGACTTCCGGCGCCGCGAACCTTGCGCGGCGCCGCTCCCCGGGACTGGTTCTGGCATGCGTGTGCGCCTGCACCATTCTGGTCGTGGGCCTTGTCGCCGCCATCAATCTGGCGGTTCCGAAGTTCGCCGCAAGCGGGCTGCACCCGAGCTCGTCGGAGCTTCTGTGGATCGTCGACGCGTACGTCGTCGTCTTCGCCTGTCTGGTCATTCCCGGCGGCGCTGCCGGCGACCGATACGGCCGCAAAGGGGCGCTGATCGCCGGGCTCGTCGCGTTCACGGCGGGCGCGGCGATCTCGGCCGCCGCGCCGAACGTGGGCATTCTGCTTCTCGGCCGCGCGATTGCCGGCATCGGGGCGGCGCTGGTGCTCCCGAACTGCGTGGGCGTACTCGTTCACGCGACCGCGCCTGAACGGCGCGGCCGGGCGCTCGCCATCTGGAGCATGTCGTCCGGCTTGGGCGGACTGGTCGGCAACATCGCCGGCGCGGCGCTGCTGACGGCCGGGTCGTGGCGAACCCTGTTCGGGGCCATCGTGCCGATCGCGCTGCTCTGCGCGCTCTGGACGGCGCTTGCCGTAGAACGGAGCAGCCGCAGCCCGCGCAGCCTGGACCCTGCCGGCACCGTCTTGCTCGTCGCCGCGACGATCGCCCTTCTCATCGGCATCATCGAAGGGCCGGAGCGCGGCTGGAGCAGCGCCGCCGTCCTCGGCGCGTTCGCGGCCGGCGCCGTCCTCGGCGCGGGCTGGGTCGCGGTCGAGCTGCGCGTTCGTTCTCCGCTGCTCGATCCCCGCCTGTTCCGCCTTCCGCTGCTCGGCATCGCCTGCCTCGGCATGCTCGTAATGTTTTTCGGCAGCTTCGGCCTGTTTTACCTGAACGCGTCGCTCCTGCAGTACGGCCGCGGATACTCCGTCCTGCAAGCCGGGCTCGCGATCGTTCCGATGACGATACCGATGCTGGTCGGCGCGCGCTTCGTCCCCGACCTGGTTCGGCGCTTCGGCATTCCCGCGACGCTGTCCGCCGCCTTCCTCTCCATCGGCTTCGGGCTGTTCGGCCTGACCACCGCCGCGCACCAGCCGTACATCGCCTACGCGGCCTGGCTCGTGCTTATCGGGGCCGGCTTCGCGCTCGCGCTGCCGTGTCTGACGGCCGAACTGACGGCGGCGCTGCCCGCCGACAAAGCCGGCATCGCCGGGGGCCTCCAATCCGCAACCCGGGAGATGGGCAGCGCGCTCGGCGTAGCGGTCGTGGGCACCGTGCTGACCGAGAACTTCACCCGGCATCTGCCGGCAAGCCTGCAACCGGCCGACCCGCTTCCGCGCACGGTCGCCGAAGCCGTCGCGGCCTCTCCCGGCCAGCACGCCGCGATCGTCGGCTCCTTCGCCGCCGGAGCCGAAACGGCGCTGCAAACGGCAAGCGTCGTCACGCTCATCGCGGGCGTCATCGTCGTCGCCGCAGCCTTCCAGGCCGGCCGGCGCCGCGACCAACGGAGCTCCGCGCCGGAGTAAGACACCCGGGCGGGTCCCTTCTCAGCGCGTCTCCAGCCGGACAAACCGGGCATTGGCGGAAGCGGCCGAACTGGGAACCGCCCTTCTGATCCGGAGGCGGGAATCGCCGGCCGAGCCGGCGCGCCTTCGAACCGAAAAACCAACCGGCAGTTGACCGTCCACCACCTTCCCCTACAAATCGATGCCTTTTCGCATACATGAGCACGAGCATAAGCGGCACACCAAAAACCCCTCCCCACCGGCGAAGCAAGGGAGGGGTTCGTCTGCCCGGACGACCGCTGTCAATGGAACTGAACGTCGATCTTGCGCTTCGTGTCGCCGCTCAGCTTCGGCATCCGGATTTCGAGCACTCCGTTCTTGTAGGTCGCCGTGACGCCTTCGTTGGAGACCGGGGCCGGCAGGCTCACGGCGCGCTGGAACCGGCCGAAGAACCGCTCCTGCCGGTGCATCTGCTCTTCCTTGACCTCATGCGTCCGATTGACCGTCCCGCTGATCCTCAGCATCTGACGGTCCACGTCGATGTCCACGTCTTCCTTTTTTTCCAGGCCCGGAATGTTGCAGGTGGCGACGACCTCCTTGTCGGTCTCGTGGACGTCGATGGAGAGGTGGCCGATCGCATGGGGCCAATCGTGGTTCCAGAACGGAAAGTCGCGGTTGAAAAACTGGTCCATCTCCCGGCGCATGTGATCCAGGTGGCGAAACGGCTCGTAGGGAACCAATGCCATGGGACGAATACCTCCTTGACAGGTTTGAGATGCCAAAGATAGAATGTCCCGGCGAAAATGGAGCTATGCGCGCCATGAAGCGGCGCTGCGCTCTGACGGACGGCTCGGGCCGCGCCATCGTTCCCTTCCTTCACCGTTCGCCGCTCGCCGCGTCGAGCAGCGCGGCGTTGATGCCGTTCAGGAAGGCGAGTGCGCTCGCCTTGATGATGTCGGTGTCCATCGCCCGGCCGGCGTACGTCTTGCCTTGATATTCGAGGCGGATGTTCACCCGGCCGACCGCTTCCTTGCCCCGCGACAGGCTGTTGATCTTGTAGTCCTTCAGTTCGGCGGCCATACCGGTCAGCGAGCGGATGGCGCTGTACAGCGCGTCGATCGGACCGTCCCCGACCGCGCTTCCTCTGAACGTCTCGGAACCTTTGCGCAACGAGACGGTGGCGTTCGGGTTCCGGTCGCTGCTGACGACCTGGAACGAATCGAGCTCGTACAGCTCGGTCTGGGGGCGTTCCGCGGCGCGATGGCTGGTCACCAGGTAGAACACGTCGTGGTCGTACACTTCCTTCTTGGCGTCGGCCAGCGCGAGGAACTTCCGGAACAGCTGCTCGAACTCCCCGGGCTCTCCGGGCGCAAAGCCCATCTTCTCCACGGCGTTGCGGAAGGCGTGGCGGCCGGAACGGGCGGTCAGCACCAGTTCCATGCTCTCCGCGCCGACTTCCTCGGGCGACATGATCTCGTATACCCGCTTATCCTTGAGCAGGCCGTCCTGATGGATGCCGGAGGAATGAGCGAAGGCGTTCTCGCCGGTGATCGCCTTGTTGACCTGCACGTCGAGCCCGGTCAGCAGACTGACGAGCCGCGACGTCCGCTTCAGTTCCTTCGTGTCGATGCCGGTGCGGCAGCCGTAGTGCTGCTCCCGGACTTTCAGAGCCATCACCACTTCCTCCAGCGAAGCGTTGCCGGCCCTCTCCCCAAGCCCGTTGATCGTGCATTCGATCTTGTCGGCTCCGTTGCGGATCGCGCTCAGCGTGTTGGCGGTGGCGAGGCCGAGGTCGTTATGGCAATGAACGCTGAGGATCACCTTGTCGTTCAAGTTTTTGAGCCGTTCGTTCAGGCGCCGGAACAGGTCGCCGAACTCCTCCGGCACGGCGAAGCCGACCGTGTCGGGAACGTTGATGATCGTTGCGCCGGCCTTGACGACGGCCTCGATCGTCTGCCACAAGTATTCGAAGTCGGAACGCGACGCGTCCTCGGTGGAATACTGGACGTCCGGCAGCAGCGTTTTGGCGTATCGGACGGCGTCCACGCCCATCTGCAGCACGGCTTCCTTGGAGCGGCTGAACTTTTTTTCCACGTGGATGTTCGAAGTGCCGAGCACGATGTGAATGAGCGGACGCTTCGCGTCCTTGATGCTCTCGTACACCGCATCGATGTCGCTCTTCACCGCCCGCGCCAGCGCCGTGATCGCAACGCTTTGGCCGACGGTCCGGGCGATCTGCTGCACCGCCTGAAAATCCCCGGCCGAAGAAGCCGGAAAACCGGCTTCGATGATATCGACGTTAAGCCGCTTCAACTGCTGAGCGACCTCCAACTTTTGCTGTACGTTCAGTTTGGCGCCCGGCACTTGCTCGCCGTCGCGCAGCGTGGTGTCGAGCACGATAATTTGGCGGCTTGCGGCCATATCGTTCTCCTCCCTGGATTCATGCGGATTTGCCTTGCATCTATGTGAAGCGGGGCCGGCCGATCCCGGGTTTCAGCCGACAAAAAAAACCCCGTCTCTGCGCTAGAGACGAGGTTAACCCGCGGTACCACTCTAATTCATTCCGTGCGGAATGAGCTCATTCGATGGCCAACACCATCTATCCCTGTAACGGTGGAATTCCGTCTTACCCTACATTGTCGGGCAGATGTTCATAGACGAGTTCGAAATGCGCGGCGCTGCCGTTTCGCACCACCCAACGGCTCTCTGGAAGGCCCCATCATTCCTACTATTTCTAATCATCACATTTTGCGGCTATGCAGTTGTTCGTCATTATACTGCTCCCGTTTGGGGCTGTCAATGCATTTTGTTATGATAAAAGAAGACCGGTCCGTCTGAAAAAAGGGAGGGAGCGCAAAAATGAACCATCGCCAATTGATCGAGCTGGGTCTCAGCTACCCCGGAACGGGCTTGCGTTATCCGTTCTTCCCGGATGTGCCGGTGCTGTTCGTCGGAAGCAAGCTGTTCGCCCTGCTCCTGTTCCGGGACGGGATCGAAAGCGTCAACCTCAAGACGCTTCCGGAAGAAGCCTGGCTGCAGCGGGAGACGTATCCCGGCGCCGTGCTCCCGGGCTATCATATGAACAAACGGCATTGGAACACCGTCGTGCTGAACGGACAGGTGCCGGATGACGTCGTCGCCGAGATGCTCGAAGTCTCCTACCGGCTCGTGCAGGCCAAGCTCCCCAAGGCGGAGAGGGCGCTGCTCGGATGAGCTTGCCGGCCTCGGCAACCGGTTCGGCTTGTCGGCCGAGCTCCCTGCCCCGCACTGCGGTGGCCGTCAAGCGTTCGCGACCGGTGCGTCCTTATCGTCCCGCCGGCTGTGGGGGGCAGCGCGTCCGCCGTCAGGGTCCCGGGGCGAAGCCCGCCTGGCTCACCCGCAGCCGGTCCGGGGGGAATACGGCCGCGAAGCGTTCGTGCAGGCTGCGGATCGCGGACGGATCGTACCAGAGCGGCCGCTCGTCTTCGGCGTAGTGCCGCTCCACTTGCAGGCTGCGGCTCCTCCGCCCGCCGCTGCCGTCGCCGAGGAAGTAGTCGTCGAGGACGACCCGGTCGGCCACGGGCAGCAGCTTGCCGGGAAAAGCCGGGCTGCTCGGCAGCAGCGGAGCGACGGCGGCCTGCGTCGCCACGCCGGCTTCGCGAAGCTTCGCCAGCGCGTTCAGCCTGGCGGCGATGGGCGGCGCGGCCGGTGCGAACCGGCGGCGCACGTCCTCGTGGTCCGTCTCCACCGTCACGCTGACCCGGACCCGCTCTCCCAGCCGCAGCAACAGGTCGATGTCGCGGGTGACGAGCGGGCTGCGCGTCTGCACGAGCAGGAAGTCGGGCGGCTCTTCCGCCATGACTTCGAGCAGCGACCGGGTGATGCGCTCCTCGTATTCCGCGGGCTGGTACGGATCGGTGCTCGACGACATGAAGATCGTCACCCGCCCTCTGTTCCGGGCCGCCCGCAGCTCCCGCCGCAGCAGTTCCGCCGCTCCCCGCTTGACGTCGACCCACGTCCCCCATTCCGCGCGGCGAAACATGGCGACCGGCATCCGCCTCACGTAGCAGTACGAGCAGCCGAACGCGCAACCGGCGTACGGGTTGAGCGTATGCGTATAGTCGGTCAGAAACCCGGTCGCCTTGTTGAGCAGCGACTTGGGCGTCTTCTCATGCTGTTCAACGCGCGTCATGGAAAACCACCCCCAGCAAGCACCGATTTCCGGACTTCACCTTGCCGACTCCGTGCTGCGGCTTGGCGCGATAGGAACCGCGCCCGCCCAACTCCCGCCGCAGCCGCTCCTCGTCCCTGCCTTGCCAAGCGTGGCCGACACGGGCCGGCACCTCCCTTTTCGTCCCTTTCAAAAATAAACGCGCAAGATCGCGAAGCGGCGAACGGCCGTTTTTATGGTACAACTAGAGAAGACTTCATAGGGAGGCTAACCCGATGGGCGACACAACCGTGCTGAAGGAGAACGAGCGGGAGATCGTGCTGCAAGTGCCCGAGGACTTCGACTTCGGACAAAATTGGGCCTATTTGTCGCGGTCCCCGAACGAATGCCTGCACCGCATAGGGAACGGACAGCTGTCCAAAGCGATCCCCGTCGGCAGCGGCGCCGCGCCGGTCGTCGAAATTCGCTCCGACGGCGCCGGATCGATGACGATTCGTTTTCTCGGGGACACCGCGCCTTCCGATCCGGAGGAACGGGCGGCCGTCGTCCGCTACGTCCGCGACTGGTTCGACCTGGACACGGACCTTACGCCGTTCTATCGGATGGCGGCGTCGGATCCGCTGCTCGGCCCGGCGGCGGCAACGTTCCGGGGGCTGCGCTGCATGGGCATCCCCGACCTGTTCGAAGCGCTGAGCTGGGGCATCATCGGACAGCAGATCAACCTGGCGTTCGCCTACACTCTCAAGCGCCGGCTCGTCGAAACGTTCGGCGACCGCGTCGATTGCGAAGGCGAGACGTACCTGTTGTTCCCGCCGGCCGAACGAATCGCCGCGCTGGCGCCGGCCGATCTCGACGGCTTGCGGATGACCGCCCGCAAGGGCGAGTCCCTCGTCGGCGTCGCCCGCCGCATCGCGGACGGCTCGCTGTCGAAGGAAGGGCTGCTCGCGCTCGGCAGCCTCCGCTCGGCGGAGAAGGCACTCGTCGGCATCCGCGGCATCGGGCCTTGGACCGCCAACTACGTGCTGATGCGCTGCTTGCGGATGACCGATGCTTTTCCGATCGACGACGTCGGCCTGCACCTGGCCGTCCGCCGTGCAGCCGGCATGGACCGCAAGCCGACGCGGGCCGAACTGCAGGCGCTGTCCGCCGGCTGGACAGGCTGGCAGGCGTACGCCACCTTCTACCTGTGGAGGCTTCTCTACTGAGGAGCCTCCCCGGCCGCCGCCCTCCCCAACCGGCGCGGAAGGCAGCCATCCGTCTTCAGGCCTCCAGCGGCAGCCGTCAACCGCCCGTTCCGTCGCGCTCCAATCCGAGCAGCCTGGCTTTCATCTCCAATCCGCCGCGAAAACCGGTCAGCGCGCCGTTCTTGCCGATCACCCGGTGGCAGGGCACATGAATCAGCACCGGATTGGCGCCGATCGCCGCCCCGACCGCCCGCACGGCCGACGGCCTGCCAATCGCCGCGGCGATATCCGAGTACGTGGCCGTCCGCCCGTACGGGATCTCGCGCAGCGCGCGCCAGACGGCCTGCTGGAACGCCGTTCCCCGCAGGTCGAACGGCTGCTCGCACCGTTGCCGCTCGCCCCGGAAATATTCGATCAGCTCCCGAATATAAGGCGCCAGCCGCTCATCGTCCCGCACCAGCACGGCGCCGGGCAACCGGCCGTTCGCCCACTTTTCCGCTTCCGCCAGCGGCGCCCCTTGCGAGCCTACGTAGACGAGCCCCTTGTCCGTTGCGGCCAGGTGCAAGCTCCACGCTTCATGGACGAGCTTGCTCCAATAGACGGTCGTCTTCTCCTCTGGCGCCATGCTCCCTCTCCTCCCCGGTCCGCCGCATGCGGCTGCCGCGCCGGTACGCCGCGGGCGTGCAGCCGTGAACTTTTTTGAATACGGTGATGAAATAAGGCAGGTTGGCGATGCCGACTTCCGCCCCGATCTCCGCGATCGGCCGGTCCGTCCCCCGCAGCAACTCCGCGGCGCGGCCTGTCCGCTTCCGCTGCACGTATGCCGCCGGCGCCATGCCCGTCACCCGCTTGAAAATGCGCTGAAGATGGTACGAACTGCCGTGGAAATAATCGGCCAAGCTTTGGAGCGTGATCGGCTCCGCATAGTGCCGATCGATGTACGCCGTCATCTGCGCCACCCACTCCTCGTCCGGAAGCCGTTCCCCGGTCGGCTTGCAGCGTTTGCACGGGCGGAATCCGGCGGCAAGCGCGCACTCGGCCCGATTGAACAGAACGACGTTGTCGCGCCGGGGCTCCTTGGACTTGCACGAAGGCCGGCAAAAGATGCCGGTCGACTTCACCGCATAGAAGAACCGGCCGTTGTAAGCGGCGTCGCTAACGACAATGGCCCGCCACTGCTCTTCGTCCGGCACTTGCGCCGGCGGCTCCGTCATGCGGGACGGAAGCTTCTCCTTCATTCCCTCACCTCCACGCCTAGTATACCGTTCCTCCCCATTTCCGTCTTCCTTTTCACGATAGAATCGCAACATTTCGAAATTTTTCCCGCTCCGTTCCCGCTTCCGCTTCCGCTCTTTCCGTCTCCCAACTTGTTGCGGCTTCTCTTTTCGCCGAAATCCCGCTTGCTCAGGAAATCGGGAGGCTAGAGGACGGGGAGCCGCACCTTGGCGATGACCGATATCCCGCTTGCTCAGGGACTCGCTTGGCACTAGCACCGCTCCTCTTTATGCTCGACATCCCGCTTGCTCAGGAACCGATTGGCTCCTAGCCCCGCTTCCTCCTTATGTTTGAAATCCCGCTTGCTCAGGAAACCATGCTCCCCAAGTCCAGTCGGCTGCTTTATCGCGGAAATCCCTTCTGCTCAGGGCCCCATCGTGCCGCGAATGGCCCCATGCTCGATCCGGAGCCTGAGCGACGGGGATTGCGGTATAAAGGCATGCGGCAAGGTTGCGAAGCGGGGGACTTCTCCCAGAGCGGGACGGATGCCGGCGCAACAGGCGCGAGGCATTCCGGAGCGTTGAGGTCCCAGGCGATCGGGCTTCCGACACAATGGTGGCGGAGCATAATAGCGGACTGGCGGCAGGTCGAAGCCGGCAGGATGCCGGAAAAGCGGGATGTGGAAGAAAAGGGGAAAGAGAGGAGAATGCGCGGCGGGACTTAAGCGAAGGGGATGTCCGTTAAAAGACAACCCAAATGTCGCGCCCGTCAGGCGTTGAACCGGAGCGAGGACGATAAAACCGGACAAGGAGCATGCAACTGCGGCGGGGAACGTACGTTAAACCGCGCTGGCGACGGGGCGTCAGCGTCGAAACCGCGTCGTAGCGCTCCCGCAACCGGCTGGTGCAGCGGGGAGGGACCTACGCAACTTGCGGCGAGTCCGCTCTCCTGCGCTTCGCCTGATTTTACCGGTTCTATTCGTTGTAGCGTGCTCGAACATAGACGGTCATTCACCGGTGGACGGACCATAGATCGGCGGCAGGCTGGTAGACGATAAGAAGCGCGTGCAAGTAGCCGGGCGCGCCGAATTCGAGAAAATATTAATCTACGCATCTGGCATGGGATGCGACCCACCTTAACGATCTCAAGATTCCAACCCAGAAATTTCGATCCACGCATCCCGAGCGGGATGCGACCTGTCGATACGACGTCCAGCTAACCGGATCGGCGATTTCAATCCACGCATCCCGAGCGGGATGCGACTTTGAATATCACGACGGTCTATGATCTGGGCATATTTCAATCCACGCATCCCGAGCGGGATGCGACGATACCGTACAGACCTGTGCCGAATTGGAGATAATTTCAATCCACGCATCCCGAGCGGGATGCGACGCAGTACAATGGCTCGGCCTCGAAGCATCGGGCATTTCAATCCACGCATCCCGAGCGGGATGCGACACAATACTTTAGAGAAAGGAGATGGAGATGCGTATTTCAATCCACGCATCCCGAGCGGGATGCGACTTGAGATAGCCCCAGATGCCGTCCCAGAGGTCCTTGATTTCAATCCACGCATCCCGAGCGGGATGCGACGTTGACCAGGAGTTGTTCGACTACTTCGTCCAGATTTCAATCCACGCATCCCGAGCGGGATGCGACGTTGTTGTACTGGACAATCTGCTGCTGCGCCCGCTATTTCAATCCACGCATCCCGAGCGGGATGCGACTTGGGGAACGACGCTGGAGGATGTGGTCGCCAAGATTTCAATCCACGCATCCCGAGCGGGATGCGACCGCTGGTGCGCCTGGACGGCCGCGAGCTTCCGCCATTTCAATCCACGCATCCCGAGCGGGATGCGACCGGCCGGGAGCGCAAAGGACTGGACCCGATCCAATTTCAATCCACGCATCCCGAGCGGGATGCGACCCTGTTTGTGGCTGTAGCAAACAGCGGAACCGGATTTCAATCCACGCATCCCGAGCGGGATGCGACAAGCGGTTTCGATTCAGGATAAGCCTGTTTCAAATTTCAATCCACGCATCCCGAGCGGGATGCGACCTCGTCTGTGGCTGGCGTAGACGGCCGCAGCTGATTTCAATCCACGCATCCCAAGCGGGATGCGACACACATCCGGGAACGTGATCACAACGAACAACGTATTTCAATCCACGCATCCCAAGCGGGATGCGACGGACAAATCGCATTCGACATTTACCGAATCGACATTTCAATCCACGCATCCCAAGCGGGATGCGACGTATAATCAGATACTTCCGGACGCGGCAGAGAATTTCAATCCACGCATCCCAAGCGGGATGCGACATGATGTTTACTTCGCCATGTACGGAGCGGCTTGATTTCAATCCACGCATCCCAAGCGGGATGCGACGGTTTTGGTACTGCTCGCACCACTGTCTGGCCGAGATTTCAATCCACGCATCCCAAGCGGGATGCGACACCTGACGCTCGCCTTTGCCGATTTGCTCGCCCATTTCAATCCACGCATCCCAAGCGGGATGCGACGTTCGATATACCTCTTGACTTCTGCGGCATCCAAATTTCAATCCACGCATCCCAAGCGGGATGCGACGCACGCTTTCGTACTTGTCAAAAAATCCGACGAGATTTCAATCCACGCATCCCAAGCGGGATGCGACTGTCGATAGTCGATATAATGTAACCGTCGCCCGATTTCAATCCACGCATCCCAAGCGGGATGCGACTCGAAGACGTCAAGACCACCTTTATCGGTCTTATATTTCAATCCACGCATCCCAAGCGGGATGCGACTGCGTGATCGTACCCCAGTCCGCCGAAGCGGCCGATTTCAATCCACGCATCCCAAGCGGGATGCGACGCGAGCCAATTTATCGTTGATCAGACGCGCCGCGGCAAATTTCAATCCACGCATCCCAAGCGGGATGCGACTGGAAATTGTTAAGCTACAGCCAAACTACAGTAATTTCAATCCACGCATCCCAAGCGGGATGCGACAAGATTGCGCGACTTGCCCGTTCAACCAGTACGATTTCAATCCACGCATCCCAAGCGGGATGCGACCCGCTGCGCGTCGGTCATTCCTTTCATCCGATCTTATTTCAATCCACGCATCCCAAGCGGGATGCGACGATATGTGCGGATGACGTTGTATCGCGCACCATCATTTCAATCCACGCATCCCAAGCGGGATGCGACGACATGGTTGTCGTTGACGAGTCGAGCAGTTTTAAATTTCAATCCACGCATCCCAAGCGGGATGCGACGATGATCCACAGTATCGCGAGCTTATGGAGATTGCCATTTCAATCCACGCATCCCAAGCGGGATGCGACACCGAGGTGCAGCAAACGGTCGAGCTACTCGCTGATTTCAATCCACGCATCCCAAGCGGGATGCGACAATCTTGCCGAGCGCGTGTATTTTGGCATGGAGATTTCAATCCACGCATCCCAAGCGGGATGCGACGGAGATGGTGAGAGAGGTTATAACTCAACTTTCGCACCTTGAAAATTAGTGTTAAGCCTTGATATGACTAGGATTTCTTATTGAAAAATCTCGTTCTTGACAGAAAAACACCTTTCCGTTTGGTAAAATGGAAGTGGATAGTCTTCCCA
>Ga0207789_1000318_pt1 | contig 21883 bp, 22 predicted proteins | sample HigsolmetaGSP12D_FD_184840 | JGI IMG/M metagenome (GOLD analysis project Ga0207789, IMG submission 184840) | High solid enriched microbial communities from the Joint BioEnergy Institute, USA - SP1-2-D (SPAdes) | ecosystem: Engineered > Bioreactor > SSF (Solid state fermentation) > Aerobic >...
ATCCAACATTGCGAAAGCGACCCGCCGTTGTGCCAGAAAACCAGAAAGGGCTTTGGAACTGATCGGAGCTTAAAGACGACAAAGGACATGTCTGAGCATTTATCAACCTGACTTTGACGAATCCCTGACATCAGCCATCCTTATTTTTGAATCCTTTGCTCGATTCCATCAAGCAGCAACAAAATTCCGGATTGAAACAGTTCGTCGGAACCGATCGTTCGAAACACGCCTTCCCCATGCATACGCCGAAGCACCTGATATTGCGACAGATCCACGTGGGAATTGTCCTTATTCCCCGCCTCTAACGAGATCTGCACATTGCGCTGTTCATATTCCTCAACGGCGAAATGGACGACATAGTTAAACAGATGGGTCGTAAATGAAAATTTTTGAATATCCGTCAGTGAAGTCGGTTCGATCATCTGCAAGATGTTTTCGAACAGTTCCATGTAATCGGCTTCCGGCCTTGACTTCATCAGAAGATGACCGGAGCAAGGAAACTGCCGCAGCTTGTTGCGAATAACCATGGCGCTGGCCTGAAGCTTTTCCCGCCAATCCCCTTGTTTGGGAAGCTCGCTGATGATCTCTCTTGAAACCTGGTTGGCCATCGATTGATAAAGAACTTGCTTGCTCTCGAAGTACCAGTAGATCGTCGGGGCCTGAACATTCAATTCCTTGCATAGGTTTCGGATCGTAAAGTTATCGATTCCTTGGTCGGAGAGAAGCCGCCAAGCGGCGGCGATGATCTTCTCTTCGCTGATATGCGGCCTGCGCTGAGGCATAATCCGATTTCCCACTCCATTTCACCGAGGCTTATATCCCTTATTATACTCGATATCGTGGGGCCGGTCCGGGTTCGCACAGCCAAAGAAGAGAATCGGCCATCGATGGAGCCGCGCATCGCTCGCATCTGAAGCCGATTCCCATGTCCGTTATTCTTCCCATTCCATATCTTCGGCGGGCAGCGGCTTCTGGTTGAACATGCTTTCCCCCGCTTGCGAAGAGAGCCGAACCTCCTTCATTCCGCGTTCAATGGCAGCCACTTCGTAATCGCGCAACGCGGTCAAAAGCGTCTTGTCCCCGTTTTGGACGCTGATGAATTGTTTCGAGAGCTCGCAGGCGTCAACGAGCGCCGCATTGCCGCCGATACCGGCCGGTGTCATGGGATGCAGAGCGTCTCCCAGCAAAACGACCGTCGTCGTTTCCTTCCAAGGCTTATACGGCAAAACATTGCGGAGGTGATAAACAGCCGTCTTCCCGGGCTCCGCCAACTCCAGCATCCGGTTGACCTGCGGGTGCCAATGTTTGATCTTCTCCCGGGCAAAGGCCAACAATTCCGAACCGCTCATCCGGAAGAGCTGCTCGTCGGAAATGCCGAACCATTCGGGCGAGCATGCAAACACGGCGTACAGGTAATCCTGTTGCGGAGTAATCTTCACTTGAAGGGACATGGATTCCGGCAAACGTTCCATCTTCGGCTTGAAGGCCATTTCTTCCAGAAGAAGGGATACCGGCGCTTCTCCCTCCGGACTGAACAGCCCTCTCATGCTGCCGTCCCCAAGGAGCCGGTCGAGTTCCTTCCTCCGCGCATCATCCAGAAACACTTTCGTATAAAGCGCCCGCCCCCCGGTATCGAAAATTTCCACCCCGGGTTTGTACTGTTGGCGAACTTTGGATCCTCCCCCGTCAGCGCCGACCAGGACATCAGCATCGATATGCTCTCCATTATCGAACCAAACTCTCAAGCGGCCGTCTTCCAACTTTTCATAATGGGTGAACCGGTGTCCGTAACGGATCTTGTCATTCAGTTCGCCGAGCAGCACTTCACGAAAAGTATAACGATTGACGGCCGGTGTGATTTCCTCTTTGTTGTACATCGGGTGCTGCTCTTCCGTGGGCTCCAGAGAGATCGGATCAAGGAAGACAGGATGTGCCGGCCCCATGACGGAGGTTTCCATAAAGAGGTCGTAAAGCTTATCGGACAGGCAAAACCGCAGCGCATTCGATCCGTTCTCATTGATTTTGATTCGATAGCCGGTTTGAACAAAATTTCCTTCCTGCTCGCGTTCACAAACAACAAAGTCGATGCGGTGCTTTTTCAAACTTTGCGCCAAGGCGAGTCCTCCGAGACCGCCACCGACAATCACGACAAACGGCGATTTCATATCCATTCCTCCGTTTAACTAAGTTATATTTATATAACGATGTTATATTACAACCGTCGACCACCGTTTGTCAATCACAGCGGCCTCACTTTCTTCGGTTGGGTTCCCATAGAAGGTTTCGCGATGCCGAACGGATTTACAAACAAATGACATGAACCGAATATCCGGTTAATAAAACCGGTTTAAGATGAGGATCGTATCCGAGCTTGTCTTCCGGCCACAAACCCATGACGAGAAAGGAAGATTCCGTACGAAAATCGATAAACCGGTTTAACGACTGACGTCCAAAGCGAAAGGGAAGGTAAGTTTTCGTATGGCCACCATCGATGACGTCGCCAAAGCGTCCGGCGTTTCCAAAGGCACCGTCTCCAGCGTGTTCAGCAAAAAAAGACCGATCAGCAAAGAAGTGACCGAACGCGTGCTCGCCGCCGCCAAAGCGTTGAATTACAAGCCCAACTACTGGGCCCGCAGCCTGGCGAACAAATCGACCCGCATCATCGGGCTGAACCTGCGGGCCGACAAAGTCAAATTCAGCCAGTTCCATCTGTCGCTGCTGAACGGCGTGCTCAGCGTCTGCTACGCCCACGGCTACCGGCTGCTCGTGAATTCTCTTCCCTCCGCCTATCAGGATCAGGTGGAGAACATGGCGACCGACCCCGTCGACGGCGAAATTTTGCTCGATCCGGAAACGCGCGACCCGCGCATCGCCGAACGGCTGGCGAGCGATGTGCCGATCGTGCTGATCGGCCGGCCGTCGCCCGAGTACGAGAATCGCGTCTCTTACGTGGACAACGACAACGTGGCGATGACCGAGCAGATCACCCGCTACTTGCTCAGCCTCGGGCACCGGAACTTCCTGTTTCTGAACGCGCCCAAGTTCCGCACCGTCGCCGACGATCGGGCGCGCGGATTCCTGGCGGCCATTCGGGAGGCCGGGCTTCCGCCTTCGTCCTATCATTTGGACTACAAGCCCGATCCCGACAATCCTTCATTTGATTTCGGCTACGAGATGACGCTGGCGGCGCTCCGGGAGCGTCCCGAAATAACGGCTGTCATCGCCGACACCGACACGATGGCGCTCGGGGTTTACAAGGCGGCGGAGACGCTCGGCCTTCCGATCCCCGACCGCCTGTCCGTCTTCGCCTTCAGCGACGATTCGGTATTCTCGCCGGAATTCACGCCGCCGCTGACCGGCGTTCGCCTTCATGCCGAACGGCTCGGCTGGGAAGCCGCCGTCTTGTTGCTGGAGCAGATCAACGGAGCCGCCAGAACGTTGAAGAGAACGATTGTGCCGACCGACATGGTCATCCGCAGCTCTTGCGCGGAACCTATATTGTCCTTGGGAGGGAATCCATCATGAAGTTCAAATGGAGCGCTGTCCTGTCAGCCACCGCCGTCGGAGCTCTGATTCTGTCCGCCTGCGGCGGCAACAACGCGGCGTCGCCTTCGCCGTCCTCGTCCGGGTCCGAATCGCCCGCGTCGCCCGCGTCGGCCGAAGCGTCCGCGTCCGCACCGGCAAGCTCTGCCGGCGGCAAGCTCGTCATCCTGTCCGGCAACGTCGGAGGCAAGACGCCGGAAGGCAACGACAAGTTCGCCAAGGCGCTGAGCGACAAGCTGGGCCTCGACGTGACGCTGGACAAGCCGGCCAGCGATTACGACCAGAAGGTGCTGACCGCGCTCGGCGCGGGCGCCAAGTACGACCTGATCGAAGTAAGCGACCTGGCCAAGCTGAATTCCTTCATCGATCAAGGCGTCGTCACCGACTTGACCGACTTCGTCAAGCAGTCCTCCGTGCTGTCCGATCCGTCCGTTATCCCGACCGCCGAATGGGACCAGCTCAAAGGGCCGGACGGCAACATTTACGGCGTCTTCTCCAAGTTCCAGGGCGCGACCATGCCGATCGTCCGCAAGGACTGGCTGGACAAGCTGCACCTGCAGGAGCCGAAGACGTTGGACGAGCTGTACAAGGTGCTCAAGGCGTTCAAGGAGGACGACCCCGACGGCAACGGCAAGGCCGACACCTACGGCCTGAGCACCTCCGGCTTGTACGACATCCAGGGCATCATGAGCGCGGCCGGCCTGAAATACCGTTACGTCATGAAGGACGGCAAGCGGACGATCCCGTACGCGTCCGACGCCGCGATTCCGATGTACGAATGGTTCGCCAAGCTGGTCAAGGAAGGCATCATGGACCCGAACTTCGTGACCAACGACACGGCGAAGATGCGCAACCTGTTCCTGTCCGACCGCGTCGGGATGATCACCTATTGGGATGCGTGGGTCGGCATGTTCAACAGCCTGAAGCAGCAGGAAAATCCGAATACGACGTTCCGGGCGGAAGGCATGGCCAGCCTGCCCGGACCGGACGGCACCATCCTGATGCGGCGCGGCGATCCCGACTTCTGGATCATCCCGAAGAACGCCCCGCACCCGGACGCCGCCAAGAAGTTCCTGGAGTTCTGGCAGACGCAGGACGGCATTACGCTCGGCAGCCTCGGCGTTGAAGGGTACGACTACACCGTAAGCAACGGCACGTATACGCTGACTGATATCGGCAAGCAGGCGAACATGGACCACGGCGTTCCGTTCTGGTACAACTCCAACGTGAAGTCGCCGTTCCCGCCGCTGCCGGGCGTTGAGGACGCGATGAAGCTGTCCAAGCAATACGCCACGCTCGAGCTGTCGCTGCCCACCTGGCCGGACGCCGAGAAGATCGTCACCAACTACGCGCTGAAGGCGATGTCCGGCCAGATGCCGGCCAAGGACGCCGTTGCGCAGATGCAAAAAGAACTGAAGGCCGCCAACCTGATCGACGAGTAATCCGCCGCCGGCCCGACGAAGAGCGAGGAACGCCATTCCTCGCTTCTTCGCGGTTCCGGCGCATTGGAAGAGGAAGTGAGCACCGGTGATTAAGACGCTGCAGAAGCACGGCATGCTCTACCTGCTGATGCTTCCCGTCGCGATCTACTTTATCTTGTTTTCCTACTACCCGCTTGTGAAAGGATTGCAAACCAGCTTCCAGGACTACAAGCTGATGGGAGACAGGCCTTATGTCGGATTGGCGAATTACGGGATGGTCTGGCACGACCCGACGTTCTGGAGCGACTTCCGGAACACGCTGATCATCGGCGGGGGCATTCTCGTCGGCGGCTTCCTCGCGCCGCTGATCGTCGCCTTATCGCTCAACGAAGTAAGGCACCGCCCGTTCAAGAAAGCCGCGCAGCTGATCCTCTACGTTCCGCATCTGCTCTCCTGGGTCGTCGTCGGCGGCGTTTGCATCTTCCTGCTGTCGCCGGACACCGGCTTCGTCAACCTGCTGCTCGGCAAGCTGTTCGGCCTGAAGCCGATCAACTTCCTCGCCGAGGATTCGTGGGCGCGGGGCATCATGATCGGTTCCGCCGTTTGGAAGGACATGGGCTACAACTGCATCCTGTTCCTCGCCGGCATCGTCGCCATCAACCCTTCCCTTTACGAAGCTGCGCGCATCGACGGGGCGACGAGATGGCAGCAGGTGCGCTTCGTGACCTTGCCGCAGCTGGCGAACACGATGAAGGTCATCTTGCTGCTGAACACGCTGGGCATCCTCCGCATCTTCGACCAGATCTTCGTGATGCGCAATCCGGCCATCGCCGCCAAGGTGGACGTGCTGATGATGTACACGTTCCAGAAGGGCATCATGGAGATTCGCCTCGGTCCGGCGGCGGCGGCCAGCTTCTACGTCGTGCTGTTCACGCTGGCGCTGACGGTTGCGGTGCGAAAAATAACCCGTTTCGATGAGGTGTGACGTATGGGAAGCGATCGCTACGAGCGGGCCGGCTGGAAAAATAAAACGTTCGACGTCCTGAACGCCGCGTTTCTGCTGCTGCTGATCCTGACGATGATCGTCCCCTTCGTCAACGTCGTCTCGCTTGCGTTCTCGTCCGGGATGGCGTCGATGCGGCCCGAGATGATCTTGTTTCCGAAGGAGTTCAGCGCGGAAGGCTTCCGGATCGTATGGCAGAGCCTCGATCTGTGGCGGCCGTTCCTGAACAGCGCGGTCGTCACCGTGTGCGGAACGGCCGCGCACGTGCTGCTGTCGAGCCTCGCCGGCTACGTGCTCATTCAGCCGCATCTGCCGGGCCGCAAGGCGATGATCACGTTCATTCTGCTCACGATGATGATTCCGCAGGACGCGATTCTGATTCCGCTCTATCTGGTGAACAAGGACCTTCACCTGCTGGACAAGCTGGTGTCGTTGGTGTTGTCGGGCATGGTCTCCGGCTTTTCGATTTTGTTGATGCGCAACTTCTTCGCGAGCGTCCCCTACGAAATGTCCGAATCCGCGCAGATCGACGGCGCGGGAACGCTGCGAATTTTCGGAACGATGTACATGCGGCTGGCGAAAACGGGGCTGGCGACGGTGGCGCTGTTCGAGTTCGTGAGCCGCTGGAACATGTTGACCGCGCCGGTGCTGCTCATCAACGACCCGGCGAAAACGACGCTGCAGGTGGCGCTCAAATCGATGATCGTCGACACCAGCGCCACATCGAGCAGCTTTCTGGTGACGACCAACGTCCGGATGGCGGGCGTGCTGATCACGATGATCCCGCTGCTGGCCATTTATCCATTCGTGCAGAGATACTTTATGAAGGGAATTTTCCTCGGGGCGAACAAAGAATAGAAAGGACGGGAGCCGATGTTCTCGACGCATATTTTGACGCGGCGGATCGCCAAGGAAGAAGAAAAGACGTACCTCGAAATTCCGTTCCCGGTGCAGGACGACGTGGAGCGGATCGACGTATCCTACGCCTATGACCGTTCGGACGGCCGGACCGTCGTCGATATCGGCCTCCGCTCGCCCGAGCGAATTGTCGGCTGGAGCGGCGGCGCGCGAGAGACGTTCTTCGTCGGGCTGGACAAGGCAACGCCCGGCTATCGGGCAGGGCCGCTTCCCGCAGGCGATTGGCATATCCTGCTCGGGGCTTATCGCATTCCCGCAGGAGGCTGCGAGGTGCGCATCGAGCTGACCCTCACTCATCGGCATCCGCGCTGGCTCAAGGGCGATCTGCATATGCACGGCGTTCACAGCGACGGCTCCTACACGATCGCCGAGGCAATCCGCTCCTGCAAGGAGAAGGGGCTTCAATTCGCCGCGTTTACCGATCACAACAACGCCTCCCAAAACTTGTCGACGCTGGCGGCCGATGAGGAGCTCGTGCTCATTCCCGGGGTGGAACTGACCAGCTACAAGGGTCATGCCAACCTGCTTGGCGTTTTGGACGCGCTGGACGATTTCCGCGTGCTGACGCCGGAACAGGCTGCGGAGGCGCTTCGCAAGGGGGCGGGCAGAGGCGCGCTGGTCTCGCTGAACCACCCGTTCTGCCCCGATTGCCCGTGGGAACTCGGCTTCGACGTTCCTTACGACGCGATCGAAGTGTGGAACGGACCGTGGCGGCCGCTTAACGAAACGGCCGTCCGCTGGTGGCAGGAGCAGCTTGCCGCCGGTCGGAAAATCGTCGCAATCGGCGGCAGCGACGCGCACGCCCCCCATCCGGTCGTCGCCCACGGCGTGCCGACGACGTACGTCAAAGCCGTCGCCGAGTCCAAGGAAGCGATCCTGCGGGCGATCCGCGACGGGCGCGTCGTTCTGTCGTTTGCGCCGAATGAAACGTTCATCGATCTGTCGCTCGAGAACTGGGGCGTCGGCGAAACGGCGCACGCGGGCGGTCGCGGCGAATTGACGCTCGCCGTGAGCGTCAGCGGCGCTTCGGGAGACCGCGTCGAGCTGTGGTCGGATCGGGGCCTCGAACGGGAATGGGACGTGGACAGGCAAGGAGAATTCACGATGCTCGTGCCGGCGGACCGGCTGTTCTACCGGATCGAGGCGAAGCGCTTCTTGCCGGAGTGGAACCGGACCATTACGTCCTGCCTGACGAACCCGATTTACCTGGAAGCCTAGTCAAATCGAACGGCAGGCCGCGGAAACCGAAGTTTCCTGCGTCCTGCCGTTTAGCGTTCGGGGCCGGTCGAGGACCGAGCCTTGTTTATCCATGCCGGTTCGGACGCCCTTCGCGTTCGTCGATCGGCAGCGAACCCCTCCTGCATCAAGCGGTCGATCGGCGGCGATCCCATCCCGCGTCGGCGGTCGGCCGATTTCGGTTCCGAAGGATGCGGCCGCAGTCGGCCGATCTTCATCCTTCCTCCGGCCGGCGCTCCTCCGTTCCCTCATGGACCGCCGGGCGCAGCACCCGCTTCAGGCTCTTCTCGAACTTGGCGCGCGGCAACAGAATGCTATGTTTGCAGTTCACGCATTTGATCCGGATGTCCATTCCCATGCGAATGATCTCCATCTCGTTGGCGCCGCAAGGATGCGGCTTCTTCATCTGAACGATGTCTCCCAGGCCGAACGTCTTCGGTTCCATGTTACGCCCCTCCCGTTCGTTCCAGCGCTTGTCCGTTGGAATACCGCGGATTTCCGGCCGCCTCGAACGCGCGCTTGATCTCCGCGTTCAGATGCCGCGACAATGCCGCCTGCGTGTTCGGCTTGCACACCGCCGTAATTCTCAGCACGATGTCGCTGGCCGTAAGCGACTGCACGCCGAGCAGTTCCGGCATCCCCACCAGATTCGCATCCTCGAACCGGTGCAGCGCCGCCTTCACGATGTCCACGGCTTCTTCCAACTTCTCCGTAGCGGCCACCGACACATCGACCACCGCCAGCGAATTGTTCACGGAATAGTTGGTGACGTCCGTGATGGACCCGTTGGGGATGACGAACACTTCTCCCGTCCAGCTCTTCAGACGCGTCGCTCTCAGGCCGATCATCTCCACCGTTCCGCGGAACTTGCCGGTCTCAATCACGTCCCCGACCGAGAAATGATCCTCCAGGATGATGAAGAAGCCGGAGATGACGTCTTTGACCAGGCTCTGCGCCCCGAAGCCGATCGCCAATCCGATCACGCCCGCGCCGGCGATGAGCGGGGCCAGATTGATGTGCAGTTCGCCGAGAATTAGCAAGATGGCGATCAGATTGATCACGTAGGAAACCGCGTTGTTCAGAAGCTTGCCGACCGTCTGTACCCGTCTGGTGCGCAGCTTGAACCGCTTCGCCCCCCGCGGATTGGCCATCCGGTCGATCATTCGCAGCGCAATCGCGCGCGCGATCCGGCTGGCTAGAATGATGAGGAGGATTCGCGCCAGCACGGTCGCCACGGCAATCCACAACGACGCGCTCTGCAGCGAATCCCAGATGCCGTGAATGAACTTCTGCCACTCGTTCAAGTCTTGGGCCGCTTGATCCAGCTCGTCGTCTACAAGCAGCGCCAGCAGCCGGTTCGTCAGGCTTTGTGCCCCCATGCCGTTTTCCTCCGATTTACATGATCTGCTCGTACGTTTCCGGTTCGGTCCGGCGGAACATGCCCCGGATCTCTACTTTTTCTTGGGCGATCACCGCTTTCGTACGGTCCAGCTCGGACTCCGGAAATTCGATAGACAGCGCGCAACCCGCCGTAATTTCCTTGGGTGTGGGACGGATGTCGATCTCGATTCCGGCATACTCGAGCAGCATCTCGGCCCTCAGCGCCTGCTGCGTCGAATCGAAGGCGATCAACAGCGATGAATCCATGGCTTTCGCTCCTCTGGCATTCGTCTTGCGACCCCGCGCGATGCGAGTATAAAAGCGCAGGCCCATCCATATACTAGTAACATCCCCTGGGAGGAGGCGAAACAGACGCATGAACGGTGCTTGGGAGAGTCGGGCGGGAGACAACAGCGAAGCCGCCGCGCTCTCTTTGAAAATCCCTTACAACGAACCGTCGGTTACCAACCGATTGGCCGGGCGGCTGGAAGCCCAGCTTGGGAAGCTCCCGCCGGAGCGGCGCATCGTCATCGTCTGCGTCGGCACGGACCGTTCCACGGGTGATTCGCTGGGCCCGTTGGTCGGCAGTTCGCTGTCCAGGGTTGCGAATCCGGCGTTCGATCTGTACGGCACGCTGGAAGAGCCGGTTCACGCCATGAATTTGAGCGACACCTTGCTCCGGATTTTGCGTTCGTCCAAGAACCCCTTCGTCATCGCGGTCGACGCATGTCTCGGACAAGTCTCCAGCGTCGGCTGCATTCAGATCGGCACCGGTCCCGTTCGGCCGGGGGCCGGCGTGAACAAGGACTTGCCTCCCGTCGGAGACATGCATATGACGGGCATCGTCAACGTCGGCGGCTTCATGGAATACTTCGTCTTGCAAAATACCCGGCTCAACCTGGTCATCAAGATGGCCGACATCATCTCCGAGAGCATCCGGCTCGCCATCAGCCGGACGCGAGGTTCCGTCATTCCTTTTGCGATGCCAGACTGATCGCTTGCTTCTCTTCGGGGGACAACATGTAGGCCGAATGCCCTTTGTCCAACGGCTTGGCGTAAAGGAACATCTGCTCTCTGCCGTGAATGCCGGTCAGCACGACCCCGTCCTGATCGTCGTTCACAATCGCTACCGAGAAGCTGAGGTCGCTTCCCGAATCCGCAAAAGCATTGAAGCGAAAAACGCCGATCCGTCCTTTCAGCGCGGCCAGGCGTTTTTCGTGTCGGCGGAGCTCGGCTTCGTGCTCCTTCCGGCTGTTCTCCAGCTTCTCGACCTTCTCATGCAACGCGCTCAACACATTTTCCAACCCCGGCACGCCCGTCTCGCCGATCATCTTGCGATGCGCTTTCGCCAGCTTGCCGAGCTTGCCTCCCAGAACCGCGAGCCCAATTAACGCCGCAACAATCAAGACGCCTTCTCCGGCCGCGACGGCCGGCCATACTTTATCGTCCAAGCCGAACATTCCATTTCCCCCATGTTTCTTCCGTGCTGCTGCGACGGTTCCGTAAAAAAATGCGGCGAATTTCTATCGCTTCTTGCTGCGGCGATCGGCCGCCATCTCGCGGACAGCGTCGATCAACGTTACGATTTCCGATTCGGTTGTATAATAGCCCGGACTCGCCCGAACGGCGCCGGTCCCGGAAGTTCCGGCGCTCTGATGGCCGAGCGGCGTGCAATGGAAGCCCGAACGCACGGCGATGCCGTAGTGCCGGTCCAGCACGAACGCCGTTTCCGAAGGGTCCATTCCTTCGATGACGAACGATACGATTGCCGTCCGCTCGATCTCCGGACCGGGACCAAGCAGCGTCACGCCGGAGATCTCGCCCAGGCCGGCGATCAGCTGCCGGACCAGCGCCGATTCCTTCCGGTGAATGCGCGCCGGCGTCTGCTCCAGGACGAACTTGACGCCCTCGGTGAGACCGGCGATGCCGACCGTGTTGGGCGTTCCCGCCTCGTACCGGTCCGGCCGAACGTCCGGCTGCTCCGGCGACTCGGAGCGGCTGCCGGTGCCTCCGTACATGAGCGGCTCCAACTCCAGATCGGGATGAAGATACAGCCCCCCGGTTCCTTGCGGTCCGAACAGCCCTTTGTGCCCCGGGAAGGCCAGCATGTCGATGCCCATGGCCTCCACGTCGATATCCAGCACGCCGGCGCTCTGCGCGGCGTCCACGAGCAGCTTGACGCCCTTCTCTCTCGCGATCGCCCCGATATCCGCAATCGGCAAGATCGTGCCGAGCAGATTGGAACTGTGCGTCGCGACGATAAGTCGGGTGCGGGGCGTGATCTCGTCCCGCAGCTTCTTCAGATCGATTCGGCCGGCGGCGTCCGTCTCCACATAAGAGACGTCGATCCCCCATTTGCGACGAAGCGCCTCGAGCGGTCTGCGCACCGAATTGTGCTCGACCGACGTCGTCACGACGTGATCCCCGGGCCGCAGCCATCCTTGAAGCGCGATGTTGAGAGCATGCGTCGCGTTCAGCGTGAAGGCCACATCGTTCGGATTGGAAAATCGGAACAGCTTGGCAATCGCCTTGCGCCCTTCGAACAGCACTCGGCTGGCCTTGACCGCCATCTCGTGGCTGCCCCTTCCCGGGTTGGCCGCGGCTTCCCGCATCGTCCGCTCCATCGCCTCCTGCACCTGCGGAGGCTTCGGCCAGGAGGTCGCCGCGTTGTCCATATAAATCGTCGGTCGTTTCTCCATCGATGTCCTCCGTTAACGTCGTCCAGAAGCAAGGATAGCATATCTAAGTTTAGTCCTTCCCAGGGAAGATTACAACTTGGATATGCTATCCGTCCAACGACTATGCCAACGCCTGGAGCATTTCCAGCAGCCGCTCCAAGTCTCCTTTGCCGAAGTAACACAGTTCGATTTGCCCTTTGTCCTTATTGAACTTGATGCGCACCGTCGTCTTGAACTTTTCCCGCAGCACTTCTTCCATCTGCTCAATATAAGGATCGCGTTTTTTCAGCTTCGCCTTCGGTTTCGCCTTGCCGACCACGCTCGGCTGCTGAACCGCATCCTCCAGTTCCCGCACGCTCCAGCCGCTCTCCACCGCCTGCTTGGCGAGCTGCTTCTTGCGGTCGTCGTCCTTGACCCCGGCCAGCGCCCGCGCATGTCCCATGGACAATGTTCCACGTGAAACATGGTCCTTGATTTCCTCCGGAAGCATTAGCAGCCGCAGGAAGTTGGCGATATGGGAACGGGACTTGCCCACCCGCAGCGACAGCTCCTCCTGCGTTAACGAGAACCGTTCCATAATCGCTTGGTAGGCGATGGCGATCTCGATCGCGTTCAGGTCTTCCCGCTGCACGTTCTCGATCAGCGCGATTTCCATCACCTGCTCGTCGCTGTAAGAGCGGACGACCGCCGGAATGGTCGGCTTGCCCAACAATTGCGAGGCGCGGAAGCGTCTCTCCCCCGCAATGATTTCGTAGCCTCTGAGCGCCGTGCGGACGACGATCGGCTGAATGACGCCGTGTTCGCGGATCGACTCGGCCAATTCCTTGATCGCCTCGTCGTCGAACGTTTTGCGCGGCTGATACGGGTTGGCCCGCAATTGCGAGAGCGGAATTTCCACAACCTTGTCGTCTTCATTGATGGACAAAGACGTAATGAGCGCATCGAGTCCTTTACCTAGCCGCTTGCTCATACGTAATCACTTCCTTCGCCAGCTCGAGATACACCTCGGCTCCCTTGGATTTCGGATCGTATGTGATGATCGACTGCCCGTGTGAAGGCGCCTCGCTCAAACGGACGTTGCGGGGAATCACCGTCTGATACACTTTTTGCTGAAAATATTTTTTGACCTCTTCGATCACTTGAATGCCCAGATTCGTCCGCGCGTCGAACATCGTCAGCAGCACGCCTTCGATCTGAAGCGAGGTGTTCAGATGCTTCTGCACCAGACGAATCGTGTTCAACAGCTGGCTGAGTCCCTCCAGCGCGTAATATTCGCACTGAATCGGGATCAGCACCGAATCGGCGGCCGTGAGCGAATTGATCGTCAGGATGCCGAGCGACGGCGGGCAATCGATCAAAATATAGTCGAAGTCATGCCGAATCTGCGCCAGCGCCTTCTTCAAGCGAATCTCCCGGGAGATCGTCGGCACCAGCTCGATTTCGGCTCCGGCCAGTTGAATGGTGGCGGGAATCATCTTCAGATTCGGCAAACCGGTCTCCACGATCGCTTGTTTCGGATGAATTTCGTTGATGAGAATGTCATAGATGCAATACTCTACATCCGCTTTACTGATTCCGATTCCGCTCGTCGTGTTGCCCTGGGGGTCGATGTCGACAATGAGCACGCTGCGCCCCAACGTCGACAGGCACGCCCCCAAATTGACGGCGGTCGTCGTTTTACCGACACCACCCTTTTGGTTGGCAACCGCAATGATTTTGGACAAAACCTTCACCTCATTATGAACTGGCCTTCAAAGCCGCTCCCGCGGCGGCCGGAAAGCTTCGAAGCTTGTCCGCGGCCGCGCGGGAAATCCGGCATACCGTATGGAAGCAGCGCCCCGAGAGGGACTGGCAAGAATGGAGACGGATGAAACGAATCAAAAGTTCATCGGCTATCGGCGAACATGCCAACGAGCCTCCCCGCCCAGGCGGCGGAAGCTGTCGCACGTATCCCGAACGGTTGGCCGCGGCCGAAGTCGGCAAGGAAGGAATCCGCGCTCTATGGCATGCGGACGGCCGGAGCGGCATTGCAGCCGGGAGCGACGCGATTAAGCGTTCCGTTTCGGAATCCGGATCACAATTTCAATGTGGTCCTCCAGATCCCGCTCGCTGGATTTGATCGGAATGCCGGAACCGGTAACCATATCGACCGATTGACGGATGGTGTTGAGCGCGAGGCGAACGTCTTTCGTGAACGACACCCGGCGGGACTTCGGCTTCTTCGAAGCTTCAAGCAGGAAAGCGATCCTCGTCTCGGTCTGCTTGACGTTCCATTCCTTCTCGATGATTTCTTTCAAAAGTTTGTTTTGCGACTCTTCGTCCGGGAGCGCAAGCATCGCCCTCGCGTGTCTTTCCGTAATTTTGCGCTCCAACAGCGCGTTTTTCACAGACTCGCCCAGTTGCAACAGACGGATTTTGTTCGCGATCGTCGATTGGCTTTTGCCCAGCCGCTGCGCCAAGCTTTCTTGCGTCAACTGATGCAGCTCCATCAGTTTGTGGTACGCGATTGCCTCTTCGATTGCCGTCAACCCTTCCCGCTGCAAGTTTTCGATCAGCGCCATGGAAGCGGCTTGCGAATCGTTGATTTCCCGCACGATGGCGGGAATCTGTTCCATGCCGAGCTTGACGACGGCTCTCCAGCGGCGCTCGCCGGCAATGATTTCATGCTTGCCGTTGCGCACCCGGACGACGATCGGCTGGATCACGCCATGGGTCTTGATCGTTTGGCACAGCTCGTCGATCCGTTCGTCGTCGAACACCGAACGCGGCTGATAAGGGCTCGGCACGATATCGGCAACCGGGATTTGTCTGACCTCTTCCTGTCCGTTATTTCGGTCAGACAATCCAAAAATTCGCGACAGCGGTTCTCTCATGTTCTCTGACCACCACGTTCTATTAATCTTGAAAGGTATTGCGACGAAAAAGCGCCGCCAATTTGCGCCGGAAATGGCGCTTGAGCGGCACATGATTGGGCGCTGCTATGTCCGATAGATTTATATATTCGCGATTCGAACGCCATTTCCTGCCGGCACCGCAAACTTTCAACTTTTAAATTTGTTCCACGTGGAACAGAATCGGCTGTCTTTCATCCTCTTCCCGCCAATGTTTCACGTGGAACACGGGGACATTCACCCGAGCAGCGGTTCCTTCAGCGGCGTCCCCGCTTTGCGCGGATACGGCTTGGGCGTCGGCCCGATCTTGTCGACGGCGATCAAGTGCCGTTCCGCCCGCTCCAACGGAAGCTCCTGCTTCATCACGCTGTGCAACCTGGCGTTCAGCTTGCCGAAGCAATAGCCGCTTTCTTCGATTTCCGCCTGCACGTCCGCCCCTTTCATCGCCACAAACCGGCCGCCGGCGCGCACGAAGGGCAAGCACAGTTCGCTCAGGCCGGCGAGCCGGGCGACCGCTCGCGCCGTGGCGACATCGTAGCGGTCGCGGTGTTCCGGCATTCTGGCGACATCTTCGGCCCGGCCGTGCAGGCAGACGACATGGTCAAGCCCCAGTTCGCCCGTCACCGCCTCCAGAAACCGAATCCGCTTCGCCAGCGCATCGACGATCGTGACGTTCAATTCCGAAAAAGCGATCTTCAGCGGAATCGCCGGGAAGCCGGCGCCGGACCCGATGTCGGCGAGTGTCTTCCGGCCCGTCAAGTCGGCCGCTGCACAAACGGTAAGCGAGTCGTAAAAATGCTTCTCGTAAACCGCCTCCCGCTCCGTGATTCCGGTCAGGTTCATCCTCTCGTTCCATTCCGCCAACAGCCGGCCGTAAACTTCGAACTGTTCCATTTGCTCACGGGAGAGCGAAACGCCCAGCTTGCCGGCTTCTTCCTTCAACCAGTTTTGAACCCGATCCATTCACGACCCCCGCGCCGCGGTTACCCGGTTGTAATGCTCGAGATGGACAAGCAGAATCGACAAGTCCGCCGGGGTGACGCCGGATATGCGCGAAGCCTGGCCGATCGACAGCGGCCGCACTTTGTCAAGCTTCTGTTTCGCTTCCGTGGCGAGCCCATGAATGACGCTGTAATCAATGTCGTCCGGAATCCGCTTCTTCTCCATCTTCCCCAGCCGCTCGACTTGCTGCAGCTGCTTCTCGATGTAGCCGGTGTACTTGATTTGAATTTCGACCTGTTCCTTCATCTCTTCCGTCAATTCCACCGGCGCCGGCGAGAGCTTCTCCAGGTCGGCGTAAGAAATTTCCGGCCGCCGCAGCATCGAGACGCCGTCAACCGTATTTTGCAGCGGAGCCGACCCCCGGGACGCGAGCAGCGCCTGCACCGATTCGTCCGGCTTGATCCGAATTTCCTTCAGCCGGGCGATTTCCGCTTCCACCTTCGCCTTCTTGTCCAGAAACTTCCGGTAGCGCTCTTCGGAAATTAACCCGATCTCATAGCCGAGTGGCGTGAGCCGCAGATCGGCGTTGTCATGGCGAAGCAACAGGCGATATTCGGCCCGGGAGGTGAGCAGCCGGTAAGGCTCGTTCGTGCCCTTGGTGACCAGATCGTCGATCATGACACCGATATATCCGGCCGACCGCTCAATGATGACCGGCTCCTTGCCTTGAACTTTGCGCGCGGCGTTGATTCCGGCCATAATCCCTTGGCCCGCCGCTTCCTCGTATCCGGACGTTCCGTTGATCTGCCCGGCCGTAAACAAATTCGCGACCAACTTCGTTTCAAGCGACGGCCATAGCTGGGTCGGAACGACCGCGTCGTATTCGATCGCATACCCGGTGCGCATCATCTCGACCTGTTCCAATCCGGGAATCGAACGGAGAATGCGCAGCTGAACGTCCTCCGGCATGCTCGTGGACAGCCCCTGCACGTAGTACTCCTTCGTGTTGCGCCCTTCGGGCTCCAGGAAGATTTGATGCTTCGGCTTATCCGCGAACCGCACGATCTTGTCCTCGATCGACGGGCAGTAGCGCGGCCCGGTCCCTTCGATCGCGCCGGAAAACATCGGCGCCCGGTGCAAGTTGTCGTTGATGATGCGGTGCGTCTCTTCCGACGTATAAGTCAGCCAGCACGGCAACTGATCGTTCGCCCGGTCCGAATACGTCGTCTCGTAAGAGAAAAATTTCGGATTTTCGTCGCCCGGCTGAATTTCCGTCTTGGTGAAGTCGATCGTATCCTTGTGCACGCGCGGCGGCGTCCCCGTCTTGAACCGGACCAACTCGAAGCCGAGCTTGCGCAGCGACTCGGACAGCTTCACAGAAGGCTGCTGGTTGTTCGGCCCGCTCTCGTACATCAACTCGCCGATAATGACTTTGCCGCGCAAGTAGGTGCCGGTCGTCAGCACGACCGCTTTCCCGCGGTATTCGGCGCCGGTCTTCGTCACGACCCCGCGGCAGACGCCGTCCTCGACGATCAGATCTTCCGCCATTCCCTGGCGCAGCGTCAGGCGCTCCGTCTTCTCGATCGTCTCCTTCATCGTATGCTGATAAAGGAATTTGTCGGCTTGCGCCCGCAGCGCGTGAACGGCCGGCCCCTTCCCCGTGTTCAACATCCGCATTTGGATGTAAGTCTTGTCGATGTTGCGGCCCATCTCGCCGCCCAGCGCGTCGATCTCGCGGACCACGTGGCCTTTCGCCGGCCCGCCGACCGACGGATTGCACGGCATGAACGCCACCATATCCAGGTTGATCGTCAGCAGCAGCGTCTCGCAGCCCATGCGCGCCGCGGCCAGCGCCGCTTCGCAACCGGCATGGCCGGCGCCGATGACGATCACGTCGTAATCTCCGGCATGGTAACCCATGTTCGATCCCTCCTTCGCCAAATTTGGACAATAAGCTCCATCGAATCTCGAACCGTAACCCGTCCGTTTATTTCCCCAAGCAGAATTGGGAGAAAATTTGATCCAGCAACGACTCGGCGACCGCATCCCCGACGATTTCGCCGAGCCGCTCCCACGCCGCCGCCAGATCGATCTGGATCAGATCGATCGGCACGCCCGACTGCGCCGCCGCAATCGCATCCTCCAGCGATTTCTCCGCCTGGCGAAGCAAGGAGATGTGGCGCGCGTTGCTGACGTACGTCAGATCGTCGCTTTCGACGCCGCCGCTGAAGAACAACTTGGCGACCGCCTGTTCCAGCCGGTCGATGCCTTCCCCTTCCCTGGCGGACATTCGCACGATTCGCTCCTCATCGACGAATCGCCGCACTTCCTCCAAATCGAGAACGCCGGGCAGATCGATCTTGTTGACCGCCACGATAGCCGATCGTCCCGCCAACTCTTTAAGCAGTTGCCGCTCATCGTCATGCAGCGGCTCGTGGTTATTGAGCACAAGCAGGATCAGATCCGCTTCCTGGAACGCATCCCGCGACCGCTCGACCCCGATCCGCTCCACCACGTCGCTCGTCTCGCGGATGCCGGCGGTATCGAGCAGCCGTAACGGCACGCCGGCGATCGTGACCGACTCCTCGACGATGTCGCGCGTCGTTCCGGGAATGTCGGTGACGATCGCCTTGTTGTCCCGCGCCAGCGCGTTGAGCAGAGACGACTTGCCCGCATTGGGCCTGCCGACGATGGCCGTGACGATGCCCTCTCTCAATATTTTGCCTTGCCCCGCCGTTTTTAGGAGCTGCCGGACTTCCGCCAGCGCCTGCCCGCACGTATCGGCGACGGCCGACGCCGTCATCTCCGCCACATCGTGCTCCGGATAGTCGATATTGACTTCCACGTGCGCGAGCAGCTCCAGCAGCTTCTGCCGCAGCGGCTTGATCCGCTTGGACAACGCCCCTTCCGACTGCCGCCTGGCCAGCCGGAACGCCCGATCCGACTTCGAGCGGATCAGGTCGATGACTGCCTCCGCCTGCGCCAGATCGATTCGGCCGTTCAGGAACGCCCGCTTCGTAAATTCGCCCGGCTCCGCCATTCGCACGCCGCTTCGCAGCACCAGTTCCAGCACCGACTGGACGGCGACGATGCCGCCGTGCGTGCTGATCTCCACCACATCTTCGGCGGTGTACGATCTCGGCCCTCTCATCACCGTGACGAGAACTTCGTCCAGCACCTCTTCACGATCGGGGTCGACGATCCAGCCATAGTTTACCGTATGCGACGGCGCCTCCCGCAAATCCAGCCGCGAGCGGAACAGCGGCGCGATCCGTTCCACCGCCTCCGGCCCGCTCACGCGCACGACGGCGATGCTCCCTTCACCCAGCGCGGTCGCCACCGCCGCAATCGTATCTTCCGTCATCGTGCTCCCTCTTTTTCCCGTGATGCTCTTGAATCAGCCACAAAAAAACGCAATGTTCCGCCCGCGCTGCGGAAGCCATTGCGATGGTGGCGTTCTACTTTAAAGCAATGACGATGCAACGGTTCGGTTCATCGCCTTGACTGTACGTCTTCACCAGCGGGTGCGATTGCAGCGAGGCGTGGATGATCTTGCGCTCCTGCGAAGACATTGGCTCCAGCACGACTTCCTTCCTCGTGCGGACGACCCGCTGCGCCATTCGCGCCGACAGTTCCTCCAGCGTTCGCTTCCGGCGCTCGCGGAACTGCTCCGCATCCAGCACGATTCGCAAGTGCTTGTCGGAATGGCGGTTCGCCACGATGTTCGTCAAGTATTGGAGCGCATCAAGCGTCTGCCCTCTTCGTCCGATCAAGATGCCGAGCTCGGCGCCGGTCAAATTGAGCAGCAGGCACTCGCGCCCTTCCTGCCTTTCGATGCCGACGCGAAGCCCCATCGCATCGGTCACGCTGCGCAGGAATTCGACCGCTTCTTCCGCGCCGTCCGGCTTCAGCTCCAGCTCCACCTTCGCATCTTTGCCGCCGAATAGCCCGAACAGCCCTTTGGAGGGCTGTTCCACAACGGTGACGTTGACCCGGTCGCGGCCGACGCCCCACTCATTTAGACCGTTTCTTACCGCTTCTTCTACTGTTTTTCCTGACGACACCAGCTTTTTCATTGGGCATGGCCTCCTTGCCTTTACCTTCCGGTTTGGGCGAACGTCCATACATGAAATAGTTCTGAACGATGGTGTAGACGTTAGTATAGATCCAGTAGAGCGGCAGGGCGGACGGGAACGAAATCGCCATGACGAAGATCAGCACCGGGAAGACGAACATGAGCGCCTTCATGGCTCCCATCTGCTGCGACGGGTTCATCTTCATCATCATATACGACTGCACGAAAGTCGTAATCGCGGCGATGACGGGCAAGATGTAAAGATGGTCCGGCTTGCCGAGCTCCAACCACAGGAACGAGTGCGTGCTGATCAATTCGTTAACCGTAATGGACCGATACAGCGCGATGAAGATCGGCATCTGGACGATCAGCGGCAAGCACCCGGCCAGCGGATTGACCTGATGCTCCTGATACAGCTTCATCATCTCTTCCTGCTGCCTGCGCGGATCGTCCTTGAATTTCTCCCGGATCTTCATCATCTCGGGCTGCAGCTTCTGCATCGCCTTGGAGTTCTTGTATTGCTTGATGCTGAGCGGCAAAATAATCGTCCGGACGATGACGGTCAGAACGAGAATCGACAGCCCGTAGGAACCGTTGAACCACTCCGCGAATTTATCGAGCATAAGCGAGAACCAGTAGACCACATTCCGGTCCCACCAGCCTCTCTCCAGCAATCCTTCCGTCGTCGTCTTTTGAACGGAGGAAGACGGCGTGCAACCGGACAGAAATACCATCACGGAGGTCAAAGCGCCGATCAAGATCCATAATTTGCGGTTACGCAGCAACGCACCCAAACTCCTCTCTAGCCTGCGAGAAAAACAATGATTCCCAGCATCCTCTTGTCCATCACAACTATACCATAATCGCGAAGGCGAAGGAAAGCGCCCTAACGTCCGCGGCCCGGGCTGTTCCGCCCCGCCGCATCGCGTCCCTTGCGGCCGGCCGGCCGGTCCGCCGGCGCCGAGCCTTTGAGCAGGCCCGCCTTGCGCAGCACGTGCAGCACGCTTCGCTCCGTCTCCCGATAAGAAAGGGCGAGCGCCGGCTTGCGCACGATCAGAATCAGATCGATGCCGTCCGCCAGCTTGTCCGCGTTCAGGCGAACGATCTCCTTCAGCCGCCGCCGCATCCGATTGCGCACAACCGCCCCCCCCAGCTTGGCGCTGGCCGAGATGCCGAGGCGGAACCGCTCGGTCTGCGATTCGTGCCGCCAATACACGACGAATTGCGAATTCGCGAACGAGCGGCCGTGGCGATAGATGCGGCCAAAGTCCTCACGGTTCCGAAGACGCAGCTTCCTTTGCATATTCCACCGTCCCTCGCCCGTCGATCCTTCGAAAAAACAGCTTCTCTCTCTTTTCCCTCTTCCTCATTATGAACCGTCCATAAAGAAAAAAGACCACCTGTCGTGGTCTCTTATCTTTAAGCGGACAGAACTTTGCGTCCCTTCTGCCGGCGGGCCTTCAGAACTTTGCGTCCGTTCTTCGTGCTCATCCGCTTGCGAAATCCGTGCACTTTCTTCCGCTTGCTTACGTTCGGTTTAAATGTCGGTCCCACTGCTCCTAACCCCCTAACTGTAAAAAAACTCAGGTCTTCATATTAAAGCACAAACGGCCATTGAAGTCAATGGAACGCAATCACTCAGCTAAAATGTTACCGAAGAGGCATCGGATCACTCACATCGAAATGTTACCGAGGGGATGTGAGTTGAAATTGAGCATGAAAACACGACGTGAAGTGATCCATGCCTTGGCTGATCAGTACAAGAGAGCGAAAACGCGTAATGAGAAATCTGCAAT
>Ga0207789_1000320_pt1 | contig 21478 bp, 20 predicted proteins | sample HigsolmetaGSP12D_FD_184840 | JGI IMG/M metagenome (GOLD analysis project Ga0207789, IMG submission 184840) | High solid enriched microbial communities from the Joint BioEnergy Institute, USA - SP1-2-D (SPAdes) | ecosystem: Engineered > Bioreactor > SSF (Solid state fermentation) > Aerobic >...
TATTGATAATTATGTTAAACCCGTAGGCAGTTTAATGAAAACTATGTCTAAACTCCTTTCTATCGGTTATTCATTAAATGATGTTGTGAAATCAGTAACAAGTAGAGCGGCAAAAGCGATTGGCTTGACTGAACAAGGTACATTAAAGCTGGGTACTCGAGCTGATTTAACTATTTTTACCATTGCTGAAAGAGAAGAGGATTTAGTTGATTCTGAAGGAGAAATAATGAAAGTAAGAAGAGTTCTTCAACCTAGAATGACAGTAAAAGATGGAGAGGTTGTTTATTCAGTATGATTACGGAAGAAATTAAGAAAGTGATAGAAAATAGTAGTAATTCCAGTAAGTGTGAAAAGATTATTATAGAAGTAGCAGAATTGTTAAAACATGCTAACATTCAGATGACGGATGCTCAGTGGTTATCTTTAGTTTCTCATTTGTCAGGAATGGTTTATCGATCGACACATCAGAAACCACTTGATGCAATTGACAAGGAATTATTTAATGAAGTTTCAACTGATTCATTAAAGTTGGCAGAAGAGATTTGCAACTTATTTGATAATTTACAAGAGGATGAAAAATATCTTTTGTCAATACATTTTGAATCAGCTAGATTACAAAATTAAAAGAAGGAGGAAATATTATGAGTAAAATTGTGGTTGTTATTGGAGATCGTTTAGGAAAAGGACAAAATGTAGCAAAAGGTGTAGAAGCGGCTGGTGGTAAAGCGATTGTTATACCAGGTATGGGGGCTGATATGAAGCTAGGAGATGTAATGAAACAAGAAAATGCTGATATTGGTATTTCCTTCTGTGGAAGTGGTGGTGCCGGGGCGATAATGGCACAAACCAAATATGGATATCCATGTCAATACGGTATGCGCTCTATTGACGAAGGTATTACCGCAATCCGTGAAGGCAAACGAGTACTAGGTTTTGGCTTTATGGATATTGAAGAATTAGGAAGAAAAATTACAGAAGAGTATGCAAAAATAAAAGGATGATAAGACGATGAAGAAAACATTCCAGTCTACTTTAAGGATTGAAGGTTTCGGAAATTCAAAAGAACTGGCAATAAATACTGCTTTAGGAACAATCCAAAAAAAGGTGATGGAACAGTATAAAGGTATAATTCTAAGGATTGAACCCGTAGATATTAGAATGATAGCTGCAAAAGAAACAATTTATACTGAGAGATTTCTATTTTTCTTATTCCCTAGAAAAAGAAAAAAGTACAAAGTAGTAATAGATATTGATGTAAATATTTTTATGTTGAATGTTGATGAAATACCTTTTGAGTCAGTAGAATTACCAGATAATATACGAAATGCAGTTCTAGGACATCAAATTAAATAGGTGGTGTGTTTATGGAATTTATAATAATTCTTATAAAGTCAGCTATTATTGGAGCGTTAGTTGGTGTTGGAGCAGGTGCGGGTGCAGCCAGGATGTTTCATGCACCAACTGTTCAAGGTATGGGTGCATTCCGTACACTTGGTGAATTAAACGCATGTGCTGGAGATGCGACATCGCACTTTTCATTCGGCTTAGGTTTCTTCTTTAATGCATGGGCATCATCTGTTGGAGCAGGTGCATTTACACAAGATGTTGATCATCGGATTATACCAAACTGGGCTGCGGCAGCACTACTAAGAAAGGGAAATAAACCTGAGGAAACCCTACATAATCCAAAGAAAATGGCAATTGCTGGTGGAGTAATAGGAATAATTGTGGTCGTTTTCCTAAATTCCACTGCATCAGCTATTCCAGAATCATTACAAGCCATTGCAGTTAAAGTGTTAGTACCTGCAGCAAATTTATTAATTAATCCTGTTATGCCTGTTATCTTCTGGCTTGCAGCTCTGGATGCCGGTAAGCGTTCTGGAATTTGGGGGACTATATTTGGTGGTCTTGCACATATAATTATGGGAAATGCGGTCCCTGGTGTTGTTCTAGGTATACTGATCGGTAAAGGGGTAGATGATGGAGGATGGACAAAAATTACTAAAACTTTATTAACAGCAGTTATCTTATTATTTGCATTGAGTGCATTCTTCCGTGGCTTTGATATTAATTTAATTAAGAGTTTTCATTTAGATGTTCCGAATTGGTTAATAAATATTCATGAAATGATAGGACAAGAGGTGAAATAACGGTGGATGAAAATACAAATATCACAAATAGTGGAGTAAATATGAAAAATTTTTGGTATGCGGATTGGTCATTTCCTATCTTTGTATCGTTATTATCAGCGGGTGTCTTTGCTGGGACACATATGTATTATGTCTATCATATTGGTGCATTCAATGATGTAGCAATTGTTGCCATGTTACAGGCAGGAATGGAAGGTGCTGGATATGGAGCAGCTGCTGCCTTTGGTGCAAGCTTTCTTTTTGCACGTATTTTAGAAGGTTCGCTCGTGGGGATTCTTGATATTGGTGGTTCAATTCAGACTGGATTAGGTATAGGCGTTCCTGCATTGTTACTAGGTGCAGGTATTACAGCTCCAATAGAATCATTTGTACTTTCTTTACTTACTGGAGCACTGTTAGGAATAATGATGGGTTATGTCATAATTGGTCTTCGTAAATTTACGGTTGGAAAGTCAAATTCGACATTCGGTGCAGATATTATGATGGGTGCAGGTAATTCATCCGGTCGATTTCTTGGACCATTAATTATTATTTCTGCAGCTAGTGCTTCGATTCCGGTTGGTATCGGTTCTATTATAGGAGCAGCAATATTCTATGCCTGGAAAAAACCTATCGCTGGTGGCGCGATCTTAGGTGCAATGTTATTAGGTGCTTTCTTTCCAATCGAATTATAAAAGAGGTGTGTTTTGAAGTGGGAATATTTAAAGAAATGGGTTTACGAGAAATAATAAATGCAAGTGGAAAAATGACTGCTTTAGGTGCATCAGCTGTTGATGAGAAAGTCGGACTTGCATTAAAAGAGGCTTCACAAGACTATGTTGATATAGACGAATTAATGGAATACTCCGGAAAAGTAATCGCGGAAGTAACAGGTGCAGAAGATGGTTGCCCTACTTGTGGTGCTTCTGCAGGAATAGCAATTTCAACTGCAGCAGTCATTGCTGGTAAAAATTTATCGTTAATTGAAAGAATCCCTGATACAGATGGATTAAAAAATGAAATTATTGTTCAAAAAGGGCACCTAGTTAATTTTGGAGCTAGTATTGGTCAAATGATTCGTATTGGTGGAGGAAAAGTGGTTGAAGTTGGTCAATCCAATAAAGTTGAAAAAGATCATATTGAACAAGCAATTAGTGAACATACTGCTGCATTATTATATGTTAAGTCACATCACACAGTTCAAAAGGGAATGCAGTCGATAACCGCTATGATGGAAGTTGCACATAAACATGGCTTGCCCTTTATTATTGATGCTGCAGCTGAAGAGGATTTCCAAAAATATGTAAAAATGGGTGCAGATATGGTTATTTATAGTGGAGGGAAAGCACTTGAAGGTCCAACTTCTGGATTTATTTGTGGTAAAAAAGAGTTGATGGAGGCTTGTCGTAAGCAATATAAAGGTGTTGGACGCCCAATGAAAATAGGTAAGGAAGGAATAGCTGGTCTAATCACGGCTCTTAAATTATATCAAGATAAAACGAGTAACCCAGCAAAGCAAATTGAAAGAATGACAAGTTTATGTCATAGATTGGAAAAGCAACCGGGACTATCCTGTTCAATTAAACAGGATGAGGCAGGAAGAGAAATTTATCGTGCACAAATTCATGTTAACGAAGATATTACAGGAATTTCAGCAGAAGAACTTTTACACAAACTTGAAGCTGGCAATCCAGCAATTTATTTAAGGCATCACTATGTAAATGTTGGTATCTTATCTGTTGATCCACGGCCGCTGTTAGAAGGACAAGAAGATATTATTGCTGATAAGATTATTGACATTTTACAGGGAGGAAATAAATAATGGATGGAAAACAAAAAGTGATATTTAATGTATTAGCTAAAGATGCAGAAAATGCAAAAGAACTTATTGAAGTTGCAGGAGATCGTATATTCGTAGGTGTTATGGTGAAAAATTTTGCTACTGAAGAAGATGCAATTCAACATGTACAATATTTGAAAAATATTGGCGTACCAGTGTCAGTTGGACTAGGTGCAGCTGATCCAAATATGTGGCAAAGGGTTGCAAATGTTTCTGCAAAGACAAGACCAGTTCACATCAACCAAGTGTTTAGCGCAGCAGGTTATACCCTTGGAAGAATGGAAGAATTGGGAGAAACTCCAATTATTAATGGGGTTATTGAGCCTTCCGGAACTCCTGGTGAAGTATATATTTCGACTGGTCCTGCAAGTTCAGCAAATAAAGAAAGAGTTTCATGTGATTTGGCTGCAAAAATGTTAGCTGAAGTTGGTATACAATCCATAAAATTTTATCCAATCCAAGGTGAGAAACATCTTGATGAAGTTGCGGCTATGGTCAAAGCAGCTGTTAGGGCGGGATTAAAAATTTTTGAACCAACTGGTGGTATTACCGTAGACAATGTATATAATATTGTAAAAATATGTTTAGATAATGGAGCAGAACTGGTTATTCCCCATCTGTATACTTCTTTAATAAATAAAGAAACGAGAAAAACTGAAGTTACAAAAATACAACAATTACTTGAGATGAAATGGGATTAAGAATAATGTAAGCCTGAAATAAAAAAAACATACCTTCACGGTACGCGCGACAAATAACCGTAAAACCATGATTGTTTAATCGGATTTACGGTTATTTCACCTTATTTGCCACATTCCGGCTGGATCGTTTTTGACCACAAATAGTTGTTTATAATATCTGGATCTCTATGAATATCTAAATTTGGTAAGTCTCTCAATACCTTCACTAGATACTGATAGAAATCTACAATTCGCTTTAGCTGTTTCTGCGATACTTAGGCACAGAACGATAGTAGGCCCCTGACTGGGTACACTTCGATAAACCCAGTTATAAGCATTAGATTGGCCAGGCTTTCCACCTCACCGATTGATAATTTGTCCATCAGTCTCATCAACATGTAAAATGGACTTCTCCAAAGTTATCCGAGATCTGAAAGTAAAAGTTAATAACCAATCAATTTAGACTGTACTAATTTTAGAATGGCAAAAATATCTGTATTATCTTTATTTTTCCAAGTTGTTAAATAAAATTAGGAATAATAAAATTACTACTAATAATTAAAAAATATATAGTGTTGCAGTTATTCACATTCTATTGTAAAATACAAAAAAAAGGCGAGAAATTTGATTAGAATTGTATCAAAACAAGTGTAGGTATTCTTATTATTGGATTTCTTCTTTCAACTTCAGTAATACCAACTGCATACAATCAAGTATCGGCCGCAACAAAGTCTACTAGTAATTATCAGCAATATTATTCTTGGCTGGTTTGAAAATCTTTAAAACGGGTGTATTAGGTTGGTATGATTCAAATGGGAAAAAGGTAACTAGTTTTGGAAAGGTTTACTCTAAACACATACTGGTTTTGCTTAATCATCTATTAATGAAACAGCTGCATGGACATCTAAAAAGAATACAAGTCAAGCAAAGGTATTAACCACCTTTCTAAATTTACTGGGATCTGCATTTTTTGGATTTTTATGTACAGTACTTACCCGCCTTTTTAAAAAGATATATGGCGGCATCATCTTTGCAGTCATATTACCTTTAATAATTGAAAGAATCTCTTTTTATGTACCATATTTTCAATACTTTACATTTGACTATTACTCTTTGAGCCTAGTTAATGTATCATTCAAAAACTTGTCTAAGGATCCACAAATTCAATTAGCTGTATTGGATCAGTTTCCTTTTGGAGTAAGTTTAATTGTGTGCTTACTTATAGTTATTTCAATTATGCTAATTCAAATGATGATTGTTATGAAACGTGAATTCTGTGCGTAGGGGTGGCTTTTTTGAAAAAATTTTTATTAATATTTTTAACTTTAGTGGCAATTATTATAATTGTTTTTAGTGTGTTAAATGATTCAGGGGATTCTCTAATATCTGATGGTTTAGAAATTAATACAACATATATTGGAGATTCTAGTGAATTAGTTTCCAATTTGGAGATTTCTGGAGAACTTAAGAAAAAACAAACAGTTGAGATAAAGACAATGCTAAATGAGAATAATAAAATTTCAATAAATAGGAGCCAAGAGGGTGGTAAATTAGGAATTATCGTAAGAAATTCAAAGGGAGAAAAATTAGTGGAAAAGCGAATAAGTGATAGCCAAACGTTTTCTTTCCAGTCCACTGCTGGGGAGGGATCGATTCAATTTGTTTTATATCAGGGAACACACAAAATATTGATTAATATTAATGAGGATGAATACAAATGATCTATTTTATTAAAGCCGAGATTATAAAGATTAAAAAATGGCGGTATGAGGTTCCACTAATAGCTAATTCTATGGCAGCTTCCTCCACGAGTGGACTGAATCCCCCTGCTCCCTCAAACTGCAATGATAAAAAATTCCACTAATACAAAGAATACTTGTATCTAAACGGCTAACCATGAAACCGATAATAAGCAAAATAAAAAGTAAGTAAATCCAATGAATCAATGTAAGATCAACGAACGTGTTATCGCTTCCTTCTTTTAAGGTATGTTTTCCGATGTATGAAGCCGCAAAAGTTCATCAATAAGGTAATGTGTAACGATGAACATTACTTTTTATAGGGCTTATTTCCATTTCATATGAAAAGAAGGATCAGTTGCTAAGAAAGGTGACACAGAATAAAATGAACAATCATTATCTTGGTGATCGGGGGAGTAACCGTAAATTAGTAATAGGTATAAAGATGAATATTCTTTATTAATTAGTCAAGTAGTCCTATAATAAAGATAGATTACATTTTTAGGAGGAACAACTATGTCTAATGTCTCAATATTCAAAAAATATTTGCAACAACAAAATGTTTATATGGAAGAAGTACAGGAACAAGACGGGGGAATTTTTTTCAGAACCCGACAAAGTTTTAATAATGGTGGTTCAGTCATTGTTGTAGCAGCATTTAATGATAGAGAAGACTTAATTGATCTTCAAATTTTTGGTATTGCAAGTATTAAAGATCCCCTAAAGAAAGAGGCACTTCATAAACTGATTAATGAATTAAATGTAGGATATCGCTTCACTAAGTTTATGGAAATGGACGGAGAAGTATCTGCCCAATATTCATACGGTGTTGATGATAATCAATTAAATCCTGCTTATTTAATTGATATGCTGTTAATGTTAATTCGTACAGCTGAAGAGAATTATCCAAAATTCATGAAACTGCAGTGGGCTTAAACTTCCAATAGTATTTTATTTTTTTTAAAGGGGCGAAATAAAAATATTTGCCTCTTTTTTATAGTTAATCAAGTTAAACAAAGCAACTATTTAGTCGAATGATTCTCTTTTATTAACTGTCTAATAGAGTAAATAAAAGGACCTACGATTAATAATATACCTAACATGATTAGGAGAACAGCAGGCACCGCTGTTACAAATAATACTTTTGCAAGAAAAAGTAACTGTACTCCTAGTAATAAGCTTATTAATCCAATTATAAAATATGTTAACATGAAAATCCTTCCTATCTTTTTGGAAGCCATCAATAATTGTTTTTGCCTATGGTTCAGAAAAGAGATAATTATTTATATAATCTATTATACACAATTTATTTTGAAAGCGCTAAAATTTTTTTGGGAAGAATAGGTCAAAAGTTTCTTATAACTGGATGGGGAGTTATAAGTAGTAATGACTCCCTTTGTAAATTTTGCCCCTTCAATGAGATTAACGGTAAAATTACCCTAAAAGATTTTATTTTTTCAAAGGATTTTTATAAAAAAGATAGAATAGAGTAAATAGTACAACTAAACAGGAAAGGTGTGAATGAAAAATATTGATTATCATTTAAAGAGTAAATTCATGAGTAGAGAGTATCAGTCTTCGTAGATGAGGTATTCAACATCAGACCAATGTTTTGTAACAACTTTGATTTACATAATAGAAGGGAAATTTTTAAATGGGGATTGGGGGAATATTTTTATGAGGAGAAGAGTAAAGCATTTCATTCCAACAATTTTGTCGCTTTTTTTGGTTATTTCATTTGTTTTACCAAATCAAACATTAGCTGCAAAATTTGAAAAACCAATATTAAATTATGTTGCCCTAGGAGATTCCTTGGCTGCCGGCTATTTAAATAATAAAGAGCAAGGAAAGGGTTATCCTGAATTTATTAAGGAGGGAATTGAAGGAGATTCCTCTTATTTAGTTGATTTGCAGAATTTCGGGGTTGGTGGTTACAGAACAACGCATGTGATGGATGAACTGATAAATCCAAAGAACCCAAAATATCAGCAAGTAAGAGAGGCTATAAAACAAGCAGATATCATTACCTATGATGCAGGGGCAAATGATGTTTTAGGAGTAATTGGGGATGTAACGGAATTCAACCCGGAGGACCCGGAATTACTGAAACAGATTCAAGCTGCAATGACCGCAGTTGGAAACAATATTAGTACAACGTTAAAAGAAATGAAAACCATCAATCCGGATGCACAAGTTTATGTGATGGGTTACTATAATGCCTTACATTTTTTACCAAATGTCCAAGCTGCGATACAAATTTTAATTGGTGAGTTAAATAAGGTTATATCCGCAGCGGCTACGAATAACGGGGCGACTTTTATACCAACTTTTGAAATTTTTAAAGATAAATACCAAGAATACTTACCAAACCCTGACATTCACCCAACTGAGGCAGGTTATAAGGCGATTGCAGGACAGTTTACAAATGTTATTATCCCTAATTTACCAACTATTTGGATTATTGGAGAAGGAACCCCGAACGATGAAGAGGGGCATTTAAATGATAAATACCTAGATATCGAAAATTGGATTGTGTATGAAAAAGTCGGTCTAGTTTGGCAAAAGGGCTATGATCTTAAAGAATACGAAGGAGAACAACTTGTCGGACAGGGAGCACCGAAAGTCGATTATGGAAACATCGGTGATTTTTATTTTGATCAAAATACCGATATCCTTTACGTTAAGGTCAGTGAAATGTTTTGGCTGGAAATAGGTAAATCTGATCCTATTGATGATAATGATGGCGGTCAAAATGGTAACCAGCCGGGCAATGAGAATGGTGGAAGTGATGATGGCAAACAAGGCCCCCCAAGTAATGAAGAGGAGGACAGCCAAAACCCTGGTGACAATAAAGAAGAAAATTTGAATTCTAGTAATAACAATAAAACAGAGGAGCAAGGTAAGCAAACGAACAACAAAGCAAATACAACGCACACTGTAAAAACGGCTGAAAACAATCAGGGATTGAAACTACCAAACACAGCTACAAATAATGGCCTATTTCTGTTGATTGGTATGTTCATGATTACTTTAGCTAGCATTTCTTATCTTCTATATGTTAGGAGAATTCAGCGAGGTCACTGAAACAGTGTTGAATAAATATAAGATTACTTGTTAAAAACCATATTTAAATAGATTTCCGTGGTTTATCTTAGTATAGTTTGTAATAGTGGACGTATTCGAATTGTTTTTCAGTAGCCACGGATTCATTGGAAGGGCTTTGAAAATGCTTGTATGTTCAAAAGCCATATGTAGAAGGTTTATAACAACCTTATATCCACTTTAATGACTTGATAAAAATTTGAAATGCATTTTTAATTTCTATGTAACTGTAATCCCTCTATTTCTATGTTAAGGTTCATATGTAACCTACAAGGAGGGAATTACAAAATGAAAAAATTAGTCGTTACCGTTGCTGCAGCAATTGCTAGTGCGAGTTTATGGACATCGGTTGCTTCTGCAGAGGAAATTGTCGTGCAGAATGGTGACAATCTCTGGAATCTTGCAAGAGAACATCAGACAACCGTAAATAATCTAATAAAATTCAATAATTTACAATCTCATACAATCTATCCTGGTCAGGTGTTGCAAACGGAATTCTTACATACCGTCGTCAAAGGTGAATCTCTTTGGACAATTGCGCACCATTATGGTATTACAGTAGATGAATTAAAAGAATCCAATCAATTAACATCTGACTTAATCTTGATTGATCAAGTTTTAGTGATTCCTGGGGTAAATGCAGATGAATTAGCTATGTCAGGTACAAATGAGCAATCTAGTGTTCAGCCTGCACGACAAATTTTAGCAGGAGATGAACAGGCAAAAGAAATTGTAAATAAATCTTCTGCAGAAAATTCTGCTAAAGAACCGGCTGAGCAATCTGGAGTAAAAGGAGAAGCAGCAACTAAAGAACAACCCACTACAGAGGAACCAAGTGAAGGGGAAGTTCCTGCTCCAATAGAAAAACAAACTGAACAACAAACAACTCCGGCACAGCCTGCAGAAGTAAGTGAAGAACCAGCAACTAAACTTACTCAACAAGAAGCACAACCTAGTAAAACAATAACCGTAACTTCAACAGGGTACACAGTTGAAAGTGCAGGTGGATCTGGAATAACTGCCACAGGAATTGATTTAAATAAAAACCCGAATATGAAAGTTATCTCTGTCGATCCAAAAGTAATACCGCTTGGTAGTAAAGTTTATGTAGAAGGCTATGGACAAGCCATTGCAGCAGACACGGGCGGTGCGATTAAAGGGAATAAAATCGACATATACTTCCCAACCAAAAAGCAAGCAATAAACTGGGGCGTTCGTACTGTTAAAGTTACAATCCAAGAATAAAAATTGTGAAATAAGGTAGAAGAAAACATACGAACATCAGTAGTACAGACCTTGGCCGAGGTTTGTGCTACTATTTTTTATAGTAGTGAAGGAAGATTGATAGCCTCTGGGACTAATTTAGAGTCCGTTTCAAAAACAGACCAACTTCACCCCCTTATGTGAATCTGTTTCATATGATGGGTCAGAGAGGTTGTGTATAAAAAGGCGCCTATCCAAAAAGTTGGACTTATGGACAAAACAAATTACCGGAAATATTAATGAACTGTCTAATAGAGCATGAACTCGCGGACAAATTCGCCGGCTAATCAGCAAAAACTGTCCAATAGGGTGCCTCTCGCGGACAAAACAGGGATTCGATCAGTGAGAACTGTCCAATAGAGCGGCTCTCACGGACAAAATGAGGATTCGAACGGTGAGAACTGTCCAATAGGGCGGCTCTCGCGGACAAAATGGCGACTCAATTAGCGAGAACTGTCCAATAGAGCAAGCTCTCACGGACAAAACAGGGATTCGATCAGCGAGAACTGTCCAATAAGGCGGCTCTCACGGACAAAACGGGGGGCCAACCAGGAAGAACTGTCCAATAGAGCAAGCTCTCACGGACAAAATGAGGATTCGATCAGCGAGAACTGTCCAATAGGGCGGCTCTCACGGACAAAACAGAGAGTCGATTAGTGAGAACTGTCCAATAGAACGGCTCTCACGGACAAAACGGGGAGTCGATCGGTAAGAACTGTCCAATAGGGCGGCTCTCGCGGACAAAATGGCGACTCAATTAGCAAGAACTGTCCAATAGAGCAAGCTCTCACGGACAAAATGGCGACTCAATTAGCAAGAACTGTCCAATAGAGCAAGCTCTCACGGACAAAATGGAGATTCGATCGGTGAGAACTGTCCAATAGAGCGGCTCTCGCGGACAAAACAGGGATTCGATCAGCGAGAACTGTCCAATAGGGCGGCTCTCACGGACAAAACAGGGATTCGATCAGCGAGAACTGTCCAATAGAGCGGGCTATCGCGGACAAAACAGAGAGTCGATTAGTGAGAACTGTCCAATAGAGCAAGCTCTCGCGGACAAAACGGGGGGCCAACCAGGAAGAACTGTCCAATAGGGCGGCTCTCGCGGACAAAACGGGGATTCGAACGGTGAGAACTGTCCAATAGGGCGGCTCTCACGGACAAAACAGGGATTCGAACAGGAAGAACTGTCCAATAGAGCAAGCTCTCACGGACAAAATGAGCGGCCAATCACCTAGAACTGTCCAATAGCCCGCTTCTAATAGACTAAACCGGTGCCCAATAAGTAGAAACAGAGGCTGTTCAAAGAGTCGAATAAATGACTTTTTGAATAGCCTCTTTTATTGATTAGATTCTAAAAAACGATTGTTTTGCGGGAACATTGAGTCATTTTTTAATTGGATCATATCATAACTCTAAATTAACGTACTTCTTATTATTTTTGTCCGGTTTCATACACCTATTATAGTGGTATAATTCACAAATATCGAGTATGAACGACAGCAAAGCGGAAAAAGCATACAAAAAACTAGATTATAGTGGTATAATTCACAAACATTGTGTATGAACAGCGAACTTTTCCCTCTTAACCAGGACCATGATTAGAAAAATGCTTTAATACTTGATAGAACTACTAATATACCTACAATAATAACAAATGCGTTGCTCAAATAATTTTTTCTGTATTTAGCCAGTGCAGGCACTTTATAGATTGAAAACATTGGTAATAGGAACAAAATCAGTGCAATTAGTGGTGCATTAATCATATCGATGAGATCAAGAATACTTGGGTTTGCATAAGCAACTATCCAACAGGTCACAATCATAAAGCCAATGATGATATTCTTTACTGTTTTATTATTTAATTTTTTTCCACGAGATTTAGCAAATTCTTTAATAATGTCTTCCAAACCTTCATATGCGCCGACATAATGACCAAGGAAGGATTTTGTTATGGCAACGATCGCAACGATAGGGGCCGCGATTGCAAATAATGGCATACTATACTTATTAGCCAAAAATGAAAGGATTGGCAAGTTTTGTTCTTTTGCTAGTGCAAGATCACCAGAAGTCACACTCAAAACACAACTATAAACAAAGAACAAAACAACAAAAATCGTCATGATATAACAAAACTTTTGAATCTGAGCACATTTGCGATCGACATTTTCCATTCCATAGGTTTCCCGTTGTTTAATGACAAAAGTAGAAATCATAGGAGAATGGTTAAATGAGAATACGATGATTGGAAGAATAAACCAAAGTATTTTTAATACGTCTACAAAGCCTGCCCCTCCATCGGCATTTGCAAAATTTCCAGCAAGACTTAAATTTGATAGATCCCATTGTGGAATTAAATATAAAGCTAGAAATACAAGACAGGCGATAAATGGGTATACAAGCCAGCTCATTACTTTTACAGTAACATCATGGCCAAAATTTACGATAAAGATTAGACCGAGTACCAAAATAAGTGAAAGGAAAATCCTAGGTGGTGCTTGCATGTTCAATTGATTTTCGATGAAACTACTTGTACTATTGGTTAACGAAACTGCATACATCAGTAATATGGCATAAATTGAAAGGAAATAGACGAAATCAAACACTGTACTTGCCTTCGTTCCAAAATATTCCCTGACCGTGGCTGTAATACCTCCACCAGCAGATTTGGAAGAGTAGATCATTTTAGCCATCGCTCTGTGTGAAAAGTACATGACAGGGAATGCAAGTACCGTAATTAAAAGTAAAGATAATATACCTCCTGCCCCGGCATTAATTGGTAAGAAGAGTACACCTGCACCAATTGCTGTTCCAAAAAGACTCATCGCCCAAGTGGTATCTTGCATATACCATTTATTCGGGTCTTTATATTGATGATGTTTTTCTTTAATATCTTCAAATTCCTGTACTTTCGCTGCATTTTGACTCATTTTCATTTCCTCCTTATGAGGTAGTATTTTTGATATTGTTCATATATTCACAATTTCATAGGTATTATTAATAAAATAAGTTTAAAATTCTATTATTTTTTTCTAAGGATTTTATTTCTAATAGCAATTCCAGTCGGCGTTTCTGCAACTCCACCTAAGCCAGTTTCCCTTAATTCACGAGGCATTTGTCTACCAACTCTATACATTGCATCAATTACTTCATCAGCATCTATGAGATTGTTTACACCAGCTAATGCCAGATCTGCTGCGACTAATGCATTCGCTGCTCCTACAGCATTTCTTTTTACACAAGGAATCTCTACCAAACCTGCGACAGGATCACAGACTAAACCGAGTAGATTTTGTAGTGCGGTTGAGAACGCGTGGGCTGATTGCTCTGGTGTTCCTCCCGCAGCTTCTACTGCCGCTGCAGCTGCCATTGCGGAGGCACTACCTACTTCAGCTTGGCATCCACCTAAAGCTCCTGCAATACACGCATTATTCGCCACAATCATTCCAAATAATGCTGAAGTAAACAGAAAATGAATTTGGTCTTCACGACTTAACTGTAATGTTTCTTTAATGGTGAAAAGTACACCAGGTATTGTTCCACTTGCTCCGGCTGTTGGTGTTGCACAAATAACACCCATCGCCGCATTCACCTCATTTGTACCTATTGCACCTTGAACGCCTCTCATCATTACATCGCCAGAAAGTGATTTTCCACTTTCAAGATATTTTTTAATTTTAACTGCATCTCCTCCAGTTAACCCAGTAGGGGAAAATACACCATCACCCTCAACACTTCTCTTTACAGCATTTTCCATTGTTTCTAAGTTTTTTTCCATCTTTTCCCAAACTTCATCAAAAGAGGATTTCGTAACTTCCATTTCCTGTTTAATTGCTAATTCGTAAATGGGTACTTGTTTTTCGTTCGCTGCTTTGACTATTTCTTTTATTGACAAATACATAGCTTATTTCACCTCCCATATAATTAAAGTATAATGATATTAGCTATATCACTAAGTTTTTCCAATTCTTTTCGGGCATCACTGCTTAATTGTGAATCTAAATCATATTGATATAAATATTTTCCGTCCTTCTCCATATTCGTGGAATTATTAATATCCATATCGTACTTTTTAAAGATTCTACGTAATTCAAGTTCAAGGTTATTTCTACTCGAAATCGCTATCATTATAGGCAATGAACCTTGAGGATTTAAGCTAAATCCATCGATTTCAATATGTTTGACTTTAATTAATCCACCACCGACTGAAATTCCGACTGTCCGAATTGATCGGCTATCATCCTCAAGATAAATATCAGCTGTATTTGGATGACCAACAGGACTATCACCTGATTCTTCAATAAAATTGATGTAAATACCTTGAGATTTCGCTATTTTTATTGCATCGGGGACTCTACTATCATCAGTAGCAAAACCTAATATACCAGCAATAATGGCGAAATCAGTTCCATGTCCTTTATGAGTTTCGGCAAATGATTCATAGTATTTTACCACAACTCTTTTTGGAAGACCTTTAAATAATTTGTTTGCAACTAATCCGATGGCTAGAGCACCTGCCGTATGAGAACTTGAGGGTCCAATCATAACTGGTCCAATTACATCAAAACAACTTTTGTAACTTATGTTCTTTTTTTCTTTGACTGTCACTACGCTCATGGCTAATCCTCCTTTAAAATTAATGTTGTTATTTAATAAAATCTTGCAATACCGTTTAAGCATTTACGTGAATCTTTGCTTGAACTGTGCTACCGCCCTTACTTTGGAAAAGTTTAATGATCTGATCTTACTAATTTTAAGTTTCTAAAACTCTTTTTTCATCATGATGGCATGTGCAATAAAAATTTTATTTAGGTTCCTTTTATACTGGTAGCACTATGTAAAATTGTATATAATCCATTACCATTCCCGTTTATTTACCTTAAATTCACCTCTGATATTATTTTTTAAACACAAAGGATAAGCTATTAAAAGTTTCTAAGAAAACTATATTATTTACCAATTCATAATAAAAAATTATCAAAGTAATAATTTTTTACTACGAGTTAATGATATCATACAAAAAATCTATCGTCAATAATTTATAGTAAAAAATTATTCTAGTAAAAAATTTTTATTAAAATATATTGGATTGTTTGAAACATCTGTTATAATAATTTGTATAATGAAGACACGGATGCCGGATCTTATAGGTGACTCGTAACATGAAGTTTATTATAAAAGTTGTTTTCCACTGTGATCCATTTCCTTGAAGCTTTCTTTGTGCACCTAATCTTAAGCCTAAAGTGTCCCGTACATTTCGTACATTAAAACAACCATGAACCAGGTTTGCAAAGATGAGTAAAAAAACTTTTTTTCACAGAAAAAAGGCCCTTAGATCTTTTTGAACCCTGATTACCGTAAATCGTTGTAGTTTATAAACCATTTAAATAGAAGAATATAAAGGAGGGTTAAATCCTTGTTTAAAAGCTTTTTTGATACCACGGATAGCGGTTAAACCGTTAATGATTCAACATTTAATGGAAGGAGGAGTACAAAGTTGGATGATTATCTTTTTCAACAATATAAAAATATAATGAATTATCTTGGGGAAATTTTTGGACCCCATTATGAATTTGTATTACATGTGTTAGATCCTGATGGAGGTTCACACATTGGCCACATTGTTCATGGAGAATTAAGTGGAAGGTCATTATATAGCCCCTTAACCAACTATGCAAAAAAGTTAATTGAGGAAAAAGTCTATTTAAGAAAAGATTTTGTTGTAAATTATGTTGGGGAAGGGCCAAAGGGGAAAAAATTCCGTTCATCAACCATGTTTATAAAAAATCATGAAGGTCAACTACAAGGTCTATTGTGTATTAACTTTGATGCGGATGCCTATCGAAAGGTTGCAAAGGATGTCTTAAATTTAGCTAATTTAAGTTGGGATGTACAGTATTTGGACAAGAAGACTGAACAGGAACAACCGGTTGAAAATTTAACCGAGAATATTCAGAACATCATTTATACACAAATAGACAAAGAAATATTGGAATCTGGTGCTCAATTATCACCCGAACAAAAGAGACTTGCAATTTCCAAATTAAAAGAACACGGTGTATTTGATATTAAAGGTACAATAAGTGAAGTAGCTGAGATAATGGGAATGTCGGAATCAAGTGTTTACCGTTATCTTCATATGATATCCCGCAATGAAAAGAATAATAAATAAATATTCCAATGGGATAAAAAAGATTTTATAGTAAGTTTCACGCTAATATAACTGTAACCATGTTTCGTACTATAGAAAGTCTTGTTATTGGAGTCGAGTCTTTAAAAAATAGGATGTTTGTTTGTTAGTTAATACACAAATCTAAAGCTAGTTATAGGAGTATTCCCTTAATTTCTCGCCTATCTAACCTAATAGAAAAACAAACAGGCCGAAATCATTAATTTAATAATGATTTCGGCCTAATTTGATCGTCGGGATTTACTTTTGTATATAAGATCCTTATCTTTTCTAAAAAAATATGGTTTCAATTATTTAAAGAATAAACGACCTTTCCAATGAAAGAGAAAGACCTTCTCGACTCCAACAGCCAAGCATTTTCTTTTTCCTTGATAGACGTCATCACCTGGTAAAAAGAACTTGGTTTTTGAGTTGAAAAGGCCTAATACGTTCTTCGCTATGTCCGATAAGTATAAACATCTAAAAATGTATAAAAGGAGAATACTGATATATCAAGGTTTTAGGCATAAAATGGAGCATCCAGAAGTCAAAAATATGACTTTCTGGACATCCCTTTTCCAACGCATAAGTGCACAAGGAAAGCTTCACGGAAATACTTCGTCGCCGAAAAAATTTTATATTTTTTCGGCGAACGTGAGAGACTTCGGTAGTATTACCTCGCAAGCGAAAATGTTTTTTCGCTGAACGACGGCTCTTTGGTTGCCTAAAGGATCGGACGCCCGAGTTTTCTTATTGATCAATTATCCAATATATTCCTTACCGCCCAAATAAGGTCTTAAAACTTCTGGTATTCGTACTCTTCCATCTTTCTGTTGATAATTTTCTAAAATGGCGGCGACCGTACGCCCAATTGCCAATCCCGAACCATTTAATGTATGAACAAATTCAGGCTTTCCTTTTGGTTCTCTTCTAAACCGAATATTTGCCCTTCTTGCTTGGAAATCTTCAAAATTACTGCAAGAAGAAATTTCACGATATGTGTTGTAGCTTGGCAACCATACTTCTAAGTCATATTTTTTGGCAGCAGTAAAGCCTAAATCGCCAGTACAAATAGCTACAACCCGATAAGGGAGTTCTAGCAATTGTAAAACTTCTTCTGCATCATTTGTAAGTTTTTCTAATTCATCATAAGAATCTTCTGGCTTAACAAATTTTACCAACTCAACTTTATTAAATTGGTGTTGACGAATTAAACCACGTGTATCCCTTCCTGCCGATCCAGCTTCAGAACGGAAACAAGCACTGTACGCAGCAAACTTAGCTGGAAGGTCTTTTACAGACAATATTTCATCACGATAATAATTGGTAACTGGTACTTCCGCTGTCGGTATTAGGAAATAATCCTCCTTCTCGACTAAAAACACATCTTCTTCAAATTTTGGTAGCTGTCCAGTCCCAGTAAGGCTTGCCCGATTTACTAAATATGGCGGCAACATTTCTGTATAACCATGTTGTTCAGTATGCAGATCAAGCATAAAGGAAATTAGTGCTCTTTCTAATTTTGCACCAAGGCCTTTATAAAATACAAAGCGACTTCCTGTTACTTTTGCAGCACGTTCAAAATCAATAATTTCTAATTCAGTAGCAACATCCCAATGGGGTTTCGGTTCAAAATCAAATTGAGGAAGTTCTCCCCATTTACGAATTTCAACATTATCATCCTCTGTATCACCAATGGGTACAGTTTCATGGGGCAAATTAGGGATGGATAAAAGTAATGCATGTAATTCTTCTTCAATCACACGCAATTCTTCATCAAGTTTCTTTATTTGTTCACCAACTTCACGCATTTCAACAACTAAATTTTCAGCATCTTTATTTTCTTTCTTTAGAACAGCAATTTGTGAAGATACATCTTTTCTCTGTTTCTTTAATTGTTCAGTTTCAACAATTAATTTCCGACGCTTTTGGTCCAGTTCGCCAAACTTTTCTAAGTCACTTAAGTCTTCACCGCGATGTTGTAATTTTGCTTTTACTTCTTCAAAATTCTCTCTAAGTAGTTTGATATTAAACATGTTCCTACCTCCTCAAAATGGACTTACATAAATAAAAAACTTCCATCCCAAAAAGGGACGGAAGTTTACATATCCGCGTTGCCACCCAAATTGTAAGTATCGTAAAAATACTTACCACTCGATCAATATATCGGTTTTACCGGCAGTACCTACTCAGGTTCTTTTCAGCACCACTCTCAAGGATGGATTCACAGGTCTTTACTGCTGATTTTCACCAACCATCAGCTCTCTTAAAGTAAATTTCCCCTGTTACTATTTCCTATCATCGATTAAAGCTATGTGATTGTTTTAACGAAATTATAGCTTAATCATTTGGAATAGTCAAGCTACAAAAAATAAAATTATATTGAAAAACTAAAAAGGCTTTCAAGGATGTGTAAAAAAGTCATGTAGTTCAGATAAACACACATACAATTTTATAAAATTACCTGAAGTTTCTCCACTAAAGCTTTTTGTTAAAAAATCAGGCAAGGATAGAAGGATCTTTGCCTATTGTCTGTTTTCAACTAAAAAGTCTATTCAATGGAGAAATATTTTGTATCTTTTTAAGAATTGTTGATAATGACTCATGGTTTTGTCTTTGAGAACCTGCTCTATTGGATAATTTTTGCTGTTTGACACCCGATTTTGTCCGTGAGAGTCGCTCTATTAGACAGCTCTTGCTGTTTGACGCCTCATTTTGTCCGCGATAGCCGCTCTATTGGACAGTTCTCGCTAATTGAGTCACCGTTTTGTCCGTGAGAGCTTGCTCTATTAGACAGTTCTTGCTGATCGACACCTCATTTTGTCCGTGATAGCCGGTCTATTGGACAGTTCTTGCTGATTGAGTCTCCGTTTTGTCCGTGATAGCCGGTCTATTGGACAGTTCTTGCTGATTGAGTCTCCGTTTTGTCCGTGAGAGCTTGCTCTATTGGACAGTTTTTATTGAATGAGCCTCGATTTTGTCCGTGAGAGCCGCTCTATTGGACAGTTCTTGCTAATAGAATCCCCGTTTTGTCCACGAGAGCTTGCTCTATTAGACAGTTCTTGCTGGTTGACTCCCCGTTTTGTCCGCGAGCCGCGCTCTATTGGACAGTTCTTGCTAATAGACTCCCTGTTTTGTCCGTGAGACGCGCTCTATTAGACAGTTCTTGCTGATTGAGTCTCCGTTTTGTCCGCGAGCCGCGCTCTATTGGACAGTTCTTGCTAATAGACTCCTTTTTTTGTCCGCGAGCCGCGCTCTATTGGACAGTTCCTGCTGGTTGACTCCCCGTTTTGTCCGCGATAGCCGGTCTATTGGACAGTTCTCGCTAATTGAGTCTCCGTTTTGTCCGCGAGCCGCGCTCTATTGGACAGTTCTTGCTGGTTGACTCCCTGTTTTGTCCGCGAGCCGCGCTCTATTGGACAGTTTTTGCTAATAGACTCCTTGTTTTGTCCGCGAGCCGCGCTCTATTGGACAGTTCTTCCTGATCGACTCCCCGTTTTGTCCGCGATAGCCGGTCTATTGGACAGTTCCTGCTGGTTGACTCCCCGTTTTGTCCGCGAGCCGCGTTCTATTGGACAGTTCTCGCTAATTGAGTCTCCGTTTTGTCCGTGATAGCTTGCTCTATTAGACAGTTCTTGCTGGTTGACTCCCCGTTTTGTCCGCGATAGCTTGCTCTATTGGACAGTTCTTCCTGATCGACTCCCCGTTTTGTCCGCGATAGCCGGTCTATTGGACAGTTCTTCCTGTTTGACTCCTCATTTTGTCCGTGATAGCCCGCTCTATTGGACAGTTCTTGCTGATTGACTCAACATTTTGTCTGTGAGAACCGACCGGGACCACTGTAAAACTGTTCGAATAAGTGCATTTTCACAATAAATGTAGGGTAAACTAAGTGAATACAGCTAAGTTTAGCAAGATTAGTTAGTACATTTTCAGCGGCCTCGAACCGACCTCATGGACATATTTCTTCTGTTTATATTGAGTGTGAACTTACCAAAATACTTTTTGGTGCAAATCGTCGACAATTAATGTGTTGATTTTGTCCCCTTTTTTGAACCTTTTGTAAAAGGCCCCTATTGTTGCGAACAATATAAACAATATATCGGCAAACAAGATATTGCGATAATTCGTTGATGTATCCGGTAGTTTGTTTGCCTTATTAATCGGGTTATTTTCGGTATTAGAATTATCGGTAACTGTATCTTTTGATCTGGAATTCGTATTGTCTGGAATTTCTCCACCGGGTTGATCGGATCCTACTTTACCATGATTATCTGTATTGTTTGATTCAATTGTTTCTGCATCATTTTCAATGACTGTAAATTTAGTGAAATGGTTGGTAGTAACCGTTACTTTACCATCTTGGTAAATTGCTCCTGAAATTTTGACCCATACTTTTTTGTGCTCATTGTAGTAGTAAACATTTAACGTATGTGTCAAGTTTTTCTCGATAGGGTTTAAATATCGGGTTTTTCAAGACACTCTTTTTGTACACTTTCGGCTACCATGTTTCTCTTGCTTTTCTAGCTCAAGGAGAACTGTTCCGAATTTCCGTA
>Ga0207789_1000323_pt1 | contig 21141 bp, 17 predicted proteins | sample HigsolmetaGSP12D_FD_184840 | JGI IMG/M metagenome (GOLD analysis project Ga0207789, IMG submission 184840) | High solid enriched microbial communities from the Joint BioEnergy Institute, USA - SP1-2-D (SPAdes) | ecosystem: Engineered > Bioreactor > SSF (Solid state fermentation) > Aerobic >...
TCCATCCAATGTCAAGGGAATATGTGTTCGTTTAATGACAATTTCATGAATCTTCATTTCCAGTCAAATTGGAAATGAGCATAAAAAAATCCCCTACCGTCGTAGGAGGAAGCATGATTCAGGGGTACAGGAAAATCCTTGCCCCATCTGCCTCGGCGAATGCCGAGAGGCTATTAAGCAAAAAGGAGGGGGATGTCCCGATGGAGGCCGCTTTGGAAATCCGGCAGTTGACCGGCGGATACAGCACGCGGCGCCCGGTGCTGCACGAGGTGTCGTTTGCGGTGCGGCCGGCCGAAATGGTCGGGCTGATCGGCTTGAACGGAGCGGGTAAAAGCACGGTGATCAAGCATATCCTCGGCCTTCTCCTTCCGCACGGAGGCGAAATCCGGATCACCGGCGTCCGCCTGCAGGACGACCCGGACCGCTGCCGCGCTTCCTGCGCCTATGTGCCGGAGCATCCTTCCTTGTTTCCGAATTTGACGGTGGAAGAGCATTTGCGGTGGACGGCGATGGCCTACGGCATAGGCCGCGACGAAGCGGTCAGCCGGATGCGGGCGCTGGCGGAGCGGTTTCGGATGGCCGAGGCGATGGGCGCGCTGCCGGGCACGCTGTCCAAAGGCATGAAGCAAAAAGTGATGCTGATGAACGCGCTGCTGGCCGAAACGCCGCTGCTCTTGATCGACGAGCCGTTTCTCGGCCTCGACCCGCTTGCGGTCCGCTCGCTGCTGGAAGTATTGGACGAGGCGCGACGGAAAGGGACGGCGATTCTGCTCAGCTCGCATCTGTTGCCCGCACTCGAGAAACGGGCCGACCGCCTCGTCCTGCTCCATCGCGGGCGGGTGCTGGCGGAAGGAACGCCGGCGGAGGTCAAGGCGCTGGCCGGGCTGGAGGCCGGGGCGGACGCGGATCTGGACGACGCCTTCGAGACGCTCGTGCTGGCCGCCGAAAGGGGGCGTCCCGTTGGCTGACGAGCAACCGGACATTCCGGCCAGGCTGCGCGAGCTTACCCGGCAGCGGGCGGCAGCGTTCCGCAAGGAGCTGTTTCCTTATATCCCGTACGTCCTGCAGAGCGGTCTGGGCCTTGTGGCGGTCGGGGCGATCCTTGCGGCGAGCGCCTGCTACACGAAGCTGCTGGCCGACCCGCCGTCCGGCTGGACGCTGCATGTGGCCGCAGCAGCCGTTCTCGTCCTGGCGGCAATACGCGCGCCGATGCGGACCTATCTGCTGCCGGCGGATGCGGTATTCCTGCTCCCGATCGAGAGGGAAGCGCTGGGGGCGGTCGTCCGTCCGGCTCTCCGCGCATCGCAAGTCCGCGGGGCGATCCGGACGCTGGCCGCGTTCGCCCTGTACGCGCCGCTGTACATCCGTTCGCCCGCAACCGAAGCCGCTGCTCCTGCGCATCCGTGGCCGCTGCTGGCGCTCTTGCTGGCCGCCCTGGGAAGCTGGAACGGCTGGGCGGCCTGGCAAGAGAAGCGGCCGCCGTCGGCCCCGTGGCGGTTCGGCCTGCGGTGCGCGCGCTGGGCGGCAACCGCGCTGTCGGCGGCGGCCCTGCTGTATCGGCCGCTCCCCCTGTCCGCGCCGCTGGCGGCGGCTTCGCTGCTCGCCGTGTCGCTGGCGCACCGGCTGCCGGCGAAGCACCGGCTGCCGTGGGAGCGGCTCGCGGCCGAGGAGGCGGCCGCCCGGCGGCGCTGGTATCGGGCGTTCTCCTGGTTCGTCGACATCCCGTGGCAGGACACCCGTCCCGCCCGCCGCGGCTGGATCGCCTGGACCGCCGAGCGGATTCCGTGGAGGACGGGCTCGTCCTGGACTTATTTGTATGCCAAAACGCTGCTTCGCGGCGAATCGTTCGGCGCCTATTGGCGCTGGACTGCGGTCATCGCCCTTCTGCTGCTGTACGCCCGGCCGGCTTCCGTCGACCTGGCGCTCTATCTGGTCGGCGTCTGGGTCGGCGGCCTGCAGTTGACGGAACTGCGCCGGGTCCGCTTCCCGGAATACGCGCGGGTCGTTCCGCAGAACCGGGAGCGCCGCCGCCGGGCGCGAGCCGCCGTCGTCCGCGCGGTCGGCCTGGCAGGCACGCTGTTATTGTGGCTGGCGGCCGCGCTGCCGGCCGCCGGGAGCGGCGCCGGACTGTCGTCGGCCCAAGCGAACGATGCCGGCTTGCGGCTTGCGGCGCTGGCGGTGGGGGCGCTGTGGAGCGGCTGGCTCGTTCCCCGGCGGACGACCCGGATCGGCGAAGACGAAGCGGACGACTGACCAGCGCCGGCCAAACGAAAACCGCGCCTCCGATTCCGGAGGGCGCGGTTTGCCCGGACGCGAACGGTTGGCTTTTTACTTTTGCACAACGGCCGATTTGACGTCCTGCACGGCCTGGTGGATCCGGTCGAACAGATCTTCAAGCTGGGACTCCTCGATGCAGGAGAACGCCACGCGAAGATCGGTCGGGCCAAGCGCGATCGTGCCGACGCCGTAGGCTTCGAGCAGCCGCTTGCGGACCGCTTCGGCGTCGGCGGTGAGCAGCTTGAGGCACATGAAGTAGCCGCTGTTGAACGGATAGTACGTCCAGTCGCTGCCGTATTTGCCGCTGTCCAGCAGCTTTTTGACCTTGTTGGCGCGGCCTTTCAGAATCGCGAACTTCTCCGCTTTCTGCGCTTCGAACTCCGGCGATTTCAGCGCCTGCAGCACGAACGTCTGCGACGGGTGCGGCCCGCTGGAGATCGTCGCGCGAATGATGCCGAGCGTCTTCTGCTCCAGCGCGGCGAGACAAGCTTCGGAAAGGCCGCCGTACGTAATGAAGCCGACGCGGAAGCCCCAGACGTACTCCTCCTTCGTCGCGCCGTCCACTTTGATCGCCAGCACCCGTTCGTGCAGGCCGCATAGCGGGCCGAACAGCGATTCCCGCATCGAATCTTCGAAAAACAAGCCGAAATAAGCGTCGTCCGTGACGGCGACGACGTTGACGCCGGCTTCCGCCGCCTCCCGGATGGCCGCCACGATCTCCCGGCCTTCTTCGTCGCCCGGCGTATAGCCCGTCGGGTTGTTCGGGAAGTTGAGCAGCACGATCGCTTTGCCGCGCGTTTTCTCCTTGAGCAGGGCGTCCCGCAGCCCCTCGGCGTTGAACCGGTTGTTCGCGTTGTAAAGCGGGTATTCGACCATGCGGGCGCCGCGGCGGACGCCGAAAGTCAGCTCATAGTTCTCCCAATTCTTGCCCGGCAGGATGACCGCGTCCCCTTCGTCCGCGAACAGGTCGGCAACGATGCTCAAGCCGTGCGTCAGCGCGTTCGTCACGATCGGCAGGCCGATCGGTTTGCCGGCGATGGACGGATTTTCCCGCAGCATCTTCTCTTTCCAGATCGCTCTCAGCTCCGGCTTGCCGGCGGGCGGAGCATACTCGTAAAGGTCCTGCGGCGCGAAATCGGACAGATGGCGCTGAATGACGTCCAGGTGCATCGGGATCCCCTGCTCGGTAGCGATGCCGATCGTCGCGTTGTACGTTTTCGCTTTCTGTTTCGCTTCCGCAGACTGGCTCAGAATGCCGATTTTCGGAAAATAAATCGTTCTGCCGAGGCTGGACAGCATGCCGGCCAGGTGCGGGTGCTCCCGCGCAATCGTGTCGTTGAGCTGCTGGGCGAGGGGGTTCATACGCGTTCATCCTTCCAAGGAGTCGTTTGTCATTAGGTGATATTATACACCATCGGGAAGGCACCGTCACGATTAACCGAGCGACAGATCAACCGAGCGACGAAGTCGTCCCGAATGCGCAATCGCAGAAAGCAATGCCGGGCCATTGCGGTGCGACGACGCGGCTTAAGGGGCGCGAAGCCGGATCTGTTCCACCGTCGCCGCGTCCAGCGGCCCGTTCCGCTCCTCCAGTCGCTCGATCAGCCGCTCGCGTTTTGCTTCCGACAAATTTTGACCGAATTTGAATTTGCCCGTGATCGTGTCCGGATCGAGCCGGAGCACCGCCACCCCGCGCAGCGACGGCGCATACCGCGGATCGGCGGCGTCGATCGGGGCGTGCCCGCCTTCGGGCTGCATTCTGGCCAGCAGCGCCGCCAGGGCGGCCGCTTTCTCGGCGGAATCTTCAACCTGCGCCATCCGTCCCCGGACGCGGACCGACTTGAAATAGACGGTCGCCGGGCAGGCGAGATACGGATCGGAGAAATACGACGGAATGAACGCATGCGCTTCGTAGACGACGAATTCGACGCGGGCGTCGAGCGCGAGGCCGTCCATTTTCTCCCCCTGCTTGCTGCCGTGAAAGTACACCGCGCCGTTCGCATAGACGTAGTTGATCGGCACGCATCTCGGCCAGCCGTCCGGTCCGGCGAAAGCCAGCACGCCGTCGCTCTTCTCTTCCAGCAAACGCCGGCACTCTTCCGGGTCCGAAACTTCGAACTCTTTTCTTCGCATGCTCGCCAGGCCTCCTTCGCGAATGTCCATCGATTTCCATTCAGTTTAAGGCTTTGATTGACAGAGGAAAAGATCCAATTTACATTAAAATCATTAGGCCAATCCTTGGACAACGGAGGATTCGGAATCGGCATAAGCCCGAACGTTGGGCATGTTAAGAGAGCAGGAGGCGAGGGACGAGCCATGGCGTTTCACATCCCGTACGATGCCCGGCTCGGCGAATGCGGCCGCAAGCATCTGGCGCTGTATCGGGCGCTGCGGGACAGCATTCTGGAAGGAAATCTGGCGGCGGGGGAGAAGCTGCCGTCCACGCGGCAGCTGGCGAAGGAGTACGGCTTGTCGCGGGGCAGCGTCAGCGCGGCTTACGAGATGCTGGCGGCGGAAGGCTATGTGCGGTCCGGGGTCGGCCAAGGCACATTCGTGGCAGGGCCGGACATCGGCGCGGAAGGGCCGGTGCGGGCAGGAAGGCCGGCCGCGCTGGAAACCGGTAGCGACGGACCGGCGTTGTCCGCGTGGGGCCGGCGGCTGATGGAGCCCGGCCCCGGCGACCCGGCGGAAGCGGCGCCTCTGTGGAGCGAAAGGGATACCGATGCCGCGGAGGCGGACCGGATCTCGTTCAAGCCCGTCGGCATCGGGCCGGACTGGTTTCCGCGGGCCGAGTGGAACAGGGCCGTCGCGCGGGAATGGAAGCGACCGAGCATGCTCCGGACGCCGGAGGCGCCCGCCGTCGACGGCAGCGCCGAGCTGCGCCGCGCGATTGCGGCCCGGCTGCGCCGGGAGCGGGGAATCCGCTGCGAGGCGGACGACGTCGTCGTCACCGGCGGGTCGATGCAAGCGATCGCCTTGCTGGCGCAGCTTCTGCTCGATCCCGGCCAGTCGGCCGTGGCGGAGAATCCCGGCTATCCCGGCATCGCCCGCGCCGTCCGGGCTGCGGGTGCCCGGCTGCTGCCGGAGCAGGTGGACGCTTGCGGCATCGTGCCGCGCGATTGGGACGCGCGCCTATTGCTGGTGACGCCGACGCGGCAATTTCCGACCGGCGCGGTGCTGACCTATGACCGCCGGCTCGCGCTGATCGACTGGGCGCGGCGACGCGGCGCCTGGATCGTGGAAGACGACTACGACAGCGATTTCCGCTGGGGAGGCCGCCCGATCGAGCCGCTCAAGTCGCTCGACCGCGAAGGCCGCGTCGTCTACGTCGGCTCCTTCTCCCGCACGATGCGGCCGGAAGTGCGGATCGGGTACGCCGTCGTGCCCCCAGCGCTGCGCGAGCCGCTCGTCCGGGCCAAGCGGCTCTACGATCCGTATCCGGCCGGCATGGCCGAGCAGCGGGCGCTGGCGGCATGGATGGCGTCCGGAGGGTACGACCGCCATCTGCGCCGGGCCCGCCGGACGTTCGGCCGGCTGCAGGCGCTGCTGCGGGAAGGCTTGTCTGCCGCCGCGGGCCCCTGGCTCAAGCTGTTTCCCGCGGATGCGGGGCTGCATCTATACGCGAGGTGGCAAGGACCGGCGGACGCCTACTTCCGGTTTGCGGAACAAAGCCGGAAATTGGGCGTAAGCTGGGGAGAAGGGAGACGTTACGAGATGGACGCCGGGAACGCGGCGCCTTCGGCGCTGTTCGGGTTCGCCCATTTGAGCGAGGAACGGATCGCGGAAGGAACGGCGCGAATCCGCCGGGCGGCGGAACTTGCGGGATTGTTCGCGCTTCAGGAGTGCAAAGGAGGATGCCGGGATGCTTAACTTGCCGCCGTCGTCATTCAAGCTGCTTCCCGCCTTCGCCAAAATTTCCTGCGAACCGGGCTGGAAATGGCAGAAGCGGGAGAAGCCGCTTCCCAATTTCGATCTGTTCTACGTCTGGAACGGCGAAGGGGAAGTCGTATTGAACGGGACGCCTTACGCAGTCGGCCCGGGAAGCTGCTTTCTTTTCCGCAAAGGGGACCATACGAGCGCCACGCACAATCCGCAGAAGCCGCTCGTGCTGACGTACATCCATTTCGACGTGCTGGAGCCGCCGGACATGATTCCGAAGCCGTACCGCGTGCTGCAGGACACGTACGAGTTCGAGCACCTGCTTTCCCGGTACGTCCGGCTGTTCCTTATTCAGACGTTCGCGGCGGAGGAAGAAGCCCGGCTTATTCTGAAGCAGCTCATGATTCACCTGCTGCGCCACGACCGGGCAGAGCCGGTGGAGCGGAAGGCGACCAACCAACTGACGGAGAGCATCCAGGAAGTGGCCAACTATATCCGCCAGCATCCCGGCAAGACGCACCGGGTGAACGATCTGGCGGCGCGCGCCGGCCTTTCGCCCCGCTATTTTTCGATCAAATTCAAGGAAATCATCGGCACCTCGGTGCAAACTTACATGATCCGGTCGCGGATCGAACGGGCGCACCATCTGCTGGCGGACGCGGGGATGAACGTGACGGAAGTGGCGGAAGCGCTCGGCTACCGGGACATTTTCTTCTTCAGCCGCCAGTTCAAGCAATATACGGGCAAAAGCCCTTCGGAAGTCCGGTAGGCCGGCCGGCGGGAGGTCGGGGGACATTTGGCCGCGTGCGGCAGACAGCCGGCCGGGCCGAGCCTGGCGGTGTCCGTAACGGCCGTGTTGTCCGGACTGTCAGGATAAATCGGTCAGCTCGCCGAGCTTCTCGCCCATCCGCACCCGGTCCCCGGCCTTCAGATCTTCGCGCGGCTTGCAGGTGCCGCTTGCGGTCAGCAGCACGATGGTGGAGCCGAATTCGAAATAGGCGAACTCCTGGCCTTTCTCCAGGCGGGCCGGCTTCGGCTCGACGTAGCGGATGCTGCTGACATTGAGCGCGCCGACTTTGACGACGGCCGCCTCCCCGCCGGCGTGGCGGATATAGGTGATCAGCCGTTCGTTGCGGGACAGCACGCCCCGCACCCAGGAGAGCCCGAATTCGTTGACCGGGTAGACGCGGCCGGGCACGTGTTCGGTTTCGACGATGTCTCCGGAGCATGGAGCATGGATGCGGTGGTAATCGGACGGGCTGAGATACAGCACCCAGAAACGGCCGTGCGCATATTGCGGCAGCCGCGGAGATCCGTTCAGCAGTTCCCGCAGCGAATAGTCCTGCCCTTTCACGCGCAGCAGCATGCCGTCGGTCACGGGACCGCAGGCGGTGATGCGGGCGTCGACCGGGCTGACCAGCGCGGCCGGATCGGCGTCGACCGGCCGGAGCCCGGGTTTCAGGCGACGGATGAAAAATTCGTTCAGCGACCCGTATTGGTCGAGCGGCTTCTCCGCTTCTTCGACCGCAATCCGGTATGCCGCGGCAAAGCGGGCGATCAGACGCCGGCTGAGCGCGGATTTGGCGAAGCGTCCCGTCAGGCGGGACACGAACTTATGCGAGGACAATTCCGTCATGGATCGCAGCAGCCTACGGTTCATGCGGCTTTAGCCACTCCTTTGCTTGCCTGGGCATTCCCTCCACAGTGTGACATATCCCGTCCCAAAGTGCAACGAAGCCCGCCGCGGAGGTGCAAAAAAGCGGCTGACCCAAAGGAGCGGGGCCGCTCCGTTTGCGTCAGCCGCCTGCGTCAGCCGCTGCCGACGGAAGAAGCTTTGCGGGATGTTGACTGATGTTGGCCCGCGATCAGCCGAAGATCGTCTGCGCGAGCAAATAAGCGTTCAAGATGATAATGATGCCGGCGACGCCCCAGGACAGGACGGTCAGCCACCGCGGGTTGACGAACGGCCCCATTTTCTTGCGGCTGGACGTGAACTGCACGAGCGGGACGACCGCGAAGGACAGCTGCAGCGACAGAATGACCTGGCTTAAGATCAGCAGGTTGTTCGTTCCCTTTTCCCCATACAGCGCCGTTACGATGACGGCCGGCACGATGGCGATCAGGCGGGTGATCAGGCGCCGCAGCCAAGGAACGATCCGCCAGTTCAGGAAGCCTTCCATCACGATTTGGCCCGCCAGCGTTCCGGTAAGCGTCGAGTTTTGCCCTGATGCGAGCAGCGCGACGCCGAACAGCACCGAAGCCATCGTCGACCCGAGCAGCGGGGACAGCATGCGGTAGGCGTCTCCGATCTCGGATATTTCGGAATGTCCCGACGTATGGAACGCGGCTCCGGCGATGATCAGAATCGAGGCGTTGATGAACAGCGCGATCAGCAGCGCCACGGTGGAATCCCAAGTCGAGAAGCGGATCGCCTGCCGCTTGCCGAGTTCCGTCTGCTCGTATTGGCGCGTCTGCACGATGGAAGAGTGCAAATACAGGTTGTGCGGCATCACCGTCGCGCCGAGAATGCCGATCGCGATGTACAGCATCTCGGGGTTGCGCACGATTTCGGCGTCCGGCACGAATCCGCGCGCGATGCCGGCCAGCGACGGTTGGGCCAAGAACAGATCGACGGCGAAGCAAAGGCCGATTACGATAATCAGCGCGATGACGAAAGCTTCGATATAGCGAAACCCTTTGTTCTGCAGAAACAAAATGATCATCACGTCGAGCGAGGTCAGCAGCACGCCGTAGAGGAGCGGCAACCCGAACAGCAAGTTGAGCGCGATGGCGGAGCCGATCACTTCGGCCAGGTCGCAGGCGGCGATCGCCAGCTCGCACAGCGCCCACAAGCCGACGGACACCGGCTTGCTGTAATGGTCGCGGCAGGCTTGCGCCAGGTCGCGGCCGGTCGCGATGCCGAGCTTGCCGGCCAATGCTTGCAGCAGAATGGCCATCAGGTTGGAAATCATAATGACCGACAGCAGCGTATACCCGAAGCGGGATCCTCCCGCGATGTCGGTCGCCCAGTTGCCCGGGTCCATGTAGCCGACGGCCACCAAATAGCCGGGGCCGGCAAAAGCGAGAAATTTACGGAGAAACGATCCGCTTTTCGGAATTTTCATGGAACGATATACTTCGGGCAGCGAGGGCGCTTCGCCCGTCCGGCGCCAACCTTGCTTGGCCGTATGGGAAGCCACCGCCAGATCTTCATGCATCGGGTCACACCTCTTTTCGCAAAAATTGTCTTCGACAACAAAAGTGGTACTAAAGACATAAATTTGCCCTAGTGCAAAACTTGGATTGCTTATAATATACGCTCTTTATCGCAAAAAGTAAACTGCGCTTTCGGTCCGATTCGTAGCGTTTTCGGGCGAAAATTGCCTGGGAAATGGGGCTGATGAATGGAAGCGAAGCGGGGCGGATGCATGCCGGCAGTTCGGTGCGCCCATGCGGTTTCGACCGGCTGCGGATGTGCTTTTTTCTGATAAGTAGCCGGGTTGCGTCCGTTGGGTCTATATTCGTTAAATGGAGCGCCTTGGTGTTGACATTGGTATGGATTCGCTTTAACATATGAATATATGTTCATATGTAGTATCGTAAAGGAGAGATCGGGATGGCGACGGCATCGAAGGAAATGGACGGCTGCTGCGAAACGAATTTGGGTCGAGAGCCGGCTCGCGATGCGGGTCATACCGGCTCCGAACATGTGCATGCGCATTCGCAGGAGGCGGCGCCGCCGAAGCGGACGCGTCTGCGCGGCAGCCTGATCCTGTATCAGCTGGGCGGTTCCGTTGTCCTCTATGCCGCCGCGATCGTCTCCGATCAATACGTATGGCGGGAAGGTGGGATCGCCTTCTATCTGCTGGCGATTCTGCTATGCGGCGCATCCGTTTTCTGGCGCGGGCTGCGCAACCTGGTCCGGCTCCGCTTCAATATGGATACGCTGATGACGATGGCTTTGATCGGGGCGTCCGCCATCGGGGAATGGCGGGAAGCGGCGCTCGTCTCCATTCTGTTCGGCCTGAACGAGTGGCTGGAAGGTCTCGGCATGCGGAAAGCGAGACGGTCGATTGAGTCGCTGCTGCGCTTGGCTCCGAAGCAGGCGCTGCGAGTCGGCGGCGGCCGGGAGGAATGGGTGCCGGTCGAGACGCTGCGGCCCGGCGACGTCGTTCAGGTCCGCCCCGGCGATCAGATTCCTTCCGACGGCACGGTGCTGGAAGGACGCGGGTCGGTGGACGAATCCGCCGTCACCGGCGAGTCGCTGCCGGTGGACAAAGGTCCGGGAGCTTCCGTGTACGGAGGAAGCCTCAATCGGGACGGCATGCTGCGGGTGGCGGTCGACCGCCCGTACGCGGAATCGTCGCTCGCCCGCATTCTGGAGCTGGTCCGCAAAGCCCAAGAGGGCAAGACGCCGACGCAGCTGCTGATCAGCCGTTTTGCCCGCATCTACAGTCCGCTCGTGCTTGCCGCCGCGATTCTCGTCGCCGTCGTTCCGCCGCTCGCGGCGGGCGGCGAATGGATGCGCTGGATCTACGAAGGATTGGCGGTGCTGATCGTCGGTTGTCCGTGCGCGCTGATTCTGTCTTCGCCGGTGGCGCTGCTGTCCGGCATGACCGTTCTGGCGCGCAACGGCATTTTGGTGAGAAGCGGGGCATTTTTGGAGAAACTGGGCAAAATACAGACGATTGCGATGGACAAAACCGGCACGCTGACTTACGGCCGGCCTGTTGTCGTCGAGACGGTGGATTACGGCCGGCCCGATTTTTCGGAAGCTTCGGCGGCGCTGGCCGGTTCCTCCTCTCATCCGCTGTCCGTCGCCATCCGGGACCATCTGAATGCCGCGGCCGAGCCGGAGCCGGTGACGGACGTGCGGAACCTCCCGGGGCAGGGATTCGAGGCCGAGTGGAGGGGCCGGCATTGCCGGATGGGCAACGAAAGCCTGCTTCGGCCGGAGGAAAAGGCGGGCGCGGCGGGGCGGGATGCCGAGCGCATGAAGGAGGCGGGCTTGTCGGTCGTGGCCGTAGCGGACGAGGAAGGCGTGCTCGGGCTGTACGGGCTGGCCGACGAAGTGCGCCCGGAAAGCGCCGGCGTCGTACGCGGGCTGAACGGGCTGCGCGTGCGGCCGGTAATGCTGACCGGCGACCACGCCAGGACGGCCGAGCAGGTCGCCCGCCAGACCGGCATCGGCGAGTGGCACGCGGGGATGATGCCGGAGGGCAAGGCCGCGTGGGTGCGCGAGCAGGCGGCGTCCGGCACCGTCGCCATGATCGGCGACGGCGTGAACGACGCGCCCGCGCTGGCGTCGGCGCATCTCGGCATGGCGATGGGCAAAGGCTCCGACAGCGCGATCGAGACCGCCGACGTGGTCCTGATGCAGGACCACCTGGGCAAGCTGCCGTTCGCCATCCGCACCGCCCGCCGCGTGAACGCTATAATCCGCCTGAACCTGACGATCGCGCTCGGCCTCAAAGCCGCCGCCTTGCTGCTCACCATCCCGGGCTGGCTGACGCTCTGGTTCGCGATCCTGTCCGACATGGGCGCGACGATCGCCGTCACGCTGATCAGCTTGACGGTGCTGCTGAGCAAGCCGCGGGAACAAGCGGACGCGGCCTGATCGCCGCACGCTTCGCCGCCGCTCATTTTAGAATTCAGAAGGGCGACAGTTTATTTTCGACCACCGCGGGCTGTGATGTCTTCCGACTCTGTAGAGGCATAGGCTTCACAGGCGAATCCCGGCACCTCGGTGTCGTCAAGCAGTTCCACTTTGCCGATCGCGAGCGGGGCCGGGATGGCTGCTGCAAAAGCGCCAAATGTTTCCAGTGGCATTTCCCATATTTCCAGCTTAAGGGAGGCCCTTCCTTCGTTCGTCTTGATCAATTCTGGCTTGGCCGGCGCTGTTTGCGGTGATCGGGTCATTTCCACCTGTTTGCGAGTCTAGGTCCCCCCGCAAGTTGGCTATAATAGAGTGGGTAATTGATGAACTTGAGATTCATTTAAATGAGGCTATGAAAAAGAGTGAAAATATTAAATTTTTAACCGGTAGATTGACAGCCTTTCGGTTTTTTCTTATATTTTTATTGGGTATTTAAAATGAAATTTAAGAAAACCACTTACGAGATTTACCAAGACATTCTTGCTCAAGCTCGTAAAAATTTGTTGCCTTCTCCGATTGGAACAGGTAAGCCTTTAAGAAGCAAATTGGAAAACGGCGGCATTCACTTATGTTGTTCGGGACAAGGAGGAAGTGATGCCAGACTAGAAAGTGGACGCGGAGAATCGAGAGTGCGAAAATCAAATTCAAATCAACTTGAGGTGTCCGAGATGGGCAAATCGTACGACAAAGAGTTTAAACTGCAGACGGTTCGGATGATTCAGGGCGACGGTAAGCCGGTGGCGCAGGTCGCTTGTGAGCTGGGGATCCACGAAAACACCCTGTACCGCTGGATGGCGGAATACAAGCAAAGCGCTGGCCGGCTAAAGCCGGACGACAAAGCGATACGCGAGATGCAGAAGCGGATTCGTGACTTGGAAGAGGAAAATGAGATCCTAAAAAAGGCTATATACTACTTCACGAAAAACCGACGCTGATTTATTCCTTTATCCGCGCATGTCGCTTCTTGTGCCGTGTGCGAAGATGTGCCGAATATTCGATGTATCCCGAAGCGGTTATATGCCTTGGGTGAAAGGCCGAGACAAGCAATGCGAGCGTCAGAAACGCCGCGAGCGTTGGAGCGACAAAGTCGCCGGGTTTTCCTGAACTCGGAATTTCAAATGCAACAGGCGAATAAGCGTTTCTATTGACAGAGGTTCAAGTAGATTATCGTCTCTAGATAGAGCTTGAAATTTGGGGATTTAGAATGACATTGATTTTATATCGTACCTAAAAGGAATTATGATTTATAACAAACGTACATTTGCTGGAAGTCTGTTGGCACATCTTCACACTTTTAAACAGGAACAGATTTACATCTTGGCGCGATAGGGGTATATTTGGAAGTGAGTATAAAGAAATGAGTCGAAAGGCCCGGAAACTTGTGTTTTTTTGTTGGGCAATTCGAATCATAGAGTGAGGTCCGATTTTATCATGAGGATTTTGCTCCGTTTCTATTGCGATCAGCCGATGGAATTGCCGATCAACTACCAGGATCAGCTCATCGGATTCATCTATCAGAACATCAGCGATGAGATGTACCGGAAGTTTCTGCACGACGAAGGGTATGCTTATCGCGGGAGGGTGTACAAGCATTTTGCCTTTTCTCGTCTTGAGGGGGCGTATCGTGTTGATCGGCAGAAGAAAACGATCACTTTCCAATCCCCGTTTCAGTTGTTGGTGACTTCTCCGCTGGATCGTTTTTTGCGGGAATTTGCGCAATCGATGCTGCTTTCGGATCGCCTTCGGATCGGAAAGTACCCCGTTCACCTCGATTCATTCGACACGCTTCCGGAGGCCGACGTTCCGAGGCAGATTCGGATCCGCATGATGAGTCCTCTTGTCGTGTACAGCACCCTGACGCATCCAAACGGCGTAAAATATACCTACTACTACAACCCGCAGCATGATCATTTTTCCTCCATGGTTGAAGCCAATCTCAAGCGGAAGTTTTTCAGCATGCACCCGGAGGATCCGGATTTGGCGGCATCCCCGTTCACCATCAGACCAACAAACGTATCGACTCGCCACAAGGTCATCACCCGCTTTCGGGGACTCGTCATCGAAGGCTGGATGGGGGAGTACGAGGTCGCGGGAGACCCGAGACTGCTGCAATGGGCCTATCACTCCTGCCTGGGTTCGAAGGGGTCTCAAGGATGTGGAGTATTTGAGATTGTTTGATATGGCAAGGGGGACGCGACATGCTGGCTGAAGCGATCGTTCGAATCGGAAGACCGTTGGCGCGAAGCTCGATGAGCGATCCGGAGCGAATCCGCTGGCTGACCGACGTTGGGAAGGAGACTTGCAAAAATTACTTTCAGCATGTGTGGGTGCTGGAGCTAGGGGATAGCGAGCAAAGCGATATTCTGCATTTCATGGAAATCGGGCAGATGCAAGGGACGGGTAAAAAGGCGGAATTTGAAGTGGACGACAAGCGCAGCGTCGCCTTTCCGTTTCATTTCCCCAACGGCGGCAACCCGCTCAATGCGCAAGGGATCTACCCGCTGCCGTGTTACTTGATGTGGGATCCTCATATCAAAATGATGAGCGATGCCGCGGAATTTACGGAAGATGTCCTGCTGCCCCGATTGCTGAAAACGGTACCTTACCTACACAAAGACGAACAAGCGTTAAAGAAGTTGGCGCAGCGGGTAGCAAATCGGCTGGCGCTCGAATGCAAGAAGTGGGGCAAGGAAGACAAACAGCTCGGCATTCTGATGATTTTCGATCCCAACCTCGAATGTTACGGTTATTCGAATGTTCCGACCGAGTTGAAAATTCAGGAGAGTGGCATTCGGCGCGGCAAGTGGATGGCGCTAAGCGGCAACGCGGTGCTGAAGTGGATTCGCGAAGCGAAAGTACGCGAAGCGACGGAGCTGGGAGAAGCGGCAGATCAGATCTCGACGTTCACCAACCGGAAATCGGATCGGGTGGTGTCGCTGTACAACAAGTCCTGGCTTTGGCTGGCGCCGACTTGGGAGATGCCGCGCTCCATCTACTGGAAGGATGACGAGTGGACCAAGGGAATCAAGATCGATCCGGAAACGTACGAGTATTTCTTTTACGGAACGCAATTCATGAAGGAAATTCAGGTTCCGATCTCTTCCGCCACGCTGAAGGAGATGTTTGCCCCGATTCTGCACGCGGAAGCCCGCCAACATATTCGGGCGTCCAGTTTTGAGCAAATATACGGCATCCCGATGTTGTTGCCGTTATTGGACGGTGATTCTGAGCAGCAGTACCGAAGATACAGGAAGATGTTGCAAAGTTTGAAGTCGGAAGAGGGGATTACGAAGAGCGCGTTGCATTTGCGATTGCTGGCCGGCCTGGATCTGGTTATCCCCGAGAGCGGCGACGATTATCGCTTGACCCTTCTGTATTATTCCGGCGATCTGTCGCGGGGCAACATGCACATCCGGGCGATGATCGAGGACGTCATTCCCAGCGTGGCGCAAGGCATCCAGGACATCTTGCAGCAGCTTCAGGGTATTGCGGTACCGGATCTCAAACGGGCGTTGGGCATGGCGAATGAGATGAACCATTCTTCCCTGGAGAGTCTCCCTGCGCTGCTGGCCAATGCGTACGGCCCGGGATACGTATGGGATATGATGCAGAAAGTGTTGCATCGTCAGCCGATCCGGCTCGAACGCATCCATGAAGCTACGGCGAGAAAATGCAACGAAAGCGCCAAGCAGCAGAACTGGCATCACGTCAGACGGGAATTGCTGTTCTACTGGGCTTTTCTTGAATTTGCCGAGCAGTACAGGTTGCAAATCGTGCAAGAAGGAAAGGAGATGGAGAGGGTGGACTGGCAACGGTTGTTGGCGGATTATGAAGCCGGAAACTGGGAGAACGAGCCGGAATGGGACGTGTCGGAACTGGGATTCGTCAGCGGGTTGTTGACAAGGCAATTTGAAAATTCATACTACGTCAAGACCCACAGTCCCTATGTCAAAAACCGGCTGCTCAAGTTCGGCAGCAAACTTACGCCGCAGATGGTATGGGAGAACGGGCTGATCGAATATCCGAAACTGGTCAAACAACGCGATTTGAGAGTTGCCAGAAATTTCGAAGCCACGCTGGCCAGAGCCTTGCTGCTGTTCCCCCAATATGAACGCGAAGGTTTGCTGGACAAGCAGCGGAGCGAATTTATCAGCAACTTCTGGTCTGGCTATATGATGTACCGAAAAGCGGACAACACGCCGCAACAGGATGAGAAGGAGGAATCGCCAGCATGACGATTCGCAATGGCGAACTGGTATTTGTCAAGTCGGTAAAAGACGGCATCCCCAACCGCGATCCGCTGAATGACAGCGACGCTCGGCGCCTGTTCCCGGAAGAGGACGGCCGCATTTCGCTGAGCGACGTCAGCGTCAAGCGGGACGTTCGCGATTTCGTGCTGTCTCTGTATCCGGACGGCGGGCCGGACAAACGCCAGTTTATCTTCGTGCAGCAAATCGAGAATGAAAAAGGCGTGCTGCTCGGCCGTGGCAGCCTGGCGGCCAAAATTGCGGAAGGAGCCGGCAAGGCCAAGGAATTCGATGCGAATCCGAAACAGGTGCTTCTCGATCACAGTTTCGACGTTCGTACGTTCGGCATCGTCTATTCCGTCAAAAAAGTTTCGTTCCACCTGACCGGTCCCGTTCAATTCGGCTGGGCGCATTCGATGCATCCGGTCGACACCCAGTATGTGCAGGGCACAGTGGTAATGCCGAGCTCCGATGGAACGCGCGAAGGCGAAGAAGCCAAGTCCCAGGGCACCATTTGGACGACTTACACCGTTCCGTTCGCCGTATTTGCGATGCCCGCCGTGCTGAATGCTGCCAACGCAAAGCAGACCGGCATGACCGAAGCCGATCAGGAGCTGCTTCTCAGGTCCCTGTGGCAAGGCACCCAGAACCGCCAAGCGCGGGGAAGAGGCCAGCAGCAACCGCTGTTCCTGGCGCACGTCGAATATCATGATCCTCATTACCGCATCGGTTATTTGGAAGATTTGATTCGATTGCTGCCGGACAGAGAGGCCTGGAAAGCGGCGGACAAACGCCCGTCTTCCCTGCAGGACGTCCAATTGGACGTTACGGCGCTGCTCGACCGGCTGCAGGCGGAACGGGACCGTATTGCCCGTTGCCGGATCTGGGTCAATCCGTCTTTGGCTGTGCTGGGGGATGTCGAACCTTATCGCCAGCCGATCTGGTAAGGTGATCCCGATGAAAGGCGTCGTGTTTGACGTACGGGCCGACCTGGCTTGCTTCAGAAGGCCGGATACGACCAATACGCAGTTGACTTATCCATTTATGACTCCGACGGCTATCAAAGGGCTGGTGGGCGCCATTCTCGGCATCGAAGATTTCGTTACGAGCGACCGGGTCGGCCTGTCCCTGTTGTCGCCGGTCAGGGTGGTGGCCCAGCAGCTATCGATGCTTGGCAAGGATTCCGGCTCTTCCACCTTCAATCGGCCGACATCGGTGGAACTGGTTGTCTCGCCCGCTTATCGCATCTATTATGCAGGTGCATACGCGGAAGCGCTGGCGGAACATCTGATGAACGGGAAGGCCGTCTACCCCACCTATCTGGGCAGCGCCTTTGCGCTGACCAAGCCGGTTTTGGTCGACACAGCGGATGAAGTGGTTCCCGTCTCCGCCGACGGCGAAATTGTAACGACGACCGTGGTGCCGACCCGCTTCATCGAATTTTTCGCGCCCGAGCCGGGGAAGAACTACAGCAGAGCCGGCGGGTTCATGCACCGTTACTTGGGCGGCCGGACGTTCGAACGCTCGGTGGATTACTTGTATGAGCGGATGGGACGGCCGATCCGGTTTAAGCCCAAGCGGAATATTGACGAGGAGGACGGCCTGATTGGCCGGTTCAAGGAGGAATTCGTATGCCTCGTTTGATCCGGTTTGAACAATGCGTCGCTAGACCTCCCGAGGGAGATGAGATCTATCCGTTACCGGATCATCTGCGGGATGCGGGGGCAAGGATGGCTGCGCTGTGCCCCGTTCCGGGGCTGGCCCCTCTCTACCGTCTGGCCGGACTCTGCCATGATGTCTATAAAGCGCATCCGGACTGGCAAGCTTATGTGCTCAGCCGGGGCGCCATACGCCAAGGCCCGGCGCATGCGGCAGCCGGCGCCTTTCTTTTTGCTTGGCTGGGCTTCCGTTGGCTTAAGGCGAACCGATTGTGGCCGCGACACCGCCTGCTGTGGCTGCGCATGACCGCCGACATCGCCGATCATCACGGCCGGTTGGATCCGCTGGTTTCAGGTCTGAACCTGTCCTGGCTGCAAAAGTACGAATGGGAACGCCTGGATATGGACGGTTTCGGAAGATTTCTGCATGCCGAACTGCCCGAGCTGGCCTCCGAGCCGCTGCTTCCGGACGCGCTCGCCGATTGGATTCGGTCGGTAAACCAAACGGTGAATGAGATGCGCCTCGTGGAGCTGGATCCTGAGTCATCAGGGGGCTCGCCGCTTCGGCTCATGCGCTCGCTGCAAGAATGGCGGCAGGCGACAACCGCCCTCATTGCCGCGGACCGGTTCAGCATTCACCCGATATTCCCAGGCCGTTGGTCTCCGGATCAAGCGGAACGGGCTTATCAATCGCTGCTGGACCAGCTCGCGAACCTGGACGGCGGTCCTATGGGACCGCTCCGGTCCCGCACCCAGGCCGAAGCGCTGGAGCGGTACCAATCGGACGGTCGCCCGGCATTTGTTACGGTCGGCCTACCGACCGGATACGGGAAAACGCTGTTGTCCCTTCGTCTGGCTTTGGATATGGTCCGGCACGAGAAGTTTGCGAAAATCGTTTACGTGGCGCCGTACTTGTCCATTTTGGAACAGGCGTCTCAGGTCGTCCAACGGTCGTTCGGGATGGCACCACTCGAACACCATTCGCTGGCTGTTTTGCACGATCAGCGGCAGCCTGACCCGGAAGAAAAAGGAACCGAACCCTCCTTTACTTCGCTGATGATGGAATCGTGGGCGCACCCGCTGGTGTGCACCAGCTTTCAACAGTTCAGCAAGGCGCTGTTTCCGGAGAGAGCCCAGCACGTTCTTCGCCGCTCCTGGCTGAACGACAGCGTCGTCATAATCGACGAGCCGCAAATTTTCCGGCCCGAAGGGTGGAATCTGCTGCTGACCGGGTTGGAGGCGGCAGCCGAGCAGTATCGGCTGAAAGTCATTTTTCTGTCGGCAACTATGCCCCCGATGCGTTACGGACTGCAAACCGAACCGGTGGAGCTTTGCCCCAATGTAACGGTCTCTACCCAACGATATCGCCTTGAATACGTTGACGAACCTACGGATCAGGAGGGGCTGGCGAAATTGTTGGCGAATCGGCAGGAAGCCAGCCGCGCCGCCATCTTGAACACGGTACGGGACGCTCAGTTGGTATACGATGCATTGAAGAAAAGGCCGGATTCTTCGCAAGGCATCCTCCGCTTGCTTCATGGCGGCATGATTCCGCTGCACAAGAAGGTCAGAATCGGAGAAATTCGTTCTCTACTGGAAAAACCGCAACAGCGTCTGACCGTGGTGTCCACGCAAATCATCGAAGCCGGGGTTGACGTCAGTTTTCAATTTTTGTTCAGGGCAAACGCCATTCTTCCCTCCATCGTCCAAGCGGCCGGTCGGGTGAATCGGCATGCGCAGGGAACGGCAGGCACTGTGCTGGTTCAGCCTTTCCATCGGGACGGCCGGACGGATACCAGAAACTTTGTTTATCGGGAGGATGCGCTGCGCGATTTGACGGACGAATTGCTGAAAGCCCGTAAAACGTGGATGGAATCGGACCTGCGGGATTTGCTGTCCGAATATTACGAACGGATGTTTCAGCACAATTCTTACGAAGCCTGTCTGCAGAGCATTGAGGATGCGTATGCCGGGAATTGGCCCGCGCTCGGTTCATTCCAGCCTTTCGAGAATGAACCGCTTAAGCTGCCCGTATTCGTGCCTTGGGACGTTCCGGAAGATCTAAGACCTTGGATACCGGAGCATTATTCGGATTTGCTCAAACGTTTCGGTGTCGGCAACGCTGCCGAAATTTATGAGCGCTACCGGGAACGTGGATGGTTACGGGAGTTATCCATAGAGGAACGCAAAAACTTCATGATTTTGTTCCATTACCATGTCGTCAATTTGCCGGGCCGGTTGGCAACGCAAGCGGCAGGCACCGAAGATTATCTGGAAAACCGCATCCCTTGCCTTTACGGCATGCGCGGATACGATACCGATTCGGGGTGGGCGGGTAGCGACGACGTCGAACTTCAATTTTTTTAATGTTCAATAGGGTGGTGGTAAAAAATGTATTCGTCCGAGGATACCGATTGGTCCGGCGTCAACGGCACTTTGATCTGGTACTACTACATTTGCAAGCGGGAAGTATGGCTGATGTCCCGGCAACTGAATCCGGACGAGCGGGATGAGAACGTCGAATGGGGACGGTTTCTGCATGAATGGCGATATGCGCGCGAGAAGAAAGAGCTGTCGTTCAGCAACGTCAAGCTGGATGTGGTCGGAGAGCGGGACGGCAAATTGCTGGTCGCCGAGATGAAGAAAACGTCCTCATTCCGCAAGAGCGCGACGATGCAGCTATTGTTCTATTTGTGGCAGATGCGGGAGGCCGGCGTCGAGGCCGCGGGAGAACTTCGGTTTCCCGAGGAGAAGCGGCGCGAGAAGGTGACGTTGGATGAATCGGCTGTTGCCGAATTGCAGCAAGCGGTCCAGGAGATTCGACGCATCATCGCCATGCCCCGGCCGCCGAAGCCCGAAAAAATCAAATTTTGCGGCAAATGCGCATACCGCGAGTTCTGCTGGGCTTAAGAGCAGACGTCACAGGGGGTTGTGAAGATGCGGAAAACAAGATACGTCCTGAACAGCGGCGAGTTGAAGCGAAAGGACAATACGCTCTATTTCGAGAACGAGCAAGGCAAGCAGTTTATGCCTGTCGAGGATACGCAGGAATTGATGCTCTTTGGGGAAGTGACGCTCAACAAGTCGGTGCTGGAATTTTGCACGCAGAAGGAGATTGTGCTGCATTTTTTCAATTATTACGGCTATTACACCGGCAGTTATTACCCGCGAGAGCATTACAATTCGGGCTACATGATCTTGAAACAGGCGGAACATTACTTGGATGAGGAGCGAAGATTGGATCTGGCCAAAAGGTTTGTCGTCGGGGCGGGCAAAAATATACAGCGCGTATTGAAATATAATGGCCTTAAGAATTTAGACACGAAAAAAGGATGTGTTAAGTTGTATGTCAGCGATACGAAGGAACCATCCTCCGGAATTCAAGGCCAAGGTTGTACTGGAAATTTTGCGAGAAGAAAAATCG
>Ga0207789_1000326_pt1 | contig 20949 bp, 21 predicted proteins | sample HigsolmetaGSP12D_FD_184840 | JGI IMG/M metagenome (GOLD analysis project Ga0207789, IMG submission 184840) | High solid enriched microbial communities from the Joint BioEnergy Institute, USA - SP1-2-D (SPAdes) | ecosystem: Engineered > Bioreactor > SSF (Solid state fermentation) > Aerobic >...
TTACCCGCCGGAAGGACCGCCCGCGCGAGCTGCTGGACGTGGGGGTGAAGTTGGAGCAATGGCTGGCTTGGATTTTTCGGGGGATCGGGCCGAAGCATTTGCAGCGGTATTTGAATCATTTTTGCTATTGGTGGAACGAGCGGAACGGGTCGATGTTTGCGGATTTGCTGCAATGGTGCGCGGCGACGCCGACAATTACGTACCCGGCGCTGACCGGAAGAGCGCCCCGGGCAAGCCGCCCTGTCCGGACGGCCGAGAGAGCTGCGAGAGCGGCTGCGGGCTGATCAGGCGAACAGGGCGAGTAGAGAGGCTTCGTGCAATCGCGAACAGATCAGGAGTTAACTGCAACGGTCGGCTGCAACTGAAATAAGGCTTGCAGACTGTTACTGCCAACGCATAATGTCCGCCAATTGACGGCGTAAGTTGTCCTGCTGGTGACGGTCAATCTGTCCGCCCGAGGGGCTGAAAAAGGGGAATCACGCTAATTCCCCTTGGATGACGCGCTTGATCATATGATCGTCGATGATCCGATGTTTGTTCTGTGAGCCATAGATGAGTGCGTGGGTACATACTTTGTTGATCAGCCTTGCGGCACCGCTCGAGAATCGGTAGATATCGTCGATCGCACCGTCGGTGAAGATGTCATGCTCTGCGCCGGCGAACGTCATGTGACGCCGGATGTAATCGCCGGTCTGCGACCGGTCGTAGTGCGGCAGCTTGCACTGCAGGTCGATCCGCTGCCGGATCGCAGCGTAAGCTTGCAAATTCAGGCGATCCCACAGCTCGCTTTGACCGACCAGGATGAGCGCCATGGGACTTTGCGCATCCATCTTGAAATTGAGCAGGAAACGCACTTCCTCCAGCATTTCGCGATCCAGCAGATGGGCCTCGTCGACGACGACAACCGGCTGCAGGCGATGAATGCCGCGCATGAGCTCAATCTCGCGGTGAAGCTGGCGTTTAGCGTCGCCGCGGTAGAACTTCGATTCACAGCCGAGCTGCTCGAGCAGCCCCTTGTAGAAATGCCTCGGCGTCAGCTTAGAATCTGACAGGTAAAGCACCTTGTATTTCGCCGGATCCAGCACCTCGGCGAACCGCCGAATCGTCGTCGTTTTGCCCGTGCCGCAGTCGCCGGTAACGACCGCAAACCACTGCCGCTGTGCGGCGTACTCCAGACGGCTAATCGTTTCCTCGAGCGTGACCGATTCGTACAACTCGCTCGTCGGGATATCCCGGGAGAATGGCGAGCGGCCAAGGCCGTAGAAGGACTCAAACATGGCCGTCCTCCTTGCTCATCCGGCGATAAGCCACCGCCGGTACCTGCGCGGCTTGACGCTCCCGGTTGCGATCCTCGGCTGCCGCGAGCAGTCTTGACGCATCTGCAGCGATTTGTCCGATATGCTCCGGAAGCGGCGGCCGCTTGCCCGCGCGTTCGCCGATAACCAGTTCCCTTACACGCCAAGGCGCATGGCCTTCGTACTCGATGGTGAGTTCGGTGATGTCCGCCGGGTCGAATACCACGTCCACCGTGCAGCCGATAAACGGCAGTCCAACTTCGTACTTGCGGTCCATGAAGCTGATGCAGCCGGACTTGTCGACCTTGCGCGTCTCGCAGTGCAGGAAGGCATTCGCGAGCTCGTCCGGATCTACAAACCGAAGCGGCTTCTTGTCGCTGCGGTATGCCGTCTCCGGGCTGTACTTGTTTTCCAGCGCTGAATGCGGCTTGTGCTGATAACACTCCGTCAGCCATACGGCAAACCATTCATTGAGCCGCTCGAGCGTTTTCGGCTTCTCAAGCGCGGACTCGCTTAAGAACGCGTCCACCACGCGATTAAATCGCTCAATTTTACCCGTAGCCTCCGGCGAGTAGGGCTTGGCGAACAGCAGCCGAATTCCGAGCTTGGAACAAGCCCGCGTCATCCACTTCGTTCTGTATTGCTTGCCGTTGTCGAAATAGACTGCCTCGGGAGCGCCGAACTTCTGAATAGCCTGACGGAAGCAATCCTCGACGATGGTCTTGTCCATGACCGAATAGAACTGTCCGTGAAGCACGAAACGCGTCGCGTCGTCGATGAACGTCACCAGGAACACTTGCTTCATGGCGCCGCCGGGGCCGATGGGCAAGTACGGGCCGTATTTGATGTCCGAATGCCACAGACGATTCCGATGGCGCTGCTGGAACCTGCGGGCGGCGACGCCTGATTCAGCATACATCCGCATATGGCGCGTACTGTAACCGCGCTCTGCCAATCTTTCCTGCAGCGTGCTGCGTTTGATCTGGCCGGGCTGTATGCGGCCTTCCCACTCCAGAATCTGAATGAGTTGGGCCACGCTTCGGCCGGGTACTTCACGGCGGAGTAGAATAGCCTGCTCCAGTACTTCCGGGGGAATCGTCGCTTCTGATGGCTGACGTCCTTTGCCTCTGGGCCTCAGACCCCCGAAGCCTTCCTGACGGTACTTCGCCAAGTACCGACGCAGCGTCCGCTCGGAAAGCCCAGTCTGCTCGCAGATCTGCCTTTTGATTTGGCTGGCTCTGGCGGTGTCCAGCCCTTCCGCCAATAGCGGCGCAAGGAGCTGCATCCGTTCCGATGCGACGTCCTCTGCTTTTCTCTGATCTTTCATCCATTCTGCACCTCGCTTGGTAGACTTCCAGACGAGTCTACCGCAGCACCTAGCTGGCCTAGAATGCAGAACGGGTATGTAGCCATAAATTTGAATTTGCGACCGGACGGACAATTCGCGCCAGCCAGCCGGGAGCGTCCCCGACGTAGCGTCCGAAAGGATGATGTGCAGGCTGAGGAGAGACGGACGATTCTTCCGCAGGGTCCTTGTGAAAGCGAATGGCGATGGATTTTAGTGCGCCGAGCAAGTACGTAGTCTGTTCCTGAAGCCAACTCTTCCAACGCCTTAAGGTGGCGTCATCTGCCGCTACCGTTGGCTGCTGAGTGGGGGCCGAGACGACTTGCTCGATGCATGTCGACTCGTGCCGTTTGTACGGTACGATGCAATCCGGAAGCTCGTGATGGATCTTCCGGCACTGTGTACACCGCAGCCGGCGAACGACGAGCAGACGATGATCTCCGCTCTCGCTCATGATCTTCCGCTTCCGACTGCCGATGACGCTGAGCGCTTCTCCGCAGCAGGGAGAAGGAACCGATTCTGCACATCTAACTGAAAACGCCGGGTGTCTTCTCAACTAACTCATACTCTGTTACAATGACCATGTTGGGTAGGGGATGCATCCCGTGAGCCTGTTGCAGCAGGCCCGCATACAGGGGAGGCATCCTTTTCCTTTCCTGTGATACGGTCATTATATTCAGCAACTCTCGGACAGGCAATCCCGCCAGCAACTGGACGTTATGTTCTAGCGGCAACAGCAGACTGAGCGATCCTTTTCCTGAGTGAGGGTGATTTCGATAAAAAAGTGAAGGAAAAATGGCAAACGACCGGAACCTGAGCGAGAGGGATTTCGATAAAAAGGAACCGGAAGCGGAAGTTGGAGCGAGGTTCCTGAGTGAAGAGGATTTCGGTCAAAAGAGCGGAAGAGAAACAACGGGCGGCCGGAACCTGAGCGACGGGGATTTTGATAAAAAGGAAATAAGGGAACGGGCCAGCCGGCCAGTCTGAGCGAGGGGGATATCGATAAAAAGAGAGAACAGACAACGGAATGCCGAATGGCGGCTAAGTGACTGCGTATGGAAAGACGAAATAGAGGAGCGACAAAACGTACTTGATGCCGGTCTGTCGGTATGAACCGATGTTGCCGACGGCGACGCACTCCCGAATGGTGACAAATGCCGATGTTATCGGGGTTGGTTCCGATGCCGTGACGTTGCTGGACTGGAATGGCGACGACGGCGATGTGCTCCCGAATGGTAACAAGGCCGATGTGGTCGGGAATGGTTCCGATGCCGCGACGTTGCTGGGATGGCAACGACGGCGACGCGACGCACTCCCGAATGGTGTCAAGTGCCGACGTTGACGGGGATGGTTCCGTTGCCGTGATGTCTTGGGGATGATGCCGCAGGCGGCACACTCTGAATCGTGCCAAATCAGACGATGTCGACATTGATCTCGCGGCCGTGTTTCCGGCTCTTGCATTGGGTACGGCGGATGATCGCCAGCTTCCGTTCGAGAGTTGCTGACCAGGGATGGCGCCCGTACCAAGAAACAAGCCCTTGTCCGGGGCTTGGAACCCGGATAAGGGCTTGGTGCTTCCAATTTATTCGTTAAAGGGGGTGTCGGACACTTTGATGGAATCGGTTGGGCAACCGTCGCAGGCGTCTTGCAGATCGTCGTACAGTTCTTCCGGAATTTCGGTGATGCCGCGGTTGGCGTCGCCGTTGTAAATGACTTCCGCAAGCCCTTCGTCGTCGTAGTCGTAAATATCGGGCGCCGTAGCGCCGCATGCGCCGCAAGCGATACATGTATCTTTATCCACGATTGTGAATTTGGCCATCGGTTTCTTCTCCTCCGTTTTTCGTTGCCCGGCTTGGCTAAAGCAACTCTTTTCTTTTGTTCAATATAATATAAAAAACGTGTCAGATCAAACGAAAAAACAGATCGAACCGATGCGCCTTCTCGCTTACTTTCCGCCTTTGTCTTCCTTCTCGGCGAACCGCAAAAAATCGGTTTGCAGGGACGTTCCACGGATCTTCGTGTTGCGAATGAGCGCGGACGGATCGTCGGACAGCATGCCGGCGGTGAGCACGGCGTTCTCGCCATACTTGTCCCTGAGCCGATCCATCACCTTGTTCAGTTCTTCTTTACGAGGCGATCGTTCGTAATCGAACAAGTCGAGCTGAATCGGCGTGTCCTGCTTGGGCGACAGCCCCTGCAGCGTAATGCCGAGCAGCCTGACGGGCTGTCCTTCCCGCCAGTGTCGGTCCATCAGCCGGGACGCCTCCCGGTAAACGTCGTCGGCCGAATCGATCGGCGTCTCCAGTGTCGTCGAACGCGTGATCGTCTTCATGTTCGGGTCCCGGATCGTAATCTGGATGGTGGAGCTCACCATTCCGTGCCGCCGCAACCGGCGCGACGTTTGATCGGCCAGATTGAGCAGAACGGACCGATACTGCTCGCGCATCGTCAGATCAGCAGGCAGCGTCGTCGTGTGGCCGATCGACTTGGCGGCTTCATGAATCGGCTGCACCGGGGAATCGTCGATGCCGTTCGCCGCCCGCTTCATCCATTCGCCGTAGACGCCGAAGCGCTCGACCAGCAACTTCTCGTCGCAAGCGGCAAGCTGGCCGATCGTGCGGATATTCAGCTTCCTTAGCTTGTCCGCTGTTTTCCTTCCGATTCCGAACAACGTTTGGCAAGGTTTGTCCCACAGCAGCTGCGGCACGTCACGCCGCCGCAACACGGTGATCGCGTCGGGTTTGCGCATGTCCGACGCCATCTTCGCGAGCAGCTTGTTCGGAGCCACGCCGATGGAGCAAGGCAGCGACAGCTCCTGGCGCACCCGGCGCCGGATCGTCTCGGCGATCTCCAGCGGAGTGCCGAATTGGCCGCTGCCGGTAATGTCCAGGTAGCACTCGTCGATCGAAACGGCTTCGACGAGCGGCGTATAGTCGCCGGCAATGCGCAGAAAACCGCGCGAATATTTGCGGTACAGGTCGAAGTTCGGCGGGATGACGAGCAGTTCGGGACAAGCTTGAAGCGCCTGCCGGACGGTCATGCCGGTGCGGACGCCGCGTTCGCGCGCTTCGTACGAGCTGGTGACGACGACGCCCTTACGCAGCTCGATGCTGCCCGCCACCGCCGTCGGCTTGCCCTTGTACAGATGCGGCTCCTCCGCGGCATGCACCGAACAATAGAACGCGTTCATGTCGAGATGCAGAATGACCCTGCCCTTCGCTCGTTCCGCCATTCGAACATCCCCCGCTTTCCGTCCGCAATTCTTGCTTCCATTATAAACGATGTTCCTTCGCGCATAAACGGCGTGGGTCGGCTCTACTTTTGGGGGAAGCCATGCTATAATAGTAGCACTTGTTCGTAAGGAGGCAGTCCGGTCACATGACGACGATCAGCATCTTCGACACGACGCTTCGGGACGGCACGCAGGGCGAAGGCATCAGCTTGACGGCGGAAGACAAGCTGAAGATCGCCTTGAAGCTCGACGCCCTGGGCGTTCATTATATCGAGGGAGGCAACCCCGGCAGCAACGGCAAGGATGTCGAATTTTTCCGGCGGGCCCGGGAATTGAATTTGCAAGCCAAGCTCACGGCGTTCGGGAGCACGCGCCGCAAGAACACCACGTGCGAGCAGGACGCGAACCTGCGTCATCTGGTGGAATCGGGAGCCAAGGCGGCGACGCTGGTCGGGAAAACGTGGGATTTCCACGTGCACACCGCCTTGCAAACGACGCTTGAGGAAAATTTGGCGATGATCGGCGAATCGCTCGCTTTCGTAAAACGGCATGGAATGGAAGCGATCTTCGACGCGGAGCACTTCTTCGACGGATACAAGGCGAACCCGGAGTATGCGATTGCCGCGCTCCTCAAGGCCAAGGAAGCTGGGGCCGACTGGATCGTCCTGTGCGATACGAACGGCGGCACGCTCCCGACCGAAATCGGCGAGATCGTCTCCGCCGTTGCCGGACGCGTTCAGGCCAACATCGGCATCCACACCCATAACGACTGCGAGCTGGCGGTCGCGGGTACGCTGGCCGCGGTGGCGGCGGGAGCCCGCCAGGTGCAGGGCACGATCAACGGGTACGGCGAACGCTGCGGCAACGCCAACCTCGTCTCGATCTTGCCCAACCTGCAGTTGAAGATGGGCTACCGTTGCATCACCAGCGAGCAGATGGCGATGCTGACGAGCGTCGCCCGCTACGTTGGAGAGATCGCCAACGTCCATCTGCCGGTCAACCAGCCTTATGTCGGCAACGCCGCTTTCGCGCACAAAGGCGGCATTCACGTCTCCGCCATTCTGAAGGACTCCAAGACGTATGAGCACATCGCCCCCGAACTCGTCGGCAACAAGCAGCGGGTGCTCGTCTCGGAGCTGGCCGGACAGAGCAACATCGTATCCAAAGTGCAGGAGCTCGGCTTGGATCTGGGCGCAAGCGCCAATTCCCGCGCCGTCATCGACCGCATCAAGGAACTGGAGCATCAGGGCTACCAATTCGAAGGCGCCGACGCCTCGCTGGAACTGTTGCTTCGCGAAGCGAGCGGCGATACCGTCGACATGTTCACGGTCGAATCGTTCAAGATCATGTGCGAAAAGACGGCTACCGGCATGGTCTCGGAAGCGATCGTGCGCGTACGGGTCGACGGACGGCAAGTGTATACCGTCGCCGAAGGCAACGGCCCGGTCAATGCGCTCGACAACGCGCTGCGCAAAGCGCTCGTGCAATTTTACCCCGGCATCGCCGACATTCATCTGTCCGACTACAAAGTCCGGGTACTCGACGAGAAGGATGCGACAGCCGCGAAAGTGCGCGTGCTGATTGAGTCGTCGAACTTCAAGGATACGTGGAGCACGGTCGGCGTTTCCTCCAACGTTATCGAGGCGAGCTGGGAAGCGCTCGTCGACAGCATCCGCTACGCCCTGCTCGGCATGACCCGCAGTCCGACGTTTCCGGAGAACCCTCCCGAATCGGTCGGCCTCATCAACCATTAAATAGCCCGATGTGAAAAAACCTCCCGAACCGCATGTTTGCGGAAGCAGGAGGTTTTTTTTCGTATTCGGGTTCAAGAGCGTTAAGCCGCCGCGATCGCTTCGCTTAACATCTTCTCCCAGTCGGCAAGCTTTTGCGGGCCCTCCAGCCGATGGAGGACGACGCCGTCCCGGCTGATGATGAAGCTGATCGGATAGGAAAACACTTTGTAGTCGTCCCCGACGATGCCGCTCTTGTCCATGAGAACCGGGAATTGAATTTGCTTCTCCGCGACGAAGTCTTTGGCTCCCCGCACCGTATCATACTTCGTCTCATTGACGGCGTACAGGTCGACCTTGTCCTTGTATTTTTCATACAGCTTCTGCAAATCGGGCGCTTCCACGTCGCACGGCCCGCACCACGACGCCCAAAAGTTGACGATGAGCACTTTATCCCGCTTGCCGCCGACGGAATATTCGGTCGATCCGTCCAACGAACTCAGTTTGAACGCCGGAGCCGGCTCTCCTTCGAGCGGCTTGGCCGCGACCGCCGATGAACCGGGTTCCGCGCCCGACGCCGTCCCTTCCGTCTTGCCGTTCCGATCCGGCCAGTTGTAAGCCAGAATGGCCGCGATGGCGACGATCGCGCACGCGAGAATGATGATGTTGCGCTTCATGCCGTTCCCTCTCTCTTCGGAAAAATCATTCCGCCGCCTCTATCTTACCTCAAATCGCCCAACGGTTCCAAGCGCATGGGGCAAAGGCGGAATGACCCGCGAGAGGAAGGGCACATTAAGAAACGTTATCCGCAAAAGACATCCGTCACAAGGAGGAGCCATGGCAGCCTCATCGAAAACCGATAGCCGGCTGGAGGTTACGTTCACGAGCGAGCTGATGCAGCGCCAGCGCAGCTCGGATCGCGGCGCGGAGAAGTCCGCCTCTTCGGCAGCCGGCAAAAGCAAAGTTGGAGAACTGATCGCGCTGGTCACTGTGCCGCTTGTTCTTGTCCTGGGCAACTCGATGATTGTGCCGATCCTTCCCACGTTAAGACGGGAACTGGACATTTCGGCTTTTCAAAGCAGCCTGGTCATCACCGCGTTCTCGATCATCGCCGGCATCGTCATCCCGATGGCCGGTTACTTCTCGGATCGGTTCAGCCGCAAGGCGGTCCTCATTCCCGCACTCATCATCTACGGCGTAGCGGGTATTCTGTCCGGATTGGCCGCGATCTGGCACTCCTACTGGCTGCTGATGGGCGCCCGGGCGCTGCAAGGGATCGGCGCGGCCGGCACGACGCCGATCGCGATGGCGCTCGTCGGCGATCTGTACAAGGACGGCATGGAGAGCAAGGCGCTCGGCCTGATTGAAGCGTCCAACGGCAGCGGCAAGGTCATCAGTCCGATTCTCGGCTCGCTGCTGGCTTTGATCGTCTGGTACGCTGCTTTTTTCGCCTTTCCGGTATTCTGCATCCTGGCAATCGTCTTCTTGCTCCTGTTCGTCAAGGAGCCGAAACGGGAGGGCGAACCGACACGGCTCAAGCCGTACGTGCACCGGATCGGCGAAATTTTCGCCAAGGACGGCCGTTGGCTGATCGTTTCATTCTGGGCGGGAGCGGCTTCGATGTTTATTTTGTTCGGTGTGCTGTTTTTTCTGTCCAACATTCTGGAAGACAAGCCTTACGCCATCGACGGCGTCCGCAAAGGGTTCGTGCTCACCATCCCGCTGTTCGGCATGGTGCTCGCCGCCTATATCACCGGCAGCGTCATTCGCAAAAACGGCGTACTCATCCGCTGGCTCATGAACATCGGTCTCGGCCTGATGGTGGCTTCCCTGTGCCTCGCTATTTGGCTTACCCAAAATTTGTACGTATTCGTCGGCTTGCTGACGGTGAGCAGCATCAGCACCGGCCTGCTTCTGCCGTGCCTGACGACGATGATCACCGGCGTCGTGGAAAAAGCCGAGCGCGGCATGATTACTTCGCTGTACAGCAGCCTGAGGTTTATTGGAGTGGCGTTCGGTCCGCCGCTGTTCGGGTGGATGATGAACATTTCGCAGCGCACCGTGTTCATCTCGGTTACGGCGCTGTCCGCCTTCACCCTGGCGCTCGTCCTGTTCCTCGTCAAACCGTCCAAGCAAGTCAAATAGCGGTTGCGGTCGCGGGCGGCATCCGCCATACTGGAGGAAGAATCGCCTCCTGCCAGGCGGAGGCGGAACGATCCGGTTGGAAGGAGAGGGCTAGCCATGCCGCTACCGCCGTTGGATCCGGCCGAACTTGTCCTTCTGCCCCGGGAACTGACGGCCGGCCTGCTGCGCCAATGCCGCGCCCGTCTCCCCCGCGAAGCGTGCGGCGTCTGGTACGGGCGGCGGGACGGCCGCCTCGTCGACGTGCGCGGCTTCGCGTTCGTGCGCAACGCGCACCCCTACCCCGAGCGGGCGTTCCGCTTCGATCGGGAAGAATGGGTTCGCGTTGCTTATGCAGCGCAAAGAAACCGACATCAGCTTGTCGGTTTCTTCCACTCCCACCCGAACGGCTCCCTGCGGCCCAGCCGTTCGGATCTCGATGCCTGGACCGGCGGCGGCGTCTGCGCCATCGTCGGCCTCGGCGCCGGCCCGGACGAGGACCGGCTGGCGGCGTACGAGCGGGCTTCCGGCCCGGGGGCTTCCGTCGCCGGCTGGCGGCAAATCCCGATCCGGACAGATTAGCGGCTCAGGTAGGCGTACAGGTCGCCGAGCGTCGCGACCTGCTTCGAACGGATGATGCGCAGGAACCGGAACCACAGCTTCGCCGTCATCAGCGCATCGTGAAGGGCGTGATGGCGCACCGTCACCTCGACGCCGTACGCCTCAAGCAGCTCGTCGAGCCCGTAGCTTGCCCGCTGCGGGTCGAGCCACTTGGCGACCATCATCGTATCGACAACCCGGTGGGTCAGATTGATCTTCGACGTCTTCCACAGCGCCGCGTTCAGAAACTGCTTGTCGTGCCCGCTGCCGTGAGCGATCAGCACCCGTCTGCCCGAGAAATCCAGGAAATCGTGCAGCCCCTGCATCAATTCCGGGGCTTGCTCCGCCATTTCGTTCGTGATGCCGGTCAGCTCGACGATATGCTTCGGGATGCTGCGCCGGGGATTGACGAGCCGATAGAACGGCTCCGTATCCTCCAGCTCTTCCCCCCGAATCCGCACCGCACCGATCGACAAAATCTCGTCCCCGTTGTACGGGTGGAAGCCGGTCGTTTCCAGGTCGAAGACGACCGCCTCCAATTCGTCGAGCGGCGTCTCCAGAGCCGATTCCTTGCGCTGGTCGCGCGAAATCGAGCGGATGAACGCCATCTGCTGCGCGTTCGACGATCCGAGCATGGAAGCGATCGCCGGCGTAATGCCGCCCATTTTGTACAGATGCCACATGCGGCCCATGGGAGTTTTGGGCTCCTTCAAGCTGGTTCACCTCCCGCCGAAGCGGTATCGCATCTCCCCCTCCAGTTGCCGCTGCAGCTTGCGCGCGAGCTTGAGCGCTTTTTTCAAGGGGGACTTCTCTTCCTTCGTCAGCCGGTTGGCCGGGAAGCGGCCGGTCCCGGTCCACTGGCCCTGTTCGTCCTTCTCGACCGCGAGCAGCCGCAGCTTGAGGAACAGGGTGAACGCTTCGGTCGACTCCTTCACTTCCTTCGCAGACAGCCGCTTCGCCGCCCCGAGCGCCCGGATTCGGCCGAGCGTGCTCGTCTCGCGGATGCCGGCCCGAACGGCCAGCAGCCGGAAGATGTTGACCATCGGGATGTAGGCCCCGTACTTGATGTCGAGGCTTCCGGCCGCTTCTCCGTACCGTTCCGTCAACAGCTGGCCGAACACGCCGACGAGCGCCTTGTGGCGCAGCGTATTCTCCATCATGCGGCGCGCGATGACCGGATGCCCGCTGAAATCCCGGTGGAAGCGGGCCCGCCAGCGCTCGCCGAGCGCTTCGTCACCGTAGACGGCGCGGCCGTCCGCCACGATCAGCAAATGCCGGACGTTCTCCCAGCTCGGCTCCTCGAACCAGCCGTCCAGCTTGCGCCCCCAGCCCGATACCGGGAGGCACCATTCCGGGTTCGAGGCGAGCACGTTGCCTTCGCACGGCGGATACCCGCACCGGATCAGAAATTGAACGACCGTCTCCCCCAGCGTTTGAAAATAGTGCCGCAACCGCTCCGCCTCCGCCTCGCCGGAAGGGTCTTCGTAGACGAGGCCGCTGTCCTGATCGCTGCTCATCGTCTGCTCCCGGCGGCCTCCGCTGCCGAACAGCAAATAAGCGTAAGGCACGGGAGGAGCGCCGAGCCCCCGCCGTGCCACTTCCTCCTCCGCCAGCTGGATCGCCCGGACGATCAGCCGCTCGTGAAATTGGTTCAACTCGCGAAGCAGTTCCACCGCCGGAGACGAAGAGAGAACCGCCTTCAGGCGATTCTGCTCTTCTTCCCGAATGGTCCGCAGTCTTTCCGGCGTGCCGGCGCCGGCGATGTCAAGCAACCGCTTCTCCTCATGGAGATTGGACATGCGGCTTCTTCCCCTCCTGTTCGACGCCGGCGAGCAGTTGACCGACTCGGCTTGAATAACGGCTTAAAGCGAAGTCGTTCCCGACTTCTTGAGCATTTCCGGATAGCCATAGTTGCCGTGTTCGCTCAGGTCCAGACCGATGATCTCTTGCTCCTCGGTGACGCGCAGACCGATGACTTGCTTGATGATCCACAGGACCAGGAACGATGCCGCAAAGGCGAAGGCGCCGCACACGACGACGGATACGAATTGCACCCACAGTTGATGGCCGCCGCCGCCGTAGAACAGCCCCGCCTTGCCGACGCCCACTCGTTCGACCAGTTGTTTCGTCGCAAACAACCCATTCGCCAGCGTGCCCCAAACTCCTGCCGCGCCGTGCACGGACATGGCCGCGATCGGATCGTCGACCCGAATCTTCTCGAAGAACATCTGGCTCAGGAAGACGAGCACGCCGGCGACAAGGCCGATCACGACGGCCGCCCAAGGCTCAACGAACGCGCAGGATGCGGTGATGGCGACAAGGCCGGCCAAAGCGCCGTTCAGCATGACGCCGATGTCCGCTTTGCCCTTGACGAGCCAAGAGATGAGCAGGGCCGCCACCGCGCCGCCGGCCGCGCCCAGCTGCGTCGTGAACGCGACATAGCCGAAAAATCCGTCGCCGACGGATACGGCGGAACCGGCGTTGAAGCCGAACCAGCCGACCCACAGCAACAAAACGGCCAGCGACGTGAACACTTGGTTGTGGCCGAGAATTTCATTGGCGGTGCCGTCCTTGTTGAACTTGCCGATCCGCGGCTTCAGCAGAATCGTCGCGGCGAACGCCGCCAGCGCGCCGGTCAGGTGTACGACCGTGGAACCCGCGTAATCTTGCGCCCCGTCATCGGCCAACCAGCCGCCCCCCCAGATCCAGTGGGCGATGATCGGATAAATGACCGAACCGAAGATCAGCGTGAAGATCAGATAGGCCGACAATTTGGCGCGCTCCGCGAAGCCGCCCCAGGCGATGGAAAGCGAAACAGCTGCGAACGCCAGCTGGAAGACGAAGAAAATGGTTGACGGATAGCTGTCGCCGTCGGAGGCGACGATGGGCGGATGGAAGAAGAAGTCGCCCAGGCCGATCCATTTGTTCACGCTCTCGCCGGCGTCGCCGCCGAACGCGAACCCGTAACCGACCGCCCAGTACACCAGGGAGACGAGACCGACGGTGAAGATCGTCTTGCCCGCGACGTGGCCGGCGTTCTTCATGCGGGTGGAGCCGGTTTCCAGCAATATAAATCCGCCTTGCATGAGAAGGACAAGCACGCCCGCCACCAAAATCCAGAGGGCATTAAGACCCATGTCCAGCATCGTGTTTGTAGGACCGTCGCCATCCGCCGCGAATGCCATGGACGGAAATAGCAACAGCAGCGCTCCCAAAGCCAGCAAACTTTTCTTAACCACTGCCGACCACTCCCAACGTGTAATGTTTCATAACATTTTAAGAAAGGCATAGTGTCATTATAGTAAGAAGTTCACGATTTGACAATACAATTTTTTTAACTTTTTGGAGCGTCGGTGCAAAAAAATCTAACATTTCAAACTTATAAGCAAACAATAGTTTGTGTTTTAAACAAATTTTCGCCGAATATTCGGTGCTTGAGGGGATTTTTCCCTACATCGGCTCGGACTGAAGATTTAGGGATTGTTCATAAATCGAAATTGCGTAAGGTAACATTCCATCTGCATTGAAAATGGCAAAAATTTGGCGCGGAATCGGCGGGAAAGCATGACGTTTGACTGTATGGTTGCGGATTGAGTATATTAAAATAAAGGTTACAAGCTGCGAAAGAAGGTGAGTGCCATGCGTCACGGATCGGCGGAACCTCAGCGCAATCTGTACCGGATCGGCGAACTGGCGAAGATTTCTGGCATTAGCCCTCGAACGATCGATTATTACACGGGGCTGGGACTGTTGGCCCCGGTCAAGCGCTCCGACGGAAATTACCGGCTGTACGACGATGAAACCTTGGAACGAATTCGCCGTATTGAACACTTGAAGGCGCAAAAATTCACGCTGGAGGAAATCAAGGAACAATTCGCCGCCTTGAATCGGGTAACTCCGAACGAGCATGTATCGCGCAAGCTGGCGGACCTGCAGACCCACTTGACCCAACTGGAGCGTCAGGTGAAGGAACTCGAGCCGGTGCTGGATCAGCTCAAGCCGCAGCAAGTGAAGCGGCTGTTCCGGGCCATCTCGCCGCAGACCGCAGCCGTCATCGAAGCGCTGCTGCTCCTTCTGGGCAAGAGCAACCTGATGTAAGGGGCGAACCCAATACGGCACGCGGAGGGAATGAACCATGTTTTTTCATCCGATGGATTTTCTGATTATCATCGCGTTTTTGCTGTCGCTATGGGCCCAATTCCGCGTCAGCGGAACGTTCAACAAGTGGGCCGAAGTTCCCGCGATGAGCGGGATGACCGGGTACGAGGCGGCACGGCGGATGCTCGACCGCAACGGCCTGCACGACGTCTCGATCGAACCGGTCCCCGGCCGGCTGTCCGACCATTACGACCCGATTCACCGCGTCGTTCGCCTGTCGGAGCCGGTGTATTACGAGAACTCGATCTCGGCCGTCTCGGTTGCCTGCCACGAAGTCGGGCACGCCATCCAGCACAAGCAGCACTATCCGATGCTCGTGCTCCGGCACCGGATGTTCCCGGTCGTTCGCTTCGCCTCCGGCATCGCGCCGTTTCTGCTGCTCGCGGGCTTCCTGTTCGGCGCGCTTAACCTGATCGGCCTCGGCATCATCTTCTTCTCGGCCGCGGTCGCCTTCCAGCTCGTCACGCTGCCCGTCGAGTTCAACGCCAGCAACCGGGCGCGGAGGGTGATGGTCGCCGAAGGCTTCATCACGAACCAGGAAGAGCGCGGCGTCGCCAAGGTGCTGAACGCGGCCGCGCTGACCTACGTCGCCGCCGCTCTCATCTCGCTGCTGGAGCTGATCAAGTACATCCTGATCTTCACCAGCAACCGGGATGAATGACGCCGGCCGGAAACGAGAACGAAGGCCGAACCTTGCGATCACGACAAGGTTCGGCCTTCGTTCGTTTCCGGCCGCTGCGGACCGTCCGTTCGGTCGGCGGCGGGATTGACACGGCGGAAGTAGTCCAGCAGGAATTCGTAGAACAGCTTGACGACCGTCGAAGGCTTCTCGCCCGCGCGGCGGATGACGGCGATCGTTCGGGTCACCCCCGGCTCCTTGAGCTTCACGATCGCCGGCATGATCGAACTCTTGTGGCTGAGCGCCATCTCGGGCAACAGGCTGACGCCCATTCCCGCCGCCACCAGACCGCGGATCGTATCCGTCTCCTCTCCCTCGAAGCCGATGCGCGGGACGAAGCCGGCCGCCCGGCAAGCGTCCCACACGATCGGCCGCAGCGAATAGCCGTCGCGGAACAGCACGAACGTATCGTCCTTCAGTTGGCTCAGCTCGATCTCCTGTTCGCCCGCAAGCGGGTGGCTCGTCGGCAAGATGGCGTACAAGTTTTCGGTCAGCACGATTTCCCCGCAGACGCGCTCGTTCTTGTCCGGCAGCGGCGAGATGAACGCCAGGTCCACCTCCGCTTCGATGACGTCGCGGATGAGCGAGGCGAACATCCCTTGGCGGAACCGGAATTTCACGTTCGGATGGCGCACCCGGAAGGCGGCGATCACCTGCGGAATGAGGTGGATGCCGAGGCTGTGCGGGAAGCCGAGCCGGATCTCGCCGAACTCGGGATCCATAAATTCGTGGATCTCGCTCACCGCCCGGTCCAAGTCTTGCAAGATGCTCTCGGCCCGGCGCAGAAACAGCTGGCCGACCGGCGTCAACTGGACATTGCGCCCCTTCTGCATGAACAGACGGACGCCCAGTTCCTCCTCCAGGCGGTGAATTTGGCGGCTGACCGCCGATTGGGCGACGTGAAGCTCTTCCGCCGCCTTCGTGACATGTTGCCTTTTTGCCACGTGGACGAAATATTGCAATTGCCGAAGCTCCAACTCGCTTCCGACTCCTTTCCGATGGTGCGGCCGCTGCGGCCGTGGGGCTTGCCGTCAGCGACGTCCCAAAGGGCTGCCCAGCAGGCGATAGAAAACGAAGCCTGCGGCCAGGCCGCCGATATGGGCCCAGTAGCCGACATGCGGCACGAGAAACGAATAGATGAGCCCCGTGGCCAATATGCCGTAGACGGTCGTACGGGAACTGGCGTCGAGCCGTTCGCGCTCAAACAGGCAAACGTACAAATACGCCCCGTAAATCCCGTATATGGCCGTCGAAGCGCCTACCCCTACCCAAACCCCTGTCGCCAGCCCAACAGCCGCCAGATTGCCGAGAACGCCCGACAGCAGGTAGAAGATGGCGTACCGCGCCGAACCGAACATCTTCTCGAGCGGAGGCGCGAACACGAAGATCGCGAACAGATTGAACAGCAGATGGCTCCAGCCGCCGTGCAGGAACAACGCCGCGATGTACCGCCAGACGCCGGAAAACTCGGGCACGTTCGTAATGGCGCCGAGACGCAGCAAGTTCATCGTGCCGAACGCGCCGCTTGCGCCTCCGGACGCGATCTCCAATGCGAACATCGCCAGGCAGGCGATCAGGATGCCCGTATTGACCGGGTATTGCCGCACATACTCCCGTCCGCTCTCGTACCGCAAAAAGATCAACCGTCATACCCCTTTCGATCGCGGCGGGACGCTCCCTTTTCCTCATATTGGACAACGGCGTTTCCCTGCGCTTATAATAAATTCGTCAATCCAATCCTTGTAAGGAGGTTTCCCTTCCGATGAGCCAAGAACGCGCGAATGCCGCCACTTTCAAAGGCAATCCCCTGACGCTGATCGGTCCCGAGCTCAAGGTCGGCGACCAGGCGCCCGCATTCGAATTGCAAAAGAATTTGCTCGAAACTTCGACGCTCAAGGACTACGCCGGCAAGATCAAGCTGATCAGCGTCGTGCCTTCGATCGACACCGGCGTCTGCGACGCGCAAACCCGCCGCTTCAACGAGGAGGCCGGGAAGCTGGGCGCAAACGTCGTCGTGCTGACGGTCAGCGCCGACCTGCCGTTCGCCCAGTCCCGCTGGTGCGGCGCCGCCGGCGTCGACAACGTCGTCATGCTGTCCGACTACAAAGGCAACACGTTCGGTAAAGCTTACGGCGTCCTGATCAAAGAGTTTCAACTCGACATGCGCGCCATCTTCGTCCTGGACGCGAGCGACAAGATCACCTACATCCAGGTGCTGAAGGAAATGACGGAGCATCCGGACTACGACGCCGCCGTCGCCGCGGTCAAGGCGCTCCTGTGACCCACGAAGCGGCGCATGGCGCTTGAAGAAGCAGCGTCCGTTAACGCGCGGACGCAACAAAAGCGAGGAGGCTTGAAGCGCCCTCCTCGCTTCTTATGTTTGCCCGAACGCTATTGCTTGTAAGCGGCAAGCTTGCGGTCGAGCACGGCGTAAATTTCTTGAATGACGCGGTAGTTGGCGCCCAAGTCCCCGAGCGATCCGCGCGAAGCGGAGTAGATGTCGACCGCCGAAGAGCCGGGCCCCGTACCGACAATCTGCACGGTAATGTCCATTGTCCGGCCCGACATCGACCGCTTCTCCATGACGATCTCGCCGATCGTCGGCACTTCGTGCAGCACGCGATACCCCTGCATCTTCTTCAAGATCGATGCGACTTCTTCCCATGCGCGATCCTTCGACAGGCGGTAGTAGTGGGACTTCAGCTTGGGATCTTTCGCTTTGTCGCCCGTATGCTCCTGACTGCGAAACAATCCGATAAGCACTCGCTTAAGCAAAATACACTCTCTCCCTCCGGGTGCCGATGCGCTACAAACTATCATACCACGCTTGACCCGGCGATAAAAGCGTATGCAAAGAAAAAACCCGCCTATGCCGTTCGACGCGCAAGTTTCTGAACCCGCTCTCGCAGGTGGGTGTCCGCAACCAGACTTTAGGACTTCCCGTTTCGCGGGCGTGTCAGCGGCCGGGCAATGTAGGACTCCCTTAGAAACAGCATTGGTTCAAAACAATTATCGTCGTCACGAACATCGCAGGAGGTAAAACCATTATAGGACGCCCGGCGGCAAAAGTAAAGCCGCGGACATTAATCGCCGCGGCTCTTGGCGTCGTCTTCCCGGGTCGGGGAATCTTCGATCGGCAACTGCTCGTCCTCGCTTTGGCCCGTCTGGGCCTGCATCTTCTGAATCGTATGGTAAAAGTTGAAGAACGCGACGACCGCAATGATGCTGCCCATAAAGAACGGAATCAGGAAGGTGAACTTGAACAGGCTGATATACAGCACGAAAGCGCTCACGATCGCCGTCGACAAGGAACGCAGCGGACGGCCGATCGTCAGAATGACCGCGTTCTTGAGCAATTGGATCGTCTTCATATGGAAATGCGACAGCAGCGAGAAAAACTGGAACAGCGAGATGAACAGCAGCAGCATCAGCGCCAGGAACAAAATCGCCAGCACGCCGAAGCCCGGCATGTTCTTCAGGTAAACGCGATAATCGATGATGAGAATCGCGAACAAGACGGCGTACAACAGGCCGCCGACCATCGCCTGCAAGTAGTTTTGCTTGTAGCTGCGGAAGTACGTCTTCAGCAGCGGCACGTCCGTATCGCCCATCACCCATTTCCGGGCGACCGAGAACATGGCCGAGGTCGCCGGAAACAAGGTGAACGGGGACACGATGGCGATGAGAACAAACGTCTGAACGAATTCATTCGTGGTTGTGGAATTGAGCAGCAGCAAGACCAGAAACCACACCGGTATCGAGCAGATCACCCACAGGACGTTGGTGACGGCCAACCGCATGATCCATTCGGAAATTTTGTAAAAACCGCCCATCATGCCCCGCATTTCCATGACGGATTCCTCCTAGATGACGACGTGGATTGGTTGCTTAGACGCCTATCGGTTGCTTAGATGTTGACGTAATCTTCGCTGTGCGAGCGAGCGCCGCGCGCGTCGTCGCGCCGGTCGTTCCGGGGCGAGCCTCCGCGGGACGAGCCGCCCCGGTAGCCGTCGTCGCGCCGGTAGCCCTCATCACGACGGCCGGAGCCGCCTTCGCGGTACGGCTTGCGGTAGCTGCCGCCGGCGTAGCTTCCGCGGCCTTGCCCGCCGTAGCTTCCGCGGCTCTGGCCTCCGCCGTAGCCGCGCCGTTGGCCGCCGTAACCGCCGCCGCGCCCGTCGAACTTGCGCTTCTTCGAACGGATCGGGTCTTCCGGCGTCAGCTCGACTTCGACATCCTTCTTGTCGCCGGTAAGCAGCTTCATGGCCGCGGACAGCAGCTGAACCGAATCGTACTGCTCCAGCAGCTGCGTCGCCACGAACTTGAACTGGGCGGCTTCCTCCTCGTTGCCGACGGCATCGATGATCCGCTCGGCGACGACGCGCTGCTTGCCTTCCATCGCTTCCGCCATCGTCGGCAGCGGCTTGCGCGAGATGCGGTGGCGGGTCACCCTCTCGATGAAGTGCAGATGGTCGATCTCGCGCGGCGTGACGAACGTCCAGGACGTGCCTTCCTTGCCGGCGCGGCCCGTCCGGCCGATCCGGTGCACGTAGCTCTCCGGATCTTGCGGCAGGTCGAAGTTGATGACATGCGTCACGCCGGAAATGTCAAGCCCGCGGGCCGCGACGTCGGTCGCCACCAGCACGTCGATGCTGCCGTCGCGGAACTTGCGCATGACGGCGTCGCGCTGGTTCTGCGACAGGTCGCCGTGCAGGCCGTCCGCGGCGTAACCGCGCTTCATGAGCGCCTCCGACAGCTCGGCGACGCGGCGCTTCGTGCGGCCAAAGATGATCGCCAGCTCCGGCGGCTCCATGTCCAGCAGACGGCACAGGCCGTCGAACTTCATCCGCTCCTGCACTTCGATATAGAACTGCTGGATGTTGGCGTTCGTCGTCTGCGTCTTCGGGATCATGGAGATGTGCTCCGGATCTTTCAGGAACTGCTGGGCGAGCCGCTGAATGTTCGGCGGCATCGTCGCCGAGAACAATAGCGTCTGGCGCTCCTCCGGAACGAGGCCCAGAATCGTCTGGATGTCGTCCATGAAGCCCATGTCGAGCATTTCGTCCGCTTCGTCCAGCACGACGGTCTGAACGTCGTCGAGGCGGATCGTCTTGCGGTTGATATGGTCGAGCAGTCTGCCCGGCGTGCCGATGATAATCTGGGGCTTGCGCCTAAGACCGCGGATTTGGCGTCCGATATCTTGTCCGCCGTAGATCGGCAAGGAGCGGATTCCTTTGAACCGGCCGAGCTTCTCGATCTCCTCGGCGACCTGGATGGCGAGCTCGCGCGTCGGCGTCATGACCAGAGTGACGATGCGGTCTTCGGATGCGGCGATCTTGCTGATGAGCGGAATGCCGAATGCGGCGGTCTTGCCGGTCCCGGTCTGGGCCTGGCCGATCATATCTCTGCCGCTCATCGCGACGGGGATTGCATGCGATTGAATGGGGGTGGGTTCTTCGTACCCGAGTTCCGTAATGGCCCGAAGAACGTCCGCCTCCAAACCGAATTGTGAGAATGTGCTCAAATTGTTTTCAAACTCCTTCTGTATTGGGCCTTCGGTTAAACGTCTTCCCAAAAAAATATACAGTCTATTATAGCATAAACAACTTTGGAATCTCCAGTCATCGCAATCACTCAGCTAAAATGTTACCGAAGAGGCATCGGATCACTCACATCGAAATGTTACCGAGGGGATGTGAGTTGAAATTGAGCATGAAAACACGACGTGAAGTGATCCATGCCTTGGCTGATCAGTACAAGAGAGCGAAAACGCGTAATGAGAAATCTGCAAT
>Ga0207789_1000328_pt1 | contig 20606 bp, 17 predicted proteins | sample HigsolmetaGSP12D_FD_184840 | JGI IMG/M metagenome (GOLD analysis project Ga0207789, IMG submission 184840) | High solid enriched microbial communities from the Joint BioEnergy Institute, USA - SP1-2-D (SPAdes) | ecosystem: Engineered > Bioreactor > SSF (Solid state fermentation) > Aerobic >...
CCTAGCTTTAAAGATTTCTTGAAAAGTGTCCTATTGAATAATTTATCTTGAAAGAACCACTCTCGTCACCATATTTGGGCGAAAATCTGCTTTTTTTGACGACGGGACTCTTTCTCGTCACCTTTTTTGGGCGAAAAACACCATTTTTTGACGACGAGACCCCTTCTCGTCACCTTTTTTGGGCGAAAAACACCATTTTTCGACGACGAGACTCTTTCTCGTCGTCACTTTTGCTCGGGAAACTCCATTTTTTGGCGACGAGACCCTTTCTCGTCGTCACTTTTGCTCGGGAAACTCCATTTTTTGGCGACGAGACCACTTCTCGTCACCTTTTTGAGCCGGAAAATGCTCATTTTTGGCGACGAGACCTCTTATCGTCGTCATTTTGGGGTAAAAAACTCACTTTTTTGGCGACGAGACTCTTTCTCGTCGTCACTTTTGGGCGAGAAACTCCACTTTTTAGCGACGAAACTCTTTCTCGTCGTCATTTTGAGCTGGAAAACTCCACTTTTTGGCGACGAGACCACTTCTCGTCACCCTTTTTGGGCGAAAAACACCATTTTTTGGCGACGAGACTCTTTCTCGTCGTCACTTTTGGGCGAGAAACTCCACTTTTTGGCGACGAGACCACTTCTCGTCAACTTTTTTGGACGAAAAACACCATTTTTTGACGACGAGACTCTTTCTCGTCGTCACTTTTGCATGGAAAACTCCACTTTTTGGCGACGAAACTCTTTCTCGTCGTCACTTTTGCTCGGGAAACTCCACTTTTTAGCGACGAGACCTCTTCTCGTCACCTTTTTGAGCCGGAAAATGCTCATTTTTGGCGACGAGACCTCTTCTCGTCAACTTTTTTGGGCGAAAATCTGGTTTTTTTGGCGACGAGACTCTTTCTCGTCACCACTTTGGAGTAAAAAACTCACTTTTTTGGCGACGAGACGCCTTTCTCGTCGTCACTTTTGCATGGAAAACTCCACTTTTTGGCGACGAAACTCTTTCTCGTCGTCACTTTTGCTCGGGAAACTCCACTTTTTAGCGACGAGACCTCTTCTCGTCACCTTTTTTGGGCGAAAAACACCATTTTTTGGCGACGAGACCCTTTCTCGTCGTCACTTTTGCTCGGGAAACTCCATTTTTTGGCGACGAGACCACTTCTCGTCAACTTTTTGAGCCGGAAAATGCTCATTTTTGGCGACGAGACCTCTTCTCGTCGTCATTTTGGGGTAAAAAACTCACTTTTTTGGCGACGAGACCCTTTCTCGTCGTCACTTTTGCTCGGGAAACTCCATTTTTTGGCGACGAGACCTCTTCTCGTCACCTTTTTGAGCCGGAAAATGCTCATTTTTGGCGACGAGACTCTTTCTCGTCGTCACTTTTGGGCGAGAAACTCCACTTTTTAGCGACGAAACTCTTTCTCGTCGTCATTTTGAGCCGGAAAATGCCACTTTTTGGCGACGAGACCACTTCTCGTCAACTTTTTTGGGCGAAAAACTCCATTTTTTGGCGACGAGACCCTTTCTCGTCGTCATTTTGGGGTGAAAAACTCACTTTTTTGGCGACGAGACCACTTCTCGTCAACTTTTTTGGGCGAAAATCTGGTTTTTTTGACGACGAGACGCCAAGACGAGATGCCAAATCTTGCTTCGATAAACCGAAAACTTGCTCATAAAATCTCACATACTACATAAATAAGAGCAAGCTAACCGCCATGACCGCCATACCGGCAATCAGGCCGTATATGGATTTATGTGCTTCATCATATTTTTTGGCAGCGGGTAACAACTCATCTAATGAAATAAACACCATTATCCCCGCCACGGCAGCAAAAATAATACCGAACACTAAATCTGTTAAATAAGGCAGTAAAACTAAATATGCAACAAGAGCTCCGAGTGGTTCGGATAAACCGGATAAAAAAGATAACTTGAACGCCTTCCTTTTACTCCCTGTTGCATAATATACCGGAACCGATACAGCGATGCCCTCAGGTACATTGTGAATAGCAATGGCAACCGCAATTGAAATACCTAATGTCGGATCTTGCAGAGCTGAAGCAAAAGTGGCAATCCCCTCTGGAAAATTATGAATCCCTATAGCCAAGGCTGAGAAAATCCCCATTTTCATTAAACCCGGATCGTCCGAAGTTAAGCCCGGTCTGTCCTTCATATCTTCCACTTTCCTTAACTCATGTGGATTATTCTGTTTTGGAATAAATTTATCAATTAATGCAATCAATAACATACCGGCAAAGAAACTAATAACGGTAATCCAATTTCCTGCAGGGCTACCAAGTTCTGAGACCAGTGCGTTTTGTGCCTTTACAAAAATTTCAATCATAGAAACATAAATCATCACACCCGCGGAAAACCCTAATGCTAACGAAAGAAATTTTGTATTTGTGGTTGAAGTAAAAAATGCTAAGACACTTCCGATTCCGGTCGCCAAACCGGCCAATAATGTCAGACTAAAGGCGAATAATACATTTATATCCATCCTGGTTTCTCACCTCAATTCACAAAAATAATATGCTACTATTGTTTAAGAAATACAAAATTTCCCCTTAATGACTCATCTTATATTCCCATCTAAAAAGTTTGAGTCAACGAGAAAGATAAGTTGGAGGGACTTTTCACTTTAAGTATCGAGGCAAGAATTTTTCCTAATATAAACATTTAGTAGTGAAAAATTGATAGGATCATATGAATTATTTTATGACAAAAAAACCAGCCTATGCAAGACTGGTTTCTTTTGTTTAATGAAAAGCCACATTTGCCGTAGCTTTATAATGAAGTTTTAAAACCACCACTCTCAGACAAGTGGGTGTTTGCAATAGTGATCCTGCTTGCCCTCCAAGTCATATAGACAGAGATATGTCATTCACACTATATTCTCTTAAACTCCCTATAAATACTTAGGTGAAAAACTTAATTATTTATACGAACAATGCAGCTTACATTTTGATAATATACTATTCTCCCGTAAAATTCAATGGAAAATTTATGTTGGTTTGGGAGCGCTGTCATTTGTTTTTTAAAAATGTTGCCGGCATAATGACCGCAACTACTTCTCCTTTGGCACAAGGAATATCCCCAGCATATACCTCTGTTAAAACTTTCCATTTTTTTGGATGAATTTCCTCTACCATTCCAATAGCCTTTAATATCACGTTTTGTGGGGTCGGCTGTAAAAAGTCAACATGCAATGAACCTGTTACAAATCTTGGTGGTTCGGTACCGTCACCGAGTTCATGTCCATTTTTATAATGTAATGCTAATGATGCAGACCCTGTACTATGGCAATCAACAAAAGAAGCAAGTAAACCTCCGTAAACAAAACCCGGGATGGCTGTATGTTCCGGTTTTGGTTGATAATAGGTGACTGTTTTCTCTTCGGGTGTTAACCAACCTGTCCGAAAATGGTGACCTTTTTCATTTAGTCTGCCACACCCGTAGCACCATGCAATTTCTTCCCCATAATAATCTTGAACTGCCTGTTCGACCAATTCTTCCATATGAAATCCCTCCTTCTATAACATTATACGATAAACGATTAAGAATAATATATTCATAGTTAAAATTTTTCAAGGGATTCGGGAAAATTGGCTGTTTACCATATTACAATTACTTGTTTTCCTATTCCATAAAAATTTTGGTTGAAAAAGCTGAATTATATTCTCTTTTTCAAGACTCATTTTATATTCTCTTGATAGGTAAGTTTATTCAAATCTTTTTCTTTTGGAATAACATCGTTTTCACAATTGACAAAACCACTGTCAGAAACTAAGATTTAGTTAAAATGATAATTTCATATAAGAAATAGGTGGCTCATTTAAATATGAGTCTTAAAAGGGAAGTTCGGTGCAAATCCGACGCGGTCCCGCCACTGTAATTGGGAGTTCTCTATCGGATACCACTGTTTTCATAACGGGAAGGTGTAGAGAATGATGAACATAAGCCAGGAGACCTGCCTGTTTCAAACGCCATAACCCTACGTGGATATAGGGGGTGTGTCTGTTGCATTGAAAAAGTAGTTTAATATAACTTCATGCACAAATACATCTCCTCCATGAGATGTTTTTTTATGGCAAAAAACAACAAAAGGAGGAATGATTAGTGAATTTCGCAAACAGAGTGGGAAAAAGAATTTTCGTTTTTATCGCATTAATTTTACTGATTACCCAAAGTAGTATCTCTTCTTTACACCACGTTTTAGCAGATACACCTGAAAATAAGGTCAATGTTTCCGTTATGAAAGAAGATGGCAGCTTTTTGATCGAGCGCTCAGTCGTTGATTTTTCCGATGGGGATACGGCTGGTGATGTGCTAAAAAAGGCTGCAACCGATGTCACCTTTGAAGACTCCGATTATGGCCCTTATTTAAAAGCAATAAAGGGTGTTGTTGCTGAAGGAAACAAATATTGGGGATTTTTTGTAAATGGAATCGCTTCAAATACTGGTGTAATGGATAGCAAAGTAAAGCCGGGTGACCAGTTGCTATTTCGAGTAATTGATTGGACAAAGAACCCTACTGTGCAACCAGAAGAGATCTCATCAATTATTGAAAAAACAGCGGCTCATTTGCTTAGTAATAATTCTCTTGATTGGTATGGAGTCCTTACTTTAGGCATTTTAAATAAAGATATTCCACAATCCATAATTGATTCAAAAATTAATGAAGTTGTGGCCAATAACGGTGAGTTTCGGAAAGTAACCGATTTGGAGAACACAATTATTTTATTAACTGCTGCCGGTAAAGATGCAACAAATATTGAAGGCATCAATTTAATCGACCTTTTAGTTACACACGAACGAATGATTAATCAGGGAAATAATGGGCCTATTTTCGCCTTATGGGCACTTGATAGTGGTAATTATACTATTCAAAATCCAAATGCCGAATGGACGAGGGAAAAATTAATTAACCATATAATAGGTGCTCAATTAGACAATGGCGCATGGTCCCTATACGGCCCGACTCCAAGCGTGGATATAACGGCAATGACACTGACGGCTCTGGCTCCTTATTCAAATCAGGAAAACGTAAAAGCAGCCATTGAAAAAGCTGTAGCCTGGCTCTCAGCGACTCAAACAGACACTGCCGGATACTACGATACTTTTAACGGTGGAGAATCAAGCGAATCGATTGCCCAAGTAATTGCCGGGTTATGTGCCAATAACATTGATCCAACCGGTAATCAATTTACAAAATCTGAGTTGAATTTAGTTCAGCGGCTTCTTCATTTTCAAAAGGATGACAATGGATTTGCCCATTTATTGACAGATGATTCAAATAGCATGGCAACGAATCAAGCATTTTTTGCATTAGCCTATTATCAAAACTTTTTAAAAGGTGAAGTACCTAGTAAAGAACCAAATCAGCCTGAAGTACCCGAACCAACAACTCCAGAAACACTTTCACCGGAAGAATTTGCAACGGCTTTAAATAGTAGCCGTCAATACTTGCTTGACCATCGTGTTAATGATTTGTATAGTACCGTTGCATTTAATGCCTTAGGGGTTACGATTCCAAGTGATTATATTGATCAGTTAATAAACCAGGTTACTGCCAATAAAGCTGAGTTTCGTAAAGTAACTGATTTAGAGAGTATTATTTTATCTTTAACCGCTGCTGGCAAAGATGCGACAAAGATTGCCGGCTATAACTTAATTGAACAGTTGGTTAATCATAAAAATATGACGAATCAAGGAAATAACGGGCCTATCTATGCCCTGCTTGCTTTAGATAGTGGTGGCTATCCTGTTAATGAAAAGGCTGACTGGACAAGAGAAAAGATAGTTGACTATATTGTAAAAACTCAACTTAATAACGGGGCATGGTCTTTAGCAGGAGAAACGCCCAGTGCAGATTTAACCGGGATAGCGATTGCTGCTCTTGCTCCCTATTCAGAAAATGAAAATGTTCAAGCAGCCATTGAGAAAGCTGTAGACTGGCTTTCCAGTAATCAAACGAGCTCAAGCGGATTTTATGATACTTTTGCTGGAGGAGAAGCAAGTGAATCGATTGCATCTGTCATTATCGGTTTATCAACAGCAGGAATTGATCCAACAGGTAGTGATTTTACAAAAGCAGAAGGGAACCTAGTCAAACGATTATTGGACTACCAAATTGCGGATGGCGGATTTACTCATCTTCTATCGGAACGTGAACCCAACCCGATCGCTAGCTCTCAGGCAACTTTGGCTCTCGCTGCATATCAGAAATATAAAAATAATCAAGGTTCTGTATTCCATCTCGTTGGCGACCTCGAACCGGTTCCAATAAAAAATCCGGTCGAAATAAGTAAAGAACAAGATCAACAGGTGAGCAAAATCGAAACAACAAAAGGTGCTGCCACAAATCTAAACGGTAAGGAGCAAAACAACTCAGAAAAGACATTGCCAGAAACTGCAACGAACACGTATCTCTTTCTATTCATTGGGATTATACTCGTTACACTTGCGGTCATGGTTACTATTTATCAGCATAGGAAAAAGGCTATTAGCAAGTAATTTTTACATGTAGAAGCATTTCGATTTGGTTTGCAAATTTGTTGAGCACTTATGTTATCAAGTAGTTTCAATATGTGTCAACATTTCAATTTGGGTTACCAAAATTGTTTATCAAGGACTTTAAACATGTATCAGCATTTCGTAGGGGTTCAATTATCTTAGAATCCGTGGACATCATGCTCTATCAGTAAACTGGACATGCCGCAAAGATAAGGATACTGGACACGAAAATTCTTTGGAGGCCCTACTTCAAAATCGAATTTATCCAGTAAGTGGTTCTTAATAAAGGAGGGCTATCGTGAGAAGCGGGAGCCCTCCTGTACAACCACTTAAGTAGAGAATCATGGTTTTGCAACTAATAAAGCCGTGAAGGGAATCCTATTCAACCATTCAAGGAGGGAGAATCATTGAAACTTTGCAAAAAAGCACTATTTATCCTTTTATCCGCCTTCATTTTATTGTTTGCAGTTGGTTGTCAAAAAGACAGTGCATTACCTGAAAATGAAACGCTTTCCGAGAAAACAACACTCGAAAAACCTTCTAAAGAAGAACATGAAATGAAAGGAAATAAGGAAAACGGTTCAACAGAAGAGGGAAATTCAGAAAACAGTCCAAAGGAAAATGAGACAAAAGCTAATACAGAAAACAAACAATCAAATCCAAACACAGATAAAGCAACTGAGAATACAGGCAATAAGCAAGAAAATACAAATACCAACACAGCAAATAAATCGAATACCCAAACTTCTAAATCCGTTGAAAATAAAAGTACAACACCAGCACCGAAAACTGAATCCGGGCAGCCAGTGAACGGAGGAGGACAAACTTCCGCACCCGCACCAGCGCCAAAGCCGAAGAAGGATACCGTTACCGTATCGGTGGATGGTTACCAGGGGCCAATAAATGCACCGATTCCAACGGTCTTTCTTTCCCCGACAGAGGTAGAAATTGAATCGGGATATACCGCACTCGATGCCACATTAAAAATTTTAAAAGACAAAAAGATACAGATTAGTGTCAGAGGATCGGGCGCAACTGCTTATGTTGAGGGAATTAACAACATATATGAATTTGACTATGGCCCACTAAGCGGCTGGTTAATCGAAGTAAATGATGTATTAATAGATAATAGCGCGGGGATTGAGCCAATAAAAAATGGTGATAAGATTGAATGGATCTATACACTAGACTACACGAAAGATACCACTTACTAAAAATTTACAGGTGATAAATAATGATGATCAGTAAAAGACAGACAGTTGGAGGGGGCAAAGCTGATGGATAACGGATTCCGCTCTCTCCATCCTTTTGTCATATTTCTCTATTACGTTTTAGCCATTGCCATGATTATGCTCTATCAGCATCCATTTTTTTTGACCTTTGCATGCCTTCTTCTTGTGATTTTTAACTTTGTCTTAGATCAGGGAAAAATGCTAAAAAAATGGGTATCCATGATGATTGTTTTATCCTTGTTATTCCTTATTTTAACACCCTTGACGAATCATCGCGGCAGTCATATTTTGTTCTATCTATTTAACAGTGCAATTACATTAGAAGCATTGGTCCAAGGATTGCTAAATGCCTTGACCCTAATCGTCATTCTTACTCTAACGATTACTTTTAACTATTGCATGACTTCGGATAAATTTTTATTTTTATTTTCCAAGTGGATGCCAAAATGGTCTTTGTTAGTCATGCTTTCCGTTCGATTTGTTCCCTTGCTAAATAGAAGACTGATGGAAATCACAACCGTACAAAAAGGAAAGGGTTTGTCCGTCGCTTCCGGTCCTCTTAAACAAAGAATCAAACATGGTTTATTGCTTGTTCAAGTGTTACTCACTTGGTCACTGGAAGATGGTATTCAAACAGCTGACTCGATGTCAGCAAGGGCTTATGGATTACAAAAAAGAACGAAATATACCCCCTATAAACTACATATGAATGATGGTTTCATGATACTCATCCTGGCAGGTTTAACAGGCACCGGCATATTTGGCTGGTGGTTGGGTGATGGCGTCCTTACCCTAACACCATTTTTAGAACCAACCATTTTATATGGGCGTGAATGGGTATTTTTTACGATTTATGTTCTCATCATTGGATTTCCGCTAATTGTGGAAGGAAAGGAGGCTATACAATGGCAATATTGGAAACGGTAAAGGTAAGTTTTACATACCCGGATCAATTGCTACCAGCCCTCAATCAAGTTTCATTTTCTGTTGAACCCGGAGAGTTTATTGTCATTTGTGGGCCTTCCGGAAGTGGTAAATCAACTTTGCTCCGAATGGTAAAACAAGAAATTGCCCCCTACGGAGAGCGATCCGGCGAGATTTTTTATAATGGAAAAAAATTGACCGAATATGAACCTGTCAAAATCGCTAAAGAAATTGGAATGGTGTTTCAAGACCCTGAAAATCAAATCGTGATGGATCGGGTATTTGAAGAACTTATTTTTGGATTAGAAAACATCGGCATGCCGACGGAAACCATGCGAACAAAACTTGCAGAAATGGTCCATTTTTTCGGAATCAATCACCTTCTTGATAAGAAGATTCATCTTTTATCCGGCGGGCAAAAACAAATTGTCAATCTTGCCTCCGTTTTGCTAATGGAACCGCGGATTCTTTTACTTGATGAGCCAACAGCCCAACTCGATCCCGTGGCCGCAAAGGATTTCCTTCATATGGTAAAGCAAATGAATGATGAATTTGGAATAACAGTTCTTATTGTCGAACACCGATTGGAAGAAGTCTTTCCTTTAGCCGATCGGGTTTTCGTTTTCGACCATGGTTCGTTAAAAATATCCGGTCCACCAAAGGATGTGATTGCGAAAGTTTGGCAAGAACAGTACCGACCATTATTTCCTTATTTGCCAAGTACGGCATTATTATATTTGGAACACGCAGATAACTTACAAATTGCCGATATTCCTTTAACCGTCAAAGAAGGAAGGAAATGGGCTTCTCAACTGAAGACTCACCAGTTCGATACCTCCTTCAAAAAACAAGAAAATTATAATGAAAAACAGAACCCTATTCTGCAAGTAAAAAACATTTATTTTCAATATGAAAAAACAGGCAAAAAAATATTACAATCTTTATCTTTAACTATTAATGAGGGGGAATGGTTAACAATTGTTGGTGCCAATGGGACTGGAAAATCGACATTACTTAAGGTGATGGCCGGTCTTGAAAGTCCCCAGCGAGGGAAGCTAATTTATAACGGGAAAAAGTATTCAAAACCAATTTCCACTGATATTGCCTACTTACCGCAAAACCCGAAGCTCCTCTTTATACAAGATACCGTCCGAGGAGAATTAATCGAAACGGCACAGCAATTTCATCTTGAAAATTATGAAGAGAAAATAAATTGTTTGGTAGAGTTATTAGGAATTCAGTCCATCCTTGATCGTCACCCGTATGATGTAAGTGGCGGGGAAATGCAAAAAAGTGCATTAGCGTGTGTATTATTACCACAACCGAAAATACTCTTACTCGACGAACCAACGAAGGGACTCGATCCGGAAATGAAAGTTGCGTTAGGCAAATGGCTTAAATCGATGCAAAGCCGCGGCTTAACAATTGTAATGGTTACGCATGACATTGAATTTGCCGCACGTTTTTCTGACCGCAGTGCGATGATGTTTCAAGGAGAAATTACTGTCACTACTTCTACAAAAGACTTTTTTAAAGGTAATGCTTTTTATACAACGGTAGTTAATCGGATGACACGGGACGGAAACATTCCAGAGGTGGTAACAGTTGAGGAGGCTGAAGAAAAATGGGGTTCTCAGAAAATCAAAAACTAAAAAAACAGAAATATAAAAACTTGCTTATTGCTGGGTTACTAATCCTGTTAGCAGTCCTGCTCATCTTTGTACCATTATTGGTTGAAGAACAATATATGTTGGCAAGTATTCTATTTATGGTTTGTTCCTTTTTTCCTTTGATGATTAAGTATGAACATAAAAAGGTTACCAGTAAGGAACTCGTTTTAATCGCTATTCTTGGGGCAATTGCTGCCGTGAGTAGAGTACCTTTTGCCAGCATTCCAAGTGTCCAGCCAACTACCTTTGTTATCATTATGGCCGGCGCTGTTTTTGGGGCAGAATCTGGTTTTGTTGTAGGTGCATTAGCTGCTATCGTGTCAAATATTTTTCTTGGCCAAGGACCTTGGACACCTTGGCAAATGTATGCCTGGGGAATGGTTGGCTTTGCTGCCGGGCTTTTAAAAAACACTTGGGTTATGAAAAGTTCAGTAGGACGCTCGATTTTTGGCTTTATCACCGGCTTTTTATTTGGATGGTTTATGAATCTTTGGGTTGTACTGACCTTAATGAATAGTTTTAATTGGGCACAGTTTATCGGGTTTTATACGGCTAGTTTCTATTTTGACTTGGCCCATGCTTTATCAAATGTTTTCTTTTTACTTGTATTTTCGCAAAGCTGGCTAAAGATTTTAAAAAGATTTCAAAAGAAATATGGTTTGTTGACAGCATACGGATAAGATGAGCGAATGACCCCCTCTTACCGGCATCTTGTACTTCACGAATGGGGTTAACCGAAATACTGACACCTTGATGGTTTGTAGCTTTTGATTTAGACGACAATAGAACGAACAGGTACATTACCTTTTTGGTGGTATTTTACTCAGAGTCAGAACAATGGGGAATCTTTCCAAATCCATTGGATCAAGCTTTTAAATCATAAAGGGGCACATCCATAAGTCAAAAAATGACTTTGCGGACAGCCCCTTCATTTCATTTGATGCCGTTTAAACGCTTCTATAAATAATTGGGGATCTGAATGTAAATGATACGTATAAACACCATGGTTTGTATGCAAATACAAAGTGCCCCCTTCACTTCCAAAGGGTTTATAGGAAAGGTCGAATATAGTTTCTAAGGGGAAATCATGATACCGGGTCACAAGTTTATCTTTATATAAGTACATATATCGTTCCTCTTCAATGTACTTTTGTTGGAATCCAATGTAATCGACTTCACGCTGAACCTTTATATATTTTAGCACCGCCAAGATTTCCCCCATAGATTTACCTCCTCGAAATATGACAATCACCTGTATTGCTAAAGGTATCTTTAGTTTATCAAGAACAAACTTCCTTTTCAAAGATGTTACTCTGTGAAAAAAAACTCGGCGGTTGCCGAGTTTTTTTGTAGATATATTAGCATGTATAAAATACTGATGAACAGCCTTCAGACAAGTTTAGCTTCGAGTGCTCTTCCCTTTCTTACAAAAGGATTTGCATGTAAAAATACTGGTAAGCAGCCTTTAGACAAATTTTAACCTAGCTCCTAGCACCACCCGTCTGCTTTTCTTATTCTCCCAATTCTTTTTTATATTGCTCAAATTCCTTGCTTGTACAACGAACCCAATGGTGAGGTCGAATTTCGCGGAACTTTGGTTCTTCACTTGTATCATGAATTGATGGATCATAGGTTATTCGCTTACGACTCCGTTCATATTCAGGATCCGGCAGCGGTATCGCTGACAGTAATGATTTTGTATATGGATGGACCGGATTTTTATATAATTCATCACTATCTGCTAACTCTACCATATGTCCAAGATGCATAACACCAATCCGATCACTAATGTATTTAACCATGGAGAGGTCATGAGCAATGAACAAATACGTTAATCCATGTTCTTTTTGAAGTTTTTTCAATAAATTTACGACTTGTGCTTGAATCGATACATCCAAAGCAGAAATCGGTTCATCACAAATAATTAATTCCGGTTCTACGGCAAGGGCACGGGCAATGCCAATCCGTTGCCGTTGACCGCCACTGAATTCATGCGGAAAGCGTGTCGCATGTTCTTTATTCAAACCAACCGCTTCTAACAGTTGTTCCACTCTTTCTTTCCGTTCTTTTTCATTTTTTGCAAGGTGATGGACATCTAATCCTTCCGCAATAATATCCAATACAGTCATCCGGGGGTTGAGTGATGAGGATGGATCTTGGAAAATCATTTGCATTTTTCGGTTAAATTTCAATTTTTCCACTCTTGACTTTTTCGCATGAACATTTTCTCCGTGGAATAATACTTCTCCATCCGTCGCATCGTAAAGTCGGATAATTGTCTGACCGGTAGTCGATTTACCACTACCGGATTCTCCAACTAACCCGAATGTTTCTCCTTTATAGATATCAAAAGAAACATCATCAACAGCTTTAATTATTTTTTTTCGTCCGGCAGGGAAATATTTTTTCAAATGCTTGACTTCGAGAATTTTTTCCTTCTTGTTCACGATCATTCTCCCCCTTTCTTACCGGTTTTGGCAAAGCCTTCAATTCTCCGTCTTACGGACTCAGGCATTTCAATTTTCGGTGCATTTTTATGAAGTAACCAAGTTGCCGCATAATGTGTATCCGACACTTTAAACATCGGCGGTTCCATCACCGCATCGATTTCCAAGGCAAATTCGTTCCTTGGTGCAAAAGCATCACCCTTTGGTGGATTCAACATATCCGGCGGTGTACCCGGAATGGTATAAAGTTCTTCATCATCTGCATCCAATGTCGGCATGGATCCAAGTAAACCCCAAGTATATGGGTGTTTCGGGTTATAGAAAACATCGTCGACCGTTCCGATTTCAACAATTTTTCCGGCATACATTACCGCGACCCGGTCTGCTACATTAGCCACAACCCCTAAGTCATGGGTAATAAAAATAATGGATGTTTTTGTATTTCGTTGAATTTCCTTCATTAGTTCGAGAATTTGGGCTTGAATCGTTACGTCCAGCGCTGTTGTCGGTTCATCGGCAATTAATATTTTTGGGTTACATGCAAGGGCGATGGCGATGACAACCCGTTGCCGCATACCACCGGAAAATTGGTGCGGGTATTGATTTACCCGAATTTCCGGATGTGGAATGCCAACTTGATCCAAAAGTTCAATTGCCTTTTTCTTTGCTTCTGCACGATTCATGCCTTGATGTTTGATTAAACCTTCAATAATTTGATTCCCGATTTTCATTGTCGGGTTTAATGAAGATAACGGATCTTGGAAGACCATCGATATTTCTTTTCCACGGATTTTTTGCATTTCCTTTTCGGATTTTTTTACTAAATCCTCTCCCTGAAAAAGGATTTGACCGCTTTTAATAATCCCTGCCGGTTTGGGAAGAAGCCCCATTAATGTCGAAGAAGTTACCGATTTTCCCGAACCGGACTCTCCAACGATAGCCAATGTCTCTCCTTCATTCAGGTCAAAACTTACACCTCGAACAGCTTGTACTTCACCGTTGTAGGTGTTAAATGAAACACTTAAATCTTTCACTTCCAATAGTTTACTCATTTAAAGACACCTACCTTGATTATTTATGCATTTTCGGATCAAACGCATCACGAAGACCATCACCTAAAATATTAAATGTGATCATGATGAGCGAAATTAAAATCGCCGGATAAACCAATAAATGCGGGTAGATCCGTAAGTTTTGGAACCCGATATTGATTAAAGAACCTAACGATGCATTTGGTGGAACAATCCCTAAACCGATAAAGCTTAAAAATGCTTCGAAAAATACCGCACTTGGAATCGAAAACATCGTGTTAACAATAATAATCCCACTGATATTCGGCAATAAATGCTTTCTAATAATAGAACCGTTCGATGTACCTAACGTTCTTGCAGCTAATACAAACTCCTGATTCTTTACCTTCATGACTTCACCGCGAACAATCCGCGCCATACCGGTCCATCCGGTTATTGCAAGGGCGATGACAATTGACATAATCCCCGGTTGCATGAATAACATCATTAATAAGATAATAACTAGGTTTGGAATACCGACAAGCACTTCAATAACCCGTTGCATATAATTATCTACTTTTCCGCCAAAGAAACCGGAAATCCCACCATAAGTAACACCAATTAAAAGGTCTAAAATAGCTGCAACAAAGGCAATAATTAAAGAAACCCGGGTTCCTAACCAAAGTCTTGTCCATTGGTCACGGCCTAAATGGTCCGTACCTAACCAGAAATACTGATCTCCCATACCTTTTGCATCATATACGTGATAAGTAGCTTCTACTTCGGCTGAATTTCTTTCGCCATTTCCTTTACTTTTCACTTTAAAATCTATAAATTTTTCTTGATTATCAAAACGGGCAATTGCTTTCCTCTTTGCCTCTTCCACAGTAGAACCTTTAAAATCATCGGTTAAAGTACCGTCAAATCCAAGCCACGATATTTTTTCTAAACCCGGTGCATGCGGCGGTAATTTTGCACGACTTAAATTTTGATCATCATTTCCGTATTCAGACATATGCGGACCAACGATACTCATAATTATAATAATGATTAGTAGAATGAGACTGATGATCGCAGGTTTATTTTTTAATAATGTTCTTCTTGCCTCTTGCCCGAATGTTCGACTAGGTTTAGAAATTGTCTCACTTGTATCTTCTTTCCGTACCAGAGGTTTAAATAATTCTTTCGGCAGATTGTTTAAATTGTTGTTCTCCATATTATTTATTCCCTCCAGTCACTCGAATTCTTGGATCAATTAATCCGTAAAGGAGGTCAACGATTAAAATAATAACGATAAAGGCAAATGCATATAAAAGGGTTGTCCCCATAATTGTCGGATAGTCATTGACCAGAACTGAGGAAACAAATTGCTCCCCAATACCCGGTATTGCAAAAATTTGCTCAATAACCATAGATCCGGTCATTATGTTTACAGCCATTGGTCCGATAACCGTTATTAATGGGATAAGTGCGTTTCGAAATCCGTGTTTCCATACCCGACCGGCTTGACCAATCCCTTTAGCTTTAGCAGTAAGCATATAGTTAGATCCTAATACTTCAACCATCTCAGTTCTGATAAACCTTGCTGCTGTTGCTAATGGTGTAATTGCCAATGCAATTGTCGGTAAAATCGTATGTTCAGGTTCACCCCAGAGAGCTACCGGAAACCATCCTAGTTCAACTGCAAATACATATTGAAGAAGTCCGGCAAATACAAAGGAAGGAATAGAAGTACCCAGTACAGCGATTATTGTTGAGGTATAATCCAGAAAACCATTATGGAAAACAGCAGCAATCAATCCTAATGCGATACCTAAAATCGTTCCAATCACCATGGCTTGAAAACCTACAAGTGCTGATGGCCCTATTCGATCCAATAATATTTGGGTAACCGGGGTATTATCAAATTTAAAGGAAATTCCTAAGTCCCCTTGGACAAGTCCGGTCAAATAACGAACATATTGAACCGGAACCGGATCATTCAACCCGTATTTTTCTAAGACGATTGCCTTTTGTTCTTCACTCAATTTATCTTCTGCATTCAGCGGACTTCCAGGTAACATTTTCATGAGGAAAAATGAAAGTGTTGCAATAATAAATAGTGTTACAACCATATATCCTAAACGACGTAGAATATAGCGAGCCATTTTGCCACCTCCTAAAAAGTAAAAAAATAAATGTTCTCTATTGTATGAAATTTATAGTTACATGAGGAAAGAGAGCGCACGCCAACATTTTGGCATACACTCTCTAATTTTAACGCTAGTTCAATATATTAATAAATATATTTTTTTATTTATTCAATATAAGTCCATTTCCACTCATAGTCAGCACCAAATTTATTGTAGAAAATGTTATGGACTTTTGGTGAGCTTAATAAAGCCAATGAACGTTGATACATAGGGACAATTGCTGCATCTTCAAACAAGATTTTTTCTGCTTGTAACATAGCTTCATAACGTTTGTCTTGGTCATTCGCTAATGTTGTTTGAACATCTTGAAGCAGTTTATCATATTCCGGATTTGAATAACCCATTTTGTTGTTTCCGCCATCGGTAATCCATAGACTTAAGAAGGTATATGGATCTAGGTAGTCCGGACCCCAACCGGCAAATTGGATATCATAGTCTTGAGCTGTATCAGCATCAAGTCTTTGTTCGAATGGAACGTTTTTAATCGTAATTTCCAATCCCGGCAAGTTTGTTTTTAATTGATTGGCAACATATTCATTAAAGACTTTTGCACTTTCACCGTCATCGCCCATGAACTCTAATGAAACACTAGTCACACCAAGTTCTTTCAGACCTTGTTCCCAATATTTCTTCGCTTCTTCTTTATTATAGACAGCTAAATCACCGTTTTGCTCACGGAAATCTTTACCAGTACTCGGTACTTCCACAAAGTCTTTTGGTATTAACCCGTTGGCTGCGAATGAACCGTTATTGAGAATTTCATTAACGCCGGCTTCTTTATCGACTGCCATCATGATTGCTTTCCGAATATTGACATTTGCCAATGGTGTTTTTTCACCGTTACGTACTTGGTTTAGTTTTAAATAGAATACGCTAGCTTGCGGAATGGTGATAAAATCGTCATTGGAAGAATACATGTCAACTAAATCTGAAGATAAACCTGCACGGTCCACTTCACCTTTTTCATATAAATCGACACCGGCTTGCGGGTCTTTTACGACAACGAAAGTAATTTTGTCTAATTTAACGGAATCTTTATCCCAATAATTTTCGTTTTTTACAAGTTCCCATTTATTAGCAGTACTGGTCCATTTTTCTAAAGTAAATGGTCCGTTAAATAATAAAGTTTCGGTACTTGTTGCATATTTATCACCTTGTGACTCAACGAATTTTTGATTCATTGGCAGGAAGGTTCCGAAAGTTGTCAGTGATTCGAAATAAGGTGTAGGGTTTTCTAATTCTACCACTAAAGTATGGTCATCTTCTGCCCGCACACCAAGTTCTTCAACAGCTACTTCGCCTTTATTAACGGCTGTTGCGTTTTTAATAACGCCGCCCATCATATATGGACCATATTCTGAACCTGTTGCCGGGTCAACTGCTCGGCGCCATGCGTATACGAAATCATGCGCTGTTACAGGGTCACCGTTAGACCATTTGGCATCTTCACGTAATTTAAACGTCCAAGTTAAGCCATCATCGGATACTTCATGATCGATTGCCATTCCATCTTCAACTTTCCCGTCTTTTCCTAAGCGATATAAACCTTCCATTGATTCGCTTAAGAATTGAAAGGCATATTGGTCAGTTGCCATTGAAGAATCCATTGTCGGAATCTGATCACCATTCATTAAACGTAATACTTGTTCAGATGATTTATCAGTGTCTCCTGATCCTTTTTCTGAACTTTCATCTGATTTACCGCCACAAGCCGCTAAAACTGTGCTTACTAATAGTAAAGCAGCCAGTAGCAGTGACCACTTCTTCTTCTTCATAAAAGATAGCCCCCCTATATTTAAATCTTCTGAATTTTGGAACTGGATGTTCCTAGTAATGAAGGTATATTACGAAGTATACAGTTAATTATTATTTTTGTAAAGAGAAAATTAAATATTAGTATAAGGTTTGTCGTGATTATTCGTAATTTACCAAATTAGGTGATTTATGGTTGAATTGGTATAGATAAAATAATAGTATTGTTTAACAATATTTGTAGGAAGTAGTTTTCACTAATCTGTACGTGGTATAATGACAGCAACTATTTAAAATAGGTGAAATCAACGAAAGAGAAATTACAACTAGGTCGATTTAAAATATTAGTATAGTTTAACAAGATTTGTAGGAAGCAGTTTTCACTAATCTGTACACATGGAATAATGACAACAACTACTTAAAATAGGTGAAATCAATGAAAGAGAAACGACAAGCAGGTTTATTTTTAGTGAATATGGCAGTTATTTTCGTAGTTTTTTTCTTTGGGTCTGAACATACTCTAATCAGTTTCATTAATACCGTGTTTTACGTCGGGTTGATTTATGTGGTAACTGTCTTGTTCATGTTCACGGTAAAGGGCGGTTTTTTTGACGGGCTTGTCTTTGGATTTAGGCGATATAACCATATTATGTTTAAAAGAAAAGATTATTTGGAGGAATGGAAGAAAAAACCTCTTCCGTCAGAATCGTTCAATATCCGATTATACCGATTATTACAATTTCAATGCTATATGCTAGTAGGAGGGTTAATTGTTCTACTTATCATATATTACATGGTTCGATAACTTTAGGGACAACTCAGCCATAAATATATTTTTAACTGACTACTAAATGGGATAGTAGTTAATTAAACTATTGAAAGAGGTTAGTTTCCATAATCGATCTAAAAATGCCCGGCTTCCACAAACATCGGAAACCGGGCATTTTCATTATATCTATTCTATTATTCTAGTGATTATTTTCCGGCTACAGCAGCTTCTACTTCACTCATCGAGATGCCCAATGCTTTTGCCACCCCTTCACCATAAGCCGGATCCGCTTTGTAGCAGTTTGTAATATGACGTAATTGAACTTCTTTTGTCGTTCCTTGCATATTACGGGCTGTATTTTCAAATAATCTTTGTTGCTCTTCCGGTGTCATGAGGCGGAACAATTTACCCGGTTGTTCATAATAATTGTCATCATCTTCACGAAAATTATGATAATCAGCAGTACCGAAAATATCTAGAGCCGGTTCCTGATGTTCCGGACTATCTTCCCACTCACCGTAGCTGTTCGGATAATAAGAAACGGATCCTCCTTCAGCCGCATTGAAAATTCTCATTGCACCGTCACGATGATAGGGATGGAAGTTTTTCGCATTTTTTGGATAATTTACCGGAATTTGCCAATGATTTACTCCTAATCGATAGCGTTGGGTATCCCCGTAAGAGAATAGACGTCCTTGCAACATTTTATCCGGGGAAAATCCAATACCCGGCACAATGTTTGTAGGTGCAAATGCTGCTTGCTCTACTTCGGCAAAATAGTTTTCCGGGTTGCGATTTAATTCAACCACACCGACTTCAATTAATGGGAAGTCTTTTTGATACCATACTTTTGTCAAATCAAACGGGTTATATGGTAGATTGCGAGCTTCCTCTTCGGTCATGACTTGAATGTACATAGTCCATCTCGGATAATCACCACGTTCGATAGCTTCATATAAATCTCTTTGATGGCTGTCACGGTCACGGCCGATTAATTCTTGTGCTTCTTGATCGGTTAAGCATTTAATTCCTTGTTGTGTTTTGAAGTGGAATTTTACCCAAATGCGTTCATTATCTGCATTAAACATCGAATACGTATGACTGCCAAACATATGCATATGTCTGTAGCTTGCCGGGATACCACGGTCACTCATGGTAATCGTCACTTGGTGTAAAGCTTCAGGTAGAGAACTCCAGAAATCCCAGTTTGCCTGCGCACTATGCATGTTTGTTTTTGGGTCACGTTTGACTACGTGGTTTAAGTCAGGGAAACGTTTAGGATCTCTCATGAAGAATACAGGTGTGTTATTACCAACAAGATCCCAATTTCCTTCTTCTGTATAAAATTTCATGGCACAACCGCGAATGTCCCGCTCGGCATCTGCGGCCCCCCGTTCTCCGGCTACCGTTGAAAAACGAATAAACATATCTGTTTTCTTACCAACTTCAGAGAAAAGAGCTGCCTTTGTATATTTCGTAATATCATTTGTTACAGTAAAAGTTCCGTATGCACCCGAACCTTTTGCGTGCATCCGCCGTTCCGGAATGACTTCCCGGTCAAAATGAGCTAATTTTTCAATAAACCAATAATCCTCCATCAAAAGCGGGCCACGTGGACCTGCCGTTTTCGAATCCTGATCATTTGGCACCGGAGCACCGAAAGCTGTTGTCAGTTTTTTCTTTTCACTCATCCTATGTACACCCCCAAAGTTTTTAAACTGATTAATAGCTATACTATATCATAATTATTTTTACTTTACAATTATTATAACTTAAAAATCGCAACTCCCTTATTTCGACAAAATTAACCAATTATTTAGGTCTTTATTTTGATATAATACTTATTAGATCAAGTGTCAGGCGGGATTACACTAAAAAATATTAAAATCGCGTTATTCTCATTTATTTATTTTTATTGATAATAAACCTAACTTTACTTTCACTTATTTTTTGGATAATAATTTTACAAGGATGAATTTTATCTTGATATTTTTCGGATATGTTGATAATATGAAAGAGCAATATTTTTGGAAAGCTAATATTCAAAATAGTGAGTCTTTCCAAGCAGATAATTTTTGACCACTTCCTGATAGGGGAGTTA
>Ga0207789_1000329_pt1 | contig 20589 bp, 20 predicted proteins | sample HigsolmetaGSP12D_FD_184840 | JGI IMG/M metagenome (GOLD analysis project Ga0207789, IMG submission 184840) | High solid enriched microbial communities from the Joint BioEnergy Institute, USA - SP1-2-D (SPAdes) | ecosystem: Engineered > Bioreactor > SSF (Solid state fermentation) > Aerobic >...
AGCGCCGATGGTACTTGGACCGCAGGGTCCCGGGAGAGTAGGACGCTGCCGGGCCGGCTAACGTAACGAAGGCCGCCATGCGGCGGCAACGCGAACAAGCACTTCCTTGGCAGGAGGTGCTTTTTTTGTTTAATCAATAAACGAAGTTTTTGCACACGCATAGAGGATGCGTTCTGTACGTTCGGCTTGGGGGAGAGATACAATGGAGACGAAAGGAGGGAACGTCTTGCCTATTCGACAATTGCGCGTCGGGGAATTCGAGGAGAGGATCGCCCTTTCGGAGTTTGCGTTCCAAATGAAAGTGCCGAAAGAGCGGCTGGAGCAGGAACGGGAACATTTTCGGCCGGACGATCACTGGGGGGTGTTCGACGAAGACGGGCGTCTGCTGTCCGCGCTGATCCTGATCCCGTTCGAATGCTGGATTCAAGGGAAGCCCGTTCGGATGGGCGGCATCGCCGGCGTGGCGACATGGCCGGAGGCTCGGCGCAACGGCTGGGTCGCGAAACTGTTGGCTCATTCTCTTGCGGTCATGCGGGAGCGAGGGCAGACGATCGGCATGCTGCATCCGTTCGCCTTCACCTTTTACCGGAAATTCGGATGGGAACTGACGATCGAGCGCAAAAGCTATGTTCTCGACATGGCGCTGCTGCCCAAGCGCATCCACGCATCGGGACGGATCGAGCGTTGCGGCGATCTTGAGACGTTAAACTGGATTTACGAAGCCGCGGCGTCGCGCTATAACGGAACGCTGCTTCGAACCGAAAGTTGGTGGCGGCAAAAGGTGTTGTCCGGCCCCGAACTGAAGGTCGTCTGGAGAAACGAGGCGGGAGAAGCCCAGGGCTACATGTTGTATGAAGTCCAAAACCGGCTGCTGAAAGTTCGCGACTGGGCATACGCCAACGGGGAAGCGCAGGCGGCGTTGTGGAGCTTCATCGCCCAGCACGACTCGATGGCCGACCGGATTGAACTGACGGTTCCGGTCGACGATGCGATGCCTTTTCTGCTGCCCGACCCTCGTTTCAAGCAGGAGATCGTTCCTTACTTCATGTCGAGAATTGCGGATGTGGCCGGTCTGTTCGCCCGGTACCCATTCGCGGCTGCCGATGCCGAGGAGCGTCTGACGCTGGCAGTGCGGGATGAACAGGCGCCGTGGAACAACGGCCGATTCCGGATGGTGTTCGGAACCGGCGGTACGGCGACCGTTCTGGGAACTCATGCTCCGGAGGGAGCCGGCGATACAGGCGCCGACTCGTTCGGCGAGCCGGAGGCGAGCTGCGACATTCGTGCGTTGACCGCGATGCTGCTCGGCAACAGGCGGCCGTTGTGGCTGCGCGAAGCAGGTCTGCTGCAGGCGGACGAGGCCGCAGTTGCGCTGCTCGAACGGCGAATTCCGAAGCGGACTCCGTATCTGATGGATTTCTTTTGAGCCGGATGTGCCGGAACGCCTGCATAAAGGCGTTCCGTTCATTCCATACTAGAGGAAGCGGCAATGAATCTGTCCGTTTCCGGCCCTTTTTTTGCGTGCGACTCTTGCAAATTCTCAAAAAACGGTTATAATGTAGTTAAAGTCAAAGAAAGTCAAAGTCAGAATCGCGCTCCGTAACAGGAGGGTCGGACGATGCGCAATATCTCGGATTTGATCGAACAATATTTGAAGCAAATATTGGAGACGAGCGCGGCCGGCGTCGTCGAAATTCAGCGAAGCGATCTGGCCGAAAAGTTCTCCTGCGTCCCGTCGCAGATTAACTACGTGATCAGCACCCGGTTTACGCTGGAGAAGGGCTACTACGTCGAAAGCAAGCGGGGCGGCGGCGGCTACATCCGCATTCAACGCGTCGATTTGCCGTCGCTGGAGGCGGTGCAGCGGCACATTCGCGAGACGGTGGGCGAGCGGATCGACCAGACTGCGGCCGAAGGGCTCGTGTACCAGCTCGAGGAGGCCGGATTTCTGACGGCGCGGGAGGCGAATCTGCTCCGCGCGGCCATCTCCCGCGACGTGCTGCAGCTGAAGTTGCCGCTGCGGGACGAGATCCGCGCCAAGCTGATGAAGGCGATGCTCGTCGCGCTGCTTGCGAAGTAACGATGCCACCGAAGGAGGTGCGTCCGCATGGTGTGTGAGGAATGCGGCAAACGGCAGGCGACGCTACATTTTACGAAAATCGTCAACGGCGAGAAGACGGAGTTGCATATTTGCGAGTCGTGCGCCCGGGAGCGGGGGGAATTGATCCCCGGCACTTCCAGCGGCTTCTCGATCCATAATCTGTTGTCGGGCTTGCTCGACTTCGATCCGGCCGGGGCCAAGGCGCCGACGCTCCGCTGCAGCCATTGCGGCATGACCTATGCGCAATTCAGCAAGATGGGCAAGTTCGGCTGCAGCCAATGCTACAAGCATTTCGCCGACAAGCTCGACCCCTTGCTGAAACGTGTGCACGGAAATACGGCGCACGTGGGCAAGGTCCCGAAGCGGGTGGGCGGCCAGGTGAGGACGAAGCGCGAGATCGACCGGTTGAAGCGGGAATTGCAGGCGAAGATCGAGCGCGAAGATTTCGAATCGGCGGCCCGGATTCGCGACCGCATCCGGGAACTCGAGAAGGAGATCGGCACCTAGCGCAGCTGCGGCCGAGGGGACTTATCAAGGAGGTGCGACCATATGGCCAAGCATTCGTTCGTCGAGCAAGCGCTGAGCCCGTGGATGCGCAAGCCCGGACCCGACAGCGACGTCGTGCTCAGCAGCCGCATCCGGATCGCGCGCAATTTGCGCAACTATCCGTTCCCGCTGCTGTCGACGCCGGCCCAGGCGGAGGACGCGATGGAGCTATTGCTCGGCGTCGCCGAGAGCGGACGGCTTAGCGGGCTCGGAGAGATGCCCACCTATCGGTTATCGGATTTGACCGAGCTGGAGAAGCTTGTGTTGGTGGAAAAACATCTGATCAGCCCGGCGCTGGCGGGAGAATCGCGAAGCGGTGCGCTCATCCTCGGACGGGACGAGAGCATCAGCATCATGATCAACGAAGAAGATCATCTGCGGATTCAGGTTCTCTATCCCGGGTTTCAGATCCGCGAAGCCTGGGAATTCGCCAGCAAGATCGACGATATATTCGAAGAGAGCGTCGATTACGCGTTCGACGAGAAGTACGGCTACCTGACGAGCTGCCCGACCAACGTCGGCACGGGCATTCGGGCGTCGGTGATGATGCACTTGCCGGCGCTGGTGATGACCGGCCAAATCAACCGCATCTTGACGGCGGTCACGCAGGTGGGCCTGGCCGTTCGCGGGCTGTACGGCGAGGGAAGCGAAGCGACGGGCAACCTGTTCCAGGTGTCCAACCAGTTGACGCTCGGCCAGTCCGAAGGCGAAATCATCGACAACCTGTACTCGGTCGCCCGGCAGATCATCGCCCATGAGAAGGCGGCGCGGGAGCGGCTGCTCGCCGATTCGCGGCCGCGGGTGGAGGACCGGGTTCGACGCTCGTACGGCATTCTGAAGTACGCGAACATCATCGATTCCAAGGAAGCATCGCAGCGGCTGTCCGACGTAAGGCTCGGCGTGCATCTGGGGCTTCTGCCCCAGGTGAACGAGCAGACGCTCAACGAACTGCTCGTGTCGACGCAGCCGGGCTTCCTTCAACAAAGCTTCGGCGAGGCGCTGACGCCGGAGCAGCGGGACATGACGCGGGCCCAGATGATTCGTTCGCGACTGGCAAAAGAAGCGTAAATATTCTATGCTTAACTTAATCGGGGAGGTGTCGTCTCATGATGTTCGGAAGATTTACCGAACGCGCGCAGAAAGTGCTCGCGCTGGCGCAAGAAGAAGCGGTGCGTCTGGGACACAATAATATCGGCACGGAGCATATTTTGCTCGGATTGATTCGCGAAGGCGAGAGCATCGCGGCCAAAGCGCTGATCGCGCTGGGGCTCGGCCTGGAGAAGATTCAGGACGAAGTCGAATCGCTGATCGGCCGCGGACAGGAGCAGCCCACCAATATCGCCTACACCCCGCGTGCCAAAAAGGTCATCGAGCTGTCGATGGACGAAGCGCGCAAGCTTGGTCATACGTACGTGGGCACGGAGCATATTTTGCTCGGCCTCATTCGCGAAGGCGAAGGCGTCGCCGCCCGCGTGCTGAACAACCTGGGCATCAGCCTGAACAAGGCGCGGCAGCAAGTGCTGCAGCTGCTCGGCAGCAGCGAGAGCGTCTCGCAAAACCACGGTCCGTCGGCGAACGTCAGCACCCCGACGCTGGACAGCTTGGCCCGCGATTTGACGGCCAGCGCCAAGGACAATCATATCGACCCCGTCATCGGGCGGCAGAAGGAGATCGAACGCGTCATTCAGGTGCTCTCCCGCCGCACGAAGAACAATCCGGTGCTGATCGGGGAACCGGGCGTCGGCAAGACGGCGATCGCGGAAGGTCTCGCCCAGAAGATCGTCATGGGCGAAATTCCCGAGACGCTGCGCGACAAGCGCGTCATGACGCTCGACATGGGTTCGGTCGTCGCCGGTACGAAGTACCGCGGCGAGTTCGAAGACCGCCTGAAGAAGATCATGGATGAGATCCGCCAGGCCGGCAACGTCATCCTGTTCATCGACGAGCTGCATACGTTGATCGGCGCGGGCGGTGCGGAAGGCGCGATCGACGCTTCCAACATCCTCAAGCCGGCGCTGGCGCGCGGCGAGCTGCAATGCATCGGCGCCACGACGCTGGACGAATATCGCAAATATATCGAGAAGGACGCCGCTCTGGAGCGCCGCTTCCAGCCGATTATGGTCGACCAGCCGTCTCCGGAAGAAGCGATTCAAATTCTTCACGGGCTGCGCGACCGCTACGAGGCGCATCACCGCGTGAAAATTACCGACGAGTCGATCGAAGCGGCCGTGAAGCTGTCGGATCGCTACATCACCGACCGCTTCCTGCCGGATAAGGCGATCGACCTGATCGACGAGGCCAGCTCCAAAGTCCGGCTCCGTTCTTACACGGTGCCGCCGAACCTGAAGCAACTCGAACAGCGTCTGGAGGACATCCGCAAGGAGAAGGACGCTTCGGTGCAGAGCCAGGAGTTCGAGAAGGCCGCGGCGCTTCGCGACACCGAGCAGAAGATTCGAGAAGAGCTGGAAATGACGAAGAATCAATGGAAGGAAAAGCAGGGCCGCACCGACTCCGAGGTGACGCCGGAGGACATCGCCCAGGTCGTCGCGAGCTGGACCGGCATTCCGGTCAGCAAGCTGGCGGAAGAGGAGACGGAACGCCTGCTGAAGATGGAAGACATCCTGCACGACCGCGTCATCGGGCAGGAGGAGGCCGTCAAGGCGGTCGCCCGCGCCGTGCGCCGCTCGCGGGCCGGCCTTAAAGATCCGAAGCGCCCGATCGGCTCGTTCATCTTCCTCGGCCCGACCGGCGTCGGCAAAACCGAGCTTGCCCGCGCTCTGGCCGAAGCGATGTTCGGGGACGAGAACGCGGTGATCCGCATCGATATGTCGGAATACATGGAGAAGCATTCGACGTCCCGCCTCGTCGGCGCGCCTCCCGGATACGTCGGCTATGACGAAGGCGGCCAACTGACGGAGAAGGTCCGCCGCAAGCCGTATTCGGTCGTGCTGCTCGACGAGATCGAGAAGGCGCATCCGGAAGTGTTCAACGTGCTGCTGCAGGTGCTGGAAGACGGCCGCCTGACCGACTCCAAAGGCCGCACCGTCGACTTCCGCAACACGCTGATCATCATGACTTCCAACGTCGGGGCGGAACAGATCAAGCGGAACTCGACGCTCGGCTTCACCGCCGCCCAGGATGCCGGCTACGATTACAATGTCATGAAGGATAAGGTGCTGGCGGAACTGAAGAAGTCGTTCCGTCCGGAGTTCCTGAACCGGATTGACGAAGTGATCGTGTTCCACCCGCTGGCGGAAGAGCACATTGCGCAGATCGTCACGCTGATGGCCGACGAATTGCGCAAGCGGCTGAAGGAGCAAGACGTCGAATTCGAACTGACCGACGCCGCGAAGAGCTTCCTGGCGAAGGAAGGCTTCGATCCGCAATACGGCGCCCGCCCGCTGCGCCGCGCGATCCAGAAGCATATCGAGGACCGGTTGTCCGAAGAGATGCTGCTGGGCAAAATTCAGCGGGGCCACAAGCTGCTCATCGACGAGCAGGGAGGCGAACTGGTCGTCCGCACCAAAGACGAGGTCGGAACGATCAAGAGCTGACCGTATGCCGCGCGAGATGACAGGCCGAAGCAACCCGGCAGCCGAAACGGCTGCCGGGTTGCTTTGCCGTCGCGCTCACCCTTTCGGCGCAACGGCCATACGCTATATCAGCGTCCGCGGAGCGGGCCGCCGCCAGAGCGGCGGCTTGACCATCGAAAGGGAGGAACGCCGCCATGTATCGATCCCGCCGGCCGTTCCCGTGGCGGCAGCCGATCGTTCTGCTGCTTTGCGGCATCGGCATCGTGCTTTTGCTTTTTCTGCTCAGCAAAATTTTGTTTGTGCTGTTTTATTTGACCGGGGGCTTTCTCGTCATCGCCGTCGTGCTGTGGCTGCTGTGGCGCTGGTGGTGGAACAGCTGACCGGGCGCCGCGGGCTGCGCCCGGCTGACGCATCGCCCGGCGGCGCGGCGGCCGGACGCGGTGGCGCGGACGGATTCTAACGAACGCCCGAAAAGCATCGATCTTCTTCGAAATCGTCCCCCTGGCGCGGCTCCGGGGGGATTTTTGGGTTTTTGGGGGTTTTGCCGGGGAGGGGCGGACATGGTACACTTTGAGTAACCATACTTACTCTGGCGGGAGCGCGTTCATGGCCAAGGTCAAAGTGAAATTCGTCTGCGCCGAATGCGGCACGGAATCGCCCAAGTGGATGGGCAAATGCCCGGGCTGCGGGGCGTGGAACTCGATGACGGAAGAGACGGAGACGCCGATGAAGGCGCCGGTCGGGCAGAGCGGGCTGACCCGGACGAAAGAAAAGGCGAAATCGATCATACATATAGATAGCGGCAAGGAGCCGCGCATCCCGACCGGCATCGGCGAGTTGAACCGGGTGCTGGGCGGCGGATTGGTGCCCGGGTCGCTGCTGCTCGTGGGCGGCGATCCCGGCATCGGCAAATCGACCTTGCTGCTGCAAGCCTCGCACGACTTGACGTCGCGGGGACTGAAGGTGCTGTACGTGTCCGGGGAGGAGTCGGTGCGCCAGACGAAGATGCGCGCCGACCGGCTCGGCGCCGTGAGCGAGCGGCTGTACGTGCTGTGCGAAACGAACCTCGACCTGATGGAAGAGGCGATCGCGGAAGTGCGCCCGGACTTTCTGGTCATCGACTCGATCCAGACGGTGTACCGGCCGGACGTTCCGTCGGCGCCGGGCAGCGTCGCCCAGGTGCGCGAATGCACGGCGCAGTTCATGCGCATTGCCAAGGTGAACGGAGTGGCGACCGTCTTGGTCGGCCACGTGACGAAGGAGGGCGCGATCGCCGGACCGCGCCTTCTCGAGCATATGGTGGACTGCGTGCTCTACTTCGAAGGCGAGCGCCATCATTCCTACCGGCTGCTGAGGGCCGTCAAGAACCGCTTCGGCTCGACGAACGAAATCGGCATCTTCGACATGACGGAGGTAGGGTTGCGCGAAGTGGCCAATCCGTCCGAGCTGTTCCTGTCGGAGCGGCCGCTCGGCGTCTCGGGGTCCACCGTGGTCGCGAGCATGGAAGGGACGAGGCCGGTGCTCGTCGAGCTGCAAGCGCTCGTGGCGCCGACGCATTTTCCGTCGCCGCGGCGCATGTCCTCGGGGCTCGACCATCAGCGGATTTCGCTCGTAATCGCCGTGCTGGAGAAGCGGATGGGGCTGTTCCTGCAAAATCAGGACGCGTATGTGAACGTGGCGGGCGGGGTCCGGCTGGACGAACCGGCCGCCGACCTGGCGGCGGCGGTCAGCATCGCCTCCAGCTTCCGCGATTTGCCGACGAAGCCGGACGACGTCGTCTTCGGCGAAGTCGGGCTGACGGGAGAAGTGCGCGCCGTGTCGCGGGCGGAGACGCGGGTCAAGGAAGCGCTCAAACTGGGATTCAAGCGGGTCATTCTGCCGAAGACGAGCCTCAAAGGCTGGCATCCGCCCGCCGGCATCGAATTGGTCGCGGTCGGCACGGTGGCGGAGGCGCTCCGTGCGGCGTTGGAATAAGGGGGCGGGCTTAAGAGATGAAGGAGATCAAGGAGAAGGATTCGCAGCAGACGATGAACCAACTGCTGCTGATGGTGGCGCCGGGCATGCCGCTCCGCGAAGGCCTTGAGAACGTGCTGCGCGCCAAGACGGGCGCGCTGATCGTCGTCGGTTACAGCCCGGAAGTGATGGAAGTGGTCGACGGCGGATTTTCCATAAACTGCGATTTCAGTCCCAACTATTTGTACGAACTGGCGAAGATGGACGGCGCCATCATCTTGAGCGAAGACGGCAAGCGGATTCTGTTCGCGAACACGCAGCTCATTCCCGATCCGTCGATTCCGTCGACGGAGACGGGCATTCGCCACCGGACTGCGGAGCGGGTGGCCAAGCAGACCGGCAAGCTCGTCGTCTCGATCTCCCAGCGGCGCAACGTCATCACGCTGTATCAGGGCAACTTGCGCTACTCGCTGAAGGAAATCGGGGTCATCCTGACGAAGGCCAACCAGGCGCTGCAGACGCTGGAGAAATACCGGGCCGTCTACAATCAGGCGCTCACCAACCTGTCCGCGCTCGAATTCGAGGAGCTGGTGACGATGCACGAGGTGGCCTACGTCATCCAGCGGGCCGAGATGGTGCTGAGGATCAAGATGGAAATCAGCCGCTACGTGCTGGAATTGGGCAACGAGGGCCGGCTGATCAGCATGCAGATGGTCGAGCTGGTCGGGTCGGCGGAAGAGGAGACGCGTCTGTTGCTCAAGGACTACGCCCGCGACGCCTCGGACGAGAAGATCCGCGAAATTCAGGCCGCGCTGAAGAAGCTGACTTCGGAGGAACTGCTCGACGTCACCCATCTGATCCGCATTCTCGGATACGCTTCGATCAACTCCGTCGCGGAGGAAGGGTTCCAACCCCGCGGCTACCGCATGCTCAGCAAGATTCCGCGGCTGCCGAGCGTCATCATCCACAATCTGGTGGAACAGTTCGGCTCGCTTCCGCATATTATGCTCGCCACGATCGAAGAATTGGACGAGGTGGACGGAATCGGCGAGGTTCGGGCCCGGACGATCAAGGAAGGGCTCAAGCGAATTCAAGAGCAGGTGTTTATTGACAGACAGATTTGACGGGACTACAATGGGGGAATGGTGTGGAACGATGCCGGTCGCAAGATGCGGAGGCATACAAAGTCGAGGTGGAACCATGATCACGAAATCCATACCGAGCCTGTTTACAGTAGGCAACCTGTTTCTCGGCGTTCTCTCCATCATCTTGGCGTTTAACGATCGGGCGAACGGCGCTGCCCTGCTGGTGATCATCGCGATGCTGCTCGACGGAGTGGACGGACGGGTCGCTCGGGCGCTCAACGCGCAAAGCGAATTCGGCAAGGAACTCGACTCGTTGTCGGACGTCATTTCATTCGGCGTCGCTCCGGCCTTCATTATGTACCAGGCGGCGTTCACCGATGTGAACCCGGCTCTGGCGTGGATCGTCACCGCCATCTTCCCGATCTGCGGCGCGCTGCGGCTCGCGCGGTTCAATGTGATCGAAGGCGTTCCCGGCTACTTCATCGGCTTGCCGATTCCGGCGGCCGGCGGCGTGCTCGCCACGCTCGCCCTGTTCAATCGCGATCTGAACGTCTATCTGCTGCTGATCAGCACGCTGGCTTTATCTTATCTGATGGTCAGCAGCATCAAATATCCGAACTTCAAGAAGCTCGGCCTGCCGAAGGCGGCCGTCTGGGCCGTGCCGCTCGTCGTGGCGGCGGCGGTCGTGCTCGCGTTCCAATTCCCGCAGGCGATCCCGCGCTTCATTCTCGCGCTGCTGCTCGTCTACGCGCTCTGGGGCCTAAAAAAAAACGTTGAGCGGTTCGTGCCGATCCGCCGCCGCAAGAAGCGGCACGTCCCCGACGATTCCTATCGCTCCAAGCATAGCGCTTGACTTTCGTCGCCTGATTCCAGGCGCCGGTCCGGCTCCCGCAAGGGAGGAAGGGCCGGCGCTTTTTCGATTGATGGCGTTAAACCAAAACCGCCGATCCGGCGAACCGGAGGCGGTCCGATGCGAAGCGGCGGTCAGGTCATATTGAACAGACCGAGCGTCGAGCACTTGTTCGCTTCCCTGGCCACGACGTCATCCAGGCGGATGTCCAGCAGATTGCACAGCGCCGACATGTAAAACAAATTTTTCCCCAGTTCCGAGCGCACGAAATCGAGGCAATTCTCGCAGAGCTTGCCCTTCATGTGCGACTTCGTTTGCTCCTTGGCCTCGTTCAATTCCAGATCTTCCGAGAAGCCTTGTTGGCGGGCATTGAGCTCGATACAGCCGCATTCCGTAATTGCCTTGGCGACGGCCCGGTTGACGGAAGCGTTCGACTGGCTGTATTTGGTAAGGACATCCAGCAAGCTGCGGTGCCTGAGCAGGAGCTCCGATACTTGATCCTGAAACTCCTGCAACGTTGGTGCGCTCATCCGTTCCACCTCGGTTGGCTTTGATTGGCTGTTCTTTCCCATTATAGAGCAAGGCGTTCGGCTTTTCAAAAGAAGCTTGCGCTCCCGCCCGGCTTCTCGCGAGCCGCCGCGGCGGAGGGGACCGGAAGTTCGGCAACAAAGCGGCGGAGAAAGATTAGAGCGAAGCAAATTGGAACATACTAGCAAATAGAAAGGCGGCGGCGCTCTCGCCTGGGGCGAGCCGCCTGCGATAACGATTCAGGAACGGACGTTCGTTCGGGGAAAACGCTATTCGCTGGATCGCAAAAGACGAGGAGTGATTTTTTATGATGATGAGGCGCATCGTACAGGCGGCGGGGTTGCTGCTGGGGATGTTGCTGGGACCGGCTTTCTCGACCGGGACGCGTTCCGGCGGAACGCTGTGGATGAATTCGCAGCTCGGCGCCGGCACGGCGGGGCTGTCCTCCGGACCGTACATGGCCGCGGCGATCGGGGGCATGGTCGGTCTTCTGCTCGCGACGGCGCTCGCGGGGCCGATCGCCAGAGGGCTGTCCGGCGGCATCGAAGCGCTGTCGGCGCTGCCGGCGCGGACGCTGCTCGCCGGCGCGGCCGGCGGCGGGCTGGGGCTGGTGGCGGGGGTGCTGTTCTACCCGTACGTATCGGACATCCCTCGCGTCGGCGTCGCGCTGTCGGCGCTGCTGGCGCTGACGCTGGCTTACGCCGGAGCGCGGATCGGCTTGCGCAAGCAGGAGGAGGTGGCGGCGTGGACGTTCGCCCGCAAGGCGGCCGAACCGGTGAAGGAGGACGCGCCGCGCTTCGAAGAGCACAAAATTTTGGACACGAGCGTCATCATCGACGGGCGGATCGCCGACATCTGCAAGACGGGGTTCATTGAAGGAACGCTCGTCATTCCGGAATTCGTGCTCGAGGAGCTGCAGCATATCGCCGATTCTTCGGACCTGCTCAAGCGCAACCGGGGACGCCGCGGGCTGGACATTCTGAACAAGATTCAGAAGGAACTCGACGTGAAGGTGCTGATCTACGAAGACGCCGACGGCGAGCCGGGAGAAGTGGACAGCAGGCTCGTCAAGCTGGCCAAGGCGATGAGGGGCAAGGTCGTCACCAACGACTTCAATCTGAACAAGGTTTGCGAGCTGCAAGGGGTGTCGGTGCTCAACATCAACGACCTGGCGAACGCGGTGAAGCCGGTCGTCCTGCCGGGCGAGGAGATCGTCGTGCAGGTGATCAAGGACGGGAAGGAGCACGGCCAGGGCGTCGCCTATCTGGACGACGGCACGATGATTGTCGTCGAGGGCGGCCGCGACTATATCGGCACGACGATGGAAGTGCTTGTCACGAGCGTGCTGCAGACGTCGGCCGGCCGGATGATCTTCGCCAAGCCGAAGCTATTGGAAAAAGCGCTCTGACAAGGTATGATAATAGAAATGCGGGCGGGACGCTCCGGGTGTCCCGTTCTTTTTTGTTCGCCGGAACCGTTACTTAAGCGGCGCTTGGGCGCGGCCGGTTCTCGGCCTCAACATTTAGGTTTGGACGGGGAGGGGCTTGCCGCGATGAACTGGGGAGCCGTCGTCGTCGCCGCCGGCCGCGGGACGCGCATGGGCGCGCCCGACAACAAGGTGTTCCTGCCGCTGGCGGGGCGCCCGATACTGGCGCATGCGCTGGAGACGTTCGCGCGCTGCCCGTCGGTTATGACCGTCGCCGTCGTCGCCGCTCCCGGCGAGGAGGAGCGGGTCGCCGCGGTCGTGGGCGGGCTTGCGCCCGCGATCCGCGCCAAGATCGGCGCGGTGGTGCCCGGCGGCGCCGAGCGCCAGATGAGCGTCTACGCGGGTCTGGCGGCGCTGGCGACGGAAGGCGCGCTCGTGCACGACGCGGCGCGGCCGCTCGTGACGGTCGCGCAGGTCGAGGCCTGCTGCCGCGCGGCCGAGAAGCACGGCGCCGCGGCGCTGGCCGTGCCGGTGAAGGACACGATCAAGGTGGAGGGAGAACCGGGGTTCATGACCGCGACGCCGGACCGCAGCACGCTCTGGGCGGTGCAGACGCCGCAGGCGTTCGATCGCCGCGAGCTGATGGAGGCCCACCTGAGGGCGCGGGCCGACGGAGCGGCTGCGACCGACGACGCGATGCTGCTGGAGCGGCTCGGCCGCAAGGTGGCGATCGTCCCCGGAGACTACCGCAATCTGAAAATTACGACGCCGGAAGATTTGCCGGTGGCGGAACTGCTGCTGGCGGCGGCGTCGTCGGAAGGACGTGGACCGATTTGATCAGGGTGGGACAAGGCTTCGACGTGCACCGGCTCGCGGAAGGGCGGGACTGCATCGTCGGCGGCGTGAAAATCTCGTACGAAAAAGGGCTGCTCGGCCATTCCGACGCCGACGTGCTGCTGCACGCCGTCAGCGACGCGGTGCTCGGGGCGCTGGCGCTCGGCGACATCGGCAAGCACTTTCCCGATACCGATCCGGCGTACGAGGGCGCGGACAGCGTCAAGCTGCTGGAGCACGTATGGTCGCTGGCGAAGGAGCGGGGCTACAAGCTCGGCAACGCCGACGCGACGATTATCGCGCAGGCGCCGAAGATGGCGCCGCACATCCCGGCCATGACGGAAGTGATCGCACGGGCGCTGGAGGCGGACGCGTCGCAGGTGAACGTCAAGGCGACGACGACCGAGCGGCTCGGCTTCACGGGCCGCGGGGAAGGCATCGCCGCCCAGGCGATCGTATGCCTGGTGCGGGAATAAATTGGGGACGAACGGAGGAAACGACGATGGTTCATCCAGTACGCGTCCGGTACGCGCCGAGTCCGACCGGGCATCTTCATATCGGCGGCGCCAGGACCGCGCTGTTCACTTATCTGTTCGCGAGGCAGCGCGGAGGGCAATTCATCCTGCGCATCGAGGACACCGACCTGGGCCGCAACGTCTCCGGAGCGGCGGAGGAGTTCTACAACGGCCTGCGGTGGCTCGGCATCGAATGGGACGAAGGGGAGGACGTCGGCGGGCCGTACGGGCCGTACCGCTGCACGGAGCGGATGGACATCTACCGCGAGCATATCGAGCGGCTGCTCCGGGAAGACAAGGCGTACTACTGCTACTGCCGCGAAGAGGACCTGGAGCGGGAGCGGGAAGCGCAGGTCGCGGCCGGGCAGACGCCGAAATACGCCGGCCATTGCCGCCGCTTGACGCCGGAGCAGCGCGCGGCGTACGAAGCGGAAGGGCGCAGCCGGACCGTCCGCCTGCGCGTGGAGGAAGGCGAGAAGATCGCGTTCCGCGACCTGGTTCGCGGCGACATCTCGTTCGAATCGGACGGCAACGACTTCGTCATCGTCAAGTCGAACGGCATGCCGACTTACAACCTCGCCGTCGTGATCGACGACCATCTGATGCGGATCACCCATGTGACGCGCGGCGAGGAGCACATCTCCAACACGCCCCGGCAAATTCTCATCTACCGGGCGTTCGGCTGGGAAGAGCCGGTATTCGCGCATTTCAACCTGATTTTGAACGAAGCGGGCAGGAAGCTGTCCAAACGGGACGAATCGATTTTGCAATTCATCTCGCAATACCGCGATCTCGGCTACTTGCCCGAAGCGATCCTCAACTTCCTGGCGCTGCTCGGCTGGTCGCCGGACACGGAAGAGGAAATTTTCTCGAAGCAGGAACTGATCGAGCGGTTCTCGTTCGAGCGCGTCAACAAGTCCGGCTCGATCTTCGACCAGAAGAAGCTGGCCTGGATGAACAACCATTACTTCAAAAAAGCCGATCTCGGCGAAATCGTTGAGCTCTGCGTGCTCCAGCTGCAGCGGGCCGGCCTTCTGCCGGAGCGGCTGGACGAGGCGCAGCGGCGGTGGGCGACGACGCTCGTCGCCCTGAACCAGGACAAGATGAACTGCGCTGCCGACATCGTGCCGCTGTCCGAGCTGTTTTTCCGGGACGAGCCGGAGCTGGAGGAGGAAGGCCGCGGCGTGCTGGCGGAAGCGGGCGTGCCGAAGGTGCTGGAAGCTTTCGCCCGCCAGATCGAGGCTTTGGACGACGCGGCGTTCACGGTCGACGCGATCAAGGCGGCGTTCAAAGCGGTCCAGGCCGAAACGGGCGCGAAGGGCAAAGGGCTGTTCATGCCGATCCGCGTCGCGCTGACCGGGCAGACGCACGGGCCCGATCTGAACGAGACGATCTGGCTGCTCGGCCGCGCCAAGGCGGCGAAGCGGCTGCGGGAAGCCGCCGGCGGCAAGCCGATCTGACGGGACTTTTCCCCGCGATCCCCAGGTGAGCGCGCCGCAACGCCCGGCCTAAAACGAAGGATGCGGGGGCGGCCGCCGCCGTAACGGACCGTTCTCGGACGAAATTTGCGCCTGGCGGCGCTTTTGGGCGTTAGGGCCGGTTCGGGCGCCTTGTCACCGGCGGCCGGTTGGGATATACTTGACGTTAACGAAGTCGATAGGGGCAAAAAGCGACGAACAGGAGAGTAAGTTCCGACGCGGAAGTCCAGAGAGGGCCGCCTGGGCTGCGAGCGGTCCCTTCCGCCGGAACCGAAATGCGCCTGGGAGCCGCGCCGCCGAGCGAAGGTGCCGATTGCCGCGCGTCCGCGAGAAGCCGTCCATGCCGTCCGGGCATGAAGGCCGCGGAAGCTTCCGGCCGATCCTTCGGGTAGGCGGCGCCGGGTGGTTCCCGTTACGAGCCGGCAAGAGTTGGGCGATCCGCTCGCGCCGCCGCCAAAGCGGACGGAATCGGGTCGGCTCAAGCAGAGTGGGACCGCGTTATTTCACGCCTCTGCAGCGATGCGCTGCGGGGGCGTTGTTTTTATACGGCCGGACGCCGGCAAAGGCGGGACTGCCCTGAGAGTACGAACGTCAAGGGGGGATTGGACATGGGATTCTGGAGCACCATCCGCTCGGACATCGACGCGGTGTTCGAGAACGATCCGGCGGCCCGCAGCCGGTTCGAAGTCATTTTCACCTATTCCGGGTTGCACGCCATCTGGGCCCACCGGGTGGCCCACGCGCTGTACCGCCGCAAGTGGTATACGCTCGCCCGCATCATTTCCCAGATCAGCCGGTTCATGACCGGGATCGAGATTCACCCCGGGGCGAAGATCGGCCGCAAGCTGTTCATCGACCACGGCATGGGCGTCGTCATCGGCGAGACGTGCGAGATCGGCGACGAAGTCGTCATTTACCAGGGCGTCACGCTCGGCGGCACCGGCAAGGAGAAGGGCAAGCGGCACCCGACGATCGGCAACCGCGTCGTCATCGCGTCCGGGGCCAAGGTGCTCGGCTCGTTCAAAGTTGGCGATAATTCCAATATCGGGGCCAATTCGGTCGTGCTCAAGCCCGTGCCCCCGGACAGCACCGTCGTCGGCATTCCCGGACGGATCGTGAAGCGCAACGGCGAGAGGGTCGGCGACCGGCTCGACCATACGAACCTTCCCGATCCGGTCATCGAGACGTTCCGCCAGATGCAGAAGGAGATCGACGGCCTCAAGGCCGAGATCGAGCGGCTCAAGCGCCAGGCCGCCGAACAGGAGATTCGCGCCCGCAGCCGCGAGCCGGAGCGGGAGAAAGTGGGCGCCTGCGCGCAAGACCAGTAAACTCGCAAAGGAGCTTTGGGAAGTGACTCTGACGATCTACAACAGCCTCACCCGGGAAAAGGAACCGTTCGTGCCGCTCCATCCGGGCCGGGTGAACATGTACGTGTGCGGACCGACCGTGTACGATTACATCCATATCGGCAACGCCCGCCCCGCCATCTTCTTCGACGTGGTGCGGCGCTATCTGGAGCTGATCGGCTATCGGGTCAACTACGTCGTCAACTTCACCGACGTCGACGACAAAATGATCCGCCGCGCCGAGCAGCTTGGCGTCACCGTGCCGGAGCTGGCGGAGCGCTTCATCGCCGGCTACCGGGAGGACCGCGAAGGGCTCCGCGTCCGCCCGGCCTCCGTCCATCCGCGGGTCACGGAGAACATCGAGGAGATCGTGGCGTTCATCGCCGACCTCGAAGCCAAAGGCTTCGCCTACGAGAGCGGCGGCGACGTCTACTACCGCACGGCGAAGTTCCCGGAATACGGCAAGCTCTCCCACAAAAACCTGGACGAACTGCAATACGGCATCCGGGTCGAAGTGGACAGCCGCAAGGAGAGCCCGCAGGACTTCGTGCTCTGGAAGGCGGCGAAGCCGGGCGAGATCCACTGGCCGAGCCCTTGGGGCGAAGGGCGCCCGGGCTGGCACATCGAATGCTCGGCGATGGCGCTCAAGTACGCCGGGGAGACGCTCGACATCCACGGCGGCGGCCACGACCTGCAGTTCCCGCACCACGAGTGCGAGATCGCCCAGTCCGAGGCGCTGACCGGGCGGCCGCTGGCGCGTTACTGGATGCACAACGGCTTCGTCAATATCAACAACGAGAAGATGTCCAAGTCGCTCGGCAACGTTGTCAACCCGCGGGAACTGCTGAAGACGACGAGCGCCGAGGCGCTCCGCTACGTGATGCTGACGACGCACTACCGCAGCCCGCTCAACTTCAGCGACGAGGTCATTCGCCAGGCGGAGAACAGCGTGCAGCGGCTGGCGACGAGCCGGGACAACGCGAAGCATCGGCTGACCGCCGTCGACAAGGCGGTGCCGACCGGCCCCGATCCGGAATTGCAGGGGAAGCTGGAGGCGCTCAGAACCGAATTCCGCGAGAAAATGGACGACGACTTCAACACGGCGGACGCCATCACCGTCTGGTTCCGGCTCGTGTCCGAGACGAACGCGTACTTGCAGCGGGAAGCGGCGGAAGCGTCCAGCTTGCAGGCCATCCTGGCCCTGATCGGCGAGTTCGACTCCGTGCTCGGCCTGCTGCCCCCGGAGGCGGACTTGCCGGACGCCGAAATCGAAGAGCTGATCGCCGAGCGGACGGAAGCGCGCAGAAATCGCCATTTCGCGCGCGCGGACGAGATCCGCGATCTCCTGGCGGAGAAGGGCATACTGCTCGAAGATACGCCGCAAGGCGTCCGCTGGCGGCGCAAATGACGAAGCTTCCCGCCGACGCCGTCATTGCGCCCCGGTTGCCCGCCGGCGTGCCGGTCGGGCAGCTGAATCCGATCGTGCTCGCCTATATCGGCGACGCGGTGTTCGAGGTGTACGTGCGCCAGCAGCTGATCGCGACCTCGGGCCGCAAGCCGAACGAACTGCATCGCGCCGCGACGCGCTATGTTTCGGCGGCCGCGCAGGCGAAGCTGCTGCAGCGGTGGCTGCCGCAGCTGACCGAAGAGGAGGCGGACATCGTCCGCCGCGGCCGCAACAGCAAGTCGGGGCAGCCGCCCAAGAACGCCGATCCGGTCGATTACCGCCACGCCACCGGGCTGGAATGCCTGGTCGGCTACCTGTACTACCGCGGAGAGCGGGACAGACTCGAACAGCTGATCGCCCTGGCTTTCACCGAGGAGCCGGCGGCGGAGTGAGAAAGGAAGATTGTGATGAGCCAACGCAACCGCCCCCGCTCTTCCGCGCCGGAATCGCGCCGCGCCGCGGCGGACGGAAGGCATGACCGCCGGAGGAAGGACGAGCCGCCGCGCGATCGGCGCCGGGAGGACGAGCCGCGCACGCCGCCGCGCGAGCGCCGTGCCGCCGCGTCCCCGCGGCTTTCCCGGCAGGAGGCGCTCGCCGCGGACGGAGCCGGGTCGGCGGGCGACGAAGCCGGCTTCGGCGAGCAGTATCTCGCCGGCAAGCATCCGGTACTGGAAGCGCTGAGAGCCGGACGGGCCCTCAACAAAATTTGGTTGTCCCACCAGGCCCAGCGCTCGCTCGTTCAGCCGATCGTCGACGAGGCGAAGGGGCGCGGCGTCGTCGTCCAGTTCGCCGACAAGAAGAAGCTCGACGCGCTCGTTCCCGGTCTGCAGCATCAGGGCGTCGTCGCCCAGGCGGCGGCCGTCTCCTACGCCGACGTGGACGACTTGCTGGCGCTGGCGAAAGAGCGGAACGAGCCGCCGCTCATCGTGCTGCTCGACGAGGTGGAGGACCCGCATAACCTCGGCTCGATATTGCGCACGGCCGACTGCGCCGGCGCTCACGGGATCGTCGTCCCGAAGCGGCGCAGCGCCGGCCTGACCGCCGTCGTGGCCAAGGCGTCGGCCGGCGCGGTGGAGTACGTGCCGGTCGCGCGCGTGGCCAACCTGGCGCAGACGATCGACAAGCTGAAGGATGCCGGCGTCTGGATCGCCGGAGCGGACGCGGCGGCTCCGCAGAACGCCTTCCGGGCGAACCTGGCCGGTCCGCTCGCGATCGTCATCGGCAGCGAAGGCGCCGGCATTTCGCGGCTCGTGCGGGAGAAGTGCGATTTCCTGATCTCCTTGCCGATGTTCGGCCGCATCCATTCCTTGAACGCGTCCGTCGCCGCGGGCGTCATTCTGTACGAGGCCGTCCGCCAGCGCCAGGCGCTGGCAGACAGGGCCGCAGCCGATCTCCCGGAGGCAGGAGACGGGCATGTTTCGCCGTGAGGACGTCCTTATCGTCGACGGCTACAACATGATCGGGGCGTGGCCGGAGCTGGAGAAGCTGAAGCAGGAGCGGCTGGAGGACGCGCGGGACCGGCTGCTCGACCTGCTGGCCAATTACCAGAGCTACGCCGGCCTCACCGTCTACGTCGTCTTCGACGCCTTCCGGGTGCCCGGGCTCGGCGCCGAATTCAAGCAGCATCGGCTGCATATCGTGTTTACGCGCGAGAAGGAGACGGCCGACGAATGCATCGAGCGGCTCGTCGGGGAGCTGGCCTCGGTCAAGCGCAACCTGTACGTCGCCACGTCCGACCAGACCGAGCAGCGCGTCGCCTTCGGCCGGGGCGCGCTTCGCATATCGGCGCGGGAACTGCGCCTGGATATCGAGGAGAGCCGCCGGGAGATCGACCGGACGATCCGCAAGGAGCCGCCGCCCAAGCGCAATCCGCTCGGGATGCGGCTCTCTTCCGACATTCAGCTGAAGCTGGAACGGATGCGGAGAGGGGAGCACAAGGACGGCGGGCGGGGCGGAGGCGCCTGACCGGCGCGGCATTCGTCGAATCCCCGAAATCCGCGTCAAAGCTGGTCGAATCGGTTGACGGTGCCGGTTCCATCAAGTATATTGGTAGTAGTTTGGTAGTTACGAACGGAGTTCAAACGTCTCGAGGGTCGGAGGGATGATTCGTGAGCGTTGACGTGAACGAATTGGCAACACACGAATATGACTTCAAGACCGACGAGGACATCGTGGAAGCCGTCCGGCTCGGAGATTCCGAGGCGTTGGAATACTTGATCAACAAGTACCGGAATTTCGTCCGGGCGAAGGCGCGGTCGTATTTCCTGATCGGGGCGGAGCGCGAAGACATCGTCCAGGAAGGCATGATCGGCCTGTACAAGTCGATCCGCGACTTCAAGGGCGACAAGCTCGCTTCGTTCAAGGCGTTCGCCGAGCTGTGCGTCACCCGCCAGATCATTACGGCGATCAAGACCGCCACCCGCCAGAAGCATATTCCTCTCAACTCCTACGTCTCTCTGGACAAGCCCATTTACGACGAAGATTCGGACCGGACGCTCTTGGACGTCATTTGCGGTTCGCGCGTGTGCGATCCGGAAGAGATGATCATCAACCAGGAGGAGTTTTTCGGCCTGGAAGACAAGATGTCGGAAATCTTGAGCGATCTGGAGCGCAAGGTGCTGATGCTGTATCTGGACGGCCGCTCCTACCAGGAGATCGCGGTCGACCTCGAACGCCACGTCAAGTCGATCGACAACGCGCTGCAGCGGGTCAAGCGCAAGCTGGAGCGGTATCTCGAGGTACGGGACGTCGGCGGCTGAGCGGTCTAAGGCATCCCGGTCGGATTCACGCAGGGCAGTCTCGCTGGCGAGCTGCTTTTTTTCATGTTTATACCCATTCCTTTCGCTTCGCTCAAGGCACAAAACGGAATGAAATCCGTAGCCTTGAGCGATTTTTTGTATTCTTGAGTTACAGAGATCGTCAGCACACTACAAATCACGCGGAGGTG
>Ga0207789_1000332_pt1 | contig 20504 bp, 23 predicted proteins | sample HigsolmetaGSP12D_FD_184840 | JGI IMG/M metagenome (GOLD analysis project Ga0207789, IMG submission 184840) | High solid enriched microbial communities from the Joint BioEnergy Institute, USA - SP1-2-D (SPAdes) | ecosystem: Engineered > Bioreactor > SSF (Solid state fermentation) > Aerobic >...
TTCATCATTCTCTACACCTTCCCGTTATGAAAACAGTGGTATCCGATAGAGAACTCCCAATTACAGTGGCGGGACCGCGTCGGATTTGCACCGAACTTCCCTTTTAAGACTCATATTTAAATGAGCCGCCTATTTCTTATATGAAATTATCATTTTAACTAAATCATAGTTTCTGACAGTGTCTTTGTCAATAAAATTCAAAAGGCTATTTTAGTAGGATGTTAACAACTTTCTTTGAATTATGATGCAAAAAGTCGGCGTAATTTGACATATTTTTTAATCTAGTTATTAAAACACTGTTTTTTTCAATAAAAATCCTTTTTTTCTTTACAATTAGTCAAATAAAATTCAAGCTTTGTAAAAAAAATACAAAAAAATGACACATGAATAAATTATCTGCTTGTATGTAAAAAAACTAGAAATAGTAGGAAAATAGGTGAAAAGCTTTTGTTTTCTTATCCCCATTTCTTTCAACCGTTCGTCTAACATAACAGCCAACACACAAATCAACTTTAATATTTGTTGTTCTAGATACCCTAAAGCCAACTGAGCCGCCCCTGTATTCGTTTATCTGCATTATAGCTTGATTGACCAATGAGTAGGAAAATACACTTTTCTTCGGATAAGGATTGTGAATTTCGATTGTCACTGGTCATTAACTCTTATTTTTACATATCATCCCCATTTTTGTTCCGAACATATTCTTTTTAACATTTAATGATCTTTTTCGTATTCTTTATTTTCCAATCCCAGTTGTTGATCTGGATCATGGGATACAACAAACATGGTTCCCTTGTAGTTAGAAACAGTGTTTTCGCCCCTGCAATTAATCCTGTTTTGCAACGATCTTTTTACTTAATATTATTTACGGTTATTACGGTGGTTCATTACGATCTTAATCCGGTTCACATTAAGAATTTATACCTTATTTCTGATATTGAGTATAAAAAGAACACAGAACTTTACAACCACTGGATTGTTCGCGCTCCATCACGTTACAAAATGTACAGGGAAAATGGAATGTGAACCATTGATTGCACCATAATATTCTTTCAACCGTAAGCTGACAGCTTATTCAGTAAAAAAACAAAAGGTCGGCGATTTTTTCTTTACTTAGCGATGCAAAAAAGTGTTTACTGAAAAATGATAACAAAATAGTAAACCCGAAAGACAAAATAATACAATCTTTCTGTGTTATAGTTGGAGTACAAAACAAAGCAGGTGATAACGTGGAAGAAAAGGAACGAGTCATACAGGAGTATGTACCAGGGAAACAAGTAACGCTAGCGCACCTTGTGGCTAACCCTAGTAAAGATATTTTCCAAAAGCTTGGTTTGCAGGATTCGGGGAATGCAATCGGTATTTTGACGATCACGCCGAGTGAGGCTTCCATCATTGCAGGTGATATTGCGCTAAAATCTGGAGCAATCACATTGGGGTTTATTGACCGATTTAGCGGTTCAGTCGTGTTTACCGGAGACATGTCGTCTGTTGAGTCTGCACTGAAGCAGGTCATCTATGCATTGCAAAATATACTGAATTTCTCCATTCCGGAAATCACAAAAACGTAAGGACGGATTGAGATGAAAAAAATATTATTTATCGGGCAGACAGGATGCGGAAAAACGACGCTCTGCCAGCGGCTCGAAAACATGGAAGTACAGTATAAAAAAACGCAACAGGTCACCTATTCAAACCTCTCTATTGATACGCCGGGAGAATATGTTGAAAATAGAGGATACCATAATTCTCTTGTGATTGCTTCTGCGGATGCAGAAGTCATTGCGTTTGTACATGATATCACAGATGATAGCACTTTTTTTCCGCCTCTTTTTTCGAGTCGATTTACGAAGCCTGTGGTTGGAATTCTAACAAAATTGGATTTGGTGGAATCAGAAGTACAAATTGAAAAGGGTCGCCATTATTTAAAGTTGGCAGGCGTTTCTAAAATATTTACAGTCGGAAAAGAAGAAGATAAAGGTATCCTTGAAATCCGAGCCTTTCTTGTACGTTAAAAAAGGATAAATTTCCCAAAGAAGCAAATTCGACATGGTGGGAAATTTGAAGAATGAAGGATACGTGCATAAGGAAAGCTTCACGGGGATACAATCGCAGCCAAAAAAATTTGTATTTTTTTGGTGAATAGAAAAGCTTCGGTAGCATGACCTCGCAAGCGAGAATGTATTTTCGCTGACGAAGGCTTTGCTTTCACATCGTGGCTCGGACGTCCGAATTTTCTTTAACAAACTATCGGGTGTTAAAATATATCATGCAAAACACTTTTTCATATAAACGGATTGTCTTAGAATGATATTGTGATATTCCTTCAAAGAACACGGTTACAATGAAAAATTGTTAGCTGTCGAAAGTCGACAATCTAGGTTGTTCAAGTTATAAATTGGGTGAAGGTTAAATTTTTTATTGAATTTCTTTTGTGAAATAAGAGAAACGAAAGTGTATGTATTGCAAACGAATACAAATTGTGCTAAGCTGTATATAAAGTTGATCGAGAGAATCTTTTAGTAGATTCGTTAAGGAAATCGGTGAAAAGCCGATACTGCCCCCGCAACTGTAAGGCTGACGAAGGCATAACCACTGTTGAAAAACGGGAAGGGTGTCTAGAGAATGAAGCCGAGTCAGGATACTTATCGATTAACGTAATGCATGATCTTTTTCGGGTGGAAAAAGAGAATGGGAAATCGTGAAGCTATAGGCGAAATTTCCTGTTGACTTTTTTAACAGCTACCCGGATCAGATCCGGTAGCTGTTTTTTATATGTTTTGTCCTATAATGGGACGGTGTTTCATTGAGGTGATTTTTAAATACTTTGCAAAAATAGCTTGTTTCTTTATAACCGAGGTTTCTGGCAATAGTGGAAATTGGAATACCTTCGTTTTTCAACATTTCTTTTGCCAATTGCATTTTCTGGGTATTGACATAAGAAACGAAGGTTTCATTCATTTCTTTTTTAAATAATTTGCTAAAATAAAACGGGCTTAAATAAACGTGATTTGCAACTTCTTCAAGTGAAATCGGTTCGTTTAAGTGGCTGGAAATATATTTTAATGCTTGTTTAATCTCTTTTTTATGCTGGGTTTCTCGGACCTTTCCTTCTAAAACCGAAACTGCACTTTCTTTTTGTTGGTCTAATACAGATGTTAAATAGTAATCTGTAATGACATGTAGCAAACCTGCTGATGCTTCAATTTTAGTAAGGGAGTAGCTTGGAACTTTTGAATGTGCGTGTGCTAGTTCTTTATAGCAAGATAGATCACTCTGCTCCTGATTGAGGATGGTCATATTTTCGTTAAAGACGATATCGTCCACATGGACTTGACCACTCACGATAAAACCGTTGATGTTATTTTGACTTTTAACGGGTACCGCAAAGTCAACAAGCCCAGCATGACAGCGATACATACAATATTTGCCGATTTTGCTCGCTTCAAGCCCACCAAACTTATCGCAAAGCTGGCATCGGAGGTGGAGTTGTGGTATCTTCCGGATTTGTTGGCAAAACGGCGTAAATTGGTAGTAGTCAGACACTTCCTTACCATCTATATCGACATATATGGCAGCAAGACCGGTTGCAGATGAAAACTCTTTTATGGTCTTTTCAACCTGCTCTTTATTCGTATCAATGAAAGCCGACATGTCATCATCACAACCTTTTCAAAAATATATTGAATAACACCTAGAAAAGCAGACACTTCTCCGATTTTAAGTAAAGCGATTACACTTTTTTGTTCATTATTGAACAAAAAAGTGTGGTTGGATTATACGATTTGGACGTCTGGAAACTTTGTAAACACTTACCTTTAATGCCATTATAAATGAAAGCGCGACAAAAAAGTACAATTTATGCTTTTTTGCCACGCTTTTTTTATTTTTATTAACAAAATTTTATAATTTTGTTTAGATATAATGACCGTGTAAGAATTTTTCATTTATTCAGGAGGGATTGTGATGAATCAGGAAGCTTTAGGAATGATTGAAACAAAAGGACTAGTCGGTGCAATTGAAGCAGCTGATGCTATGGTGAAAGCTGCAAACGTAGCGCTTGTCGGTTATGAAAAAATTGGCTCGGGCCTTGTAACTGTGATGGTAAGAGGGGATGTCGGTGCTGTTAAAGCGGCTACAGATGCAGGTAGAGCTGCTGCTTCCGCAATTGGGGAAGTGAAATCCACTCACGTTATTCCTCGCCCGCATATGGAAGTGGAGCGTATTTTGCCAAAAACGCTGGTAGGTGAAGCTGAATGAGCAACCAGGAACAACTTATAAATCAAATTATGGAAGAAGTTCTACAAAAGATGCCGAAACAGGACAAACCAACCAAAGAAACACTGGACGGGGGTACAACAAAAATGGCAGGAAAATCTTGTCCACTGACAGAATTTGTTGGTCAAGCAATTGGTGACACGATTGGTTTAGTGATTGCGAACGTGGATAGCACACTGCTTGAGAGCATGAAACTAGAAAAATCATATCGCTCAATAGGTATTTTAGGCGGACGTACAGGTGCAGGTCCCCATATTATGGCTGCGGATGAAGCTGTGAAAGCAACAAATACAGAAATTGTCAAAATTGAACTGCCAAGGGACACAAAAGGTGGCGCCGGCCATGGTTCATTAATTATTTTTGGAGGAGATGACGTTTCTGATGTCAAACGTGCTGTTGAAGTATCGCTCGATGAACTGAACCGCACATTTGGAGATGTATATGGAAATGAAGCAGGTCACATTGAACTTCAATATACAGCAAGAGCAAGTTATGCACTAAATATTGCGTTTGGTGCCCCGATCGGAAAATCTTTCGGCATTATTGTTGGCGCACCTGCAGCAATTGGAGTTGTTATGGCCGATACGGCGGTTAAATCTGCAAACGTGGGTGTGGTTTCATATTCTTCCCCGGCAAACGGTACAAGTTTTTCAAATGAAGCTATTACGACCATTACAGGCGACTCGGGAGCTGTTCGGCAAGCCGTGATTTCCGCTCGTGAAATCGGAAAAAAATTGTTATGCACACTTGGCGATGAACCAATAAATGACAGGCCATCTTACATTTAAAGTTGGGGGAATGAAAAAATGAGATCGAAAAGGTTTGAAGTGTTGGAAAAACGCCCTGTCAACCAGGACGGTTTTGTAACAGAATGGATTGAAGAAGGCTTTATTGCTATGGAGAGCCCGAACGATCCGAAGCCCAGTATTAAAATAGTCAATGGAGAAGTTGTTGAATTGGATGGAAAAATAAAAAAAGACTTCGATTTAATTGACCATTTTATCGCAAAATATGGAATCAACACAGAAAGAGCGGAAGAAGTCATTAAAATGGACAGTCGGAAACTTGCAAAAATGCTAGTCGATCCAAATGTGTCCCGCTCAGAAATTGTCAAACTGACTACGGCAATGACGCCAGCAAAAATCGTTGAGGTCGTCAGCAACATGAACGTCGTAGAAATGATGATGTCCATGCAGAAAATGCGTGCAAGAAAAACACCGACAACACAGGCGCATGTTACGAATCTGAAAGATAACCCGGTTCAAATTGCGGCGGATGCAGCAGAAGCAGGACTCCGCGGTTTCGATGAATTGGAAACGACATGTGCAGTTGCACGGTATGCGCCTTTTAATGCGTTAAGTATCCTTGTTGGTGCTCAAACAGGTCGTGGCGGTATTCTTACCCAGTGTTCGATGGAAGAAGCAACCGAGTTGAAATTAGGCATGATGGGCTTAACCTGTTATGCTGAAACCATTTCTGTATATGGAACTGAGCCGGTATTTACCGATGGTGATGATACACCATGGTCAAAAGGATTCCTAGCTTCGGCTTATGCATCTCGCGGATTAAAAATGCGTTTCACATCAGGGTCTGGTTCCGAAGTGCAAATGGGATACTCAGAAGGAAAATCAATGCTTTACTTAGAAGCTCGCTGTATTTACATTGCAAAAGCAGCCGGCACACAAGGGCTTCAAAACGGGGCTGTCAGCTGTATAGGCATTCCAGGCGCTGTTCCTTCCGGTGTTCGTGCGGTATTAGCCGAAAATCTGATTGCGGCTTCTTTGGATCTTGAAGTAGCTTCTAGTAATGACCAGACTTTTACACATTCGGATATTCGTCGCACGGCAAGATTATTGATGCAATTCTTACCGGGTACCGATTTTATTTCATCTGGTTATAGTGCAACACCGAATTACGATAATATGTTTGCTGGTTCCCTGTTCGATGCTGATGATTTTGATGATTACATTGTCTTACAAAGAGACTTGAAAGTGGATGGTGGTCTGACACCGGTATCCGAAGAAGATGTCATTGCCATTAGAAGAAAAGCAGCTGGTGCCTTGCAGGCGGTATTCAGAGAACTGGGACTACCGGAAATTACAGATGAAGAAGTCGAAGCTGCCGCCTATGCAAGAGGCAGCCATGATATGCCTGAGCGAAACATGGTCGAAGACATCAAGGCGGCAACCGAAATGATGAATAGAAACATTACAGGTCTAGATGTTGTTAAGGCACTTTCCGATGGAGGATATGAAGATGTGGCAAATAATGTGCTAAATATTCTCAAACAACGGGTTTCTGGCGACTTTCTGCAAACATCGGCAATTATTGACAAAGACTGGAACGTTATCAGTGCTGTTAATGATGTTAATGATTATGCCGGCCCTGGGACCGGATATCAAATGAGCGACGAACGCTGGGAACAAGTGAAAAAGATCCGGGCAGCCATTTCTCCGGAAGAAATTGAGTAAGAGGAGGTTTGTAAGAATGGTTGAAATCAATGAAAAACTGCTACGAAGCATTATTGCTGAGGTTTTGGACGAACTTCAAGTTGGCGAACAGCCGGTTTCTTTTAAAATATCCGAAAAACCGGCCGAAGTTTCAAGCGAAGTTGCAGATGAAACCTTTTTGAAAGAGATCGGGGAGGCAAAACCGGGGACAAGCAAAGACGAAGTGATTATTGCCGTCGGACCTGCTTTTGGTAAGTACCAAACGAAAAATATTGTTGGGGTCCCGCACAAGCAAATTCTTCGCGAAGTAATTGCTGGAATTGAAGAAGAAGGATTAAAATACCGTGTTATTCGTGTATTCCGCTCTTCCGACGTTGCATTTGTTGCAGTTGAGGGAGATAAGCTGAGCGGATCCGGCATTGCAATAGGAATCCAGTCAAAGGGAACGACGTTAATTCATCAAAAGGATTTGGAACCACTGTCTAATCTGGAGTTGTTCCCGCAAGCGCCGCTCATTGATTTGAAAACATACCGCGCGATTGGAAGAAATGCCGCAAGATACGCAAAAGGAGAGTCGCCAAATCCGGTTTCGACAAAGAACGACCAGATGGCACGCCCAAAATATCAGGCAAAATCAGCACTCCTTCATATTAAAGAAACAAAACATGTCGTGCACGGAAAAAACGCCCAAGAACTGGAACTACATTTTTAGGAGGTGGCATAATACATGGAACAAGTACAAATTGAAGCATTGGTGCGCGAATTTCTCAAAAATCAAGGCTTGAGTACTGAAACAAAGACTGAACTTGAAATACCAGAAACTTCAATTGGTGTCGCGGATTATCCATTATCCCAAAATAAACCAGAGCTTGTCAAAACAGCCACAAATAAAGGGCTGGAGGATATCTCCCTTGAAAACGTACTGAACCGTTCGCTTTCGCCAACTGATGTCAGGATTACCGCTGAAACATTAAAATTGCAGGCAAAAGTGGCGGAAGCTGCTGGCAGGCCGACTTTGGCCCGTAACTTTTACCGCGCTGCCGAAATGACAACGATTCCGGATGACAGGATTTTGGAAATTTACAACGCGCTACGCCCTTACAGGTCCTCTAAAGATGAACTGGAGAATATTGCAGATGAGCTGGAAAACCAATACAATGCAAAAATCTGTGCGGATTTTGTACGAGAAGCCGCCAGATTATACAAGGTTCGCAAAAAATTAAAAGGTGACAACTGACGTAAAGAGAAGCAGAGAAAAGTGGTGAGTCTTATGGCATATATTGCTGGGGTGGATATAGGAAATTCAACGACTGAAGTTGCGATAGCAAAGAACGAAAACGGCCGGACTAAATTTGTCGCAAGTTCCATTGTGGCTACAACAGGCATTAAAGGGACGAGACAGAATGTGTTCGGAGTTGTGCAGTCGATCCAGCAGGCGTTAAAAAAAATCGAGGAAGAGCCTTCACAACTAAGCGCAATTTATATCAACGAAGCCACACCGGTTATCGGCGATGTCGCAATGGAAACGATCACCGAGACGATTATCACCGAGTCGACCATGATTGGGCATAATCCTAGCACACCGGGCGGTTTTGGACTTGGCACTGGAATAACGGTTGAACTGGAAAAGATTGAAGAGGCCCCCAAATCAGAGGACTATATCGTCATAGCTCCAAAAACAGTCGATTTTGAAGATGTGGCAGAGAGCATCAATCGTGCCACCCAAATAGGATATGCCATCAAAGCTGCTATTTTGCAGGGAGATGACGGTGTGCTCGTCGTAAACCGCCTGCAAAAGCCGATTCCGATTGTTGATGAAGTACAGTATATTGACAAGGTTCCTGTTGGAATGAAAGCAGCAGTAGAAGTTGCACTACCGGGGCGCCTGATCGAAACATTGTCGAATCCGTACGGCATTGCGACAGTGTTCGGACTGACTTCAGAGGAAACTAAGAATATTATCCCGGTTGCACGGGCGTTAATCGGGAACCGCTCAGCCGTTGTCATTAAAACGCCAAAAGGCGACGTGAAAGCGAGAACCATTCCGGCTGGACATCTAGAACTCCATTCCAAAGGGCGGAATGTAAAAGTGGACGTCGCATCCGGCGCTGAAAAAATTATGGATGCCGTAAACTCGCTTCCCACTCTGGACAATGTAACAGGGGAAGCAGGGACGAATATCGGTGGCATGCTCGAAAAAGTACGGCAGACCATGGCCACTTTAACCCAAAAAAACCCGTCAGAAATCTATATCCAAGATCTGCTTGCCATTGACACGTTTATTCCTGTCAGCGTAAAAGGAGGGCTAGCCGGCGAATTTTCAATGGAACAGGCGGTTGGTATTGCTTCTATGGTAAAATCGGACCATTTGCAAATGGAACTTATTGCCGCCGAAGTAGAAAAAATTTTTAATGTACCGGTTAAAATTGGCGGTGTTGAAGCCGAAGCTGCAATTCTTGGTGCCCTGACCACACCGGGTACAAGCCATCCGCTAGCAATTCTTGACCTCGGTGCAGGTTCAACGGATGCTTCCATCATCAAAAAAGATGGGAAAATGATTTCAACACACTTGGCAGGTGCGGGGGATATGGTGACAATGATCATCCGATCGGAAGCAGGTCTTGATGATACATCTTTAGCCGAAGACATAAAAAAATACCCATTGGCAAAAGTAGAAAGCCTTTTCCATATTCGTCACGAAGACGGGACGGTGCAATTTTTTGAAGAAGCATTGTCACCAGACTTGTTTGCCAAAGTTGTGATAGTAAAAGAAAATGAGTTTGTTCCGATTTCGGGAAATCAAAATATTGAGAAACTGAAGAGAATTCGTCAATCCGCTAAAAAAAGAGTGTTTGTGACAAATGCATTAAGAGCGTTAAGAATGGTAAGCCCGACTCGGAATATCCGTGATATCCCATTTGTGGTTATTGTAGGAGGCTCGGCTCTCGATTTTGAAATTCCGCAGTTGGTAACAGAAGCACTTTCCCAATATGCGCTTGTCGCAGGCAGAGGAAATATACGGGGCGTTGAAGGTCCGAGAAATGCGGTGGCCACCGGGTTGATTTTATCCCAAAATAGGGGGCATGGGGTCTAATGGTAGCAAGCGGAAAACAGAAACCTGCTATTTTCGTATGCTATACGAAACAAGCTTCAGATGAAGTACTGAAAAATATTTTACATGGGATTGAAGAAGAAGGTATACCTGTGGAGCTGAAAGGCATTCCGGAGGGCAATCTTATAAAAGCTGCATACACTGCAGCTTGCCAATCCCCCCTCTCAGTTGGCATTACGTGTAACCGGGAAAGTGCGGTGCTTCATTATAAACATTTACAAGAATCATCGCCTTTATTCCATTATTTATCCATTTATTCACAGTCATCTGCCACCCTCAGAAATTTAGGAACAAATGCAGCACGGCTGGTGAAAGGGCTCCCGTTTAAATAATCTTTGCCGAAGGAAGATGGAGGTGATCAATTGAAAGCGTCACTCGGTTTTATCGAAGTAGTTGGACTTTTATCCGCCGTCACGATTGCAGATACCATGTTGAAGGTGGCAAATGTCAGTCTGAACCGGATTGAAAAAGCAAAAGGTGGAGGGTGGATGATCGTATCTGTTAGTGGCGATGTTGCAGCTGTCAAGGCATCCATCCAGGCAGGTGAACAAATGGCAAAACAAATGAGTACGTTTATTTCGAGTAAGATTATTCCGAGACCAGTAGATGAAGTGTGGAGAATATTTGGCCCCAATCAGGTTGAAATAGACACCGTTGCAGACTCAGAAAAAGAACCGTACTCATCAAAATGTGAGAATGTAACCGAAGGCAAAAAGAATATATCAATGGATGCTAAACTAGCTAATGAAAAACAAGAAATTAATTCCGATTTAATGGAAAATGAGGAATTGGATGTGAATGAAATAAAGCATAGGACATTAGACAGAGTAACACGAGTTTCCAATAGACAAACAGAAAATACAGATAAAAAGGAAATCACATGTAATCTTTGCAACGATCATCTTTGTCCCCGCAGAAAAGGGGAGCCAAGAAAACTGTGTATTCATCATAACGAAATGGAAAAAAATGAAAAATGAAAGTGGGGTTTTTACAGTGAACAATAATGCACTTGGAATGATAGAAACTTTTGGACTGATTGGAGCAATTGAAGCAGCAGATGCGATGGTAAAGGCGGCCAATGTTTCGCTAGTTGGTTATGAAAAAATTGGCTCCGGACTTGTCACGGTGATGGTCCGCGGGGATGTAGGGGCTGTAAAAGCGGCAACAGATGCCGGTGCGGCAGCTGCTGGGGTAGTTGGGGAAGTTAAATCGATCCATGTCATACCACGCCCACATACCGATGTCGAACGAATTCTACCAAAAGGACTGTAAGATATGGCACATTCGATAGAAGAAGTGAGAATTAAAAAAGTGGTAAAAGAGACAGTCATTCGGCTGTTGGAACTGAACTGCGTACCGATCGGTGTTTCCAATCGTCATGTACATCTGAGATATGAAGATTATATAAAGTTATACCCTAATGAAGTTCTGAAACCAAAAAAATATTTAAACCAGCCCGGTGAATTTGCTGCGGAACAAACTGTTACAATTGTCGGACCAAGAGGTAAAGCAGAACGTGTCCGAATCCTTGGGCCTTTTCGGAAAGAGTCGCAGGTTGAAATTTCACAGACAGACGCCAGAGTACTTGGATTAAAAGCTCCGCTCAGACTGTCGGGAGATCTAGATGGAACACCGGGAGTGAAATTGGAAAGTCCTTATGGAAAACTTGAGCTTCCAAGAGGTTTAATTGTTGCCAAACGGCATATTCATATGGGGCTTGATGATGCCAAACGACTCGGTTTAAAACAAGGAGATGAAGTCCGTGTAAAGGTGAATACCGAGGGACGTTCTCTGATTTTTGAGCAAGTTACAATCCGGGCAAATGAAAAGATGGTGAAGGAAATGCACCTTGACACCGATGAAGCTAATGCTGCCGGTATTGGAAAGGACACATGGGCGGAAATCCTGTTGGACACCAAATCTTTTTGCTGATTGGAGGATGGATTATGACAACACTCAATATGTCACAGGTCAATCAAAAACTTGAACTTTTTAGCCGGATCGTCCAAGAAAAAAAGCAAGACGGCAAATATAGATCTGAAGACTTGAAAGTGGGTGTGGATCTAGGTACTTCTTCCATTGTCCTGTCAGTCCTGAACGAAAAGAATGAACCGGTTTTTGGCAGATTTGAATATGCACATGCAGTAAAGGACGGACTGGTTGTTAATTTCCGTGAGTCAGTAAATATTGTAAAGCGTTTAAAACAGGAAGCGGAGAAAACCTTGAACGTGCCACTTTTAAAGGCTGCCGGTGCCGTTCCCCCAGGGACAATGGGTAATAACAAAAAGGTAGTCGGCAATGTCATTGAAAGTGCGGAAATGGAAAATACCGCCATTATAGATGAACCGGTGGCAGCAGCATCCCTATTACAAATGAAAAATGGCGCTGTTATTGATATTGGTGGAGGAACAACTGGCATCAGTGTTTTTGAAAACGGAAAAGTCGTGTTTTCGGCAGACGAGCCCACAGGTGGAACCCATATGACACTTGTACTTGCAGGATTCTACGGCATTTCATTTGAAAAAGCGGAACAAATGAAAAGAGACCCGGCGAAAGAAAAAGATGTTTTTCCTATTATTCGTCCAGTAGTGGAGAAAATGGCGGAAATTACACGATGTTATCTTGAAACCTTTCACCCCGAAACATGTGTGGTTGTTGGTGGTGCTTCTTATTTTCAATCTTTTCTAGATTGTTTTTCCAACTATTTGAAACGGCCGGTTATACAGCCTGTTTATCCGCAATTTGCTACACCGATTGGCATTGCGATGAACGCATAAGGGGGGATTTTGAATGCATTATGAAGTAATTATTCAAAAAGTGATGGAAATCCTTGTTATGAGAAGTCGTTCAAAACTTGTCGTATCACTAATGAATCCAGTTCCTCCTGAGAAAGTGCTGATCCGATATGGACAAATTCTTATCAAAGATATCAGTCTATCTTTTTTGCAAAGTTATTTGGACGGTGAGAGTACCACTACTTGGGAAAAATGGATTAGAAAGGCGGAGGAATTTGGTTCGGAAGTGGCTTTGCAAGTTGCATGCGATGGGATCTTGCAACAAATTAATCTAAACCTTTTATCTGGGTACAAAGCAAAATTATATTCGAAAGAGGGCAGGCAAATTACGACAGTCAATCCTCAAATTCTCAGTTATGCAGAAGTCGCGATGCTTCCTCCAGGTTGTCTACTGTTGATTAGAAAAAATCAACTTGCGACTCCATTGGCAAAAGAAGAGTTAACCAAGAGAAATATTAAAATGATGGAAAGGTTGTAAAATCAATGTATATGGCAGAAGTGGTTGGCAATGTAGTATCAACAAAAAAAGAGGATTCGCTTACGGGAAAGAAATTGATGGTTATTCAGCGCATTAATACAGAGCTCGAGAGAATTGGGGATCAGGAAGTCGCTGTGGATGCAGTCGGTTCAGGCATCGGTGAATACGTCATTATTGCATCAGGGAGTCCAGTCCGCCATATTTTTTCTCCAGTTGCATGCATTGATAAAGCAATCGTTGGTATTATTGATAGCATTGAATAATGAAAGGTTTGAAGGATATGAATATTTATACAAAAACTGGCGATAAAGGAATGACTTCTTTATTCGGCGGGAAACGCGTCAAAAAGTACAATGGACGGGTTGAAACGTATGGTACCATCGATGAACTGAACGCAAATCTGAGTTTAGCGGCAAAGAAAGCCACATCAGTACAAAACAAGCAGCTGTTAGAAAAAGTACAATACAACATGTTTTACCTAGCAGCTGAAATTGCTACAGAGGAACCAGAAAAGAGAACTGGGATTCGCCAAATAACCGAGAGTGACGTGTCAGCGCTTGAGCAGTATATTGACCAAACAATGAAAAAGCTACCCGCAGTGAAAGGATTTATTTTGCCGGGACAAACCGAATCTGCTGCACAGTTGCATGTAGCGCGTACAGTAGCTAGAAGGGCAGAAAGGTTGCTGATCCAGTTGTCGGAAAAGGTTCAGGTGCGACCGGAAGTGTTAAAATATGCAAATCGGCTTTCAGACTTTTTATATGCAATGGCAAGGGAAGAGGACAACCGGCAAAAGTTGGAACAAGCGGTACAAATGATTACCGATCGCTATTTAGAGGCAACAGGGAAAATCAGGCACGATGGAATGGAATCTATTTTGTTTGACTGGGCAACGCAAATGGCAGAATGGGTATTCGAAGAATCCAGGCGTATTCGGGTGCCTGTGACGGTTGCTTTGGTGGATGCAGCCGGTCAAATTATCCAGACGGTTCGCATGCCGGGCAGCATTCTTGCCAGTACTGTGCTGGCGCCGAAAAAAGCTTTTACCGCCGTATCACTTGGAATTCCAACACATGAGCTGGGGAAGCAGGTTCAGCCTGGTCAAGCATTGTACCAACTTGAAGTATCATTGGGTGGGACGGTTGTATCGTTTGGTGGAGGATTTCCAATCGAACTAGATGGAAAAATTGTTGGTGCGATTGGTGTCAGCGGAGGGACGGTAGAAGAAGATATACAGATCGCACAATATGCTGTGGTCAAGCTAAAGGAGAGATGGAAAGATGGAAACAACAAATATTGAAGAACTGATAAAAAAAATAATAATTGAAAAACTCCAAGGAAAAGAAGAAACGCCGCAAGTTGTGCAGGAACAAAAAAAGGCGAAATACCCAAGCGGTACGTTTGAAACTGTGGATGAAGCCATTTGTGCAGCCAAGAATGCACAACAAAAATTTGCAGACGAGCCCCTACTGACACGAAAAAAAGTTGTGGGAGCAATCCGGAAAGCTTTTCTGCCGCTTATAGAAGAAATTGCAAAACGGACAGTGGAAGAGACGGGTATGGGCGTGTATGAAGATAAAGTCGTGAAAAACCGGTTGGTGCTCACCAATACGCCAGGCGTTGAGGATCTTTATACAGAAGTGCAAACTGGCGACGGCGGAATGACACTGTATGAACTCTCCCCTTATGGCGTGATCGGTTCAATTGCTCCAAGCACAAACCCTACTGAAACACTGATCGGCAACTCAATCGGTATGCTTGCCGCCGGAAATGCCGTTTTCTTCAGTCCGCATCCGGGTGCCCGGAACGTGTCGCAATGGGTCATTTCAAAACTAAACGAGGTCGTCAATGAAACATGCGGCATTAACAATTTAGTCGTAACGGTCGCCAACCCGACTATTGAAGCAGCACAGGAAATGATGACCCATAAGGATGTCAATCTGCTTGTTGTGACAGGTGGTCCGGGGGTTGTCAGCCAGGCGATGCGTACCGGAAAAAAAGTAATTGGTGCTGGCCCTGGAAATCCGCCGTCCATTGTCGATGAAACGGCTAACATTGAAAAAGCCGCATCCGACATTGTGAAAGGCGCATCTTTTGATAACAACATTTTATGCATAGCGGAAAAAAGTGTTGTCGCAGTCGACAGCATCGCAGACTTACTGATTTTCAACATGGAAAAAAACGGCGCTCTGCTTATCAAAAATAAAGAAGACATTCAAAAGCTAGAAAAAGTAGCGGTTGCAGGGGGCGAGCATCCGAACAAAAAAATGGTCGGCAAAGATGCGACCGTATTGTTAGATGAAGCAGGCATTCCTTACACTTTTAAGCCGCGCCTGATTATTTGCGAAACAACAAAAGATCATCCGTTTGCAAAAGTTGAACTGATGATGCCGATTTTGCCTATTGTCAGAGTGCCAGATTTTGATTGTGCACTGGAAACAGCGCTTGAACTCGAAGGTGGATTACATCATACAGCAACCATGCATTCTCAAAATATTTCGCGGTTAAACCGGGCGGCAAAAGCTTTCCAAACGTCTATTTTCGTGAAAAACGGGCCGTCTTATGCAGGTGTCGGAGTAGACAGCGAAGGCACCACCACATTTACGATTGCGACACCGACAGGAGAAGGGACGACAAGCGCCCGCCATTTTGCCCGCCGCCGCCGCTGCGTGCTGCTTGATGGTTTTTCCATCAGGTGAGGCGAAGGGGGGATTAATATGGAAAAGCTTGGTCTTCATGCCAAATTGTATTTTGGTGTCCAAAGTTTAAATCAACTAGATGAAATACAGAACAAAAAAGTATGGATTATTTGCGATAAATTTCTTGCAGAAAGTGGAAGTGTTAACCAGCTTACAAAACGGCTGGATGCTTCCAATCAAGTGGAAATTTGGAGTGACGTGGTGCCGGATCCTCCAATAGAGAAAATATCGGCTGGGATCCAACTACTGGACAGCCTAAAGCCGGAAATTGTGCTTGCATTTGGCGGCGGATCTGCCATTGATACGGCGAAAGCGGTGATTTACTTTTCAAAACAATTATTTCATAATGCGATTGAAAAGTTTATTGCCATTCCGACGACAAGCGGCACCGGGTCTGAAGTGACAAGCGCTACTGTCATATCAGATCCGGCAAAACAGATAAAATACCCGCTGTTCAATGACGAACTGCTGCCGGATGAAGCAATTCTGGACCCGGAACTTGTAATCTCTGTCCCGCCGGCTGTCACTGCCAATACCGGCATGGATGTATTGACGCATGCTCTTGAATCTTATGTATCGGTAGCATCCAATGATTTTACGGAGGCGCTCGCAGAAAAAGCAGGAAAGATCGTCAACGAATACTTGCTGAAGTGTTATCAGAATGGATCGGACATAGAAAGTCGTATGAAAATGCATAATGCATCCTGTATGGCGGGGCTAGCTTTTAATAAGACAAACCTTGGCATCACCCACAGCATTGCCCATCAATTGGGAGCGGTTTTCCATATTCCGCATGGGCTTGCGAATGCGATTTTGCTGAATCACGTCATCCGGTTCAATGCTTCACAAAGTGACTGTGTCAAGGGAAAGTATGCGAAGTTTGCACGGGCGCTAGGTCTGATATGTTGGAGAGAAAGCGATGAAGCTGCTGTATTAGCACTGCAAAAAAGGATTTCTTGGATGATGTCGAAAATGAAAATGCCCTCATCCTTAAGTGCGTTGGATATCCGAAAAGAAGATGTCTTTGCTTCACTGGAAAAAATAACGTTCAATGTTTTCCAGGATGCCTGTTTTGGAACAAATCCTGTTCAACCTTCCGCCTCACAAGTGATTTCGATCATTTGTGAAGCCTTATAAGCAAATTCAATATGTCATTCCATCCAAAATAACATGGTCAACGATTAATAATTGAAAATGAGGAGGGCAAAAAAATGTCTCCGTACATTGCTGAAATTCTAGGCACAATGATTTTGATTATGTTTGGTTCAAGTCTTTTGGCGGGATTAACCTTAAACAAAACATTAAATCAAGGTACAAACTGGATTGTGGTTACCCTCGGTTGGGGATTTGCAGTTATGCTAGGAGTATATGTTTCTGGACCGTTCAGCGGAGGACATTTAAATCCAGCTGTTACAATAGCTTTGGCCGTGAATGGCACTTTTTCATGGGGAAAAGTGCCAGGCTATATTTTGGCGCAGGTTCTCGGTGCGTTTGTCGGTTCTGCCATAACGGTTGTCCAATATTATCCCCATTTTAAAGTGACACCGAGAGAGATTGGCACTAGAGGAATTTTTTGCACAGGTCCTGCAATTCCAACTAAACTGTTTAACTTCTTAAGTGAAGTCATTGGCACTTTTGCATTCATGTTTTGCGTCTTGTTTATCGGTGTGAATAAGCTTGCGGACGGGTTAAATCCAATCCTTCTTGGTGCACTTGTTGCAGCAATTGGGATGTCATTTGGCCCGACCACAGGTTATGCCATTAACCCGGCGCGTGACTTTGGTCCGAGGCTTGCTTATGCTTTGCTGCCGATTCCAAATAAAAGTGATCCGGAATGGTCTTACGCATGGATTCCAATTCTGGGTCCAATTGTTGGTAGCATACTGGCAGTTGCTATTTATAACCTTGTTTAAAAAATTATGTAAAGCAGCCCTGTTCAAAGAAATTCATCATTGATATGAAGCTCCGATTTTCGTCGGGTATTGGGCAGGGTTCATGAATTGATGCGGAGGTATGTACATCGATGAAAATTATGGCTATTAATGCAGGAAGTTCTTCCCTTAAATTTCAATTATTCAATATGCCAAGCGAAACAGTCATAATTAAAGGGATTTTTGAACGAATCGGCTTTGAAACACCTGAAATGATTTATACCATTGATGGAAAAAAAACAAAAGAAAAAGTTTCTATTTTCAACCACGGCGATGCAGTCGACCTATTAATCCATCTTCTACTCAGCAATCACTTGATCGAGGACTTAAGCGAGATCAAAGCAATTGGACACCGTGTTGCACAAGGCGGCTCTTACTTCAAAAGTGCTACAGTCATTGATGATTTCGTGGTAGGTAAAATTGAAGAACTGGCTGAATTTGCTCCTTTACATAATCCTGCATCTGTGCAAGGTATCCAGGCTTTTATGGGAAAAATGCCGGATGCATTATCCGTTGCCGTTTTCGACACGGCTTTTCATCAGACGATGGCTCCGGAGACGTATCTATATCCCATTCCATACGAATTTTTTCAAAAATACAATATCCGTAAATTCGGGTTTCACGGAACAAATCATCATTATGTTTCCAAGGAGGCTGCAAGAATTTTAAATAGCCGGATTGAAAATATGAAGGTAATTTCTTGCCATCTTGGAAACGGGGTCAGCATCTGTGCCATTGACCATGGAAAATCGGTGAATACTTCCATGGGTTTTACTCCTCTTGCCGGATTGATGATGGGGACGCGTTCGGGCACAGTTGATCCATCCATTGTCCCTTATATGATGGAAAAGACAAGAACCGATATTCACGGTATATTGAGTATTTTGAATAAAAAATCTGGTTTTCTTGGTATTTCAGGTATTTCCAACGACTACCGAGATGTCGAAGAAGCAGCTAAGTGGGGTCATGAGCGTGCCCAATTGGCTCTGAAAATGTTTTTGAGTAGAATTCGTGAGTACATTGGGGCCTATGTTGCATTTATGGACGGTGTAGATGCGATTATCTTTACGGGTGGCATTGGGGAGAATTCAGCGGTTGTCAGAAATGATATTTTATCTAATATGACTTATCTCGGTGTGCGAATTGATAAAGATTTAAATAATCGTAATGCTATCAGTATTCATCAACCAGATTCAAAAGTTAAATTACTTGTTATTCCAGCAAATGAAGAATTGATGATTGCGCGTGAAGCTTGGTGCATAAGTGAAAGGCAAACGGTAGCAGAATTCAAATAAAAATCTGTATAGCAAGTTCTATGGAATTCCATTTACAACAAATAATTGAATTTTTTTCTGTGGTGAATAGGGGAAGTAAACACTAATCTTTTGTAATTTTGATAAACTCGCTCAAAAAGTCGATTGTCTAGTCTTAGAAGAAAAATAAATATGGATTCTGATTAAAGTTGAGTATTCCGATAAGGATAAATGAAATAGATAAGGAGATTCCACAACTGTAATGGCAATAAATATCTAGGTCGGATTTTTTCTTCTCGGCTGTGATATTTTTCATTTTGCCTAAGAGAGATGAACGGAAAAGAATATTTTCCTTTGTACCCCAGATGTAAGGGGTATTTTTTGCGAATAAAGGTAAATAATGGTTACGGCAGGATGCCCTAGTATTGATTAAGATGGATTCAAAACCAATGTGCTGAAAGCTGGGATCTTACTTCCGAGTTGGCAGGGTAGAAAGAGTTTTTGTAATAGGTTCATTGTTTCCGCAAAATATGATAGGAAAAGCGATTGGAATAATAAAGGAAAGTCATTCAAAGAATGGAAAGTGATACAGAGATATATGGCAAGGATGTTCTCTGTGCCAAAGAAGAAGTAGTTGTGGTTATGATGCCAACAACATTTTTAAGAAAAAATGATGACGCGACCAAATCAACGTAAATTTCCCATTGAATTTTGCGAGAGAATAGTATATGATCAAGATGTAAGCTGCATTGTTCGTATAAATAATTAAGTTTTTCACCTAAGTATTTATAGGGAGTTTAAGAGAATATAGTGTGAATGACATATCTCTGTCTATATGACGTGGAGGACAAGCAGGAGCACTATTGCAAACACCCACTTGTCTGAGAGTGGTGGTTTTAAAACTTCATTATAAAGCTACGGCAAATGTGGCTTTTCACCAAACAAAAGAGACCAGTCTTGCATAGGCTGGTTTTTTTGTCATAAAATAATTCATATGATCCTATCAATTTTTCACTACTAAATGTTTATATTAGAGCCCTTGCCAAAATGCTATATTCCTTGAAGCGGAAGGCAGTCAGACAATTAAAGATCGTGGATTTATTCCACTATAGAAAAAGGTATTTGTGCGAATATTATGATAAATATAAAAGAAAAAATGGTGAGTTTTAATTTTAGTGGATAAATTCGCTTATTATCAATATCTGAATTTTTCCATTTCGGTCGGTTTTAGACGGGTTTTAATAGATTAAGCTACTCATTCCCCTGGTAAATATTGTAAAATGGAAAAACATGATTATTTTTGAAAAAAAATGCCATGAAAGTCACTCCTTTGGTAAGATATAAGTACACCAAATATCCAAGGAGTGATTTTCATGACTAATTCTATTCTAACACAAACCAGAGATTTATCAATACAACAAAATTTGATTCCCCACAATTGGCAAGACTATGCCGATATACCCTTTGTCATTCCGGCCATGTGTTTTCCATGGGAGATTTTTAAACCG
>Ga0207789_1000334_pt1 | contig 20206 bp, 18 predicted proteins | sample HigsolmetaGSP12D_FD_184840 | JGI IMG/M metagenome (GOLD analysis project Ga0207789, IMG submission 184840) | High solid enriched microbial communities from the Joint BioEnergy Institute, USA - SP1-2-D (SPAdes) | ecosystem: Engineered > Bioreactor > SSF (Solid state fermentation) > Aerobic >...
GGGCGGGAAGTGGATATGTATCAAGAGGCAATCGGGATTATTTCCCAACAAGAAATCAATAAAATTTCGGGCTGGATCCAATAAGGGTTCAGCTCTTTTTATTTTATCCAGTATCCCTTCAATCCCTTACTCCATAAGGCTCTAATAGAATTTCAATCCTAATGCTCTCTTTCAATTCAGTGTTCTCCTACACTGTATAAGCGTTCAATCTTTTCTTCTTTCCATTATATTTCCCAACATAATTCATCCAACTTTTCTCCAAATTCCTTCTCCATTCCGGGAAGCTCTTTTTTAAATCGTCAGCGATACAGTCTGGAAAATGAAAAAAGCCGGAAAACGAGGAAAATCTTCTATTCTGGGTACTAACTTAATAACAGTAAAAAACAACCACATAACGAAAAAATTATTTACAAAAATAAGATAAATGTATATAATACCGAATTAATGTATATTAATGGTATAATTCCGAAAATAGGAAGTATTATAGAAAAGGTGGTACTCATGAAAGAACTTATCAAACATTGGTTGGACAAAATTAACGATGAAGTTATTGAAATGAGGAGACATCTTCATAGAAACCCAGAATTGAGTTATAAAGAATTTGAAACAGCATCATATATTAAGAGGAAATTAAAAGAGTATAGAATCCCTTATCATAGTGAAATTGCTGGAACCGGTGTTTTAGGAATTATAAAAGGAAACCAAGGTGGTGGAGTGGTTGCTTTACGGGCAGATATGGATGCACTCCCAATACAAGAAGAAAATGATTTTCCATATGTTTCTACAAAAGAAAATATAATGCATGCATGTGGACATGATGCGCATATGGCAATGTTACTAGGTGCTGGATTTATTCTACAGCAACTACGAGAACATATAACTGGAACAGTACTATTAGTCTTCCAGCCAGCTGAAGAAAAAAGCCCTGTCGGTGGAGCTAAGCCTATGCTTGAAGCAGGTGTTTTTAAAGAATACAAGCCGGATGTGATTTATGGACAACATGTATGGCCACAGCTGCCTGTAGGAAAATTAGGTATACGGGATACGGAAATGATGGGGTCGAGTGATTCCTTTAAGATAACACTTAAAGGTAGGGGTGGACATGCAAGTATGCCTCACTTAACAAACGATCCAATCGTAACAGCTGCCCATCTTATTACAAGTTTACAAACGATTGTTAGTAGAGGATTAGATCCATTAGAAGCTTCGGTATTAACAATTGGAGAAATTAAGGGTGGAACCGCTAAAAATATTATAACGAATAAAGTGGTTTTGGAAGGATCAATCCGTACATATAATCTGAAGATAAGAAAGAGATTAAAGGAACGGTTTTTTGAAATAACGAATCATGTTGCTGAAATGTATAACAATGTAGTAGAGATTGAGTATATTGATGGTTACCCGGCAACAATTAATACACCAAAATGGGCTCGTCTTGCACGTAAAACGGCACAAAGTTTATTTGGACAAGATGCAACACCAGAAGTTATGCCTTCGTTAGCATCCGAAGATTTTAGTAGATTCCTAGAAGAAATACCAGGTGCGTTTATTTTGTTGGGAACACGTATAGAAAATAGTAATGAACAAAGGGGATTACATGATCCACAGTTTACAATAAATGAGGAAGCTTTACTGAAAGGTACTGCATTCCTATCCAAAGTAGCTATTGATGCTTTAGAAGAATTAAAGAAAACTCAAAAATAAAAAGGATAACATTTTATATAAATTTTACTCTAACAGGAAAGGAGGATAATATGTTTGATTTAAAAGAATGGTTATTACAAACACTACTTAAACTTAATCTTACCAATTTTATGGAACTAAAATATGGGTTTACTCGATTGGGCTTTTCAAAACAAGAAAAATTAGCACATGAACAATTTAGAAAAATAGCCTCTAACTTAGGTTTGAAAATTTGGCAAGATCAAGTTGGTAACCAATGGGCATTATGGGAGGTTGATCCAAACGCACCAACAATAGGAACGGGATCCCATCTCGATACAGTTGTTGAAGGTGGTGGTTATTTATGATGGTGTTGCTGGTATTGTAATCGCCTAAGGTGCAATACGTGAATTAAAAAGAAAAAATATAAATCCGCAAAAAAATATAGCTGTTATTTGCTTTATTTGTGAAGAATCTGCTCGTTTTGGTATTTCTACCATTGGTAGCAAAACAATCGCTGGCACAATTAATAAAAGCATGTGGGAAAAAGTTACAGATAAGGATAATATCACCATTCGCCAAGCGATGGAGGAATACGGAATTAATTGGGATCATTTCCAAAATGCATATTGTGAAGAAAATCGATTCGAGAGTTTTATAGAGTTACATATTGAACAAGGAAATCAATTGCATAAAAATAAAAAAGATATTGGCATTGTTTATGGAATTTCTACACCAATACGTTTAAAGGTAACAGCCTATGGAATTGCCAATCATACTGGTACATCGCTAATGGATGAACGAAACGATGCTTTAGTAGCGATTTCACCCCTTATCAGTATAGTTCAAGAGGAAGCTTTGAAAATAAATGAAAAATCTAAACATCCATTAGTGGCGACAGTTAGCACAGTAAACGTGCAACCGAATGTTATGAATGTTATTCCAGGAACAGTCGAATTAGGAATCGATATCCGGAGTGTAGATGATAAGTTAAAAAGGGATTTTGCAAAGAATATTTCGTCTCACTGTAAACGATTAGCTGAAAAACATCAAATTAAAGTAAAAATTGAGGTTTTGGCAGATGAAGATTCAGTTATTATGGATAAGAATATTCAAGAAAAATTTTCGGAATTGTGTGAACATATGGGGTTGTCTTATTGCATCATGAATAGCGGTGCTGGACATGATGTAATGAATATGGCAAAGAGATGGCCGTCCGGTTTAATTTTTATACCATCCATTAATGGTATTAGCCACCATCCAGATGAGTATACACCATTACGAAATTTAGAATTGGGTGTCTCGGTTTTAACTACCTATTTAACGAATGAAGTAGGAGGGTACCATAAGTGAAAATTCGTATTGGTATTTATTGGACCTGAAGATTCAGTTAAGCGAATATTATCGGTGGCAAATGAATTTGATAATGTGGAATTCATTCCTTATATTTATCAAAATGTTTACCAAGTCGATGAACTTATTTTAAAGAATATTCAACCGATAGATCAATGGTTTTTTTCTGGAGTATTAAATTTTAATTATGCACTTAAAAAGAAATTAGTAAAGGAAGATCAAGCAATTTATCCTCTTTTATATGGCTCAAGCTTATTTGCTACATTACTAGAAACACAGCTTGCTTCCAATACTGTATTTAAAAAAATTAGTATAGATACGTTTTCAAATGAAGAAATTGAAAAAACATTTTCATTTTATAATTTAAAAGCGATTAAATTTACAAACTTTCCTTTTAGTGATTACACGTATATGCATCAATTAGCAGATTTCCATGAAAGTTTATATAAACAAGGAAAGTCTGAAATAGCGCTCACTTCAACTCATTATGCGTATGTTCAACTTAAACAGAAAAATATCCCTGTCTATCGAATGAATCCATCCTATTTGTCTATCAAACTTGGTTTAAATGTACTTTTTGAGCGTGCACAAGCTAATAGGTTTAAAAAATCCCAGATTGCAATTATTGGTTGTGCTGTTAATTTCCATCATAAAGAACATGAGAATATTTATTTCACATATAAAATGAAACAGGAAGAATTAGATATCAAAAAGGAATTACTGACTCTTGCGGAAAAAGTGAGTGGCTCTTTTGTTTCAGTTGGGAACGGATTTTATTTAATTTATACAAATCGTGGAGAAATTGATATAGAGATTGAAAAATACATTATTCAATTGAGCTAAAAAATATGTAAATTGCATAAATTGAATTTGAACTTTTCCATAGGTTACGGGTTGAGTGCATCCCAAGCCGAACAGCATGTACACCTAGGATTGACACAAAAGAGGGATAATTTTTCAATAACCATTGTGGATGAAAGCCAAAAGATTACGATTAGACAGGAAAAGGACATTAGTCACCCTATTCAGTATTCCATTATTAGTACCGGTAAAGAATGGGAAGAGAAAATCAAGAATAGTGGTATTAGTGTAACTATTGTTTCTAAAATAATTTTTCTCATGAAGCATAATCATCGAACAGAATTCTCTTCTCTAGATATATCAAGATGGCTTAAATGTTCAAATCGTAATGCTAGAAGAATTTTATTGCAATTAGAAAGGAGTGGTGTAATCAAACAGTGTGGGGAAATTCAAACAGGGGGACGTGGCAGACCAATGAAACTGTATTGTTTCATTGATAATGAAGAGAATTAAATGTTATTTAATTTAAATATGTAGGGAGGGAAATACTAGATTGAAAGAGTTTATCGAGGAATATTTGAAAGATCATTGGAAATATTTTGAGGAAGTTTCAGAATTTATCTATAACCATCCTGAAACAAGATTTGAAGAATATGAGTCTGCAGAATTTTTAGCAATAGAATGTGAAAAGCAAGGATTTTCAGTAGAACGTAATGTAGCAGATATTGAAACCTCTTTTGTAGCTACCTATGGTTCAGGAAAGCCAGTCATAGGCTTTTTAGGGGAATATGATGCACTTTCAGGACTTGGACAAAAACCGAATTGTTTATCCTATCAGCCGGATGGAAAGGAAAATGGCCATGGTTGTGGTCATAACTTACTTGGTACTGGTTCCTTCGCAGCGGCTTGTGCAGTGAAAAATTAATTGGAGAAAAATAAACTCGAGGGTACAGTAAAATTCTTTGATTGTGCAGGAGAAGAAGGTGGATCTGGAAAGACATTTATGGTGCGGGAAGGTGTTTTTGATAATTTGGATATAGCACTCACATGGCACCCATCACCTATAAATGCAATTATGAGTTTATCGAGTCTCGCAAACTATCAAGTTTATTTCCGATTTAAGGGAACACCTTCACATGCAGCGAATTCCCCACATTTAGGGCGTAGTGCTTTAGATGCGGTTGAACTAATGAATGTTGGGGTTAATTATTTGCGTGAACATGTCATTGAAGAAGCGAGAGTTCATTATGCTGTTACAAATACAGGCGGGGTGTCGCCAAACGTTGTACAAGCTGATGCAGAAGTCCTTTATCTCATTCGTGCCCCAGAGATTTCTGTTGTGGACAATATATTTAAACGAATTAATAAAATAGCCCAGGGAGCAGCACTAATGACGGAGACGGAGCTTTCAATACATTTTGATAAAGCTTGCTCAAATTATGTTCCAAATCGTCATTTAGAACAAATTTTATATGAGAAATTTGTTGAAACAGGCGTAGAGGAATTTACGGAAGAAGAGAAAAGTTTTGCAGAAAAAATGTGGAATACACTAACTGATGAAGAGAAGAACAACTTTTTAGGAATGGCGAAAGGCTTTGGTTACCATGGTGATGGAAAGGAATTTAGAGGAAAATATTTAGCAGATACGATATCTACTTATGTTCCATCTCGAGAAATATTAAAAGGCTCAACAGATGTTGGGGATGTTAGTTGGGGCGTACCAACTGCACAGTTAAGTTCTGCTACATCTGTATTAGGTACATCATTACATTCATGGCAAATGACTGCTCAGGGTTTAACGAGTATCGCGAATAAAGGGATGCTTCGAGCTGCACAAGCGATGGCTTTAACTGGTTTACATATTTTACAATCACCTGAAGATTTACAGAAAGTAAAAGAAGAGTTTGAAGAATTTAAGAAGGAGAATCCATATACATGTCCGATACCACAAGATGTAAAACCATCAAAACTTAATAAAAATAAAAAGTAGGTGAAGTTATGAAAAAAAAGAAAGGTATTTTTAGTAGATTTTTAGATATTGTTGAAAAGATTGGAAATAAATTACCTGACCCGTTCATTCTATTTATCATTTTAGCGCTATTCGTTATCTTCATTTCATGGATGTGTAATTTATTTAATGCTATTGTCATTCACCCAGGAACTGGCGAAGAACTTCCGATAAAAAATTTAGCTTCAGGCGAAGGTATACAGTTCATCTTAACGTCTATGCTCGATAACTTTACTGGATTTGCTCCTTTAGGTCTGGTTTTAGTTATGACCTTAGGGATTGGGTTAGCCGAAAAAGTAGGTTTATTAGATTATGCTATACGTAAATCTATTTTAAAGGCACCACCTGCTCTTATTACGTATACAGTAGTTTTTGTTGGTATTTTAGGGAACTTAGCATCCGATGCTTCGATTGTACTAATCCCACCTCTGGCTGCACTTGTCTTCTATAAGATTGGGCGCCACCCTCTTGCAGGGTTAGCAGCAGGGTTTGCCGGTGCAGGTGCGGGGTTTACAGCGAATCTGTTTATTGCTGGAACAGACGTTTTACTAGCAGGCATATCAACGGAAGCTGCACAAATTTTGGATGAAAACTTTGCAGTAACCCCAGTTGATAACTGGTACTTCAATATTATTTCAGTATTTGTCCTAACAATTATCGGCGGTTTAATCACATCGAGATATATCGAACCACGATTAGGAAAATATTCAGGTGAGAAAGTTGTTGTAGAAAATATCGAAGAATTACCAAATGCAAAAAGGGGATTTATTAATGCGATAATTTCGGGTTTGATTTATATCGCTATTCTTGTAATTACTATTCTTGTTCCAAATAGTCCGTTAACCAATGAAGATGGAGGACTTGTACCATCTCCATTTATTAACGGTATTGTGCCCATTATTTTAATATTCTTTGTTATTATTGGTGTAACCTTTGGTATTACGGTTGGTAAAATTAAATCTGGTAAAGATGTTAGTTACTATATGTCTGAATCAATTAAAGATTTGACTGGTTATATCGTATTAGTCTTTGCAATCGCTCAGTTTATCGCTTACTTTAATTGGTCAAATTTAGGAATCTGGATCGCTGTTAATGGTGCTGAGTTCTTGACGGATATTAACTTTACGGGAATGGGATTAATTATCGCATACATTTTATTAACGGCATTTCTAGAATTCTTAATTACATCTGGATCAGCAAAATGGGCAATTGAAGCTCCAATTTTTATTCCAATGTTTATGCAATTAGGATATCATCCAGCATTTACTCAAGCAGCCTATCGGGTAGCCGATTCATCTTTAATGTTGTAACACCATTATCTCCGTATATGGTTATCTTACTACCAATTATGAGACGGTACGATAAGAATGCGAGTATTGGGACATATATGTCCTTAATGTTACCTTACGCTCTTGCTTTCTTAATAACTTGGATTATTTTACTTGCAATCTTCTATTACACTGGAATCCCATTAGGGCCAGGAATTACACCACACTTGTAAAAATATAAACGATAGGGGAGTGGAAAGTGTCTAGAGAAAATTTAGTTTCAAATTTAATACAATGGAGACGTGATCTCCATAAGTTTCCAGAAACTGGATTTCATGAAATGAGAACAGCTTCAATTGTTGCGGCTACATTAGAAAAATTAGGTTTTTCTCTGCAATTAGGAAAAAAAGTAATGGATGAAAATTACTGCATGGGTAAGCCGAGTGATGCTGAAACTATGGAACATTTCGAATGGGCAAAGGAAAATGATATAAGTTCAAAATACTTAGAATGCTTCAAAGAGGGTTATACCGGGATTGTGGCAACTTGGGATACAGGACGAAAAGGTCCAACGATTGCATTTAGATTCGATATGGATGCCCTTGATATTCATGAAAATGAAGATGAGAATCATTTTCCACAAAAAGAAGGCTTTCGTTCGAGGATTCTAAATAAAATGCATGCCTGTGGTCATGATGCTCATATTGCAATTGGTTTAGGACTAGCAATGATGATTACTCAAAATCAACAGAAAATGAATGGTACAATAAAATTGATTTTTCAACCAGCTGAAGAAGGAGTTCGTGGTGCGAAATCAATGGTAAAAGCCAATGTCGTAAAAGATGTGGATTATTTTATTGCGATTCATATAGGTACAGGGGTTCCACATCGTCATTTTGTCGCATCAAATAACGGATTTTTTGCAACCTCAAAATTAGATATCACATTCCATGGTGAAGCCTCTCATGCTGGAGCCAAACCAGAGAAAGGTCGAAATGCCTTACTAGCAGCGGCTACTGCTGCATTGAATATATATGCTATATCACGACATTCCGGTGGTATGACCCGAGTGAATGTTGGAGAAATGCTTGCAGGGTCTGGTCGAAATATTATTCCGGATCGTGCGTTATTAAAGGTTGAAACCCGTGGTGAAACTTCAAAAATTAATGAATATGTAAAGCAACAAGTAGAGGCCATTGTTGAAGGTGCTGCTAAAATGTATCAAAATGAATATGAGATTAAACTCGTTGGGGAAGCAATTAGTTGCACCGGTTCGACAGAATTAGCTGAAATCCTTCATACTTGTGCTAAGGAACATCATTTTATTGAAATGAGCTATTTACAAAGTAAAGATAGTGCAGGTTCTGAAGATGCAACCTATTTCATGAAGGAAGTCCAACGAAATGGAGGACAAGCTACTTATTGCATTATTGGTACTGAATTGGCTGCGGGTCATCATAATGATAAATTTGATATTAATGAAGAATCACTTTTACCTGCAGTAGAAATCTTGTATAATTCAATCTTAAAATTGAACGAATTAAATCCAAATGTTAATTAAGTGACATAAGTATCGGACACAATGATCTTTTGTAAATATTTTAAACACTCACAAATGTTGATTGGATATCAATGTTTGTGAGTGTTTTTTTTGTCGGAATACGATTTTTACTAGGAATGAATTCCAATCCGCATTATTTCCCACTCTATCAACCAGTAAAAATTCAGGCTGGATCTAATACGGGTTCAGCACTTTTTTCTTTGTTCATCCCTTGTCCAATATGACTTCAATAGAATTTCAATCCTGTTCCTCTCTTTCAACTCAGTGTTCTCCTACACTGTATAAACATTCGACTTTTTCTTATCTCCATTACATTTCCCAACATAATTCATCTATCTTTTTCCCGGATTTTTTTCTCCAATTGAAAAAAGATAAACCGTTATAGAAAAGTTCAATCGTTTTGAAAAAAGTTGCATCGGATGGTTAATGACAATAATATTGTTTCTGTTTACAATAAAGATATTCCTTAAACAGGCCATTTGTTCAATCAAAATCGAAACCTTAGCAAAGGATAAATATTAAAAAGAAATTTTCAAATTGTAATTAGAAATTATAGTTGATTGATCCGACAGACAAGTTTTTTTAACCCGCAACAATAGGTTGCGCCTTGATGCAACTACAACTATCTTTACTTCATCTATACACTCGAACAATAATGGAAATTAGGAAAGGTGGTGATTAACATGATTTTTGGTGAACGGTTAAAAAAGGAACGAGAAAAAAGAGGTTGGTCACAAACCGATCTCGCTGAAAAAATTCATGTTAGTCGTCAATCAGTTTCAAAATGGGAAACTGGTAAAAACTATCCCAGTATTGAAGTGATTATCGATTTAAGCGATCTATTTGGAATCACAGTAGATGAATTGCTGAGGAGTGATAAAGAATTGAAAGAAAAAGTAATTCGAGATAGTAAGCAACTGGCGCACCCGAAATGGAAGGCATTTTTTGATAGTGTATTTTTATTAGGGGCTTTTCTATTAGTGATTAAACTAATTATCTTAGGCTTACACTATTTTGTAAGTACAAGTATTATGATTCCGGAGGGTGTACCAAAAGTCATATCAAATTTTTTACCGTTAGCTTTAATGATAATTGGTGGCATTGGTTCGGATCAGTTAAAAGATAAATATATTGATTAATAAGTCAGGGTGTTTTTGTTCGAAATTTATTTTAACGCTACAAAATGATATAATCAGCTATATAAAAATATGTCATGGAGGGTTAAACATGTGTGCTAGCATAGCAATAGTAGATTTTACTTTATCTCTTTCATAATGAAAAGAATGGAAAGGAGATAAATTATGGGCATATTTTCCATGTTTGTCATTAAAAGAGTTCATTATCAACCAGACCAAAAATAATTGGTTATAATGAACTCTTAAGATCCGTTCGTTATAACCAGCAAGGAGAAGGTTATAATGAACCGAAAAAACCCAAAAGACACGCAAAATTTTATTACTTCTAAAAAACATGTAAAAGAAATATTGGATCGTACGAATATATGTAAACGAGATCACGTGGTAGAAATCGGATCAGGAAAAGGGCATTTTACTAAAGAACTCGTTAAAATGAGTCGATCAGTGACTGCCATAGAAATCGATGAAGACTTATGTCGAAACACTCAAAATGCGGTGTATCCTTTTGAGAACATAAAGGTGATCCATACAGATATTTTAAAGTACACCTTCCCGAAAAGTACAAATTATAAAATATTTGGAAGTATCCCTTATAATATAAGTACGGATATTGTTAAAAAAATTACGTTTGAAAGTCAGGCAAAATATAGCTACCTTATCGTTGAAAAAGGTTTTGCGAAAAGACTGAAAAACCTGCAACGGGCTTTGGGTTTGTTATTGATGGTGGAAATGAATGTAAATATCCTTAAAAAAGTTCCACGAGCGTATTTTCATCCTAAGCCGAGTGTGGATTCTGTATTAATCCTTCTTGAACGACATGAACCATTGATTTTAAAGAAAGATTATAAAAAGTACCAAATATTTGCGAGGTGGGTAAACAAAGAATACCACATCCTTTTTACTAAAAATCAATTCAGACAAGCCTTGAAGCATGCAAATGTCACGACCCTTAATAAACTCTCAAAGGAACAATTTATCTCGATTTTCAATAGTTACAAGCTTTTTCATTAAGTGAAACATCACAAAAACGTCCTCTATCCTTTAAAGGACGTTTTTTAAAAGAAATTCTTCAATAATTTAAAAATACCATATATTTTTGATACTGCTATTTAAAAAGCTTTAAAGCTATCTTAATGAATAAATTAAGTTCGGAATACAGCAGTTGAAGCTAGGTTTAAAATAGCACCTCAAAAATAATTGAGATGCTACCTAACTTTCATCGAACTTGATTTTTAATAATCAAATTAATATTTATAGGATTGACCTCCATCAATCGGAATTACTGTACCATTAATAAATTTTGCCTCGTCTGATAATAGGAATGAGACTAAATAACCAACTTCCTCTGGTTTTCCAAATCGTTTCATCGGGTTTGGTTCTACAAAAGCACGACCAACCTCTTCCCAATTTTCCGGATCCATTTGCTTGAGAGATGCTTCAACCATTGGTGTCATGAAGGCTCCCGGAGCAATAGCATTAATGTTAATTCCATACTGACCATACTCAATTGCTGAATTTCTCGTTAAACCAACCACCCCATGTTTGCTTGCAGCATAACCGGATTGGTTACCGACACCACGAATACCGCCTACAGATGCTGCATTAACGACTGATCCGTGACCTTGCTTGCTCATTACCTGTAAAACATATTTCATTCCGTAAAATACACCATTTAAATTAACATCCAATACTCTTTGAAATTCTTCACTGCCATAGTTTTCAGTAAGATTTTGTTTTCCTTCAATACCGGCATTATTATAAAAACCATCGATACGGTCAAATCGTTCAACTGTTTTATTTACATAATTTTTTACTACTTCTTCATCAGCAACATTTCCTGCAATTAATAAGATTTCAGTAGATGGTACGGCTTCCAAAATTAACTTTTTCGTTTCTTCCAACCCTTTTTCATCTAAATCCACTAGAGTCAGTTTCGCACCGTCCTTCGCTAATTGCAAAGCCGTTGCTTGTCCAAGTCCGGCTCCCGCACCCGTAATAATGATAACTTTGTCTTTTAAATTTGCCATTTTCATTCCTCCAAAATTTGTATTTGAATATAGTTATTTACTATATTATAAAAATGAGTAATTACAGCAATGAAAGGGAAGTGTTTTTCTCATATAATTCCTTTTCATAAAACGTAATACAGTTGCAAAACGTGGAAATCGACACTTCTTATCATTTGAGACTTATTTGTATGTATTCGGTTACATTATAACCGATTATAAAAAAGAAAACAATGATTTGTGATAATTATAACAATGCAGGATGCCATCCAAAGTGCAACAATTACTGAGCTAAACGTTGACGATGTATCCCCGTGAAGCTTTCCTTGTGCACTTATACTTAATTCTTAAAATTTCCAACTACGTCGAATTCACTTCTTTCTGGAAATTTATACTTTCTTAACGTACAAAAAAATAGGAAATTCCTCAAAAATGCGATTATACCGCTGTTTTCGGGGAGCCTTTATTCTTTTGACTGTCAAAGTCGGGAAAACATCACTAAGCATGATGAAAGTTGTTCTTTTTGCCGTAGAAGTAAGGAGAAAGTCGGAGCATTAGCAATGGGGTCAAGCGTTTCAATTTGTATTGAATGCATAGAATTCGGTGCAGAGGTTATTAAGTCTCAATCAGCAAAAAGCTAACTATTGAGGATAAATAGTTACATTAGCTGTCGTAACATGAGGTAAGGAAATGGCAAGGCCGAAAGTTGCTAGTAAAGGAGAGTTAATTAAGTTTGGAGACGAATACTGGTTACACCAAGGGTTGAAGAGTCTATACACCTATGCGTTGGACTTAAAGTGAAACCGCCTACGTACAGTGGTGTGAGAAGTCGGGGGTTAGTCACCCCCTCCTGCTCGATTAGCTTTATTTAATTGTGCGTCCTTTTGAATACATATATTGCTGTATTAATATTCCAGTATTGAACACAGATGCCAATGTAACAAGAAGAAAAACGTTTGCTATTAGATTACTTGTATAAGAATAACTAAAATTAAGAAAAGTATAAATAATAAAAAGCAGTGATGTTATGACTGAAAGGACCAATTTACTTTTAACGGATTTTAACATATAATCACACCCCCATCGTAAACTTATAATAATAAAAGGTTAACATATTAATTTGAAGAAATAAATGGTAATATCAAAAAATTTAGCATTCAGCTTTCACATCCTCAATGATGACCACAACTATTTTTCTACATTTGATTTGAGTATAAATGTGAACTATTAAACAAGCGAATTCGCCAACAACAACCACACTCTTTACTATTTTTAAACATTCTTTTACATGTAATTCATAAGTATCTAACAAATTATATGTATTTTTAGAATTGAGGTGTAAGAAAAATACATAATCAAAAGGGGTAATTTCATGAAACCATTATTAAAGCTTTTCTGTGTGTTTTCTGTCGTATTGCTTATGGCTGCGTGTGGAAATTCAAAAGCAAAAGAGGCAGATTCGCCTAATAAAGGAGAAAAAACGGTAATTGAGTATTGGCATGTAAATGCTGAAACGCAAGGTGGAAAAGCAGTAGAGGAATTAGTAGAAGAATTTAATAAACAAAGTGAAACAACTGAGGTCGTCGCTAAATATAACCCCGACATGTACAAAGGGTTAATGCAAAACTTACAAGCAGAGGCAGCTGCAGGGAAATCACCAGCAGTTGTTCAAGTGGGATGGGCATTTTTAGATTACTTCTCCAATAATTTCCAATATATTGCACCACAAGAGGTAATTGATGCCCATTTTCCTGAAGATAAGACGTTTTTAAAAGATTACTTTCTACCAAATATCATGGATTTAGCTAAAAATTCAGAAGGGAAACAAGTTGGTATACCTTATTCACTTAGTAATCCGGTACTTTATATTAACAAAAATTTATTAAAAGAAGCTGGTTTGGATGAAAATGGTCCAAAAACATGGGGAGAGGTAAAAGAATTTTCTAAAACAATTAAAGAAAAAACCGGCAAGTTTGGATTTTATCTTCAAGAGCCTGCGGATAACTGGGCAACACAAGCTTTATTAGAAAGTAATGGAGCAAAAATGATTACAGATGGGAAGGCGACCTTTGCATCAAAAGAAGGGATTGAAGCTTATCAATTATGGAGAGATATGATTTTAGAGGATAAATCTGCTGTACATCTCCCTTGGGATCAAGGGGTTCAAAGTTTTATTGATGGGAATGTAGCAATGGCTTATACGACGATAGCCCAACGTTCGAACATTCAAGATAATGCGGAATTTGATGTAGCTGCGATTAAATCTCCTAGTTGGGGTGGAAAAGAAGTGAGGTTACCTGCTGGAGGTGCAATGTTAGCTATTACTGCACAAGATGAAGCACAGCAAAAAGCAGCATGGGAATTTATGAAATATTTGTATAGCGTAGAATCTATGGCAAAATGGACGGAAGGTACAGGTTATGTTCCACCACGTAAAGATGTGGCAGAGGCAGAAAACGGGTTAAAAACTTATTTAGAAGAAAATGAAATGATGAAAGCTGCGATAGAACAGATGGATGTAATTGTGCCTTGGACATCTTTTCCTGGAGATGCTGGGTTACAAGCTGAACAATTATTATTAGATGTTCGAGATCAAATTTTAGGTGGAAATGTATCTGTAAAAGAGGGATTAGAGAAAACCGAGAAAGAAATCAACAAACTATTAAAATAACTTTCCTTACACCGTCAATTGTTTAAATGGCGATACAATCTAGGGGGAAAAAAGCATATGGAAGCGATACAAACATTCGCAAAACCGAAAATAATAAAGGATCATTGGAAAGCGTATTTGTTACTTATCCCCTCCTTAGTAACCTTTGTATTATTTATGTTTTGGCCATTTCTCTACACAGTTTACTTAAGTTTTTTTGATTGGAACATGGTTAGTCCAACAAAAGAATTTGTAGGGTTGCAAAATTATATAGATGTCTTGAAAGATCCAATTACATACAAAATTTTTTGTAATACACTTATTTACATGGCTTTACTATTAATTATTAATTGTGCGGTTCCTTATGTACTCGCATTTGTGATTGATTTAGTATTATCGCGATTTAAAAACTTCTATAAAGGGGCAATTTTTTTACCGTCAGTTATTTCATTGGTTGTTGGATCCATCCTTTTTACATGGCTACTAAATCCTGTATCAGGACCAGCCGCAATAATATTAGGATGGTTTGGTATAGAGATGCCTGTTTGGAGTAAGCTAGACGGCTGGGTTATTACAGTTTTAAGTCTCATTACTTCTTGGAAAATATTTGGTTACAACTTTATTATTCTATTTGCATCCATCAATGGCATATCTAGAGAAGTAATTGAAGCTGCTCGATTGGATGACATCCCCCTTTGGAGAATATTTTTTAAAATCGTGTTACCAATGAGTAGTTCTACCGGAATTTATGTTTTTATCATTACAATTGCACAAGGCTTGCAGTACGTATTTACACCAATCAAAGTTATTACCCAGGGCGGTCCAAACTACTCTAGTGCAAACACGATTTATCACGCATACCACGAAGCGTTTGTTTTGTATCGAACTGGACACTCAGCAGCATTATCTATTTTGACAATGGCTATTTTTCTCCTTTTACTTATTTTAGAATTTAAGTTTGTAGAAAGGGGAATTCATTATGAAAACTAATCCCTTAATTGGACTTTCGTGGCATCTCGTTTTTATCGTATTGATTTTTATTCTATTGTTTCCAATTATATTTGCGGTAGGGACCTCCTTTCGACCGTTAGAAGATGCGTATAACAATGTCTTACAATTTATTCCTCTTCATCCAACGTTCGAAAACTATGAAGCGTTTTTTACTAGTTTAGATGTTGCAAGAATTATGATGAACACCTTTTTCATTGCAGCAGGTATTACGATTTTTAAAGTAGTCACTTCCTTTTTAGCAGCATATGCATTCGTTTATTTAGATTTTAAAGGGAAAAATCTTTTATATTTCTTATTTATTAGTACGATGTTCATTCCTTTTGCGGTAACAATGATTCCGAATTACCTTGTGTTATCGGATATTGGTTTAACGGATAGTGTTTGGGGGGTGATGCTTCCACAATTTGCAGATGCGGTCGGGATATTTTTAATTAGGCAATCAATGAAAACAATCCCACCATCTTTAATAGAAGTGGCAAAAGTGGATAGTATCGGACATTGGCTCATTATGAAAGATATTGTTCTACCCCTAGTAAAGCCGGCAGTTACTTCAACGGGCATTTGGTTTTTCATCCTAGCATGGAATGAATATGTATGGCCCGTACTTATTTTAAAAAATGTAGAAAACTTTACTTTACCTTTAGCATTGCAAATGTATATCAGTTCAGAAGGTGGTACGAATTTTACGGTCGCAATGGCAGTATCCGTTATTACTATGATAATACCTTTGACACTCTATTTATTTTTTCAAAGATACATTATTGGAACGTTTACTTCTTCAGGAATTAAGTAAAGGAGAGATTCGATGATTCAGTTTGAAAATGTTTGTAAATCTTACGGGGATATAGAAGTAGTAAAAAATTTAAATTTAACTATTCATGAAGGTGAAAGATTAGTTTTACTAGGTCCTTCCGGTTGTGGGAAATCAACGACATTACGGATGATTGCTGGGCTTGAGGACATTACATCAGGTTCATTGTATATGGGGAATAAAAAAGTAAATGATGTGCCAAGTGGAATAAGAAATGTCTCAATGGTGTTTCAAAATTACGCCCTTTACCCTCATATGAATGTTGTTAATAACATTACTTACGGTTTAAAGGTAAAAAAGATCCCGAAAGCTGAAATAAAAAAGCGATTAGACTTTGCCTTAGAAATGCTCCAACTAAAGGGTTATGAAAAACGCCTTCCAAAGGATTTATCTGGAGGGCAAAGACAGAGGGTTGCCCTAGCAAGAGCCATTGTAAAGCAAAGTGACTATTTTTTACTAGATGAACCATTATCGAATTTAGATGCGAGGTTAAGAGTTTCTGCTCGGAAAGAATTGTTGCGCATCCATGAACAGTTTAAGCAAACCTTCGTCTATGTTACCCATGATCAAATTGAAGCAATGACCGTTGGAAACCGAGTTGCCCTTATGTATAAAGGGGAAATACAGATGGTGGATACACCGGAAAATGTATATCAAAGGCCAGTAAATATATTTACAGCAAAATTTATTGGCTCCCCTCCTATGAATATTTTAGATGCTACTTTTCATCAAGACCGACTAATGATTGGGATGCAATCTATCATTCTAAACGAAGAATGGATTCAACATATTTTTGATAGCAAGGTCAAAAATTTCGCATTTGGTATTCGTCCGGGGCATTTAGAGATAGTAACCGTACCACAGAAAAATTCATTAAAGGCAAAAGTGAAATATGTAGAAAACCATGGAAATAACTATGCAGTTTATACCGATATCGAGGGAAGTGAAATGATCGTGATGAGCGATAAAAAAGATTGGTACCCAGGTGAAATGGTGTATGTGAACCCAGATTCAACAAAAATACACCTTTTTGATAAAGAAACAACGGAAACCATTGGTCAACCAGTGGTAAAGGAAAATAAATTTTTAAATAGAGTGTTAGTTTAGAAGGGAGAATGGAAAATGAAAAATGCAGTTTATTATTCCGATTTATTGCTTTTGACGAAGGGGATTTTAAGCAATGTCCATACTTTAGTAGAATATGGCGCTGATGGTGTTGAGTTGTTAATGGATGGCCCATTGTGGGATAAGATGGAAAATGTATCCCATGATCTAGCAATCGAACTACAGGGACTTCCATTTAAATATACGATCCATCCACCAGCTTGGGATATTAATTTAACAAGTGAAAATAAAGTTATTCGAGAAGGGTCATTTAAGGAATATGTAAGAGCGATTCATTTTGCTTCTAAAATTGGTGCAAAACATGTTGTTATTCATCCTGGTTTTAGTGCTCCTGTATTTGATAAAAGGACTGCCCAGGGACGCGCAAAAGAAGCAATTCAACGTTTGTGTGAAATTGCAAAACCTTTTGGAGTAAAACTTGCAATTGAAAATGTCGGTTATAATGGCAGTTCTATTTTTACCCAAGAGGAATTCACTTTATTTTTGGATGATGTAGAGAACACGGCAAGTTATTTAATTGATACAGGGCATGCACATTTGGATCATTGGGATTTACCAAGATTAATTGAAGAAATAAAAGATAGAATAATAGCTTTCCACCTCCATGATAATCATGGAACGGCAGATGACCATTTACCACTGGGAGAAGGAACGATACGTTGGGAAAAGGTTTTAACCGCCATTGATGATCATGCATCCAATGCAGAACTTATTTTGGAATATGCTCCGAACACGCCAATAGAAAAACTGGTAGAAGGAAAAAAGCTACTACACCAAGGTAAGGTGTTTATTTGATTAACATTCATGACTTCGATGCCTATTGCTTTGATTTAGATGGAACGATTTATAATGATAACAAACTTTTACCTAGCGTGAAGGAAGCGATACAACTTTTAAGAAAACATGAGAAAAAAATATTGTTTATCACCAACACAACTATTCAAACGAGGGAAATGTGTCAAAATCAACTGCGATCATTAGGAATTATTGCTCATATAGATGAAATATTGACAGCTTCGTATATATTTTCACTTTATTTTTCGGAATAATATTCAGAGGGTAATGTTTATGTCGTCGGGGATCAGGTTTTATTTCCCCATAAATCATCCATTAAAATTATTTATTTGAATTAGATCACTAAAATGAAAGGTATAATGCATCTTTTTTTCTTCGGAATACAGTTACAAGCTGTTTCATTATGTGAAACATCACAAACGTCCTCTATCCCTTAAAGGACGTTTTTTACATTTCCGGAATATTTTATCACAAATTTCACCATCAAAAACCATAATTTACACCAATTGTTATGCGGATTTCGTCAGGTTCTATCTGCATTCTGGTTTCTTAAATCAAAGTAATCTAAAAAATAAATTTATTTTGTTATTTTATATAAGTTTACTTTACTTTTATAAAAGACTAGTTTATAATTTGTTTCAAGAGGTGATGATTGTGAAGAAGGATTTTGGTGATTCGATATCAAATAAGGTCTATGAATATCGAGTGCTTGCCAGAATGTCCCAGCAAGAATTAGCTGAGAAAGTCGGAGTTTCTAAACAAACCATCTTCGTAATGGAAAAAGGAAATTATGTTCCGACTCTGCTGTTAGCTTTTCGAATTGCCGATTTTTTTAACGTTGATGTAAACGATATTTTTACTTATGTGAAAGGAAATGATCAAAATGAAAATTAACTTTATCTCAGATATTCATGACACAGTTTTTCACTCTTTACGGTCCTGGGCTGAACAATCCCCGGGAAATTGGAATATTCTCATTGGTAGCGGTTTTGTATTGCTTTTAATCGGCGGGATACTAACATACGTATTTTATAAAAAAATGGGTAAAGCTGACGAAAGAACATTACAAATATCTTTAAAAAGCACCTTCGTTATGTTATGTATAATAATTTTGTGCGATTTGATTTTCCCGAAAGAATATATGTGGCAAATTTTCTTCTTATTTAAATACTCTCTTGCTTTCCTCGTTTCAGGAATCTATCTAGCTTTTCGATATAAAAAAGATTTTTTTACTAATTAGGGACTTCTGAAAACAAATAGGAGAAAGATTTTAAGGCAACTGAAAAAGTACTAAATTATTATAAGATTTCTCGCTTAACACCATATTTAGATGTGCTTTTGTAGCCTATCTTACTATATTAAGTAAGTGAACTTATTCACATAGTTTTTCGGTTCCTCAAGGATTTTCGAGCTTTTGTCGAATATTAACAAGACAAAATATAAACCGTTTTTGGTATGAACAACAATGAATTTGAACGATAACTGGGAAGAGGCCAGAGAATACTTAAAGAAAAAGTTTTAAATTAAATGAAGGAGGAAAATAAAACATGACACTTAAAGCTGTTTTTAGCGACATCGACGGAACTTTATTGAATTCAAATCATCAAATTACAGAGGAAACAAAAAAAGCAATTTTAAAAGTTGTGAATAATAATATTCCCTTTATACTTGTATCAGCAAGAATGCCAAGTGGCGTCCTACATCTTCAGCAAACGTTATCCATTAATTCTCCTATAATATGTTACAGTGGTGCTCTTATTTTAGGCCCAGATAATGAAAATGGAGAAAAACCAATTATTGATAGCATCAGCTTATTGCAAACAGATGTACAAGAAATGTATAAAATAGTCAGTGAACTCTACTCACCCATTAATTTTAGCTTATATAGTCATGACCAATGGGTGGTTAGTGACAGGCAAAATGAATGGGTTCTACAAGAACAAAAAATTACAAATATCTCTCCTATTCAGCGTCAACTCCCCTCATTTATTGAAGAAAACCATGATATCCATAAATGTT
>Ga0207789_1000340_pt1 | contig 19661 bp, 16 predicted proteins | sample HigsolmetaGSP12D_FD_184840 | JGI IMG/M metagenome (GOLD analysis project Ga0207789, IMG submission 184840) | High solid enriched microbial communities from the Joint BioEnergy Institute, USA - SP1-2-D (SPAdes) | ecosystem: Engineered > Bioreactor > SSF (Solid state fermentation) > Aerobic >...
CTTCCAGCTTGGCCAAGATGGCTTCGCGCCGCTCGGGGGAATACTTCATGGGAACCTTCTCTCTGCCCCAGGTTGGAGATTCAAACTCTAACATCTGTAGAGGTTCCAACTATTCTGACAGCGGGGGCCTGACAACTCCGATACATTGTGCGGGCAGTTAACATCATCATCTACGTACGATTGAAGCAGGCTTTCAGGGGTGAAGTAGGTTTTTTAGCACCGAACAAACGTTTAAAACCTGCTCTTCTGTAAGTGTTGGATACATCGGCAAGCTGAGTGCCTCAGCGTAATATCGTTCGGCGTTAGGAAAGTCCCCATCCGCAAACCCGAACTGTCTAAAAAATGGTTGGGTATGGACGGGGATGTAATGGACGTTTACGCCAATTCCTGCGGCGCGTAAACCCTGAAATACCTCGCGTCGAGACAGGGAAATCTTGTCGAGTTGCAGTCTGACAATATAAAGATGGAGGCCGGAGTAGGTGTCAGGATGCTGCCATGGCGTTGTAAGCGGCAAATCCGCGAGTTTCTCGTTATATATTTGGGCTAAAACGTGACGTCTAGCCACGTAATCGTCGAGGCGTGTGAGCTGTGAAAGGCCGAGCGCGCCTTGGAGTTCTGTCATCCGGTAGTTATAGCCTAGCGCTATTTGCTGATAGTACCAAGGTCCATGGCTAGGATGGGTCATCAGCTTTTCGTCGCGAGTGACGCCGTGACTTCGAAACAGAGCGAGTCGTTCCGCAATGGTAGCGTCGTTGGTCAGTGCCATGCCGCCTTCGGCAGTAGTTATTATCTTAACCGGGTGAAAACTAAATACAGCAATATCGCTATATTCACAACAGCCTACATAATTTCCCTTGTATTTCCCTCCGACGGCATGGGAAGCGTCTTCAATTATTTTAAATCCGTATTTTTGACTAAGCTTGTGGATGGCGGCCATGTCGCAGGATTGGCCGCTCAGATGGACCGGAATAACAACTTTGGGCAGTGTTCCGGTTTGCTCGGCTTTCTGTAATTTCTCTTCGAGCGCAGAGGGGCAGAGATTATATGTAACCGGGTCAATATCTACGAAATCGATGTTTGCACCGCAGTAAAGCGCGCAGTTAGCCGACGCAACGAATGTTATAGGCGTGGTCCATACCCAATCTCCGGGCTGCACGTCTAAGGCTAAGCAAGCTATATGCAGTGCGGACGTCGCACTATTGACGGCAAGAGCATAGCGCGCACCGACGCGCTTTGCCACGGCGGTCTCGAATTCTGGAACTTGTGGGCCTTGTGTGAGGAAGTCGGATTGGAGAACATTTAACACCGCATCGAGATCTGCAGCGGTAATATCCTGGCGACCGTATGGAATCATTTATATGCTCCCAATCTTTTCACGATTTCGCTCGATCCAGTCTTGAAGAGCCGCCGCACTCATCCACTCCGTGTTGTTGTCGCTGGAGTATACGAATCCCTCGGGAACCTTCGTTCCGTTTTTAATGCGTTCCGGGCTGTCGGCCCAACCATTAATGGCTGGTAGTATCTTAAAGTGCTGAGGGTATTCGTAGGTGTAGTAAGAATCCTCTGCGCTAATCATTTGTTCGTGAAGTTTTTCTCCGGGGCGCATGCCCACAATCTTAAGCTTTGCGTTGGGAGCGATCACTCGGGCGAGGTCTGTAACCTTCATTGAGGGGATCTTCTTGACATAAATCTCGCCTCCCACCATGTCGTCGAAAGCGTGCCATACCAATTCGACGCCTTCCTCTAGCGAAATCATAAAGCGAGTCATGCGTTCATCAGTGATAGGAAGCTCGCCCGTATCCTTAATGGACATAAAGAAGGGGATTACTGAACCCCGAGAGCCCATTACATTTCCGTACCGAACGACCGCGAAGCGAGTGTCGTGGGGGCCCGCATAGGAGTTGGCGGCGACAAATAGCTTGTCAGAAGCAAGCTTGGTCGCTCCATAGAGGTTTACGGGGCTACTAGCCTTGTCGGTGGACAGTGCTACTACCCGCTTGACGCCCTTGTCTAAACAAGCATCGATGAGATTCATCGCGCCGTTAATATTAGTTTTTATGCATTCGAAAGGGTTGTATTCGGCCGTAGGAACAATTTTCGTTGCTGCAGCGTGAACAACATAGTCAACGCCGTCGAGCGCTCGGTATAACCGTTCTCTGTCTCGAACGTCACCTATGAAAAAGCGAATGCGGGAGTCGCCGGTATACTTTTTGGCCATTTCCCACTGCTTCATTTCGTCTCGCGAGTATATTATTATTTTTTTGGGGTTATATTTGGCCAGAGTCATTGGCACAAAAGTATTCCCGAAGGATCCGGTCCCACCGGTTACCAAGATGGTTTTATTCGTTAGCATGGCTTTTTATCTACAGAATAATTTTTCAGGCTGTCCACACGCCTCTGGTGTCGATAAGAATTTTTCCCGCGAATGTTTCTTTACGAATCAGCTTGAACTGTTTGTGGTCAACTAATAAGACGACTATTTGCGCCTCTTTATGGGCCTCCTCTATCGATACCAGAGTCAGTTCGGAATCGATTTTCTTAGGAAGTTCTTGAATGTTAGGTTCTACAGCGATCGTTCGACCAGGGTGCGTGCTGGCAATGTGTTGCGCAATGCTGAGTGCTGGGCTCTCGCGTAGATCGTCAATGTCAGGTTTGAAGGTAAGGCCTAGACATGCAATGGTGATGTCGTGAACGGTTTGTTTCGTGTTCTCTTTTAGGTACTGGTCAACGGCAAGCTTAACTTTATCAATAACCCAGTTAGGTTTTTGGTCGTTGACCTCACGGGCCGTTCGGATCAACCTAGCTTCATTCGGCGCTCCGGCCACAATGAACCAAGGGTCAACCGCAATACAATGACCACCTACGCCAGGTCCTGGCTGGAGAATGTTTACGCGAGGGTGGCGATTGGCCAACCGAATCAATTCCCAGACGTTAATATTAAGCTTGTCGCAAATAACCGATAATTCGTTTGCAAAAGCGATATTCACGTCTCTAAAGCTGTTCTCAGTCAGCTTGCACATCTCGGCAGTTCGTGCATCGGTAATGACACACTCGCCGTCGACAAAAATTTTGTACAGAGAACTGGCTACCTCTGAGCATCTGGGCGTCATTCCACCAATCACTCTATCGTTGGAAACCAGTTCTTGCAAAACGCGGCCAGGTAGTACACGTTCCGGACAGTGAGCTATGCGGATGTCGGAATCTTCTCCATGGGTCTGAGGAAAAGTAAGGTCGGGCCGAGCCTCTGCTAGCCACGCTGCCATTTGTTCAGTTGCGCCAACCGGAGACGTTGACTCCAAGACCACCAGGTTTCCTTTACGAAGTACTGGAGCAATCGCCTTGCTTGCTGCTTCTATATAAGCCAAGTCGGGCTGGTGATCAGCCTTAAAGGGGGTGGGTACCGCAATCAGGAAAGCGTCAGCGGGTTGGGGTTGTGTCGTTGCGGTTAGGTAGCCGTTTGTTACGGCCGCGCGAACGACAATATCAAGGTCGGGTTCGACAATGTGAATTTTTCCCTGGTTAATAATTTCGACGGCCTTTTCGTTTATGTCGATTCCTATGACTTTTTTCTTTCGCGATGCGAGAACTGCGGCCGTCGGAAGGCCAATATAGCCCAATCCAATAACGGAAATTGTGTCAAAAAACATATGAGTTCCTAAGCTCGAGGCAGTTTATTGCCATGCGACAAAAGGGCGTTAACAATCCGGATGCACGCTTTCCCATCGCCGTAAGGGTTATGCGCAAAAGCCATTTCATCGTAGGCATTCTTGTCAGTCAGTAATCTTGCTGCGTGGTGGTAGATTCTATCTGTATCTGTGCCTACAAGTTTAACGGTACCAGCAGCAACGGCTTCCGGTCGTTCCGTCGTATCTCGCATCACCAAAACTGGTTTGCCCAGAGATGGAGCCTCTTCCTGAATACCTCCCGAATCGGTCAAGATAATGGTCGATCGATGCATAAGGTAGACGAACGGAAGATATTCAAGTGGTTCGATTAAATGAATATTTGGAATGTTGGAAAGTAGTCTGTTAACAGGCTCTCGAACATTGGGGTTGAGGTGTACGGGATAAATTACACCGATCGTTGGAAAGTTCTTAGCTATTCTTGCTAGGGCGAGGCAAATTCGCTCAAACCCGCCCCCAAAACTCTCTCTTCGGTGGCCTGTCACTAAGATGAGGTCTGAGTATTTGTCGAGAAATGAAAATTGTCGCCTACAACGGTCTTGGAGTGAATCGTCCTGTTGTAGTTTATTGATGACTTCGAGCAGCGCGTCGATAACTGTATTGCCAGTGACGTAAATAGTATCTTCCGAAACGCCTTCTCGTAATAAGTTTTCTCGAGAGGTATTTGTTGGTGCGAAGTGAAAGCGAGCCAACCCCCCTGTCAGCTTACGGTTACCTTCTTCGGGCCACGGGGAGTAAAGATTTCCCGTGCGGAGGCCGGCCTCAACGTGGCCGACAGGAATTTGATGGTAATAAGCTGACAAGCTAACAGCTAATGTGGTCGCGGTGTCGCCATGTACCAACACGAGATCGGGCTTGAAGCTTTGAAGCACATTTTTCATGCCTTGGAGAATCGCTGCGCTTATATCGGTCAAGTCTTGACCTGATTTCATAATGTTCAGGTCATAATCTGGGCTGATGGCAAACAAACCCAAGACTTGGTCCAGCATTTCTCGATGTTGGCCGGTTACGCAGACTTTCGACTCGAAACGGTCATCTCTTGCCAGGGCTTGCACCAAGGGAGCCATTTTGATGGCTTCGGGGCGGGTACCGAAGACGCAAAGCGTTCTCACTTAAATAAACTCCTGATTGCGGTAACTTTCTCGCGAGTATGCTGTCTCAAGCCAGTCTACAAACAGGTTGCTCAAGATCTGGCGATCAAACTTGGTCTTGGCTAGGGTGAATGCCCGCTTCCCCATCTGGGCGAGTTCTTCCCGATGATCGGCTGCTCGCTCTAGCGCATCCGCGAAAGCTTGGGGATTATCGGGAGGGACAGCAAAGCCGCACTTATTTTCTGTGATCAAATCAGCGAGCCAACCCGGATAGTTATTCAAAACAGGCAGGCCTGCAGCGAGGTAGTCGAAGAATTTGTTGGGAGATGTTCCATAGTAAAAAGCGGGAACATTCGCTAGTGTTTGCAGGCCAATGTCGGTTGCGGCCATTAGACCAGCCAGGCGAGTCTTGTCTACGGGGGCGTGAAAAACGACATTCGTCAGTTTTCGATCGGCGGCTTTCTGCATAAGACCCGCTTTCATTGCGCCTTGGCCGACAAGAACGAGTTTTATATCGGTGCGGCCGCGCTTTTGAAGTTCCGCTGCTGCGTCTAAGACTGCCTCTAATCCGTTTGCCTTCCCATGGGTGCCTGAAAATAGGGCGAGAAGGTCGGTATCGTCGACCCCAGCGGGGCGCCAAGGGGTTACGCTGTCGTGAAATATACCGATATCGCAGCCATTTGGAATCAATGTGATTTTTGAGCGAGAAATGCCGCGGCGCGCAATTCCATCGACAATGCCGGGGGATAGACCGATTAAGCGGTGTGCGGACTTATAGCTGAGCCATTCCAGCACCGACATGGCAAACAGGACGATGGGATTGCGGATTACTCCCATTGCTTTGGGCAGCTCAGGCCAAAGGTCCCTGACCTCGAATACGAATGGCTTGCGACGCAGCCAACGCGCGAAAATGCCGGGAATACCAGCGGTAAGAGGCGTCGTGGTTGCAAAGACTAGGTCAAAGGGTTCGCGTAACGCCAGTGCAATGCTGCGTATGGCAAAACGTAGAAATGTAAGCGTTCGCTTGAAAAAACCGTCAGCGTTGCCGTACGAGAGGTCGAACTCGACCACTTCGAAGCCCGGTTGAATCATGCCTCGTCGTTTGCCCCGGACAAAAGGGCCGGTAAGCCCAGTGGTGCCGCCCTTATAACTGCCGCATACCATGCACACTTCATGGCCGCGTTCTACTAGGCGGCGCGCCATTTCGTAGGAGCGGATCCCCGTTGCACCTTGGGGGGTCGAGAAGTGCTGGTGAAAATACAAAACTTTCATCTAGGACGGGCAGCCTTTTTATCGAAGCGCCTGGGTGAGGACGTCTGACACCACAGCGCAGGTCTTGTCCAACTCGGCGGGTGTGAGCGAGGGATGAACCAAGAACATAAGGCTGGTCTCTCCCAATTGGCGTGCGTTCGGCAAGCGCTCCGATGGTCGATACCCGGTCCCTTCAAATGCTTTTTCTAGGTAGATTTCGGAGCACGAGCCTTGGTAGCAGGGCACGCCGCGTACGGTGATTTCTTGAATGATTCGGTCCCGGCTCCACCCTTCACGCAGCGCCTCCGGGCGAACAAACATATAGTGCTTGTAGGCAGCGTGGTCGATGTGAGCGGGCGGTTCAGGAACGCGTACGCAAGCGTGCAATTGTGCTGCTTGGCTAATGCGCCGCGCATTCGTCCTGCGTCGTGCGATCCAGTCGTCCATCCTGCGGAGTTGAATGCGGCCGATAGCTGCTTGCATCTCCGTCATGCGCCAGTTGGTGCCAAAGCTTTCGTGCAACCAGCGGAACCCGGGCGGGTGCTCGCGTTCGTACACCGCTTCCCAGGATTTTCCATGGTCTTTGTAAGCCCACATCTTGGCCCACAGGGCACGATCGTTCGTGGTCACCATGCCGCCTTCGCCGCCAGTAGTCATGATTTTGTCTTGGCAGAAAGACCAGGCACCGATGTGTCCGATGCTGCCCACCGGGCGGCCTTTGTATTTGGCGCCATGCGCCTGGGCGCAGTCTTCGATGACGTAGAGCCCTTTTTCTTCCGCCAGCGCCATGATGGGATCCATTTCGCATGGCCACCCTGCCAAGTGAACGCAAATAACCGCCCGGGTGTTCGGGGTCAGTACCTCGCGGATGCTCTCTGCGGTGATGTTTTGGCTGTCAAGATCGACGTCTGCAAAAATAGGGCGTGCTCCAGCGTTGACGACGCATGACGCCGAGGCGAGAAATGTTCGCGGCGTCACAATGACGTCGTCGCCAGGCCCGATGTCCAGTGCTTTCAGGGCAAGATCAAGTGCCACCGTTCCGTTCGCGAGCGAGATGGCGTATTCCGTCTGGCACCAAGCGGCGAATTCTTTTTCGAATTCGCGGCATTCTTGCCCGGTCCAATAGTTGACCTTGTTGGAGAGCAGCACGCGTTTGACGGCTTCCGCTTCTTCTTCGGTAAATGAAGGCCACGGGGAGAAGGGCGTATTCAGCATGGTGGCGTAGTCCTATTCAAGTCTCTGGCCGGGTTGCCCACGGCAGTGATTCCGTCTGGTTGGTGGCTGACGACGACGGCGCCCACGCCAATCACCGCGTGGGCGCCGATGGAAATTTGTTGCCGGATGCCGGCATTCGCGCCTATCCAGGTGCAGGTTCCGACGCTGACGCCACCCGCAAGGTTGGCACCGGGGCTGACGTGTACGCCGTCCGCCAACTGGCAGTCATGGTCCACTGTGGCGCCGGTGTTGATGATGCAGGCGCGACCGATTTGCGCGCCGATATTGACCACGGCGCCGGCGAAGACGACGCTGCCTGCGCCGACTTTGGCGTGGCGGCTAACCGTTGCGCGCGGATGGATGACCGTGGCGAGTTGTGCCCCGGCTTCCAACAGGGCCTGGGTGTTTGCAAGGCGCACGCGATTGGCGCCTATGCCCACGACGGTCCCGTCGAACTCGCTGTACCGGGTGAGGAGGGCAGCTTGATTGCCGACAATTGGCCATGGGCCGCTTTGTTGCCGTTCCGGCCAGGCATCGTCGAAAAAAACGATCTCGTGCCAGTCACCGCTGGCTTCTGCGGCATCGGCCACAACCCTCCCGTGGCCGCCTGCTCCCAAGATGGCAAGGCGCTTCATGAGTTGTTGCCGCGGAAACGTTCCATGGTGGCCTGCCCTTCGGCGCTGATGCCTTCACGTACGAGCACTTTGCGCACCGTCATCCACAGGATTTTCAGGTCCAGCCAGAACGAACGATTGTCGACATACCAGACGTCGAGCTCGAATTTCTGTTGCCAGGAGAGGGCGTTGCGCCCGTTGACCTGCGCCCAGCCGGTGATGCCGGGCCGCACCTCGTGTCGGCGGGCTTGGTGTTCGTTGTAGAGGGGCAGGTATTCCATCAGCAGCGGACGCGGGCCAACCAGGCTCATGTCGCCGCGCAGCACGTTCCATAGTTCTGGCAATTCATCCAGGCTGGTGCTGCGCAGCAACTTGCCAAAGGGCGTCAGCCGCAGCGCATCGGGGAGTGGCTGCCCATCCGCGCCGACGGCATCCAGCATGGAGCGAAACTTGATCATCTGGAAAGGTCTCCCGTGCAGTCCCGGTCGGGTTTGACGGAAAAACACGGGGGAGCCAAGCTTGCACCGGATGGCAACGCACAGCCCCGCGATGATCGGGCTCAACGCGACAAGCGCCAGGGCGGCAACGAGGATGTCGAATAATCGCTTGACCATCAGGCAACACGGAAAGATGAAGGCAATTTCATGACGAGATAACCGGTACTCATGTGGCGTGCCCCACGACGATTTCCCCTGGATCCTCCGGACTATGGACGGCTCGTTGTGTTGGGACTAACGCGGGTGCGTTCGCAGTGCTCTGGTTGAGCGGGGAAGGCGGCAATGCGGCATCCGGCAGCGGGGGCCGCTCTGCCAGCGGGGTGTAGGGAGCGTATTCCGGAACCAGCTTTTGCAGCGCGGTTTGGATCTCCAGCGTCGATTTGCCGTCGCAGGCGGCATAGAGGGCATCCAACAAGGGCTCGAGTTGATTGAGCGTCAGGTAATGCTCCCGTGAACACAGAATCCGGGGGTGCTCGCTCGGAATCGTGTCGCCCCCGATCAAGAGCTCTTCATACAGCTTCTCGCCGGGCCGCAGGCCAACCACCTTGATCTCGATGTCGCCGTTCGGGTTTCCGGGGGTTTTTTCCGTCAGTCCAGACATCTGGATCATCGTGCGCGCGAGGTCGATGATCTTGACGGGCTCGCCCATGTCGAGCACGAACACTTCGCCGCCCCGTGCCATCGCGCCGGCCTGGATCACGAGCTGGGCGGCTTCCGGGATGAGCATGAAGTAGCGCGTCACCTCGGGGTGCGTGACGGTAATCGGCCCGCCCCGCTGGATCTGGCTGCGGAACAGCGGCACGACCGAGCCGGAGGAGCCCAGCACGTTGCCGAACCGCACCATGCTGAACACGGTGCGGTTGTTGGGGCGCAGCGCAAAGGCCTGGAAGATCAGCTCCGCGCAGCGCTTGCTGGCGCCCATGACGTTGGGCGGCCGTACCGCCTTGTCCGTGGAGATGAGGACGCAAGTTTCGACATCGTTCTGGGCGGCGGCGAGCGCCACGCACCACGTGCCTTGTACGTTGTTGCGTATGCCCGCCGCCATGTTGGCTTCCACCAGCGGAACGTGCTTGTAGGCGGCAGCGTGGTAGATGGTATCAACCCGGTGTTCCCGCACGATGCGGCTGACGAACTCCTGCTCGCATACGCTGCCCAGGTAGGCTGAGATCCGCGTGTCCGGAAAGCGTTCGCGCAGCTCGTGCTCGATGGCGTACAGCGCGTATTCGGAATGGTCGAGCAGGATGAGTTCGCTGGGCTTTTGCGACTCGATCTGCCGGCACAGTTCGCTGCCGATGGAGCCGCCAGCGCCCGTCACCAGTACGGATTTGCCCGTCACGCACTTGGAAAACAGGTCGCGGCGGGGCGGCACGGGCTTGCGGCCCAGCAGGTCTTCCACCTGGATGTCGCGGATCGAGCTTTCCAGCACCTTGCCTTCCACCATTTCGGCCATGGTGGGCAGCGTGCGCACCGATATGCTCAGGTGCGAAAGTTGGTTGACGATGATGCGGCGCCGTTCGGGGGAAGCCGAGGGAATGGCAAGCACGATTTGCTGGATTTCGTATTTGCGCACCACCTCATCGAGCCGGCTGAGCGCAAAAACGCGCAGCCCCGCCACGTGCTTGTTGGCCAAGCGGTTGTCATCATCGAAGAAGCAAACGGGGGTGTACGCGTGGCTGGTCCGCATGGCGTTGACCAGCTGGAAACCCGCTTCGCCGGCGCCGTAAATGGCCACGCGGGGCGCCTTGATGTGCTTGCGCAGCGGCGTGCGCAGCAGGTTGCGGGCGCCGAAGCGCGAGCAGACCACGTAGGAAAAGGCGATGAACCAGTAGATGAGAAGGCTGCTGCGGGGCGGGGCAGGCATGTCCAACAGCACGCAGCCAATGTAAGTGCTGACTGCCAACACCGCCAGCCCGATCCCGGTTTTCCGCAACATGGAAATATCCATGTAACGGACGACATTCCTATATAGTCCGCAAATATAGAACACGGGAATGGCAGCCAGCGCCATGACGACGGGGGCGTTCATTCCGTACCGTTCGAGGATTTCTCCGCCACCCAGCCGCAAGTAGAACGCCGCTACCAGGCAGGCGGGGAGGGCAATGACGTCTGCGAGCAGCATGACCGCGATTTTTTGCGGCCGGGAAAGTGAAAGAAGAAAATCGCGTGCCTTGTTAAGCATTCTTACCTTGTACCAATCGGAACGGCCGGATGCCGGGCCTCATCGAAGCGCTTTGCGCTGCGCGTTCCCCCATTCACTGCTCGGCGAATGAACAGCTGGCACTCGGTAGAGCGATCGCAATCCGCCAATCCTTTGAACTGGCGGGTTTCCGGTGCGTTTTTCTCGCTGTATTCGAAGCGACCGCGAAGATTACCATGTCAGCATGGGGGTATGGCGCAGGGAAAACACCCACTGCGCAGGGCTGCCTTTGCCTTGATTTTCCGACGATATAGGCGAAACGAAGACATCTTCTTTACAGTGCGTCAAAGAATGCCGTCTTCGGTCGCGCCCGCCGGGAAGGCCGGTCGCATCGGGCTGATCTCATTCGATGCGGCTATGTGCGGTTCGGGCAGCGGGATATCTGGCTGGCGCCCTCCTTCAAACCAAGCTGCTCGCCAGCCGGTCGACGCATTTTGCCGCCAGCATTTCTTCCTCGGCTTCCACCATTAGCCTCAACTTCGGCTCGGTACCCGAGGGGCGGATGAGCACCCGCCCGCGGCCGCGCAGGGCGGCCGTTACCTCCTGGTAGGCCTGGGCCAGGCCGGGGTGGGATTCCCATTGCAGGTCGGGTTGCAGCTTTACGTTCACCAGTTTTTGCGGCAGCAGGCGCAGCTCGCTGGTCAATGCCGGCAGACCCTTGCCGCTGCGGCGCATGGCGGCCAGCACCTGTAGCGCGGCGATGATGCCGTCGCCCGTGGAATGGCGGTCCAGGCACAGGATGTGGCCGGAGCTTTCTCCGCCGAACAGCCAGCCTTTTTCCTGCAGCGCCTGCATCACATGCTTGTCGCCCACGGGCGTGCGCACGAACGGCACGTTGAGTTCGCCCATGCGGCGCTCGAACGCGTAGTTGGTCATGACGGTGCCCGCCACGCCGGCCACTGGGCCTTGCGCCATGCGGTCGCGCACGATCACGTAGAGCAGTTCGTCGCCGTTGTACATGCGGCCATTGGCATCCACCATTTGCAGCCGGTCGGCGTCGCCATCGAGCGCGATGCCCAGGTCTGCGCCGGTTTCGCGCACCGTGGCGGCTAGGGTTTCGGGGTGGGTGGCGCCGACTTTCTCGTTGATGTTGAAGCCGTTGGGCGCGCAGCCGATGGGAATGACCGTGGCCCCGAGCTCGCGGAACACGTCCGGTGCGATGTGGTAGGCCGCGCCGTGGGCGGCGTCGACCACGATGGTCAGGCCGCTGAGGTCCAGTTCCGGGGGGAAGCTGGCCTTGCAGAATTCGATGTAACGCCCGGCGGCGTCGTCCAGGCGCTTGACGCGTCCCAGCCCTTCGGACGGGGCGCAGGCCATAGGCTGCTCGAGCGCCGCTTCGATGGCCTGTTCTGCATGGTCCGGGAACTTGCTGCCCTGGGCGGAGAAGAATTTGATGCCGTTGTCGCCGTAGGGGTTGTGCGAGGCGCTGATGACGATGCCGGCGGAAAGGCGCAGCGCGCGGGTGAGGTAGGCCACGGCCGGGGTCGGTACCGGGCCGGCAAGCACCACGTCTACGCCGGCCGAAGAGAGCCCGGCCTCCAGCGCCGATTCCAGCATGTAGCCCGAGATGCGGGTGTCTTTGCCGATCAGCACCGCAGGCCGCGCCCCGCGCGGGGGTTGCGCCCGTAGCACTTGGCCCGCGGCATGCCCCAGGCGAAGCGCGAATGCCGGGTTGATGACCGGCCCGCCTACTTTGCCCCGTATGCCGTCGGTCCCGAAATATTGGGTGTGTACTGCAGCCATGATTGTTTTCCGCGATTCTTGTTACTGCTTCACGTGCGGCCAATGGGAAAGCGAACGCTCCGCTGCCGGGCGCCCGCTTCAACGTGCCGCCATGATTCCCCATTTCGGCTGAGGCTGGTATCTGCCTTTTAGCCGGTTGCAATCCGTAAGGCCGCCAGCATAGGCCTGGAAGCATGACGCCCTGATGTAGCTATGTAACGAATTGCGGAAAAATTCGCATGAAATAGCCCTCTGAACAGTATGGATAGCGCCATTTCCCCAGGGGTTGTTAATTTTACAATAAGTTACATTGTTTTAAGAATGTATTTTTTTGTGCGGCATTTGCATCACTTTGACTATCGCCCTAGCGGATTCGATTGTCGGTGTATTTGCGCAGCACGAGCCAGCGGGGCGTGCGAAAGCGCACAATGGCGGTGTACAGCCAGAGGTACACCGCGACGAAGACGGCGAGGAAGCCCACCAGCACGAACTTCTGGTGCCAGAAGGCGGTAGCCGGCACGATGGCGAGCAGGCTGAGTGCCCACAGGTAGGGGGAGGTGCTGGCGTTGCGCCGCAGGAGTAGCCGCGCGTTGCGCGAGCCGACCGCCCAGCGGATGACGCGCTTGTAGATCAGCATGTGCAGGTGGATGCCGTCCGGCAGGCTGGGCGACATGCCGCGGAGATATCTCTTTCGATATATGGAGAAGAGCGTCTCGAAGATGGGGTAAATGAAGAGCAGGGCGGGATACCAGGCCGAGACCTGCGGGTTGCGCGCCACGAGCAGGATGCCGAGCTCGGCCAGCATGAAGCCGAGGAAGTAGGCGCCACCATCCCCCAGGAAGATGAAGCCGTAGGGGTAGTTCCAGAGCAAAAAGCCCAGGATGGCCCCGATCATGATGAGCGCGCCGCCTAGCACGAACGGGTCCCCCACCTTGAAGGCCACGTAGCCGAGCGAGGCGAACATGGCCATGGCCGCCGCCGCCGCGAGGCCGTTGAAGCCATCGATGATGTTGACGGCATTGACCAGCGCTGCCACGCACACCACGGCCGCAAGGCCGCCGGCCAGCGGCAGGGCGAGCCACGCATCCACCAGCGGCACGTCCACCCTGACCAGGCTGGCATCGAGTACGACGGCGCCCAGCGCGCCGCCTGCCAGCGCGCACAGCAGCCGCACCGTGGGGCTGATGCGCTGGGTGAAGTCTTCCGCGAGGCCAATGCCGAACACCACGGCCGAACAGGCCAGGAGGAGCGCCAGGTGCTTGGCGAGAGGCAGGTCGCGCGCCGTCAGCATCCCGACGGCCAGGCAGCAGCCGAGCAGGATGCCCACGCCGCCTATGCGGGGCACCGGCCGGACGTGGAATTTTTGGACGCCGGAGAGATCGCGGTCCGCGGCGGCGCTGTGGCGATGGCTCACGCGGACGATGAAGAGGGTGGCAAGAAAAGAAACGATGAAACTGATCGTCAGGTTCAGCATGTGTACTCGTGCGGATGGAGCCAGTGCGAGGCTAGGAGGAAGCAAGACAGCATCGCTATCGAATTGTGTATATACGACCGTTCGTCCAATGTCACGTATACGGTGCCAGGGTTTGGCGCTTGAGTGGTGTCATTTGCGTGTGTGGCGTAACGCGGCGTTACGCCGGCGGGGTATCCCGTCTTCTCTGCTGTCAACTTCATCTATAGTCCTAGTTAACTTGTCCGACTCGTGCTGCGCTCACGCGCCTGGGATACTTGGGGCATGCGACCGGCTATGTCTTTGTGTATTACCATCTGCACGATTTGACGAAGACATAGAGTGGGTTCAGCCTTTTGGAGCTGTCCGCTCGGATGAATATCAAAGCCAACCCAGGAGTTTTGCGTGGGGACTAACCTTTCCTCTTCCGCTATCGACATTGCCGCTTCCGCCTTCAAGGCGTATGACATCCGCGGCGTCGTCCCCTCACCCTTGAGTCCGGAATTCGCGCGTCGCCTGGGCGGCGCGTTGGCGTTGGCGGCGCGGCGCGCGGGCGTGAAGGAAGTCGTCGTCGGCCGGGACGGGCGCCTGAGCGGTCCGGATTTGGCCGAGGCGCTGCAGGCGGGCCTGTTGGCCGGGGGCGTGGACGTGCTGGACATCGGCATGGTGCCGACGCCCTTGGTCTATTACGCCGCCCACGTGAGCGGCACCGGCTCGGGCGTGGCCATTACCGGCAGCCACAACCCGCCGCAGTACAACGGCTTCAAGATGATGATGGCGGGCACGACGCTCTATGGCGATGCCATCACGGCGCTGCGCGAGCCGATGCTCAAGGGCGAGGGCATGGATGCCGCGACGCCCGGCACGCGCAAGGAATGGAACGTGACGCCGGATTACCTGCAGCGCATCGTGGGCGACGTGAAGCTCTCGCGCAAGATGAAGATCGCGGTCGATGCTGGCAACGGCGTGGCCGGCCCGACGGCGGCGCAGCTTTTCAAGGCGCTGGGCTGCGAGGTGGTCGAGCTGTATTGCGACGTGGACGGCAATTTCCCCAACCACCATCCGGACCCGGCCGACCCGCACAATCTTGAGGATTTGGTCCGGTGCCTGGCCGAGACCGATTGCGAGATCGGCCTGGCCTTCGACGGCGACGGCGACCGCCTGGGCGTGGTGACCAAGTCCGGGCAGATCGTCTGGCCCGACCGCCAATTGATCCTGTTCGCGCGCGACGTGCTGGCCCGCAACCCGGGCGCCGAGATCATCTACGACGTCAAGTGCAGCCGCTACGTGGCGCAGGAAGTCGCTGCCGCGGGCGGCAAGCCCCTGATGTGGAAGACCGGGCATTCCCTGGTCAAGGCCAAGCTCAAGGAAACCGGCGCCCCCTTGGCGGGCGAGATGAGTGGCCATATTTTCTTCAAGGAGCGGTGGTACGGCTTCGACGACGGGCTCTATACCGGCGCGCGGCTGCTCGAGATCCTCTCGCGCTCGGACGACCCCTCGGCGGTGCTCGAGGCCTTGCCGCAAGCCAAGTCCACGCCCGAGCTCAAGCTGGAGACCGCCGAAGGCGAGCAGTTCGAAGTGGTCAAGCGCCTGCAGCAGCAAGGGCAGTTCACGGGCGCCCGGGAGGTGATCACCATCGACGGCGTGCGGGTGGAGTACGCCGATGGCTTCGGGTTGGCCCGGCCTTCCAACACCACGCCCGTGGTGGTGCTACGTTTCGAGGCGGACGACGACGCGGCGCTGGCGCGCATCCAAGAGGATTTCCGCACACAGCTGCTGCGCGTCGCTCCCGATGCCAAGTTGCCGTTCTGAGTCTGAGAAGGAGGTATCGACATTGTTGAAAGGCGCCCCCGCATATCTGTCGCAAGCCTTGACGCCGCTTGCCGATATGGCGGCCTGGAAAGCGTTTGTCGAAGCCGCCCTGCGCGCGGACCGCAAGGCGGGCTCCCTGCGGGTGCTCGAGGCCGCGGGCCTGGCGGTGGACCTGAGCATGCAGGCGCAGTCGCCGGAGTTGCTGGCGGCAGGCGCCGCCTTGCTTGCTGAACGGGATTTCGGCGCCTGGCGCGAACGCCTGTTGGAAGGCGGGATCGCGAACTGTACCGAGAACCGCGCCGCCTGGCACACGGCCCTGCGCGCGGAAGACCCGCCGGGGCGCGTGGCCGCGCGCGTGTTGGCCGAGCGCGACCGCGTGCGCAATTTCGTGCGCCACATCGATGCCCAGGCGCGCTACGACGCCGTGGTGCACATCGGCATCGGCGGCAGCGATTGGGGCCCGAAGCTCGTGGTCTCGGCCATCGGCTATGCCGGCACGCGGCGGCAGATGCGCTTCGTCTCCAACATCGACGGCCATGCCATCGAGGCGGGCCTGCTCGGCCTCGATCCGCAGCGCACGTTGGTGGTGGTGTCGTCCAAGTCGTTCAACACGGTCGAGACGCTGAACAACGCGCAGTGCGCCTTGCGCTGGCTGCGCGAAGGCGGCGTGGCCGACCCCTGGACCCAGGTCGTGGCCATTACGGCCAACCCGGAGGCCGCCAAGCAGATGGGCGTGGCGCCGGACCAGATCTTCACCTTCTGGGACTGGGCGGGTGGCCGCTACTCGGTGTGGTCGGCCATCGGCTTGCCCATTGCGCTGGCGCTGGGCGCCGAGGCGCTCGATGCGTTCCTGCAAGGCGCGGCGGCGATGGACGTGCATTTCGCGCAGGCGCCGCTCGAGCGCAATGCGCCGGTGCAGCTCGCGCTGGCGGGCATCGCCAACCGCAACGTGTTCGGCTATCCCTCGCTCAATATCGCGCCCTACGATGCGCGCCTGGCGCACCTGGTGCCGTACCTGCAGCAGCTGGAGATGGAATCGCTCGGCAAGTCCGTGGATTTGCACGGCCGGCCCGTGTCGCTGCCCACGGGCCCCATCGTCTGGGGCATGCCAGGCACGGACGGGCAGCACACGTTTTTCCAGTGGCTGCACCAGGGGCCGGAAGGCGCGCCGGTGGATTTCATCCTCTGCCGCGAGCCGGACCATCCCTATCCCGAGCATCATCGCCTGCTGGTGGCGAACTGCCTGGCGCAGCGCGAAGCGCTGTTGCGCGGCAAGCCCGCTTCCGTGCTGGAGGAAGCGCTCACGGCGCAGGGCGAGGACCCCGAGCGCGCCGCCTGGCTCGCGCGCCACAAGGCCCATCCGGGCGGCCGGCCGTCCACCCTTATCGTGCTGCCGCGCCTGACCCCGCATTCGCTGGGCGCCTTGCTGGCGCTGTACGAGCACAAGGTGTTCGTGCAAAGCGTGGTCTGGGGCATCAACCCCTTCGACCAATGGGGCGTGGAGTACGGCAAGGCCCTGGCGCGGGGCATAGGGGAAGAGTTCGCCGGCAAGGCGTCGACCAGCGTGCGCGACCCGTCCACCGCGTACTGGGTGGAGGCCTGGCAGGGCGGGCGTTGAGGGCGGGTTCGTCCGGCCTTTTCCCGCGCAAGTTTGGCGTGGCATGGCATGGCGTTCGCGCGGGGCGCCCACTTCCGCACCCACCGACCGGTTAAAATTCGCGCTTTCCCCCGTGCCGGCCTGTCCGGCTTGCGTCCGTGCCCCGCATCCTGCTCGTCAAGACCTCCTCCATGGGCGACATCGTCCATGCGCTGCCTGCCGTGTCCGACATCGCTCGCCATGTGCCCGGCGCGGTGATCGATTGGGTGGCCGAAGAAGCCTTCGCCGCCATTCCTGCGCTGCATCCCAAGCTGAACGCGGTGATCCCGGTGGCGCTGCGCCGTTGGCGCAAGGCGTGGTGGTCGGCGTCGGTGCGGGCCGAGCGCGCGGCATTCAGGCAGGCATTGCAAGCGCATCGCTACGACGCGGTGATCGACATGCAGGGGCTTTGGAAATCCGCCATGGTGGCCTGCCTGGCGCATGGGCCCGTGCACGGCGGCGACCTGCGCTCGGCACGCGACCCTTTCGCTTCGTTGTTCTACCGCCATCGGCATCGCGTGGTGTTCGAGCAATCCGCGGTGGTGCGCATGCGGGAAATGGCGGCTTTGTCGCTGGGGTATGAACTCGACGGGCCGCCGGACTTCGGCATCCGTGCCGAGCCCCCGGCGGGCTTGCCGGCACGCTATGCGGCCATCATGCCTTCGGCGAGCCGGCCGACCAAGCTGTGGCCGGAGGACGCGTGGCGCACGGTGTTGCAGCGGCTGGCGGTGGCAGGCTATGCGCCGCTGGTTTTTGCCGGCACCGAAGAAGAATCCGCGCGGGCGCAGCGCTTGATCCAGGGCATTGCCGGCGCGCAGGCCTTGCCGCGCATGGGGCTCGCCGACGTGGCGGGCGTCCTGGCGGGGGCGGCGGTGGTGGTCGGCCTGGACAGCGGGCTCACGCACTTGGCCGGCGCCTTGGGCCGGCCCACCATCGGCATCTATGCCGACTACGATCCTGCGCTCGCGCCCGTCACCGGCCCAGCGTTCACCGCAAGCCTGGGCGGGCGTGGCACGCCGCCTTCGTGCGAGCAGGTGTTGGCGGCCCTGGGCCAGGCCTTGCCGGCCGAAGGCGCGACGGGAGCGGCACGCTGATGCGCGGCGCCCTGCTGCAGGCCTTGTATTCGCTGCTCTGGCGCGTCGCCACGCCGTTCTTGTTGTGGCGCATCTGGCGCCGCGCCCGGCGCGAGCCAGTCTATGGCGTGTTTCCCGCCGAGCGCTTCGGTTTCTACGGCAAGGGCAAGGACGCGCCCGCGCGCGCCGGCTTCCAGGCGGCACCGGTGTGGGTGCATGCCGTGAGCCTGGGCGAAACGCGCGCCGCGCAGCCTTTGGTCCGCGCGCTGCTCGATCGCGGGCTGCCCGTATTGCTCACGCACATGACGGCCACCGGGCGCAACGAAGGCGGCCGCCTGTTCGAACAAGACATCGCCCGCGGCCAACTGCGCCAGGCCTGGCTGCCCTACGACATGCCCGGCGCCGTGCGAAGGTTTTATCGCTACTTCGCGCCGCGCTGTGGCCTGCTCATTGAAACCGAAGTGTGGCCCAACCTGGTGGCGGGCGCCCGGCACCATGGCGTACCCATCGCGCTCGTCAGCGCGCGCCTCTCGGCTGCCTCCGCCCGCAAGGCCCTGCGCGTGGCAAGCCTGGCCCGGCGCACCTATGCGCGGCTCGATGCCGTGCTGGCCCAGACCCAAGCCGACGCGGATCGCCTGCGCCAGGTCGGCGCGCAGGCGCCGATGGTGGTGGGCAACCTCAAGTTCGACTTGCAATTGCCGCCCGAGCTCGTGCAGGCCGGCGTGGCGTGGCGCGCAGCGCTCGCGCGGCCCGTCATCGCTTGGGCGAGCACGCGCGAAGGCGAAGAGGAGGCCATCCTGGCCGCCATGCGCGAGATGCCCCGCACCCCGGCCGGCATCGCGCCTCTGGCCGTGCTCATCCCGCGCCATCCTCAACGCTTCGACGAAGTGGCCACCCTGGTCGAGGCTGCCGGCCTGGCCATGCAGCGCCGATCGCGCCTCGGCGCCATGCCCGTCACGGCGCCCGACCCCCACACGGCAGTGCTGCTCGGCGACAGCCTCGGCGAAATGCCCTTCTACTACGCGGCTGCCGACGTCGCCATCGTGGCCGGTAGCTTCGCGCCCCTCGGCGGCCAGAACCTCATCGAGGCCTGTGCCTGCGGCACCCCGGTCATCGTCGGCCCACACACCTTCAACTTCGCCCAGGCCTCCGAAGACGCCATCGAAGCCGGCGCCGCGCTGCGCGCCGACGATGCACGCGCCGCCTGGCGCCTCGCCCTGGAGTTGATCGACGACCAGGCGCGCCGCGCCGCCATGCGCGAGGCCGCCGCGCGTTTCAGCGCCGCCCATGCGGGTGCGACGCAGCGGGTGATGCGGGCGGTGAGAGGGTGGTTGGGGTAGGAGGCCTTTTCCGGCCTGGGGGCGGGTGCGCCGCGGGGGCTTAGACGGAGCCGGTCCCGCTGCGCCCCCGCGGCGCACCC
>Ga0207789_1000342_pt1 | contig 19521 bp, 19 predicted proteins | sample HigsolmetaGSP12D_FD_184840 | JGI IMG/M metagenome (GOLD analysis project Ga0207789, IMG submission 184840) | High solid enriched microbial communities from the Joint BioEnergy Institute, USA - SP1-2-D (SPAdes) | ecosystem: Engineered > Bioreactor > SSF (Solid state fermentation) > Aerobic >...
AGGAAGTCGCGGCGGGCGTTGCCGATACGGGAGTGAATGCGCTGGACTCGGGCTTTCGCCTTCTTCCAGTTGTTGCTGAATTTGGTTTTGCGGCTCATGGCCTGCTGCGCTTTGCGCAATGCAGTCTCGTACCGCTTGAAGCTGTTGAGTGGTGCGTAAAACGTGCCGTCCGAGAGTGTGGCGAAGCGGATCACGCCCATGTCGATACCCACTGCTGTGGTGGCCTGCGGCACGGGCTGCTCAACTTCGCGCTCGGTCTGGATGCTTACGAACCACTTGCCGCAAGACTGGCTCACGGTGACATTTCTGACTGTGCCCAGCACCTCGCGACTATTGCGGTAGCGCAGCCATCCCAGCTTGGGCAGGAAGATACGACTGTTGCCCTGATCGAGCTTGATCTGCTTCGGGTCGGGGTAGCGGAAGCTGTCGCGCTGGCCCTTCTTCTTGAAACGTGGAAAGTCGGCCCGCTTGGCGAAGAAGTTGCTGTAGGCCCGCTCCAAATCCTTGAGCGCCTGTTGCAAGGGATGGACCGGCGCATCGGCCAGCCAAGCCGTTTCCGCGCTGTTGCGCCACTCGGTGAGCATCTTGCACAGCCCGGCGTAGCCCAGCTTCTTCTCTCCGCGCTCGTAGCGCTCTTTCTGCAACGCCAGCCCCTTGTTGTAGACGAACCGGCACGAACCGGCGAAGCGGCGCATTTGCCGCTCTTGCTGGCCGTCTGGTCGCAGTTCGTATTTGAAGGCTTGGAGGCGTTGCATGCGGATATTATAATTTGGCCTATGAGCGACGACAACGATATTAGGCATGGACGACACTGCGTTTTTAAGATGCATGTCCATTTGGTCTTTGTGGCGAAATATCGCCGCAGGGTATTCGATGGCGACGCCATCAACCGGCTGCGCACGATCTTCGCCAAGGTCTGCGCCGACTTCGAGGCGCAACTGATCGAGATGGACGGCGAGGACGATCACGTTCACCTGCTTGTGGAATACCCGCCCAAGGTGGCTGTCTCCAATCTCGTGAACAGCCTCAAAGGCGTCTCCAGTCGCCTGCTGCGGAAGGAACGGCCTGACATCCAGAAGCGCTACTGGAAAGGCGTGCTGTGGTCGCCGTCCTATTTCGCTTCAAGCTGCGGCGGCGCGCCGATTTCCATCGTGCGCCAGTACATCGAGCAGCAGCAAACCCCACACTGAAACCCAAAGACAAGGACGGCTGCGCCGTCCGCGCTATCCTTCCCCGCCTGAACGGCGGGGCTTGTCGCGCACCGGGTCATTGCGCCCACAAATGGTTGGAATTTGCTCGACCCGGGTTCGCAAACGTATCTGCCCGATGAGGCGCTTGCTGCCGTCATGCGCCAGCGTGGCGTTCGATTGGGGCAAAATACGCGCTTTGTGTGTTCGTGCGGATCGGGTGTCTCTGCCTGCGTGGTGGCCTTGGCCTTGGAGAAGTTGGGCGAACCACGGATGCAGGTGTACGACGGATCCTGGACGCAATGGGGAAGCGACCCATCCTTGCCCGTCGAAACCGGCGAGGCGGTTCCTGCGGGCGCAGCGTGAAGCGCCGGGAGGGCAGGCGGAGGCGGTCGTTTCCTCGAAACGAGAACAGTAGTGCAACAAGGGAGGAAACATTGGTGACACGACAAGGCGCACTGGATCCGGCCTCGGGGCTGTATTTCACTGAACACGGCTCGGCGTCGCACCCCGCGATCGTGCTGACCCATTCCATCCTGGCGGATGGAAGAATGTGGGACAGGCAGGTCGCGTGGCTGGCGAAGGAATATCGGGTCATCAATGTCGACCTGCCGGGGCACGGGCAGTGTCCGCTCGTGCCCGGAGGTGTTTCGCTCGCAAGCCTGGCCGACGGCATCGTCAAATTGGCGGCGGCCCGCGGGCTAGAGAGCTTTCATTACGTCGGCGTTTCCCTGGGCGCCATGATCGGCTACGAGCTGGCCACGCGGCGCTCGACCTGGCTTGCGAGCATGGTGGCATGCGATGCGCCGCCTTTTGCGCCGGATAACTATCCCGCGCTATGGGAGGCACGGATCTCCCGCGCGCAACGCGATGGCACGGCTGCGCTCGTCGAGGAAACGCTGCAGCGCTGGTTTACGCCGCAGACCTTGGCGCGGCGGCCGGATTACGTCGAGGAGCTCAGCGAGACCATCGCCCAGACGTCTGCCGAAGGCTTCGAGCATTGCGCATTGGCCATCTCCCGCTTTGACTACCGGGATGCGCTGCGCGCCTGCACCGGGCGGACGCTGGCCCCGTCGATGAATGGCTCGCGCTGCAAGGGTAAATGCGGGCTCAGCGTATGGCGCCCGTCGAAGCGCAGCCAGGTATCGCTGTACTGGAAGGTCCAAACGCCGTTCTGCTCCCGGAGCTCGCCCACGGGGAGATCGCCGATGCTGACGAGGAGGGCGCGCTCACTCATGGCTCGCCTGTATCCCGCTCCATCGCGCGGGCCACGCGCTCGGCGGCCTCTTCCGGCACATCGAGCACGACTCGAATCCCCAGCCCCTTGAGCACCTGGAACAGTTTGCCCCACTGGGCCGTCTCGCCCCCCCGCTCGATCTTGCCGAGAAAGTTTTCGCTCACGCCAATGGCGCCGGCGGCATCGTCCTGACGAAGGCCTTGAGCTTTGCGGGTGGCGCGGACGACGGGGCCGAGCGCTTGCGGTGTATCTATGGTGATCTTCATGGAATCCTCACGATTGTGAGGATTCTAAAGTCTTCACCGTAGCTGCACAACCAATCCACAAGGTCGTAAGGATTTATGGCAGAAATCGTCCGACTTCCAAGAAATCCTTGTAACCGTGAGGATTTTTATCAACCCTCCACCCACCGCACCACGTCCCCGATGGGCGCCCGCGTCGTCCGGAACCCATTGGCCGGGTGCTCGAGGTCCGCATAGCCAAACGAGATGCCGCACACGATGCGCTGGTCTTCGGGAATGCCGAAATGGGCGCGGATGAAAGGTGAATAGCCCGCCAGCGCCGCCTGCGCGATGGTCGCCACGCCCAGGCTTTGCGCGGCCAGCATGAAATTGCTCACGTAGGCGCCGCAATCCACCGCGCCGTACACTCCCAGCGCCTCGGGCGTGGTGATGATGGCCACGTGCGGCGCCCCGAAGAAACGGAAGTTCTCCGCCCCCTGGCGGGCCGAGGCCTCGCGGTCGCCCCGCTTGATGCCCACGCTCTCGTATAGCTGGAAGCCGCATTCGCGCCGCCGCTCGCGATACACGCCCGGGTATTCGCGCGGGAAGGGGAAATCCGGTTCGATCTCGGGATGGCTCGCCACGTGCGCGCCCAGGGCTTCGCGAAAGCGCTCCGTGCCGGCGCCCGAGGTCACCACCACCTGCCAGGGCTGGGTGTTGCACCACGAGGCCGTGCGCTGCGCGAGCTCGAGGATGCGGTCGATGGTGGCGCGGGGCACGGGTTGCGGCAGGAAGCCGCGGCAGCTCCAGCGGGCGTGCAGGAGTTGGTCGATGGCCAGGGTGGGGTCGCCAGATTGCATGCTCGCGTTTCTCCTCGATCCGTCGTCTCGCGACGCTTTCTACTCAACTTACCTACTCAAATACCACCGCACCGTCTTCCGTATCGCCTCGTCGAACCGTTCCTGCGGTTCCCATCCCAGTTCGTCGCGCATCTTGGCGGCGTCGATGGCGTAGCGCCAGTCGTGCCCGGGACGGTCGGCGACGAATTGGATCAGGCGCCGGTGCGGTGCGCCTTCGGGATGATATTCGTCCATTAGCGCGCAGAGGTGCTCGGCCACGTCGATGTTGCGCAGTTCGCACCCACCGCCGATGTTGTAGGTCTCGCCCGTGCGCCCGGCGCGCAGCACGCGCTCGATGCCGCGGCAGTGGTCGTCCACGTACAGCCAGTCGCGCGAGTTGCCGCCCGTGCCGAATACGGGAATAGGCGTGCCCGCGAGGCAGTTGCGGATGATGGTGGGAATGAATTTTTCGTCGTGTTGGTACGGGCCGTAGTTGTTCGAGCAATGCGTGGTGACGACGGGCAGGCCGTAAGTGCGGTGGTAGGCGCGCACCAAGTGGTCGGCCGCGGCCTTGCTCGCAGAGTAGGGCGAGTTGGGCGCGTAGGGCGAGGCTTCGGTGAAGGGCGGGTCGCCCGGGCCCAGGGAGCCGTACACCTCGTCGGTGGAGATGTGGTGGAAGCGCTTGCCCGCTGCAGGCCCGGGCCCGGCCAGCCATGCCTGGCGCGCGGCTTCCAGCAGCGTGAAGGTGCCGTCTACGTTGGTTCGCACGAAATCCCCCGGCCCGGTGATGGAACGGTCCACGTGGGTTTCGGCGGCGAAGTGCACGATGGTGTCGATCTCGTGTTCGCGCAGCAGGCGGCAGACCAAGCCGGCATCGCACACGTCCCCATGCACGAACAGGTGGCGGCCCGTAGCGTCGAACCGGGGCAGGATGGCCGGGTCCGCGGCGTAGGTCATGAGGTCTAAGTTCACCACGAACACGTCCGGATCGCGGTCGAGCAGGTGCGCGACGAAATTCGCACCGATGAACCCGGCCCCGCCGGTGATCAAGACCTTGCGCGGGTGATGGGTCACGCCGCCTGTTTCCATGTCGACAATACCTCTTTCAGTCCGGCGCGCCAGTCCGCGGGCGGCAGGCTAAGCAGCCCGGCGCCGCGCCGGCCGTCCAGCACGGAATAGGCCGGGCGCCGCGCGGCGCTGGGGTACTCCGCACTGGTAATGGGCGCGATGGAGGGGGCGTGATCGAGCAGCCCCTGGCGGCACGCTTCGGCCACGATGGCCTCGGCAAATGCATGCCAGCTCACCGCTTCGCCGCCCGGGTAATGATAGAGCCCCCACGGCAAGTCTTCGCCCGCCGTGATCCGGTCGGCCAGCTGCAGCAAGGCCTGCGCGATGTCGCCGGCATGGGTGGGGGTGCCGGTTTGGTCTGCCACCACGCGCAGCGGCGCGCCGGCCTGCGCCCGGCCCAGCAGCGTGCGCACGAAATTCTCGCCATGGGCACCGAACACCCACGAGACCCGGAGGATCAAGTGGCGGGGCAGGGCGTCGCGCACCGCGGCTTCCCCTTCCAGCTTGCTGCGGCCGTACACGTTCAGCGGCGCCGGGGCATCGCCTTCGGCATAGGGCGTGCGCTGGGCGCCGTCGAACACGTAGCAGGTAGACAGGTGCAGCAGCGCAATGCCGCGCCGCGCGCAGGCGCGCGCCAGGTGGCCGGGGCTGTCGCGGTTGGCGGCGAAGGCGGGCCCGGGGGCCGCTTCCGCGCGGTCCACGGCGGTATAGGCCGCGGCGTTGATCACGAGCGTGGGGCGGTAGGCGTCCAGCACCCGTTCGGTGGCCCCAGGGTCGGCGATGTTCCATTGCGCGCGGGGCAGCCCGACGAGGCGGCGCGCGCCGGCGCGCGCCGCGAGCTCCTGGCCGAGCTGGCCGCCCGCCCCGGAAACGAGGATGCTCATGCCGCGCCCCGGTAAACGGGCAGCCGCTCCGGCGCCAGCTCGGCCAGCCGGGGCTGCGCGGCATCCTTGGGGGAAAGCGTGAACGGAACATCCGTGCGGGGCCAGGCGATGCCGAGGTCGGGGTCGTCCCAGCGTATGCCGGCTTCCGCCTGCGGCGCGTAATAGGCCGTGCACCGGTAAACCACGACCGCCTCTTCCGAAAGCACGCAAAAACCGTGCGCAAAGCCGGGCGGAATCCACAGCTGGCGGTGGGCGTCGTCGTCCAATTCCGTGCCCGTCCAGGCCCCGAAGGTGGGCGAGCCGCGCCGCACATCCACCGCCACGTCGAAGACCTTGCCCCGCACCACGCGCACCAGCTTGCCCTGTTCCTGCGGCCACTGGAAATGCAGCCCGCGCAGCACACCGCGGCGCGAGGCCGATTGATTCTCCTGCACGAAATCGGCCTCGATGCCCGCCTCGGCCAGCCAGTTGGCGCGCCAGGTCTCCACGAAGTAGCCGCGCGCGTCGCGCCGCACTTCGGGCTCGAATAGCAGGACTTCCGGCAGGCGGGTCGGCAAGATCTTCATGGCAGACGGCATGGGGCGGGGCGTCAGCCCGGCACCCGGTATTGCGGGCAGCGCACCTGCACCACTTTATGGTCTTCCAGCCGGACCGCCGTCAACTGCCCACCCCACACGCAGCCCGTGTCCAGCGCGACCAACCCGGGCCGCTGCAGCAGGCCCAGCGTGGACCAATGCCCGAACACCACGGTAACCGAAGCCGTGGCGCGCCCCGGCACGTCGAACCAGGGCAGGTAGCCTTCCGGTGCATGGCCGGCCCCTTCCTTGGTTTCGAACTCCATCGTCCCTTCCGCCGTGCAAAAGCGCAGGCGCGTCAAGGCATTGACGATCACCCGCAGCCGGTCGGCGCCTTCGAGCCCGTCATCCCAGGCCGCAGGCTCGTTGCCGTACATCTGTGCCAAGAACTGGCGCCAATCGGGCCCGCGCAGCGCCGCCTGCACTTCGCCCGCCAAGGCGAGGGTTTGTTCGGCCGTCCACGCGGGCAGCACGCCGGCATGGACCAGCAGGTGCCCGTGCTCGAAATGCGCGAGCGGCCGCCGGCGCAGCCATTCCAGGATCTCGGCCGCATCCGGCGCGTCCAGGATCTCGCGCACGGTGTCGGACTTGCCGGGCGGGCGCACCCCGGCGGCCACGGCCAAGAGGTGCAGGTCGTGGTTACCCAGCACCGCCTGCGCGCGCTCGCCCAGCGCCATGACCCGCCGCATCGTGGCAAGCGAGGCCGGGCCGCGATTCACCAAGTCGCCGGCAAACCAGAAGCGGGCGCCGGCCTCGCCGGCGATCTCGGGGCGGGCGAGCAGGGCATCGAGCGAATCGCAGCAACCTTGCAGGTCGCCGATCATCCAGGTACTCATGGCCGGCTCACGCGGGGTCGTCTGCCGGCCGGCGCCAGCGCGCCCGCAGCAGGCTGCCGTATTCCATGTTCAGCATCGCGAGCAGCGCCAGGCCCAGCCCCAAGGCATTCGGGGCCACCGCCGTAAACCAGGCCGGCCAGCGATTGAGCATGCCCACGTTCAAGGCCAGCTGGTTCGCCATGAAGAAGGCCACCCCCAGCAGAATGCCGAGGAACACCTTCACGCCCACGCCACCACGCCGGGTCTGCATGAAACCGATGGGGGCGGCGATAGTAATCATCGCGAGCAGGGTGAAAGGGTAGATCAGCTTGCGCCAGATCGCCACGATCTGCCGGTCCGAGACCAGGTTATTGCGGTTCAAATACCCCACGTAATCCAGCAGGTCCGTAAACGCCATCCGCTCCGGGGTCAGCACGCGGGCCAGCAGCAGCTCGGCCGTGAGGGTGGTCGATACCGTGCGCTCGGCTTCGTGCGTCACCTTCACCGGCGGCTCCGTCGCGCGGCTGCCGGCCTGCAGCGCCGATTCCAGCGAAGGGTCGATGGTGGTGATGCTGACGTCCTGCAGCCGCAGCTCATTGGTCGCGAACGTGGCAGACTGGGCCTGCATGATCGTTGCCAGCCGCCTGTCCGGCGTGAAATCGTATAGCGTCACGTTCGAGGCACCGCCCCCGGGCCGCAAGGCCGCCACGTTAATGATGCGCTCGCCCGCCTGGGTGTCTTCCTTGAACCAATAGCCGCTGCGCAGCATCCCGGAAGAGCGGCCCCCCGCGCTGCCCGTGATCGCGAGCCGGGTCTCGTTCAGCTTCACCTCCGCCGCGGGCGTGAGCCACTCCGCCAGCACCAGGGCCAGCAGCATGACCGGCACCGACACCCACCACAGCATGCCCAGCATGCGCATGCCGCTCACGCCCGAGACGCGCAGGATCACCAGCTCGTGCCGCTGCGCCAGCGCCGCCAGCGCCAAGATCGCGCCGATCAGCAGGCCAATGGGCAGGATGTCGTAGATGCGGGTAGGAAGCGCAAGGAGTTCGAGGAACAGCAGGTGGTAGAGCTTGAAGCCATCGCGCCCGACCTGGTCAAGGTCGTCCACCAGGGCAAAAAACGAAAACAGGCCGACCAGCGCCGCGAGGACGATGGACGACGAGCGGTAGATTTCAGAGGCCAGGTAACGGCGGGCAGTCTTCACGGCGTATGGGGAGGCATGCAGGCCGTTAGTGTAATGGAAGGGATGCGCGGCAGCCCGCCCTCAGCGGGCGGGGCGTACCTGCATGCACCGGCCGGCGCCCGCGAGCCCCCGGGCTCCGGCTTACTGGCTTACTTATTGAGTATGGACGCTTAGTCAGACCTTGAAGCCGTGGTACTTCTGGCCCAGCGCCACCGTGGCTTCGAACAGGCCGGTCTTGCTGCCGCAGTCGTAGCGCGTGCCCTCGTAGCGGTGCGCGAACACCTTGCGCTTGGCCTTCATCAGCGCGGCAATGCCATCGGTCAGCTGGATTTCGCCGCCGGCGCCCTTGCCTAAGGTGCGCAAGTGGTCGAAGATTTCCCCCTCGAGCACATAACGGCCCACCACGGCCAAGGTAGAAGGCGCTTCCTCGGGGGCGGGCTTTTCCACCATGTTGAACACCTGGGCGGTGCGGCTCGTGTCGTCATGCGTGTCCACGATGCCGTACTTAGAGGTGTCTTCGCGCTTGACGTCTTGGACGCCCAGCACGCTGCCGTCGTTCGCCAGCGCCGCCTCCACCAGCTGCTTGGTCACCGGCACGTCCGCATCGATCAAGTCGTCGGCCAGCAGCACGGCAAAGGGCTCCCGGCCCACCACCGGCTCGGCGCACAGCACGGCGTGCCCCAGGCCCAGCGGCGCGGGCTGGCGGATATAAATGCAACTCACCGAGGGCGGCAGGATGTTCTTGACGGTGCGCAGCAGCTCCACCTTGTGCTTGGCCACGAGCTCGGCTTCCAGCTCGGGAATGGTGTCGAAGTGGTCCTCGATCGCGCGCTTGTTGCGGCCAGTGATGAACACCAGCGTCGTAATGCCGGCCGCCACCGCTTCCTCGACGGCGTACTGGATCAGGGGTTTGTCGATGACGGGCAGCATTTCCTTGGGCATGGCCTTGGTGGCCGGCAGAAAGCGCGTGCCCAGGCCGGCAACAGGGAACACGGCAGTGCGTACAGGTTTCATAAACGCAAACTCTTATGGTGAGTCAATGGCAATGTTGCGACGATCTTACCTGACTTGATTCTGGCGGCTGGCTTTGTTTCCTCGCGACACAAAGCACGAATAAATGGAAAAACAAATCCGTAACTTTTGTTACAAACCTTGTAACCAAGATTATCATGGCGCGAACGTAAATCGCCGTGGCGGATGGGCCCCATCGGCCAAACGATGTAAAAAAAAGTGTTATAGAAATTAAGGCCGATAGGGGCAGGCGGCGCTTTCATGGTATGTTTCCTCGCTTTTAACTCGTCCACGGACCCAGGGATTCAACCCCCACGGTCCTACACCGTGGGTCCACCTTCTCTCCTATCTATGTTGACAGTGCATAAGCGTGGCCTCATTCCCATGGACGAATCGGCCGGCACACCCCGGCGGGCCTTGGCGGCTGCGGCAGGCGTGCTGCTGTGGGCAGCCATGGCGGCGAGCCCCGCGCTGGGCCAGCAAGCGGCCATGATCGAAGCCGGCAACCAGGAACTGCGGGACGACATCCAGTGGCTGGTGGACCGCGGCATCATCGGGTACGTTTCCACCTCCACGTGGCCAATTCCCGTCTCCGCGCTGGAGGCAGCCCTCGAAGCGCGCAAGCGCAAAGGCCTCACCCGCGCGGACGTGCATGCCATCCTCGCCGTGCGGCGCTACCTAGACGACCAAAAGAAAGCCAACTTCGGCGTCAATTTCCAAGCCAACACCGATTCCATCCCCCAGCTGGGCTTTGCCAGCCAGGCGCGGGCTGCGTATTCCACCGGCGTGTGGATGCAAGGCGGCAACGACGTGGTCGCCGGCAAGCTGCAGGTCAACGGCCTCGTCGACCCCCTCACCAGCAAGCAATCCCGGTTCAACCTGGAAGGCAGCTATGTTTCCGGCCGGTTCCTCGGCCAAGCCCTGTACGTCGGCCAGCTTGCCCACTATTGGGGGCCGGGCGTAGATGGCAGCCTGAATTGGGGGAACGCCGCCACGGCCATCCCAGGGATAGGGCTGCAGCGCGCCAAGCAGACGGCGCCCGAAAGCAAGTGGCTCTCGTGGATCGGGCCGTGGGGGTATGACGTGTTCCTGGGCCAGCTCCAACACGATACGGCCGTGCCGCACGCTCGCGTTCTGAACATGCGGGTGTTCGCGCGGCCGTTCGAAGGGCTGGAATTGGGCGCCTCGCGGTTCATCGAATGGGGCGGGAGCGGGCGAGACAATAGCTTCGGGGCGTTGTGGCGGGCGTTAAAGGGGGACTCCAATACGCCTGGAAACGATCCGAGCAACGAGTTGGCGGGGTTTGACGTTCGGTACACCCTATCTCTCGCGGGAAATCCTTTGACTTTGTATGGGCAAATTGCAGGAGAGGATGAGGCGGGAGGATTCCCTTCACATTACCTCGCGCAAGTAGGCATACAGTTTCGACATCTTGTTGGTACTGGAACAAGGATTAATTGGTATACCGAAGCTACCGATACGTCGGCTAAGCGGATGTTTGGGCTGGGGGAAGGGCTGCTTGGCACTGCGTATGCTCACGGTACTTATAGAAACGGGTTATATCACGATGGATTGCCGATTGCTCACCCGATCGGTGGGACAGGGCGACTTCTTTCGGCCGGCATTAGCATCGTTCCCGATGATTTTAGATACTCCTCTCGGTACAGCCTGCGTTTAATGCAAGCGCAAGTCAATGAAGCGAATCAAGGCATTAACCAAGCGTTTCCCCGACAGTCGCGATGGTATGGAGCCGAGGTGGCTTATAGTTGGCGTATCCGGCCAGCGATGTTCCGGGCGGGGCTCATTGTTATGCGGCGCAGTTCGGGGAACATAAACAATGGTTTTAGTATTCTTTTATCAATGAACGTGCCATTGGAGTAATTGCTCGTGCTGCACCAAGGTGTAGGAACTTCGTTTGTTATGGGTTTGATGACATGATTGAAGGAATGTCATCGTTACCTTTTTTATTAGTTGTATGCACTGGGAACGTGTGCCGAAGTCCGATGGTGGAGGCTCAATTTCGGCATTATTTGGCCGATGAGGGTTTAAGCGCTAATGTGTTTTCGCGAGGGTTAGCTGCGCCAGTGGGGCGCCCTCCACATCCATATGCCATTGAAGTGTCGAACGCGCATGGTACGCCGATCGATCCAGAGAAGAGAGCGGCTTCATTGACAAGTGCGGATATGGCTGTCGCCGCAGCCGTGTTTGTTATGGAAAATAGCCACCGCGTTGAAATACAAAAGAGGCATCCGACAGCTATCGGCAAAACGTTTCTCGTAGGTCATTGGGAGTCGAAGGAAATCCCTGATCCAATTAATATGGATCATTCGGCGTTTGAAACCGCGTGGGAACTTGGCGCGACCGGGGTCCGGAGCTGGATCAAGCGACTCGAAAGTGCCGGAGTTCTGAGTCGAAAGGGATTTAGATAGGCGAAACATATGCAGGAATTTTACAGTTTTAAGCATCAAGAACGAAGTGCCGTTCGCGGTTTGGTTGCGTATCGTCTACTGCCGATTTTACGGCGCTCTCGAACGTTACGCATCGGCAAAGCGATTGCGCTTGTGCCGTTAATAATTGGCGGGTGTTCGTTGGTGCCGGGGACGTATTTAGGGATTGCGCCAACAGTTTCCGAAGTGGATGAGCCTTATCAATACGATATTACCGCTGCGCAAAGTATTCAGGAACGAGCTGAGATCTATTCAATTAACCCATCTACATTGGCTCGCCTTGCTGAGAAAAATTCCACAAAGAAACAGAATCTTAAGAGTATCTTTGAAGTCGAGTCGTCTACCCCTTATAAATATTTGGTTGGCCCCCAAGATGTACTGAACATAACTGTTTGGAATCATCCGGAAATAAATAACCCCTCCGGAGTGATGAATGCCCAGCTTGCTGGTAGAACAGTAAATGCTGACGGGACTTTCTTTTTTCCATACGCCGGCAAAGTGAAGGCGGCGGGCCGCACCGTTCAGGAAATTCGGGACGATTTGGCAGAGCGACTAAGCAAAGTGCTGGTCGAACCGCAAGTAGATGTGTCGGTGCTGAGTTATCGAAGTCAGCGGGCTTTTATTCTGGGGCAGGTGGAGAAGCCGGGCGTAGTTCCTATTACTGACGTGCCGTTGACGATAACCGATTTGATTTCGCAAGCTGGCGGACTAAGGCCAGAGGCGGATCTTACCGCGGCGACCTTGATGAGAAATGGGCAGTCATACCCGGTCGACTTGTATGCCCTTTATTATGAAGGAGATGTGTCGCAAAATGCTAGGCTCATTTCGGGAGATATATTAACGGTTCCAGAGAATAGATATAAAAAGGTTTTTGTGCTTGGCGAAGTATCGAAGCCCCAATCAATCGTAATGCCCCGCGGCCGCATTACCTTGGCGGAGGCTATTTCAGACTCTGGCGGTTTTAACCCATTAACCGCTAATGCGGGGCAACTGTACGTGATTCGGGACGGGGTTGCTGGAAAGCCGCAAATATGGCATTTGGATGCGGCGAGTCCGGAAGCGCTTATCTTGGCTGACCGGTTTGATTTAGAGTCCAGGGATATCGTATATGTTGATCCGGCAGGAGTTGCAAGATTTAGTCGGGTTATTAACAATATAATTCCCACGGCGAGCGTTATTCGCGCTACGGTGCAGAATTAATGAATACTGCGAAATTATCTAGTGATCAAGAAACGGATTTTGACTTCTCGAATTTTCTTGATCTGTTAATCAAAAATTTCTGGTCTGTTCTTGCGACGTTTTTTGCTGTTGTGAGCGCGGGCGTCGCCTATACAATTTTGGCTACGCCAATATACAAAGCGGATGCATTGATCCAGGTAGAGGATAAGAAAGCCGCCCCTATTCCCGGTATGCAAGACATAGCGGATGCGCTAGGGACGGGGGTTAGCTCCGTAACAGGAGAGATTGAAATCCTCAAATCTAGAGAAGTTATTTTGTCGGCGATAAAGGAAACGAAAGCTGATATTTTTATCGAAAATAAGAATCGTTTTCCTATCTTGGGGAATTGGTTCGCTCGCCGGCAGGAGGGCAGGGAGGGGCCGATAAAACCTTTTCTTGGCCTTTCCATGTATTCCTGGGGCGGCGATCGCTTACGTATAGATCAATTTTCTGTTCCTCCGGCCGCGTATGGGCAGGAATTCATTATTCGTGTTCGAGATACCCAGAACTTCGAGCTTTTTAATGCTGAGGCCGAACTGTTAGGAGTAGGGAAGGTCGGCCAGCAGATGAGCTTTAGCGTGACTGGTGGAGATGCGAAGCTGTACATCGCCGATATGGTTGCCACTGCGGGCACAGAATATGGAGTGATGCAGGTCGACCCGGTTACCGCGTATCGGACTGTTCTTGCAGATCTAACGGTCGCGGAAAGTGGAAAGCAAAGTTCAATCATAAGAATTAGTTATCTACATCCCGATATTTCCTTTGCACAAAAATTGGTAAATGCAATAGCGAGTGCCTATCTAAAGCAAAACGTAGAACGGCGAAGTGCGGAGGCAAATCAAAGTTTGCAATTTCTGGAGCAGCAGCTGCCAGAAATTAAGCGAAATGTCGAAGTCTCGGAAAACGCACTGAACAACTTTCGAACACGAACTAACACGGTTAGTGTAGAAAAATCAATTGATGCACTTTTGGGACAGGCGGTAAATGTCGAACGGTCACGTCTCGAACTTCAGTTGAAGCGAGACGAGATGGCTCAGCGGTATAGGCCTGACCATCCAATGTTGCGAGCTATTGAAGCACAATTGGCGGCTACGACTCTAGAAGCTCGAAAGATTAGCGATCAAGTAAACAATTTACCGCAAGCGCAGAGGGATCTACTTCGCCTTCAACGAGATGCCGAGGTTAATAATCAGCTGTACGTCGCGCTGCTGAACAATGCCCAGCAGCTAAGACTGGCGAAAGCCGGGACCATCGGCAATGTGCGGGTCATCGATTTCGCTGTGCAAGATCGGACTCCTGTTGCGCCGAAAAAGCTTCAAATAATCGCTGGCTGCGCGGTACTTGGTTTAGTTCTTGGGGTTGCGGTTGCGTACCTATTGCGAGTGTTACGGCCTACGATTGGTGACGTAAGCGAAATAGAACGCGCCACAGGTTTGGTGGCATACGCAAATATTCCCGAGAGTAACTTACAACACAAGCTTAACTCTGCGCTTCGAGATAAAAAGGGTAAGGCTGCTATTATCGTCGGGCAAACTCAATTACTTGCGGAGTTAAGTCCAGACGATCCCGCAATTGAAAGCTTAAGATCGTTCCGAACGGGCTTGGCATTTGCAATGATGGGGGCGCCCAACAATGCTGTTGTAATTACAGGACCCACTGCTTCGCTGGGGAAAAGTTTTGTCTCAGCTAACCTTAGCGTGCTTTTGGCAGCGGCTGGAAAAAAAGTGCTTCTTGTGGAGACTGATTTGCGGCGCCCTCAATTAGGAGCATATTTCGGTTATAAAGAAGCAAATGGCTTGTCAGATATTCTTGTTGGGAAAGTAGAGCCGGAAGATGCTGTGAAGAGAGTGCCCTTGAGCACGGGCGAGGTTTATGTCTTACCTTCGGGTCAAATTCCGCCTAACCCTGGTGAACTATTACTCAGCGCTGCGTTCGAGGAGCTGATAGCTAACTTTACCAAAGAGTACGAATATGTATTGTTGGATTCGGCTCCGGTGCTCCCTGTAGGAGACACGTTAGCTGTTGCAAGAACAGCGGGCGCTGTCTTTATGGTAGCGCGAGCCGAACAAACTACCATTACAGAAATTACTGATGCGCTCAAGAAGCTTGATGCTTCCGGAATTTCCGTGAAAGGAGTGATATTCAACGGTATCAAAAGGTGGCGCGTGAAATACGGTTATGCCTATAAATATTATTATGGCTACGGCCAGAATGGTTGATGCTGAAGTGGCGCACAGGTAGCCAACGTGCTTACGAGTGTTTCTAAGCGCATAATAGTATTTACGGCAAGCTTGGCGAGCGCGGTGCCGTTTGCGCTATGTGTACTTATCGCTAGGTTTGCCGTTCCGTCATCTCTTCCATATATAGTTTTCTTGCAATCGAGCACCGCTTTCGGCGCGTTCATAATCCAAGCAGGTCTAAGAGCCGGTTTGCGGAAAGAATATGTCGAAGGCCGTAAATTTTTAGTTGAATACACAACTAAGAGTTTTATTGCCTATGGAACCTGGTTGGCGGGATTCCTCTCGCCAATCTTTTTTTTTCTACCGTTCGAGTTTCATTTTTTTCCACTGCTTGCCATGGCCAATGCCAGTTTAACTTTACTGTTAGGCTTGGCGCTTCTCAAGGGTGAGCATACAGCATCTATCCGTACATCAGTCACAATTTTTCATCTGAATTTGTTAGCTGGTCTAAGTACATTTTGGCTCCATGATTACTCTTTTAGCAGATGGGTTGTTATCGAAGGTAGCGCGCTCGCATTATTGTGCTACTTGCAGCGTACTCTTGGTGTACGGGTTCGTAAGAAAGCATCTCTTTCGGTAGTGTGGCTTATCTGCAAGAAGTACTTTGGATTGCAGGTGGCGTCTTTTCTTATTGTCGCTACTGCTTTCTTGTTGTCTGTGCTTTGCATAAAATGGAACGATCCCTTGCCAGGGCTATTGAACCGATATGCCGAAGTGTCAGTTGCCTGCAATGTTTTGATATTAATAGGCGCGCGTGCGATATTAACATTTGAAGGGCGTTTCCTTCTCAATGGTAAGGCGTTCTGTTTATTAGGTGCGATTCATTTAACCGTTCTCTTTATCGCAGCGTTGCTTGCGGTGTTATACGGCGAGAAAAATTGGTATGTGTCATTCGCCTTAAGCTCGGCGCTGTTGGGGCAGTACGCAATTAGCTCAACATCGCAATATATAAAGGAAAGCTACAGATTTATTGTACTTGTCGGTTGTGCGATACCTCCCGGATTCTTGCTTCTCCTACTGTATGTGTTCCCAATGGTCTTGAATCCGGCGATTCTTTATCTTTATGTCAACAATATGACGGTGTCGGCAATCCTATTTGCAAGCTTATATCTTATTGGCGGAAAGAACGCTTTTATAGGGACCAAGAAGAATGGGGGCGCTTAAAAGGTCTGCTGGTACTCAAATAGTGATTTTTGAGTTCCTGCTAGCGACTCTTTTTGCCTGGGTCGCAGTTAATTTGATCCCGTCTTCATGGACGCCCCCCCTTAGATATGTGGGAGTAAGTTTTTCGTTACTATTCCAGATAGTAGTCACTATAGTTGCTTTCTTTTTGTTTTCTACCATAGGAGCTCAACCTATCCAGGCGTTGGCGAGCAATGCGATAGGCGTTTTCCCAAAAATTCGCAGTCGGGGCCAGTGGATAGTTGCTTGGGCATTCTTAGGTCTTGCTTTGATATTTTTTCTGACAGATCTAAGTCGCAATCGCTATGGGTCTGTAGTTGGTGCTGAAAACGTAAGTGATACAACGCTTTCGATAGTGCTGCTGTTTTTTAAATGTTACTATAGCGCACTAGTGCTTGCTGGAGTAATTAATAATCATAATGTCTTAAATCGGAAGCAGTGGGTTGTTGTGTACGCTGCCATGTTGCTGTGTGTCGACGGCATGGCGCATATGGTTTTACTAGTTATATTTTTAATATATTTATTTGCCTCAAGTGCGTTGTATTTTAATCCCAATGTGCTGGTTAGGCGGCTAATTTTGTATGTGGTCGCCGTCGTGTTGGTTTTTGGCGCATACGTTCTTGGTGTAGGCTGGAAGGAGAACGATTTTTCGCGTTCTTTAAATCTTATTCAAGATTATAACGCAATATTAAACAGTATTTATTGGGTTGCGTATAGGTTATCCACTGTCTTTCTTTCTGCTGCCGTTGCGAGTAATGTTTCATATAACGATCCTTTCTTTTTCGTCGTTAATTGGGAGATGATTTATGACGAATTTATGTATCGATCTTGTAAGATTGTGACAGCAGGCGAATGTTCCGAGTATCTTCACCCGTTAAAAAGCATTGCGCGATTTAATTTTAGTCAGCTTCTGTATGATGACCCTGGGCGTGGTGGCGCTTCACCGGGGGTTCTTGGTTCAGCACTATATGCTTTTCCTTGGCCTGTTTCTGGGATAGCTTGTGGTTTTTACTATGCACTAATTGGAGCGGCGATTAATTCAATTCATGGATACAAGCGCCAATCGATGAGTCTTTTGTGTTTGGTGTCATCAATTTATTTGCTGCGAATATTGTTTTTGAATACGGCTGCTTTCTTCAATCCGTTATCTGGTCCCTTTCTGGGGCTTTTAGGTGTTGGATTAGCGTTTAGACAATATCAATCGGAGAGTAACAAGTGAGGAGGTATAGGGATTCATTAGTGCGTCAGCCGCTTGTATTTGGGCTGGGTTATTGGATGTATTCAATGTTTAATCCGACTGGTGCGCCGACCGTCAATGGCCCGTTTTCGGATTTGATCCAAAAATTCTTGCGCGATGGCGTTGTGGTAATTCCAAATTACTTGGATGATTCGCTTTGTGATGAACTGTGCGATGTATTTGATCGGTTAGAGGACAAATATGCTGTACCGTTTCAAACGGATCGGAGAATTTTTGGTGTCGAGCTTATAAGCAAGCGTCATAAGGACGTTTTTTCCGATAACCAAGATATCCTTCTCTTCGCAGAAGGATATCTTGGCGGTAGGGTGACCTTAACGACGACTCTAGCAGGAAAGATCTATGCGGATCCAACCGCGTATGGCTCGGGCGGGGGGTGGCATCGTGATTCCTTTCTTCCGCAATTTAAAGCGCTAGCCTACTTGTCGGACGTAGAGCGAGAAAACGGTCCTTTTCAGTATGTTATTGGTTCACATCTGGGGCGCTCTAAGCTTCGAGATGCTTTTAGTAGAGAGCGGTCGGCACGAGGGTCGCCGCGCTATGGCGATGCTGATATCGAACGATACTTGAAGGTTAATGGTGCTCAAATAGAGACTGTCCTAGGAAAAAAGGGAAGTGTCATATTGTGTGATACTAGTGGTATTCATAGAGGAAGCCCGATTACTAAGGGGTGCCGATATGCACTAACAAATTACTATCAGTATCACCCAAAATTGTACCGTCGGGAGGGAAGCCGCGTCGTTGAAGAGCTTATTCAGCGTACTCGGGCGATCTACGGCGGTACTGAGAGGTAGGTGCTGAGCGCAATATGAAAGATAAAAAGTCGCCGCGTTCGCCTATCGATCTTTATCTGGTGGAAACCCCCTTTCAGCTATTGGGCGCATATGAAGCAATAAGGCATTTTGGGGTTCCTTATAGACTATTTATTCGTTTGTCCGGGGTCGGGCGCAATGACGAGCAGCTACAGATGCTAGCTAGGGAGCTTGGTGTCCGTGTGGATGGAGTGCTTCGAATTCAAAAGCATAGTCGAAAGGATCTGCTTCTGGAGGTTTCGAAGTGCTGCGTGCGGATTTTGACGAAGTACAACCGAATATTTGTTGGAAGCTATTTTTCGCGGGCGTTGCAGTTAATAGCGGCACTCACGCGCAAGCGAGATGTAGTATTTCTTGACGACGGTGTTGCTACATATCTCGTTCAGGAGCAATTAAAGAAGTTGGGGCGGCCGCTGTCGCTTTTTACGCTTTTTGATCTGCCTCCAATTCGAGATCAGAGAATTTGGGTTCATAAGTTTGAAGCGCTTAGGGAAAGATATAGATCGACTATTTCAGACGGGAGGGTGTTCATTGGGCAAAATCTTTTTGCGTCTGGGAGTATTACTCCGCAGGCCTATCTTAAGTTTGTAATGGAGCTTGCGGAGGCTGATCGCTCTTTACCTTTAATATATATTCCGCACCGCACAGAGCCGAAAGATCTATTGAAAAAAATAGGAGATTTGCCCTTTGTAGACATTCAATATCCTGCATCAGGTATTGAGCTTTACTTTTTAAAAAAAGGCTGTGTGCCGAAGGAGTTCTATTCCGTCTGTTCGACAGCAATTTTCTCGCTTAGCGCAATGTTTCCACAGGCAAAATTCTTTGTCGTGTCGCCCGACGGATATGATCCTTCTAAATTTCCTCACTGGCAGCGTATAGCGAGGGGATTAAAGAGCATCCCGAATGTTTTTTTTCTGCCTCGAGGGAATGCTGGCGTGGCGGAGGTGAAACACTTCCAAATGATAGACAAGTAGACGGGCCGGTGAATTTGAGGAGTCCTTGTTGACGTAGGGCGCACCTGCTCAGGTGATATCCGAGGAGTTCACATGAGCATGAAGATGAGAAATGGCGTCATACGCGAAACGGCCAAGAGTAGATCGTGTTGGTGTTAGACAAAATTTAAGTCAAGTCAACCATCGCGAAGGCTGTTTGTAATTTCTGATTTGGCTCGGCGGAGGCCAAAGATTGAAGCTTCGCCGGTAGCCAGGTGTGCATGGAATAGCTGGCGGCGTCTGTCAATGTAGTTGGAACATGAGTCATGCTGCTTCTAGTTCACTATGCACATGGATAACGGTCGTTTCCTTCTCTGGATTCAGCCAAACGCTGCCTACGGGTTGCCAGTTT
>Ga0207789_1000349_pt1 | contig 19130 bp, 19 predicted proteins | sample HigsolmetaGSP12D_FD_184840 | JGI IMG/M metagenome (GOLD analysis project Ga0207789, IMG submission 184840) | High solid enriched microbial communities from the Joint BioEnergy Institute, USA - SP1-2-D (SPAdes) | ecosystem: Engineered > Bioreactor > SSF (Solid state fermentation) > Aerobic >...
CTCTTCTCGAAGCACCTCCAGCACGACCTTTGTCTTGAATTCTGCAGTGTATCGGTTTCGTTTTTCCATGATCTCAGTATAACTTATTTTTCGCGCTCCCGTGTCTCAGCCTATGGGAGCATTATAAAGCGCCATGTACGGTGCGGTCGGACAAGCTGCCGCGCGTTTCTTTTGAACTGGGCGAGATTTTCCAGGAGATGCCGAACTTTGGAAGGAAGGCAGGTCCGTTCCGGCGCAAGGCGGATAAGCGCGAACCGCCCGCCGGCCCCGCCGGATGGAAGGGGGCAGGCGGTCGTTTAAGCTTCGGGCTTAATGCCGGTTGGGGCGGGGGAGCGGCAGAAGACGCGGGCGTACAAGGCGGCGGAGGCGGCTTGCAGCCCGGCGGCGATGCCGAAGGGAACGGCGTACTGGCCGCTCTCGATGAACCGGTCGAACGCTCCCGGCCACAGCACGGCCCCTATCCGGATGATCAGATAGGAAAACCGCGCGAAGCCGCTTCGCTCGCCTCGCGGCTCCTCCATCATGATCGCGTTGCGGGTGCCGCGGGTGCCCAGGTTGAGCGCGGTGCTCCCGATCTCCAGGCATGCGGCGAGCCAGAGCGACGTCGTCCACGGTTGGACGAGCAGCAAGGCGATGGCGGCCGTCTGCATCAGCAGGACGGAGCGGACGCGGTCGCCCCGCCGCGGCTTGTCTGCGCCGGCTAGCGACAGCAGGGCTGCGGCGATGTATGAGGCGCCCATGACGGCGCCGATCGCTCCCGGCGACGCTCCGAAGCGGGAAGCGAACCAATACGAGGTCGTCGTACCGGTGAGGGTGACGACCACGCCGCTCAGCACGTTGGACAAGTGCTTGAGGTCTTCCGCCGCATGCCCGCCCGGGCCGTCGGCGCGAACGCGGACGAGGAGCCGCGCGGCTCCGGCGCCCACGAGGCCGATAAACGCGGCGATCGGCACGAACAGCGAGAGCTGGTTCAGGCCGTGGCGGCGCAGGACGGCGGAGAGGGCGAGCGAAGCGAGGCAGACCGCGGCGAGCGCAAGCATCTTCGGCCCGGGGCGCGCGGCGTGGACGGCGGCGGGCGAAGATTCCGTTGCCGCCGTCCGCTGCGGCGGGGCGGGCTTGCGCCGGCCGCCTTGCAGGCGAAGCGTCAGGAGCGCGTTGGCGGCCGCTGCGGCGGCAATCAAGGCGAACAGGAGACGGAAGCCGGCCGTTCCCTGCAGACCGCCGACGTTCCAGGACGGAAGGCAGCCGAGCCAGGCGCCGACTCCCATGCCGAGATAGCCGAGCAGGGCGTTGACGTGGAAGAGGCGCTGCGAGCCCTGGCGGGAATAAGCGGCGAGCCAGGCGCGCTCAATCGGGGCGGACGGGCCGCCGGAGCCGGAATGGCCGGCGCCGAGACCGGCGGCGATCAGGGCGACGGACAGGACGGCCGGGGACGAAGCGGCGGCCGCCGTCGCCGCGGCGACGGCGGTCAGCAGTTCGAACAGAAGCAGGAAGCGCTTGGAGCCGAGCAGGTTTCTTCCTTCCCGCGCGAACAGTGCGGCGAGCGTCCGGGTCAGGCCGGCGCCCGCGAGCACGGCTCCGATGGCGCCGCCGCTCCATCCGAGCTCCTTCAAATACAGGCTGACGTCGACCAGAGCCATCGCTTGCCCCGCGCTTCGCACGAAGGCGATCGCCTGCAGCAGCCGCGCGTCCCGTTTCGGCCCGAGCCAGGCGGCTATCTTCGCTATTATTTTCACCATGTGAGCGGTCATTCGGCTTCAACCTCGCTTTGCAGTCGGCGGACCAAATCCTTTTTCCACAATAGCACGGAGTCGTTGACATCTTGTGTCAGTCGGTAATAATAGATGTGCTTCACCATGCTCGGAGAAAGAGGCGGTAAGATGCGGGCGGATCGGCTGATGGCGATCATGATGCACTTGCAGAGCAAAGGGAAAATGACGGCGAAGGAACTGGCGAAGCTGCTGGAGGTTTCGGAACGGACGATCTACCGCGACATCGACGCTCTCTGCGCCGCCGGCGTTCCGATTACGGCGGAATCCGGCCTGGGAGGGGGCTTCTCCCTTCCGCCGGACTACCGGACGAAGGTGGACGGGCTCCGCACGTCCGAGATTCACGCGCTCTTCCTGCAGATGAACGAGCTGCCGTTTCGGCAGTTGGGCTTCAACCGGCCGCTGCAGTCGGCGCTAAGCAAAATATTCCATTCTTTGCCGGGACAGCTGCGGCACGACGCCGAATGGGTACAGAACCGGGTGTTTCTGGATACGGGCGGCTGGCGGCCGAAGCCGGACGACACGGCGTTGGTGCGGCGGATGCAGAAGGCGGTGTGGGAGCAGATTCGGGTCCGGCTGACGTACCGGGACCGGCTGCAGACCGATTACCGCTGGACGGCCGACCCGTACGGCCTGGTGTTGAAATCCGGGATGTGGTTCCTCGTCGTCCGGACGGACGAAGGTTTCGCCAGCCTGCGCGCGGCCCGGATTTTGGAGTTCGAGCTGACGGACCGCACGTTCGATCGGCTTGCGGAATTCAACCTGGAACAGTATTGGAAGATTTGGGTTGAGCATTATGAGCGGAGGACGAAGCGATACGAGGTCTGGCTCCGAACCGACGGCGACGGTTTGGCGGCGCTGGCCGGCTCGTCCGGGGCGGTTGTGGACCAAGCGTCGATTCGGGAAGCGGAGCAGGGGCGGAAGGACGTTCGGGCTTTCTTCGAGAGCGCGGCCGGGGCGGCGGCGTTCGCAACCGAATGGGCCGCTCATGTCGAGGCGGTCGCTCCGCAGCCGTTGCGGGACCTCTTGGCGGAAAGGGCGGCCCGGCTGCTCGCCGTTTACGAGCGGGCGGATCCGTGATCGGGGGGACGTCGGACGGGACGGAAAAGCTAAGCCGAAGCGGGGCTCATGTTGCCGGGCGCCGCTTTTTTGCTGCAAATCCGATTTTGCGGATAAAATTTATGAAATATAAGCGCAACTTATTGACTTTGTATAAATTGGCTGATAAGATTTCGATATTGTTAATCCGAGTAATCGGGTGCGAATTGTAGAGATGGTGGTGAAGATATTGGCGTCCCAAGCATACAAGTCGGCCTCCCGCTCGCTGCTGGTCGCTTATCTCCTGCTGCTGGTCGCATGGCCGATCGTAACCGTGTACGTCAAAGGGTTTTCGCTCGGATGGAAGCCGTTCTGGGATGAAATCAGCGGACCGATCGCCTGGAAGTCGATTCTGCTCACGGTCAAGTTGAGTGTCGTCACCACGATCATCCAGGCCGTTATCGGCACGTTGATCGCATACGTGCTGGTGCGTTATTCGTTTCGCGGCCGGATGCTGCTCAGCAGCCTGGTCGACCTGCCGTTCGCGCTGCCGACTTCGGTCGCGGGCCTTATGTTCCTGACGCTGCTCGGACCGAGCAGTCCGCTCGGTGACTGGCTGAACCGGATCGGCGTCCAGCTGCTCTACAACCAGACCGCCATCGTCATCGGGCTGACGTTCGTCACGTTCCCGTTCGTTGTGCGGACGGTGCAGCCGCTGCTGGAGCAGCTCGACGCCTCGGAGGAACAGGCGAGCTACACGCTCGGCGCGGGGCGCGGGTACACCTTTCGCCACGTTGTGTTGCCGGCGATCGTGCCCGGCATTCTGGCTGGCAGCATGCTCGCCTTCTCCCGGGCGCTCGCGGAGTTCGGGGCCATTTCGTTGATTTCCGGCAACCTGCCGGGCAAAACGATGGTCGTCTCCGTCTTCATCTACGGGGAGACGCAGAACTTCCGGCCGGAAGGGGCCGCCGCGCTGTCCGCAGTGCTGCTGACGCTGTCGCTGATCGTGCTGTGGGCGATCAACACGCTCACGCGAGGAAAGGGGCGGCTCGGATGAAGAGGCTGTTGATCGTCATCGCATTTCTCATCGTCTTCCTGCTGATCGCGCTTCCGTTCATCGGCATCGCCGTCGGCGCGTTCGAGCAAGGGGCGGGTCCGTTCTGGAAGGCGCTCGTTCGCCCGGAGGCGCTCCACGCGATGTATTTATCGCTGCTCATCGTCGTCATCGTCACAGCGCTCAACGCGATCGTCGGCGTCTATCTGTCGCTCGAACTGGTGCGCGGTACGTGGATCGCGCGCCGGATCAAGCCGGTGGTCAACGCGCTCATCGACCTGCCGTTCGCCGTCTCCCCGGTCATCGCCGGGCTTATGATCATCCTGCTGTTCGGGCCGGACAGCCTGGTCGGCGCCTTCTTCGAAGGACACGGGGCGAAGATCGTCTATGCGGTTCCGGGGATGGTGATCGCGACGCTGTTTATAACGTTTCCGCTGATGGTCAGGGAAGTCGTGCCCTTGCTGCAGGAGATCGGGGAGCAATCGGAAGAGGCGTCGAAGACGCTGGGCGCGGGGGCGTGGCGGACGTTCTTCCAGATCACCTGGCCGTCGATCCGCTGGGGCGTCGTCTACGGCCTCGTGCTGACGATCGCGCGGTCGCTCGGGGAGTTCGGCTCGATTCTCGTCGTCTCCGGCAATATCCTGGGCAAGACGCAGACGGCGACGACGCTCGTTTATGAGGATGCGGAAAATTTCGACCTGGTGGCGGCGAACAGCGTAGCTTTTGTGCTCGGCGTCATCTCCATCGCGATCCTTCTCTGCCTGGAGTGGATGAAAAAACGCAAGGAGGCGCACATGCATGCACATTGAAGCGAGGAATTTGAACAAATCGTTCGGCTCGTTCCATGCCGTTCGGGACGTCAGCTTCCAGGTGGAAAAAGGCCGTCTCGTCGGCTTGCTCGGTCCGAGCGGCGGCGGCAAAACGTCGATTCTGCGCCTGCTGTCGGGTCTGGAACGTCCGGATTCGGGAGACCTGTTCTTCGACGGCAAGCTGGCGACTCCGCTGAGCGTTCAGGAGCGGAGCATCGGCTTCGTCTTCCAAAACTATGCGCTGTTCAAGCATATGACCGTCTTCGACAACATCGCCTATGGCCTGAAGGTGAAAAAGAAGCCGAAGGCGTTCATCCGGGAGCGGGTCTCGTACCTGGTCGAACTGATGGGCCTCGCCGGCCATGAGCGGAAATATCCGCAACAGCTGTCCGGCGGCCAGCGGCAGCGGGTCGCGTTCGCCCGGGCGCTCGCGCCGGAGCCGCAGCTGCTGCTGCTCGACGAACCGTTCGCGGCCATCGACGCCAAGATTCGCAAGGAGCTGCGGCTGTGGCTGCGCAATCTGATCGACGAATTCAAGGTGACGACGATCTTCGTGACCCACGACCAGGACGAAGCGATCGAGGTGGCGGACGAGATCATCATCGTGCAGCAGGGCAAAGTCGAGCAACAGGGGACGCCGTGGGAAATCTATACGAGCCCCGCCAGCCCGTTCGTCGCCTCGTTCATCGGGGAGTCGAACGTGCTGGCGAAGCCGGTGGAGCTGCGCGGGTTCCCGGAGCTGGCCGACCATCAGGCGAACGGAGAATGGCTGCCGGGGGTCAGCGTACTGATTCGTCCCGAGGCGATCGAAGTCCGGCCGGCGGATACGACGTATTTGGCGACGGCCGGCGAGCCGGGGCGGGTCACGCGGACTCACTTCCGCGGCGATTCCTGGTACCTGGAGATCGACACGGGCAAGCTGCAGTTGTTCGCCTACCAGTCGACGAAGGAGCGGCCTTTTCAGCCGGGGGACGAAGTGAACATTCTGATCCACCAGATGGCGTTGTTCACTCCGGGTCAGAGCCGGATGTTGGAAAACAGGGCCAAGGAAGATCCTTTGCCCATTTTCATATAAAGGTATCACATTTGAGAGGGAGTGGGTTCCAAATGACAAACAGAAAAACGTTCGGCCTCGTGGCCGCAGCCGTATTGGCGGCAAGCTTGACGCTGGCGGGGTGCGGCAGCTCGAACAGCAACAGCGGCGGGAGCTCTTCGTCGGCATCGGCGGGCGGCGCCTCTCCGTCTGCGTCGGGCGCCGCTTCCCCGTCCGCCTCGACCGGCTCCTCGCCGGCGGCGAGCGGCGGCACGGTCAAGCTGACGATCGGCGGCTACTCGATTCTGAAGGAATCGTTCGGCGAGCTGATTCCGATCTTCCAGAAGGAATGGAAGGACAAGACCGGCCAGACCGTCGAATTCGAGCAGTCGTATCAAGCCTCCGGCTCGCAGGCCACCGCCATCATCCAAGGGTTTGAGGCCGACATCGCGCCGCTGTCGCTGGAAGGCGACATTCAGAAGATCGTGGACAAAGGTTTCATCACCAACGACTGGAAGAGCAAGCCGCACGGCGGCATGATCACCCAGTCGATCGCGGCGATCGGCGTGCGGGAAGGCAATCCGAAGCAGATCAAGGACTGGACCGACCTGACCAAACCGGGCGTCGAAGTGCTCATCCCGAACCCGAGCACGTCGGGCGGCGCGAAATGGGACATCAACGGCGTCTACGGAGCCGGCCTGAAGATGTCGGAAGCGGCCGGCCAGAAAGACCCGGAGAAGGCGAAGGAACTCGTCGCGCAAATTTACAAGAACGTCAAGGTGCTCGACAAGAGCGGCGCGGATTCCTTGACGACCTTCGACAAGGGGGTCGGCGACGCGATCATCACGTATGAGAACGAGCTGCTCGCCCGCATCCAGAAGGGGCAGAAGTACGAGGAGGTCATTCCGGAGTACACGACGCTGATCGAGAACCCGGTCGCCCTCGTCGACAAATACGTCGACAAGCACGGCAACCGCGAAGTCGCGGAAGCGTTCCTCGACTTCCTGTGGAGCCCGGAAGCCCAGGACGTGCTCGCCAAGCACGGCTTCCGCCCGGTCGACGCGGAAGTGGCGAACAAGTACGCCGACCAGTACAAGACGCCGCCCGGCCTGTTCGACACTTCCTATCTCGGCGGTTGGGACCAAGTGAACAAGGAGCTGTACGGCCCCGGCGGCATGTGGGAATCGGTGCTGGCCGAAGGCGGCGCGAAGTAAACGGCGCCAGGAAGGCGGAATAGCGGAAGGCATCCCTTCGAAGGGGATGCCTTTATTTTATGGGGAGGCGATCGGCCGGTTGATTAGGCTTTGGAAAAGTCGAATAAGCGGTTAAAAAATAAATGATTGACAATTGATCATACAAATATTAATATTTCAATTGAAAAGTATGACAATTTATTGTGTTATACAAAATGATTATATGTAATTTGTAGGAGAATGCATGAATATGTCAGACAAAAATGAAAAAGGTTTGGAAGAACGCATTCTGGAGAAGATTGTCGGAAGCTTGCAGTCTGGAGAGAAGCTTCCCACCGAGAAGCAAATGGCCGAAGAATTCGGCGTAAGCCGAACGATGATCCGGGAAGCGTTGAGCGCGTTCGAGGCAAACGGGATTGTCATCGCTCAGCAGGGCAGCGGCCGGTATGTTCAAATGCCCGACGTAAGCGGCCAAATTGCCGAAGGGTGGAATATCCTCATTCGTTCCAGGCCTGAGCTGCTGTTGGAACTGTTGGAGATACGGGCGGTGCTGGAGATCGGATATTTGCCGAAAGCCATTGACCGTCTGGAACTTCATCACATCCAGAAGCTGAAGCAATTGGTCGAGGAGATGGTGAACAAATCGGAACGGAACGAGGACTTCGTAAATGAAGACAAGGAATTCCACCGATTGTTATTTTCGAGCACGGATAATATTTTGCTGGAACAATTATTGAAAGCTTTTTGGGATTTGTACGAGGAATCGAACGCGACGCGGAATCACCAGGACTTGCGCAAGATCGCCGAAAATCATTCGCAAATGCTGGAAGCCATCGTGAGAAGAAATGCGGAACAGGCCATCGTACTGATGAAGGGGCAATTCGAGGATGCTCGATACCGCATTTCGATGTCTCTCACTTGACCTCAATCAAATAAGCTTATCTTGCGGCTTATCCGCGAGCGATTCGATAAGACGAAAGGGAGGTGATGCCGCCGGACGATGTCAGCGTTCTGCCACGTTTCGATCCAAGCAAGGCGATAACAAAAGGGGAGGAGAAAGGGAATGCAAACCAAGAGCGTTGCTGAACGCTTCATCGGAAAGAGCAAGGGATTGCTGTCTATGCTAGCGATAGCTTCATTGTTGGCAGCATGCTCCACCAACGCAAAAGAGGAGGCTTCCGCCGAACCAAGCCAAAACGCGCAAAAAACCGTCATCAACTACTGGTATTGGCTGGATGACGCGTCGAACAACACGATGGAGCAGTTGATCCAGAAATTTAACGCGGAGAATCCCGACGTGAATGTGGTCGGTCGGATGATTCCGTTCGCCGATTACCAACAATCGTTGATCAACTCCGTTTCGACTAACGATTCGCCGGATGTGGCGCGCTTCAAAGACTGGTGGATCGGCCAGTTCGCAGACAGCGACTTGCTGGAACCGCTCGATGATTACACGGCGAAATGGGACTATACCAAAGACATAGACGAAGTATTCTGGAATACCGGCAAAACCGCTGAGCCGAATTCGCCTATTTATATGATGCCTCATCAATACATTACCTTTTACTTGTACTATTGAAAAGACTTGTTCGAACAAGCCAACCTCAAACCTCCGGTAACGTTCGACGATTTTCTGAACGCGGCCAAGGTATTGACGGTTCCTTCCAAAAATCAATACGGATTCGCATACCGCGGCGGAAGCGGCGGTCAGGATCAATGGTATGCGTTCATGTTGGCGGGCGGGGCTCGAATGGTTGATGAGAATGGAAACGTTGTCATCAACAATGAGAAGGCGGTCGAAGTCAATCAATGGTATACCGATTTGTACAAGAAGTATAAAGTTACGCCGACTACGGCTCCGTCCGACTCGTTCGCTCAACTGTCAGCCGGTTTCCAGGCGGGCACGACCGCTATGATGGCGCACCATGTCGGCAGCTACGAGACGCTGTACAAAGCGTTGGGGGACAAGCTTGGAGTGGTGCAGATGCCGCAGGCGGATCCTTCCAATCCGGCCACAATGGGAACGATGACCGGAAACGTGATTTTTAAGTCCAGCAAGAACAAAGAAGCGGCCTGGAAGTTTCTCTCTTGGTTGTCGGGGCCGGAAGCGACGGATATTTTGTCGCAATCGACTAACGGCCAATTGCCAGTATTGAATACGCTTACTTCGAAGCCGGAGTATGCCAACAAGAATGACGGTTGGAAGGTAGCGCTTGCATCGGAGAAATTCGCCCATGTCTGGCCTCCGTTCAAAGGCGTCGGTACGATTGCCGGCCATACCTGGAAGGACAACAACGATCTTGCCTTGTTCGGCAAAATCACCAGCAAAGAAATGCTCGACAATATCGCCAAAGCATTGTCGGAGTAAGAGCCAACCAGACGGAGGAGAAACAACATGGACAAGCCTCTGGCCGTCAATGTTCAAGCTGACAAATCGCGCAAACGGAAAGAAGGAACCAAAGTTCTGTACCTTTTGCCCGCCGCTCTGCTGATTGCGGGGGTAATCGGTTATCCGGTAGTGCGAGCCTTGATTCTTAGTTTGTATAATTACAATTCGCTGAGCGCCGGCAAATCTTTTGTCGGCCTCGGAAACTACAGCAAGATTTTGAGCGATCCCTCCTTTCATAAAGCCATGGCGAATTCGGCCATCTGGGTATTTGGCTGCGTGTTTCTTCAGGTTGTGTTCGGGATGCTTGGAGCGGTCCTGCTCAATCAGAATTTCAAGGGCCGCGGGTTGATCAGGGGATTGACGCTCATCCCCTGGGCAACCCCCAGCGTGTTGGCAGCCATGATGTGGATGTGGATTTTGGACGGCAACTACGGTTTGTTGAACGACTTGTTGTTGCGAATCGGTCTTATCGTTCACCCCATTCCCTGGATTTCGCAAATGGGGACCGCTATGGGTTCCCTGATTCTGATCGATCTCTGGCAGGGAATCCCATATTTTGCAGTCATGCTTCTTGCGGCCATGCAGACGATTTCGGGCGATTTGCTCGAAGCGGCGAAGCTGGACGGAGCGGGGCCATGGAGAGCGTTCTGGAAAGTCGTGTTTCCGCTTATGTTGCCAACGCTGATGATTACCGTAATTTTGCGGATTGTCTGGACGGCCAGCTACATGGATCTGATGATGGTCGTCACGCAAGGGGGACCGGCTTATTCCACACTGACCATTCCTCTGATTGCCTATTACAGGGCTTATACGGATCTTCGGTACGGAGAAGCGACCGCCATGGCTTGCGTTCAGGCGTTGATACTCTTGATTGTCGTCGTCATTTACTTGCGGCTGATGGCTAGCAAAGGGGCGTTGGATAATGGCAAGTAAACGCGTTCCCTTAAGCAGAATCGTGCTTTGGATCTTACTGGTCGGGTGGCTCGTTTTTGCGCTTGGTCCGTACATTTGGATGCTGCTGACGTCGTTTAAAACTTCTGCGGAGTTGTTCGCGCTTCCGATCCGTTATTTGCCGAAGAAATGGTCGTTTGACGCATACAACAATTTGATCGGCTCGACCGACTTTTTAAGGTTTATGAAAAACAGCGTTATCGTAGCTGCATGCACGACATTGTTTACTTTGCTTCTCGCCATTCCCGCTGCATTTACGCTGTCGAGACACAACTACCGCGGAAAGCCGGTTATTTTGTCGCTGCTCATATCGTCTCAGTTTTTCCCGACCATTCTGCTCGTATTGGCGCTTTTCCCAATTATGAAGAGCATCGGTTTGATCCAGAATCTGTTCGGACTGGTCATCGTTTACACGGCTTTCGTGACTCCGTTTACGATTTGGCTGATCAAGGGCTTCTTCGACAACATTCCGAAGGATGTGGACGAAGCGGCCAAGATCGACGGCTGCGGCGAAATTCGAATGATTTGGCACGTGCTGCTCCCGGTCATTGTACCGGGCATCGTGGCTGCGGCGGCGTATATCGTGATTTATTCTTGGAACGAGTTTTTGTTTGCCGTTACGTTCGCATCCAGCGCCGCGACCAATACGGTTCCGGTCGGGCTCAAGTCCTTTATCGGAGACTATGTCATGCGATGGGATCTGTTAACGGCGGGAGGCGTCGCGGCTGCTATTCCGATTCTTGTATTCTTCCTGATCATCCAGCGGCGGCTGATCAGCGGACTTACTTCCGGAGCCGTGAAAAGCTGAAACGGTTCAAGACAACGATGAGAACTATCTGGGAGGATTCCACCATGTATGAATTGGCGCACATTGCTCGTCGAATCCGGCGGGACGTCATTCAGATGATCGCTTCCGGCAATTCCGGACACATTGGCGGCGCACTGGGAGTTGCGGAGCTTATGGCGGTGTTGTATTTCGAGAAAATGAGGCATTCGCCCGAAAATCCGGATTGGGAGGAGCGCGACCGGTTTCTGCTCAGCAATGGGCACGTTTGTGCGGCGCTGTATTCTTCATTGGCCCGCGCCGGTTATTTCCCCGCCGAGGAGCTGCTCACGTTCCGCAAGATCAATTCCCGCTTGCAGGGCCACCCATCCCGCCACGATCATCTTCCCGGCATCGAAACGGCTTCCGGGCCGCTCGGACAGGGCCTGTCCATCGCAAACGGCATCGCTCTGGGGCTGCGGATAAAGAAGACGGACGCGCAAGTGTTTTGCCTTGTCGGAGATGGGGAGATGCAGGAGGGACAATTCTGGGAAGCGGCCATGACGGCGGCCCATTACGGGCTGAATCGTCTTGTGCTGATCGTCAACTGGAACGAACTGCAAATCGACGGCAAAGTGCAGGAGGTGAAAAGTCTGGACCGGGTCGCGGACCGATTCGATGCGTTCGGCTGGAACGTCCTCGATATCGACGGGCATGACATCGATCAGATTCGGGCGGCGATTGACCGGACGAGAAGCTCGGAAAACGGCAAACCGCATGTGATCATCGCCCGGACATTGATGGCCAAAGGCGTTCCCTTTATGGAAAATCAGGCGATCTGGCACGGCAAGGTCCCGACGGCCGATGAGGTTCGCCGCGCGCTGGAAGCCGTCGGTCCAAGCGAAGCGTTCGCCGATCTGGCAATCGGAGTCGGATAACCAGTCTACAATACATCAAGGGAGAGATTAACATGACGTCAGTAAGCGGACGTGACGCATTCGGCAAAGCGTTGTTGGAAATGGCGGAACAAAATGAGAAAGTTGTCGCGCTAACCGCCGATTTGGCAGAAGCGATTCGGGTTCATTGGTTTGCCGAGCAGTACCCGGAGCGATTTTTTCAAATCGGGATTGCCGAACAAGACATGATCGGTACGGCGGCCGGCCTCGCGTTGGCAGGTTATGTGCCGTTCGCGACGACCTTTGCCGTATTCGCGGCGAACCGGGCCAATGAACAAATCCGGATGGCGGTGTGCTATAACCGGGCGAACGTCAAAATCGCTGTGAGTCACGGAGGCATTACGCCCGGAGAAGACGGTGCCACGCATCAGGGACTCGAAGATATCGCGGCGATGCGCGTGATGCCGGGCATGACGGTTATCGTGCCGGCGGATGCGGACGAGACCCGGCTGGCCACTTTTGCGGCGGCCGAACTTGACGGTCCCGTCTATTTGCGCCTTGGCCGCCTGCCGTTCCCGACGATAACCGACCGCGCCGAGCAGCCGTTTGTCATCGGCCAGGCGCGTACCCTGCGATCGGGCACCGATGTGACGCTGATCGCCTGCGGAATTATGGTCGGCATGGCTTGGGAAGCAAGTGAGCAATTGCAAAGCGTTGGCATCTCCGCAGCAGTTATCGATATGCACACGATCAAGCCGATCGACCGGGAGGCGATTGTTCGCGCAGCTCGCACAACCGGCTGCATCGTCACGGCGGAAGAACATTCGGTGCTCGGAGGTCTGGGGGGAGCGGTCGCGGAAGTGCTGACCGAACTTGAACCTGTGCCGTTGGTTCGGGTGGGAACGATGGATACGTTCGGCGAATCCGGCGAACCGAAGGCATTGCTGGCCAAATACGGCCTGACGCCCGAAGCGATCGTGGAAGCGGCGAAACGGGCCATTGAAAAGAAAAATAACTTGACAACGGCATCCCGATAACCTTCGTCCGATCGATAGCATTGAGCGAATATTCAATGGGGGCGAGCGGCGTGCTTCAGAGTGAACGGGAGTCGTTACTGGAACTGTTCCGGGTTTCGTTAAAAATCGAGGCGCCATGGAAGCTGTCCGAACTTGAACTGGATGAGCGGTTGCAGCAATGGAATTTGTACGTCGATTACGAACGGGGTGCCAAGGTCCGCTGCCCGATATGCAATGAGCTAAGCATCGCTTGCGATGCGAGCGCACGTTCCCGCAAGCATTTAAACCTGCTGCATTGGAAAACGTGGATCCATGCTTCGCTCCCGAGATTTTATTGTCAGACCTGCCGAATGGAACGCGTGTTGATGCTTCCCGTTTGGGCCGGGGCGAAATTCCATCTCAATTAATTTAGGAAATAGGCGGGGGGCTTTTTGCATGATCCGACTTGGTGTGAATTCCCTTTTGTTTAAGGAATACGATTTTGCCACGGCAGCCCGGTTCATCTCGGAGGCCGGTTATGACGGATTGTCGTTGAACGCCATCAAAAACAATCGCGAACACCTGGATTTGTTCCGTTGGAGGGAGAGCCTCCCGGAATTGCGGAAAATCGCTTTCGACAGAGGATTGGATTTCTTGGCCATGGAAGTGTCCCATCTGTCGGGAGAGTATTTGCTGCCCGCGTACGAGGCTTGCGCCGAATCCGGAATTCCCATTGTGAATGTGGGTCCCGGCGGACGGACGGGCGTAGAAGACGATTTGAAACGTTCGATCGAGCAATTGAACATCTGGTCCGAGAAGGCGGCCGAATACGGGATTACCTTGTGCGTCAAGGCGCATGCCGGCCATTCCATCTACAATTCGAATACGTTGCTTCAAGCGCTTCGGCAAATCGATTCCGCCGGCTTCGGCGTCGACTTCGACCCCAGCCATTTCTATCGGGCGAATGAAGATCCGGTCGAAGTGTTGCCCAAGCTGCTCCATCGGGTCAAACACGTGCACATCCGGGATTGCAAAGACCGCGACCAGGGCGGAACGATATTCGACCAGACCTGCGGCCGGGGCAACATTGATTTGGCGGCGATAAGCCGAATTCTTTTGAACGGCGGTTATTCCGGTCCCATAGATTTGGAGATCATCGGCTCGGATGGATATCCGCTGAAAGATATCTTGACCGTAACGCGCGAAAACTACGTATTTTTGCAAAAGCAATTTGGATTCAATCGAACTAACCAACCCTGACAAGAGGTGAGTTTATTATGAAGCGGTATTACAAAGCGGAACCGACGACGGGGTTTCGGGACATTATCGGATTCCAGGAACAGGGACTGAAGTACTTGGCTTTCGGCAAAGCCGTGCTGGCTGCGGGTCAGACTTATGAAGCCGAAACCGATGATTGCGAGACGGCGATCGTGATCTTGAAAGGCACGGCAAGCGTGTCCGCCGAAGGAAAGACGTGGCGCGGGCTCGGGGGCAGACGAACCGTATTCGAAGGGAAAGCGACGGCCGTTTATGTGCCTTGCCAATCGTCTTATGCCATCGCAGCCGAGACGGATCTCGAAGTCGGAATTTGCAAGGTGAAGGCAGAGGTGCGCTTCGAGCCATTCGTAATCCGCCCGGAGGAGATCGTGGTTCATCGGCGGGGCAAAGCGTCGTGGCAACGGGAAGTTCACGACATTATTGCGGACAACGCCGACAATCGGGTCCACCGGATCGTGCTCGGCGAAACGTTTAACGAAGCGGGCCACTGGTCGAGCTATCCGCCGCACAAGCATGACGGCGAGTTCGCGCCGGAGGAGCCGAATCTCGAAGAGATCTATTATTATCAAGTCGATCCGGAGCAAGGGTTCGGCGTGCAGCTTCATTATACGAAGGACGGGAAAATCGACGACGCGTATATAATCCGGCAGGGCGACAGCTTCGCTATCGACAAGGGCTATCATCCGGTCGCATCTGCCGGCGGCTACCGGGTTTATTATTTGTGGTTCATGGCGGGAGCGACAGGCAGGAAGCTTCAGCCTTATGACGATCCGGATCATCGATGGTTAAAGTGAAAGTGAAAGGTTTCCCAGTAAAACGGGCTGTCGGGCGAAGAAGTCGATTCGCTGCGACGGCCCGTTTTTGGCGCACGGATTGGTCATGGAACTGTTTTAATGAAGCCGGATTCTGGCCCTATGGCGGACAAAACTTGTCACCACGGAATACGGCAGCCTGCTGATTGGCCGCTCCGACGATAGCTTACTCTAACTTTGCTTAAGTATCCGAATCGATCGGCCGTTTGAGCCGCTCCCTGAACTGCTTGGGCGTGCAGTTGTTGTAGCGGTGGAACATCCGGTAGAAGTGGCCGATGTTGTTCATCCCGACCGCTTCAGCCACTTCGGCGATGCTCAAATCCTTCGTCAGCAGCAGCTGCTCCGCCTTCTGAATCCGCTTGTACGTGACGAAGTCGGTGAACGACATGCCGATGATCCGCTTGAATTGTTTGATGAAGTACGTATAGCTGAAGTTCAGCCGCCGGCTCAGCTCGGCGACGGACACTTTGCCGCCGAGATTTTCCTCGATGTAGTCGAGCGCGGGCTGCATTCGGCCGAGCAGGTCGTTGTCGTCGTAATGAAGATGGCGCAGGCGGTCGTGCCGGACGAGCAGCAGCAGCATCTCCTTGATGCGCGAAGAGACCGCCAGCTCGTAGCCGATTTGCCGGTCGTTCATCTCCCGGTAAATCTCGCGGATCGCATGCGCCGTACCGTCGCGCACCGCCGGCTCGATCCGGTACACATAATTCAGGGAGCTGAGCGGACGGAGCACCTCGGCGAAGTGCTTCATGGTGCTGATCGTGCTTTGGTCCCAATAATGGTCCAGATCGACCTGGAGCACGTAATACCGCAAGCCCGGGGCGGTCTGCACGGTCGTATGGGGCTCGCGCGAGCCGAGCACGGCCACGTCGCCCGCCCGCAGCACGAACGAATCGTCGGGGCAGAAGACGGTCATTTCGCCGCTTAGGATGAGCAGGAACTCGACTTCCTTATGATAATGCCATTTTTCGTAATGTTTGCGCCTGCGGTCGTTTTCCGTTTCGAGAAGAATCGATTCCGGCGGCTTGCTCTTGTTCCGGCAGTCGATCTCCCAGATGCGAAGCGACAGAAACGGGTTCTGATAAATGACTTGCTCGTGGCGGATTTGAGCCAGCATAATCGCACTCCCCATGGTGGATACCAACAGCATAACGTATAAACGCCGCTTTGCAAACAGGAGTTGCGCGATAGCGGTGGGCAGAATAGCGGAAGAAATGGAGCGATCGCGGCATTGGACGGAACCGGGCCGACGGCTACAATCATAATGAACGAAAAGAAGAAAGCGAGGAAAACGCATGAGCTCCAAAATCAGGGTTACGATTTGGAATGAATACCGCCACGAGAAGCAAAACGACAAGGTCGCCTCGGTCTATCCCGAAGGCATGCACAAGGCGATCGCCGCGGGACTCGGCACGGACCGTTACGATATTTCGTTCGCCGTGCTGGACGATCCGGAGCACGGCTTGACCGAGGACGTGCTGAACCGCACCGACGTGCTCGTCTGGTGGGGCCATATGGCGCACGGGGAAGTTCGCGACGACATCGTGGACCGCGTTCACGATCGGGTGCTGAAGGGCATGGGGCTGATCGTGCTGCACTCGGGACATTTCTCGAAAATTTTCAAAAAGCTCATGGGCACTTCCTGCGACCTGAAGTGGCGCGAAGCGAACGAGAAGGAACGGATTTGGGTCGTCAAGCCGGGCCATCCGATCGTCGAAGGCATCGGCGAATATATCGAGCTGCCGGCGGAAGAGATGTACGGCGAGCACTTCGATGTCCCCGAGCCGGACGAGCTCGTTCTGGTCAGCTGGTTCGAAGGCGGCGAGGTGTTCCGCAGCGGATGCTGCTACTCGCGGGGTAACGGCAAAATCTTCTATTTCCGCCCCGGCCACGAAACGTTCCCGACGTATTACAACCCGCAAATTCGCAAGGTCATCGCCAACGCGATCGACTGGGCCGCGCCCGTCAAGCGGGAATATCCGCGCTACGGCCATGCCGTCCCGTCGCTGGAGCCGATCAAGGGCAACGCGTAAAAACAGCCACAAGCAAGCCGCCGGCCGGGCGCCACGCACCGGACCGGCGGCTTCACTGGTACGTCAGACCGATGATGCCGAACGGGCGTTCCGGCAGCGGGCGCAAACCGATTGCGGGTTTCCGGTTCGGAGACCACCAGCGGACTTGTCGCCTATCTGGATGGCGAACCGGTCGGTTGGTGCGCGGTAGTACCTCGAATTTTCTAATCCGAAGCTGTTCGTCAGTCCGGTTCCTTGGGCGAATCGGAACCGCATCGATTTGCGGTGAGAAGAGCTTTCGGCCCGGGAGCTCCGCAGCGCCCCAAAAAAAGAGTCCGCATCGCTGCGGACCGAAGGGAATCTATGATCAGAAGGGGGGCATGGGTATAGCTTAATCTCCGCCCCTTAACGGAATCTGAGCCGAACGTTAAAAGTTCATGAAAATCAGCAGCGCAAGTTTCGACCGGCCGCATCTGCGCAATCGCTTCCGCTTCTCAAGCAGGCAGCGAGGGGCATTGAACGCCGGCACGTTCAGGGCCGTCCTTCCGATGGGCGGCCCTGCGGCGTGTTAACGCAGATGGGGGATGTCGACGTTCGGATCGACGTCCGCCTCGTAATCGACTCCTTCCGTCTCGAAACCGAACAATTGGAAAAACTCGCGCCGGTAGCCGGCGATGTCGGACAGCTCGTCAATGTTATCGGTGGACAGCTCGGCCCAAATTTTCGCCACTTCCGCCTGCACGTCCGGGCGCAGCTCCCGATCGTCGATGCGGATGCGGCCCTTCTCGTCCACCGGCGTATCGCCGGGGCCGTACAACCGTTCCGCGAACAGACGATACATCTGCTCGATGCAGCCTTCGTGCAACCCTTTTTCCTTCATCACTTTGTACAGGGCGGAAATGTAGAGCGGCACGACCGGAATGGCGGAGCTGGACTGGGTGACGAGCGCTTTGTTGACCGAGATGAAGGCGCGACCGCCGATCGCGGCGAGCTGCTTTTCCAGACGCAGAGCGGTCGCTTCCAGGTCGTCCTTGGCCCGGCCGATCGTTCCTTCCCGGTAGACGGCGTGGGTGATCTCCGGTCCGATGTACGAATAGGCGACCGTCGTCGCTCCTTCGGCCAGCACTTCCGCCTCCAGAAGCGCGTCGATCCACATTTGCCAATCTTCTCCGCCCATGACCGCGACGGTCTGGCGCACTTCTTCCTCGGTGGCCGGCTCGACCGTGACTGTCGTCACTTCCCCGGTGTGGAAGTTGACCGTCTTGTTGGTGTAGGCCGGACCGATCGGCTTGATGACGGAGGCGAACGTCTCTCCCGTCTTCGGATGCGTGCGCCGCGGGGAAGCGACGCTGTACACGACGAGGTCGACCTTGCCGAATTCGCGGCGGATCGTCTCGATCGTCTTCGCCTTGATCTCGTCGGAGAAAGCGTCTCCAACAATGCTGAACGACTGCCTGCCGGCCGCTTCGGCTTCCCGTTCGAACGCCGCCGAGTTGTACCAGCCCGCGGAAGCGGTCCGCGAGCCTTCGGCCGGCTTGTCGAAGTAGACGCCGATCGTGTTCGCGCCGGCCGCGAAAGCTGCGACGATGCGCGAAGCCAAACCGTAGCCGGTCGACGCCCCGATGACGAGCACGTTGCGCGGGCCGTTCACCTTCGGTTGGGCCAGCACGTACTCAAGCTGACGCCGCACCTGACGGGCGCAGCCTTCCGGGTGCGCGGTGGTGCAGATGAAGCCGCGCGTTTTCGGATGGATGATCATGATTGGATGTTGTCCTTTCTTCGGAAAATGATGGGTTTATCGCTTTCTATCTTGATTTTACAGAAATTTGTCCGAATAGGAAACCGAGCGGCGCTGAAAATATGAAGGAGAGGGTGCAAATCAAAAAATGGCATTAAATACCTGTTGCATCGGATGGGCGATCTGTGCTAAATTATTTTTCGCCCCTTCGAATGGGGCGCAGTAATTCGGTCGTTTCGACCGTTGTCGACAGAACGGTTGACATCGGCGGCCGAAGCTGATATGATTAATCGCTGTCGGCTCGGTGGCGAGACCGATCGCGAAGATCCACCTTGCTCCTTGAAAACTGAACATCGAGTGCAAAACGAAACCAATAGCAAGACATGAGCCGAATTGGCTC
>Ga0207789_1000351_pt1 | contig 19030 bp, 21 predicted proteins | sample HigsolmetaGSP12D_FD_184840 | JGI IMG/M metagenome (GOLD analysis project Ga0207789, IMG submission 184840) | High solid enriched microbial communities from the Joint BioEnergy Institute, USA - SP1-2-D (SPAdes) | ecosystem: Engineered > Bioreactor > SSF (Solid state fermentation) > Aerobic >...
ACCAATATTTTACCAAAAGAATAGGTGTCTTTCTTTATGTTTTAAAAAATGTCAAATGATAATTTTGTACTTCCCAAAACCATTTACATCAAGCATTTAAACAAGATTTTGGACTGCGAAAGCTGAGATAGTAACATATCTATAAATCTTGAAAAATAAAAGCAGCTGCAAATATGTCACTTTTCGCATATGCTTAATAAAACTCTTCAATTAATTATGAAATAATAATTCGTTATTATATATAAGATTAGATATTTTTAATACCGGTATTAAAATTTAACACACATATATAAAATATAGTTATCTCCACTTAAAAATCTACATTTTTACCTGATTTAAGCAATTTCCTTGTGTTATTTTTGAAAATAATATTGACAGCGCTTTCTTTAAGGTGTAAATTGAAGTAAATCGGTATTATAAATTACGAACTTGTATATTTTACCGAATTTTAAGGAGGAATTAAAATTGTTAAAAATTGACAAAAAAGATGTAAATTTTTTAGTAACTAGCAGCATGGTGAAAGAAGCAGAAGATATGCTAGGAAAGCATAGAGAAACAATGGATAAATTTATAGACAAGATGAAGAGCAGAAAGGTTGATGAAATTTACTTTGTTGCTTGTGGCTCACCATTATGTGCTTGTCAAACGGCACAAAGTTTAATTAGCAAATATTCTAGTATACCGGCTTTTTCTTATAGTGGCTTGGATTTTCTTAGCCAAACTCCTTATGGTTTGGATGAAAATAGTGTTGTAATCGCTATTTCGGATTCAGGAAATACAAAGGAAGTAGTTGATTCAGTTAAATTGGCTAAAAATAAAGGTGCACTTGTATTATCCCTTACAAAAAATCCTGTAGGTAATTTATTGGCTGATGTAAGTAAAAACCTTTTAGCGTATGAGGGAGAATGCATTTGGGTCATCCATATGCTAGCAACTTATTACATTTCTCTTTCCTATATTCAGGACAAGACAAATTCGCCTGAGCCCGGCATAATCTTAAAAGATCTTTCAAAAGTTCCGGCTGCATTACAAGTTCTTCTTTCAACTGAAGAAAAATCTGCTGAGTTAGGTAAATTAGCATCAAGTTTCCCGTTTCTTTATACCGTTGCTTCCGGTCCTATGTACCCGCTTGCTTATAAAGAAGGTATTATAACGATGCTTGAGTTTACCTGGACGCATGGAAGTGTCATTAATGCCTCTGAATTCAGACATGGTCCGCTAGAGGTAGTAGATAAAGATGTTCCATATGTATTTTTATTAGGGATAGATGAAACGAGAGAAATTACTGAACGTGCTTTGAATTTTGTAAAGAAATATAGTGATAACGTATTTGTTTTCGATGCTGCGGATTACAAATTAGATTTACATCCAATGTTGGCACCGATCTATTTATTTGTCCCATTGGAGTTTTTCTATTATTATTTGTCCATTAATAAAGATCATAATCCAGATGATCGCCGATATTATGGTGGACTTGTTGAATACTAAACCATCATTTGATTAAAATAATGATAGTCTTTTAATTAGGGAGAGATAAGTTTTATGAAAAAGAATTACCAGGTAACTTCCAAAGAAAAGGCTATCGAGATCATTAAAAGTTATATACTAGAAAATCAATTAAAGCCGGGCGAATTGCTGCCATCTGAAAGAGTACTTAGTGATACCTATGGCATAAGCCGAACAACCTTTCGCTCGGCGATTGATCAACTAAAAAAAGAGTATCGACTTTACTCGGTAACTGGTTCTGGAACATATGTGTCTGAGCAAAAATTTATGATTAATTTGCATGATATGAAATCTACAACAGAGGTAGTCCAAGAAAGTGGTAGGGCACTAACATCTGAGGTAATTTCGAATGAAGTAATTGAAGCAAATAAAGAGATAGCCAAAAGATTTAAGAAAGTACTGGGAGCCCCATTTTTTGAATTGATTCGTTGTCGATATATAGATAATATACCCGTTTTCTATGAAACATCTATCACTGATTACAGTCGGTTTAACGGAATTGATAAGTATGATTTCTCCAAAGAATCTTTATTTGATATTCTTGAGAACAAATATGGAACTAATATTCAACGTGGGACAGAGTCACTGAGTATTACATTTCCAACAAAGGTCGAATGTGACCATTTAAAGATTAGTCAAAAAGTCCCTGTCTATGTCATTCACTCGATTAACTATGATGCTGACGGTCGAGTAACGGAAATTACAAAACGTATTGTCCGGTCAGATAAAGTGACTTATGTTAATGAATATTCAAATAAGAGGGAGTAAAGAATGAGCCATTTTGAAGAACCTAATTATAAGAAGCCGTTGTATCAACAGTTACGAGATGTTATTCGGGATAAAATTATGACCGGAGAGTATGCCCCTGGTACGGCCATTCCATCAGAAAATGAGTTAGCCAGTAAGTATGGTGTTCATCGCTTAACCGTTCGAAATACAATTGAAATATTGGTAGATGAAGGACTACTCATTACAAAACAAGGAAGTGGTATTTATGTAACCGGAAAGAAAAAACAAATGGATATTGATCAATTTCCAGGTTATAAAAAATCATTGAAGGATAAGAGGGCAAAGGAAAAGGCTGCAGTTATTGTAAATAGTCCTAGAGTTGCAGGACCATATTATGCCAAATTATTCAATATAAAAGAATATGATCAAATCCACTATGTATGTCGTTTGCTAAAAACAAATCATTCGCCTGTATCAGTTGAAAAGTTCTATATTCCATTTTCCGTTATTCCAAATTTAGATTCGATTGATTTTTCCATTTTCTCTACTTATGAAGTTTTAGATTTTTATCATATTGATATCCATAGAACATTGGAGAAGTTAGAGGTTTCCTATGTCGATTTAAAGATGGCAAAGAGGCTGAAAATTAAAGAGGAAAATCCAGTATTTTTATTTAGTGTTGTTGGTTACGGCGAAATGGGAGCAGCTATATTTAGCTATGAAAGTTATACAAGAGCAGATAAGTCAGAATTTGTAATTTCTTATACAAGATAGGTTTGGAGAATCTGGGTGGTGAAAAAATGAGACAAGTAATCGTTGCAACACATGGAGGACTTTCAAAAGGGTTACAAAGTACCCTTTCGATGATAGTAGGTCAGAATGTGGCCGAAACAATTGTCACTTATAGTTTGCAGCCGGGGATGGATGCTACTGATTTTACAGTTGCTATTAAAAAGGAAATGGATTCAAGTATTGATTATGTAATTTTAACAGATATTTTAGGTGGAAGTGTTGATAATGCCTTATCCACGTTATTAGAGTATGACAATGTTTGGCTAATATCAGGAGTAAATCTAATAATGTTATTGGAAATTGTCCTCAGTGAAAATCCAAATACAAATGATGTTTGCCAAAATGCTCTAGAAAATGCAAAAAGTGGGATGAATTTAAGAAAAACAGTAGTTGAGTTTAACGGAGACGAAGAATTTTGAGGGGGATTTAAATGATATTAAATACAAGAGTAGATCACCGCTTACTACATGGACAAGTTGCTTTTGCATGGACGAATTATTTAAATGTAAATTGTATTCTGATTGCCAACGACACAGTTCCTAATGATGAAACAAGAAAAAATACGATGAGATTGGCAAAACCTCAAGGTGTTAAACTAATTATGAAACCGATCAATGAATGTGTTAATGCAATTAACCAAGGGTTGACCGATAAATATAAAATGTTCATTGTTGTTGACTCGGTAAGAGATGCTTATCGACTTGTTGAAGGGACAGGGAATGCAATTAAAAAACTCACACTCGGTGGTACTAAGGCAACATCGGAAACAAAGAATATATCGAAAGCTGTCAATCTAACAGACCAAGAATTTACTTATTTGGATGAATTAATTTTAAAAGGTGTGAATGTTTATATACAACAAGTTCCGTCTGATAAAAAAATAAAATACAGTGAACTTAAAAGGAGATAATTAAGATGAGTGAATTCATTCTTGCTGTACTTTTAGCTCTCGTGGCCATGCTAGCTAATGGTGAGTATTTGCTAGGTTCAAGCATGCTTTCCAGACCTATCGTTACCGGTACATTAGCTGGTTTGGTTATGGGAGATGTGGTTACAGGTGTTACGATTGGAGCAACGTTGGAATTAGCATTTGTTGGTAATTTCTCAATTGGCGCATCGATTCCTCCCGAAATGATCTCAGGTGGGGTTCTTGGAACAGCATTTGCGATTCAATCCGGTACTGGACCTGAAGTAGCATTGGCGTTGGCGCTTCCAATTGCTTCCTTAGTATTGGTTGTAAAAAATTTAGGGTTCTTATTCGTTTTGCCACCATTTGTTCACAAAGCTGATAGATATGCATTGGAAGCAAATTCAAAGGGAATTAGTCGGATGAACTTGTTAGGTGGATTCTTTGCAGTGAATTTACCGATTGGTTTAATGGTGGGTATTGGATATTATTTAGGCAGTCCTGTAATTGAAAAATTACTTGACGTTATTCCTAAATTTATTATGAATGGTTTAACAATCGCAGTAGGATTACTTCCGGCATATGGATTTGCATTACTGGCAAACATGATGTTAAAAAAAGGTAATTGGGTATACTTGCTTTTAGGTTTTGCTCTTGTCGTTTATTTAAAATTAAGTGTTACTGGTATTACAATTTTCGGATTGGTCATTGCACTAATATTAGTTGGTTATTCTTCTTTTAATGGAGGAAATGGAAACGGTTCAAAAGGAAAACCAGTAGTTGAGGGAGGTTTCAATGAGTATGATGAAGAATTCTAGTGATCAAATGGAAGGGGTACTAACAAAAAAAGATTTAATGAACGTTTTTTGGCGCTCCTTTACTATGGAATGGGCTTGGAATTATGAACGTCAAATGAATCTGGGATATTGCTATTCTATGATTCCCGTATTGGACAAGCTTTATGATAAAAAGGAAGATCGTGTGGAAGCCTATAAAAGACATTTGGAATTTTATAATGTGACACCATGGTTAAGCTCTTTTCCATTAGGGATATCGATAGCAATGGAAGAAAAAAATGCTGTTAGTAAAAACTTGGATACATCCTCTATCAATAATATAAAAGTTGCTCTAATGGGACCTTTGAGTGGAATTGGTGATTCCCTTTTTTGGGGGACCTTACGAATTATTGCAATGGGGATTGGTACCTCACTAGCATTAGAAGGAAACATATTAGGGCCACTGTTATTCTTATTAATATTTAACATTCCTGCTATCTTAGCAAGATATTTCGGGTTATTTGCAGGTTATAAATTGGGTGCAGGATTCCTTGATAAAATTAAAGAATCCGGTCTTATGGACAAACTTACTTTTGGTGCATCAATAATAGGCTTGATGGTTGTAGGCGCAATGATTGCTTCGATGGTCAGTATAACTATGCCTCTAAAGATAGGTTCAGGTAAAGATTCTATGACACTGGATGATATGTTTAATAATATAATACCAGGACTATTGCCTTTATTATTTACAGGCTTCATATACTACTTAGTTAAAAAAGGCGTGAAAGCACATTGGGTTTTGTTATTAATGGTTCTTATTGGTATTGTTGGTGCATATACAGGAATTTTAGGAGTGTGAACAGACTATAATGACAGCTACAATGATGGATTACATAAAAAAAGAAAAAGAAACGAATTTAAAAATATTTAATCAAAGAAAGAAACTATTGGCAAATTTTTTAAATGATGTAAAGGAAAAAAGTTTTAATAGAATTGTCGTTTTAGCTACAGGTTCAAGCAGTAATGCCATTGAAAGTGCAAGATATTTTGTTTCAGATCTTCTCGACATGGAAGTAAGTATTAAAATGCCGTTTGTGGTAAGTAATTACGATTCTTTTGTCGACAATGAAGCTCTTTATTTTGCTGTTTCACAAGGTGGACATAGTTATTCTACTATTGAAGCGGTGCGGGATATCCAACAAAAGAGTGGTCAGAAAGTGTATACTTTTACTGCTGATGTGGAAAGTCCAATTGCAAGAGTTTCAGGTTGTCCGATTGATATCGGTTGTGGAAAGGAAAATGTTGGCTTTGTTACAATGGGAATGTCAGCAACTGTATTAATCTTTATGCTTACCGGCTTAGAATTGGGCTTGCAAATGGGACGAGTCTCAGAAGAAAAATATAAAGAATTATGCAAAAAAATATTGGATATTATTAACTATATGGATAAAGTAATTGATCTCTCCAATATCTGGTATGAGAATATTAAGACTGAATTAGTCAATGGTTTTAAATTCTCCGCAATTGGATATGGATCAGGATTTGGAGTGGCGAAGGAAGCCGAAACGAAAATTACTGAAACAGTGAGACGTCCGATGGTTGGTTATGAGCTGGAGGAATATATGCACGGACCTTATCTGGCATTGGATCAAGACAGCTATATCATTTTTATTGACAATAATGGTCGATTGAGGGATAGACAAAGAAGATTGAAAAATTATTTAGCTGAGTACACTTCACATATTTTTACGATTTGCTTGTCTGATGAAGATGGTACTATAGATGCCAAAACATTAAATATAAACTTTGATGCTGATGAACATTTAGGTGCTTTGTTACTCCTCATACCAATTCAAGTTTTAGCTTACCGATTGCCTGGGGATAAAGGAATTGATTTAAGTGTAAAAATATTTACCGATTTTGATGAAAAACTAAAAAGTAAGATTTGATAAATTATTTAGGTGGAATGGTCTAGTTGATAAAGTCACTAACCACCCTAAACAAATATAGAGATAATATGTGAAGTCAATGGTAAATGAAGTCAACATTTATTAAGTAGACTTCATTTACCGATTTTCTTAAAGGCTAAAAATATATTGAGGGACTGATTCATTAGATGGCAGATTTCATGGATGATTTTCTAAATGTAAGCATAGTATTGTTGATTTATGTGGCTCTTATTTTTCTGTACAATTATTGGAAAAGTCGTAAAGTCTATCGTGAAAGAACAAACCAATTAGAAAAGTTTAAAAAAAGTTTAAGAGTAAACGATTATGTTATTTTTTCCGGGGGTATTAAAGGGAAAGTCATTTCTATTAATAATATTTGGGTTACTGTTGAAGTTAGTAACGGAATACAATTAGAAATCCTGTTAAATTCAATAATGAGTGTTTTACATGATAAACAATAATTTTTTTGTCACTTAAACGAATGGATTAACGATAAGGAAGTTCTGGCTGTTTTTAATGAGTCAAAACTCGGTATGAACAAATACAACGGCTTGTAGTAAATATTTATGTTTTTCAAAAAATGTAAGGGTGTGTTGTTGGATTGGATAAATTAAAGCTTGTTATTTTTGATATGGATGGATTACTGTTTGATACTGAACGTCCATCTTTTTTGGCGTTAAAAAAGTCAGCAGAGAAGGCTGGTTTTGATTTTTCATTAGATACATATAAAAAAGTTAATGGGAACGGATGACAGGACATCAGATCTTATATTATATGATATTTACGGTGAAACTTTTTTTGAATCAAAAGTTCTAAAAGATTATCATAAAGAGTTTGAAAACATATTGATTTATGAAGGTCTTATTATAAAGAAAGGTGCTTTAGAGTTACTAAATATTTTGGAAGAAAAAGGAATAAAAAAGTGTATAGCCTCATCAAGTAGCAGAGAAGTTATCGAAAAGTATTTATCATATTCGGGATTAACAAATCGCTTTGATTTTCATTTAAGTGGCAGTGAAGTGAAAAATGGAAAACCAAGTCCAGATATCTTCATAGAAGCATGTAAGCGAGCAGATGTAGCTCCTGAGTTTGCACTTGTTCTTGAAGACTCTTTCCATGGGTTTAAAGCCGCAATACGTGCAGGAATCAGATGTATCATAATTCCTGATTTAATTGAATCAAATGAAGAAATGAAGAAACTTTCATACCGAATTTGTCTTGATTTGGGGGAAGTTGCTAATATGATAAAATGAAACTTCAGTCAACAGGGATTACCTTGTTCATTACGAAATAAACCGTTGTATCTACCTATTCAGACAAAATACTCTATGAAAGTTGAAAATTCTATGTATTTTTGCCTATTAGTATAAAAAAGGTGATACTTTGGAACAAGTATTGTATACTACATAATATAAATATGTATGTAACTTACAATTTTAATTTCGAATGACATGCATAAAATAAAAAAGTAGATAGAAATGAAAGTGGTGTCCCTCGTGTCTGATGTAAATAGTGAAAGCAGTATACCGTTATACAAAAAAATAGCAGATGATTTATTAGAAAAGATAAATACCGGTGTATTTAAAGAAGGAGAGCTAATACCAAAAGAAGTTGACTTAGCGGAAAAATACTATAAAGTTAGCAGACCAACCATACGTAAGGCCATAGAGATGCTGGTTAATGAAGGATATTTGGAAAGGAAAAAGAGGAAAGGAACGTTGGTTAAAAAGAAAAAAATTGTTCAAGAGTTTGCACAAATTCTTGAAAGTTTTGATGACCAGATGCTTCGTAAAGGTCTGCAACCAAGGACAGTAGTATTATATTTTAATAAAGATAGAGCAAATGAGGAAGTAAGTAAAAATTTGGAATTAAAAAAAGGAGAAGAGGTTTATAAACTGATTCGTTTGAGATATGCAGGTGAAGATCCGAATGTATTAGTAACAACCTATTTGCCCTTTAAGCTGCTACCAGACTTTCTAAATATTGATTTTACGAAACATAGATTATACCAGGTTCTGTCTGAGCGCGGTTTACCTGTAAACGAAGTAATGAGAACGCTAAATATTGAAAAGGCCGATGAAACAACAAGTCATTTATTAAATATTGAGGAACATGATCCGATTTATTATTTCCATACAATTGGTTACACCGGTAATAAGGTGCCGATCGAATACTCAATTTCAAAATACCGTAGTGATAATAATACATTCATTTTTCAAATTAGAAACCAAGACAATTTTATGTTGCAATTAAAAGATCAGCAAGATCCTTCATAAAATGGCAACGGATACGCTTTTCGTGTTCAGTGGTAAGATTTATAAATAATTATCTTGATTAAATATTGAAAAGGAATATGTAATTATATAGAAAAATGGTTTAAAAGGAGAACTACAGAAAAAGGAGGTTTCCCAAAGAAAGGAAACCTCCCAACATTTTACAGTTATTATTAAATTTCTATAAATTCTTTTTCGGCCATTTCCATTCTTTGTTTAATTTCATTAATTATTGGAATACCAGCACTACATCCGATTCTTTCCGCACCATTTTTTATCATTTCAAGGAACGTATCAGCATTTCTAATCCCACCGGCTGCTTTTACTTTAACCACATCACCAACTGTGTCTTTCATTAATTTCACATCTTCAACAGTAGCACCTATTGGAGCAAAGCCAGTAGATGTTTTAATAAAGTCAGGTTTAACTTCTTTAGCAATTTCTCCTAATTTTATAATTTCTTCTTTTGTTAAGTAAGCATTTTCAAAAATGACCTTAGAAATAACATTATGTGTCCGGCAAATTGTGACAATTTGTGCCATTTCATCTTTAATATATTCATAATTTTTCTCTTTAAGCTCTGTTAAGTTAATGACGTAATCAATTTCATCAGCACCATTTTCAATCGCATCAATCGTTTCCACTACTTTTACCTTAATTGAAGTTTGACCAAGTGGAAACCCTATAGCTGCACCGACATGAATATCTGTACCATCCAATACACCTGCACAATATTTTGTTTGTACTTGATTTATTGCAACCATTTTAAAATGATACTGTATTGCTTCCTCACAAAGTGTCTTCATGTCCCCTCTCGTTGCATGCGGTTTCAAATTTGTGTGATCAATCATTCTGGATAAATCATCAATAGTAAATTTTCTCAAAGAAATCTTCTCCTCTCAAAATTGTAAGTTAAACATAACATATTAATTGTATTTTTATAATATGTCTTTACATAAAATATATTACATTAATAAAAAGGTGTCAACAACAGAAAAAAATATTAACATAAGTTACAAAAAATAAAAAATAAACTTGTTGACAACGGTTACAAATAGTTATATTATAAAAATGTAATTTACAAAAGGATAAATTAAGTAACATATTAATAATAAACCCGAAATTAATGATAAAATGTTTACATATTCGGGGTAAGGAGGGCGAATATGAAAATAGTAGTGACATCACATGGCGATCTTTGTTCAGGAATTTTAAACAGTATGGAGATGATTGCAGGAAAGCAAGAAAATGTATTCCCTGTCAAATTGACAGAATCGGGAATTGGTAATTTTTCAGAGAACTTAAAGTCAGTTTTGGATGAATTAACTACACAAGATCAAGTATTAATTTTATGTGATTTAAAAGGAGGTACACCTTATAACCAAAGTTATCAATATTACTTAGAAAATCCGAATAATGTCAGAGTCGTAAGTGGTTTAAATTTATCCATGTTAATTGAAACAGCAATGATGTTGGGCTCCACAAACGATTTAGATTTTTTAGCAGATATTGCTGTTCAGGCAGGGCAAGCAGGAGTTGAAAAGATTTTGGAAGACGACAGTAATGAGGAAGATTTAGAATTTTAAAAGGAGGAATAATCAATGACAATCTCGTTAGTAAGAATTGATGACAGAATTATTCATGGGCAAATTACAACACGGTGGACGAAACATAAACCAGTGTATGGGATTTTAGCTGTTGCTGATGATGTTGCACAAGACACCTTAAGAAAGAAAGTTTTAAAGGCAGCAGCAGGCAGTTATAAGTTAGGTATTTATATGGTGGATCAAGCTCCGGAAAAAATCGCCAAGGCAATAGAATCTGTTAAGGCGTATTTTTTGATAACAAATAGTCCTCAAGTAATTGCTAGATTATTAGAGAAAGGGGTGGATATCGGTAAAGTTCTGAACGTTGGTTGTATGAATGCACGACCTGGGGCAACCGTTTTAGGGAGATCAGTGGCAATTGATCAAAAGGATTACGAAGCTTTTGATTACATTGAGAGTAAAGGCGTTAAGATTGAATTTCAATTATTACCTGATGACGAACCGAAAAGTTGGGAATCAATGAAGAAAAAATATGATTCTATGAAGTAATCAAATCTAAAAGGTTTGGAGGAATAATGATGGATGTAACTCTATTTATTCAAGCGATGTTAGTAGGTATTCTCTGCTATTTGGGAGCTATTGAAACTCCTTGGGCATTCGGATTAACTGGGGGATTCTATATTTTAGGTAGACCTTTAGTTGCCGGGTTTTTAATTGGTCTTATTTTTGGAGATATACAGGCAGGTGTGTTATGTGGTCTTGCCGTACAAGCAGTCTTCATTGCTAATTTGTCAACTGGTGGGGCAACAAATAGTGAAATTACTTATGCAGGATATGGTGGAATTGGTCTTGCTATGGCAACAACAAAGGATCCTGCAATTGCAGTTACATTAGCAGTTTTAATTGGACAAACATTTGGACTTATTTTCTATAACACAAGAATGGCACTTTATTCATTTTGGAATACGAGAGCTCAAAAGGCAGCTGAAAATTTAGACACTCGTGGCATTGCGTTAAATCACTTATATTATCCGGCAATTTCAACCTTCTTTTTTAGAGCGGTTCCGGTTTGGTTGGCTATCTTCTATGGAAAAGGTGCTGTAAATTGGATGCTTAACAATGTTCCACAAGTAATTACAGATATAATTTCAGTTCTTGGAGGTGTTTTACCGGCGTTAGGTATAGCACTATTAATGAGTATTATTGTTAAAGAAAAAATTCAATTAATCTTTTTCTTTGCCGGATTTGTTCTTTTGGCCTTTGCTAAACTAAGCATGATTTCATTAGTATTTCTTGCCGCTTTAGTCGCATATATCGTTTATTTAAGTATAGGTAAGCCACAAGCAGCAACAACAGCTAATACTAATGTATCAGATGATTTTGTTGAAGATGACGATCTCTTCTAAATGAAAAACGGGGTGATATCAATGAAAGAAAAAGAAACAAAAAGAATCTCTGAAAATGGTAAAGAGGGCTTAACAAAGAAAGAATTACGACAAATTTGGTTGAGATGGGGATTTACTCACTTGGCTTCTATGAGTTATGAGAAATTACAATCCCATGCCTGGGCATACTCTTTTATTCCTTTTGCTGAAAAATATTATAAAAATGATCCAGAAGCCAAACGTAGATTACTTACTAGACACTCATTGTTTTATAATACAGAGCCACAAACAGGAGCACTTATAAATGGTATTGTTACATCGATGGAAGAAGAAATTGCACTTGGTAAAAAGGTACCTGAATCGATGCCAGTAAATATTAAAACCTCATTAATGGGGCCTCTGGCTGGACTTGGTGATTCAATTATTCAAGGGATTATTGTACCAACCTTATTATCCATTGCTATGGGGCTTGCAAATGGAGGCAATCCGTTAGGACCAATATTTTATATTATTTCTTTTGGAATCATTGGACCTTTGGTTTCTTATCTTTGTTTTAAATATGGTTATCGTTTGGGGGTAAATGCTGTTGATATTGTTACTGGAGAGAATGCAAAACGCATTACAGATTCCTTTAATGTTTTAGGAATAATGATAGTGGGAGGACTGGCGGCTTCGTACATTACACTGGCCACACCGATAAAAATACCTATGGGTGATGAGGTAAAACCTTTACAGGATGTATTGGATGGCATATTCCCGAAAGTTTTGCCGTTATCAATGGTATTGTTATCATGGTGGTTAATCTCAGCTAAACAAATGACGGCCACAAAAGTAATTTTGATCTTAACTGCTATTTGTACACTTGGAGTTATTATAGGAATTTTCTAATCCGGATAAAGATATGGGCAATCCTCTCAATTGCCAAAGTTGATAGCATTGCCCATATATATCAAACAATAATATAAAGAGGTTTAAAGGTAAAAAAGAATTGGAAAAAATTTTTTATAAAATCAATATTAAACTCTATTAGCCTTGATGAAAAAACTAGTTTCATATAACAAATTTGGAGGAGCAATTTAAGATGTTAATACTTGAACCGATTTCGAAGAGAAGAATATGGGGAACAGAACGATTACATGACTATAGTGGAGACAAGAACATTGATAAAATTGGATCTATTTATACAGTCAGTGCAATTGAAGAAATTAGTAGTCGAATAATGAATGGAGAATATATAGGGCAAGATTTATATCATTTGGTCAAACAAAACCCTGAACTTTTTGGCTTGAAAAAAGGAGAACCATATCCACTTATTGTTTCAATGACAGGAGCGGGTGAAAATTTAAGTATTCAAGTTCATCCAACAGACGATTATGTAAGAAAAAACGGAATATCTACTATCGGTAAGAGTGAATCATGGTATTTTTTAGAGGGACCTGAAGATGGATGGATTTATGCCGGTTCTAAAATGACTGATAAATCAGCCATAAAAGAAAAAATTCAAGAAGGAAAATATGAAGAAGTTGTTGATAAACTACCTGTTAAACAATTAGACTACGTATTTATCCCTGCAGGAACACTTCACGCATTAACAAAAGGTTCACTTGTATACGAAATTCAACAATCAACGGATATTACCTACCGATTTTATGATTATGACCGTGTGGATAATGATGGAAAAAAACGTGAATTGCATCTGGAACATGCACTTGGCACATTGCTCCCCTCACAAGAAGCGGTTAAGTCGACTTTAGTAAAGGATGAATGGAAAGTTGAAAAACCATATCAAATCTTGTTGACCCATTTAATAGATGAATATGAAAATAAAGAAGCAATTGCTCAGGCAATTACGGTCATTAGCGGTTCTTTAGTAGTTGAAAATGAAACCATTGATAAGGGTAAGAGCGTTCTAATTTTACCAAATGAAAAAATTACAGTACAACAATCTGCAGAAGTCATTATTGCAACACCCAAAATATATTGGAGGGAATAACCATGTTAAATTGGGCAATGATTGGTACTGGAGTTATTGCAAATGAATTTGCACAACAATTTCCTGAGGGTAACGCAAAATTATACGGAGTCGCTTCTAAAAATGAGGTACGTGCAAAAGAATTTGCCGAAAAATACAACATTGAAAAAGTATTTGCTATAAATGAAGAATTAATTAATGATCCAAATGTGGATGTGGTTTATATAGCTGTCCCGCATAATCAGCACTATAAAATTATCATGGAAAGTTTAAAGGCGAAAAAGCATGTGGTTTGTGAAAAAGTGATTACCCTTTCGAAAGAACAACTGGATACAGCAGTGGAGTTGGCAAATAAAAATAATGTTTTTTTATTTGAAGCAATGACAATCCATTATATGCCCCTTTACAAAAAATTAAAGGAATGGATTAAAGAGCATGACCTAGGACCTTTAAAAATGATTCAAGTTAACTTTGGTAGTTTCAAAACGTATGATCAATCCCGTTACTTTTTTAATAAAAATTTAGCAGGCGGGGCATTGTTTGATATTGGTGTATATGCTTTGAATTTTACGCGCTGGTTTTTAACAAGTAAACCGGAAGAAATATTGACTTTAGGAAATATTCATCCCACTATGGGTGTAGATGAGTCTTCGGCGATTATATTAAGGAATAAGGAAAAAGAATTAGCAACAATTTCATTAACATTCCGAGCAAAAATGCCTAAACAAGGGATTGTTGCATTTGAAAACGGATATTTCACTATTACCAATTACCCAAGAGCTGAAAAAGCTATATTTACTGATACAGAGGGAAATGTCACTATCATCGAGGAAGGAAAAACAGGGGAAGGACTTGCTTATGAAGTTGAGAAAATTACTGATCTGATTCTTCAAAAACAAGGAAATCCTAACCTGTCTTATACATTGGATGTCTTAGAAATTATGGATAAAGTAAGGAACGATTGGGGGTTACACTACGCCTTTGATTAATGCTGATTACAAAAGACAAAAGCCAATTTTGGTTAGAAAGAATCTTAGCTAAGAAAAAAAGTATGGTGGTTAAATTTGATGTATAAATTAATTGCATTTGATTTGGATGGTACTTTATTGAACGAGAAGAAAGAGATTTCTGATCAAGTCTGTGAGGCAGTAAGAATAGCAAAATCAAAAGATATTATAATTGTATTAAGTTCTGGCAGATCTTACCAGGGTGTATACCAATATATCAAGCATCTTGGAGTGAATTTTGTTGATTATGTTATTGGATTTAGTGGCTCGTTAATTAAAGAAGTTAGCGGAAATCATAATATTTATAAGTTACCTTTATTAGAAAGTGATATAGATTATATTAAAGAAACAGGAGGAAAAGTAGGTTTATCTGTTCATTTTGTAACTGAGAAAGAAATATATACATTTGATAATCCTATTGGAAAATATACAGTTCATGAATCTTATTTAACAGATATGCCGATTCATTACTTGGGTAATTCCCCATTTCACGGTCGCCACCCTATATATAAGGCGATTTTTGGTGGGGAGACAGAGGAAATCGACAAGACTGTTTCTAGTCTCCCTGAGGAATTTTTACAACAATTTCATGTCGTTCGAAGTGGGGATAACTATTTAGAAATAATGGATAAAAAATCAGGAAAAGGAAATGCCTTAGAATTTCTTTCCCATGCACTTCACATTCATCAAGAAGAAGTTGTAGCTTTTGGGGATCATGAAAACGACATAACCATGATTGATTTTGCCGGTTTGGGTATTGCAATGGGTAATGCTATTGATGAAGTAAAAAATAAAGCAAACTATGTAACAAAGTCAAATGAAAAAGACGGTGTTGCCTATGCTTTGCGCAAACTTATTTTATCCGACTCTGATGGACAGTAAACTTCAATCAGTGGGTCATCCCTACTGACTGTTTTTATAAATTAATCAGTGGTCTATGAGATAAACTAAAGTTATGAGGTTTGGCATCGTTCGCCATAGAGATCCTGCTAAGGAATACATGTTATGAAAATAGACAGGAGGTACGTTGTAGAATGCCATATGATAAAAAACCGAAAATTACTATTAAGGAGTTCGAGCTTGCACTAGAGGGATATGAAGAAATTGTTAATGAAATAACTGATAGAATCCTATCTTTCCATAATAAAGATCAAATCGTTTTAGTAGTTGAATGCTATCCAGGAGTACGAAATAGTGAAATAAAAACAAAGTTAATTGAACCGTTACAGGCAAATTTAGTAATTTGTTCAGATTCTTTTTTTATAGATACTGAATCAATGAATGAAAAGATTAAATCGACATTAACAGATGATCGTGTTTTCGGAATAATGTCCCACTATGTATATGAAGACTTTTTAGTAAAAGAAAAAAGAGACAGATTGAAAGAAGAAATTGAACATACGAATGGGTTAGTTGTAATTTATGGTACGGGGGCATCTGCTATTTATGATAAGTATGACTTGCTAATGTATGCTGACCTATCTAGGTGGGAAATTCAATGTCGCTTCCGTAATGGCATGTCTAACTGGAATGCCAACAATCCAGATGAAGATGCCAAACGAAAATTTAAACGGGGTTATTTTTTTGAATGGAGAATTGCAGATCGAAAAAAGCAAGAAGTGTTTGAAGAAATAGATTATCTTATGGATACGACGATAATGGGCCGTCCAAAAATGGTATCAGGTAATGATTACCGTCGTGCCTTGGAAAAAGTAGTACATCGTCCCTTCCGCGTGGTTCCATATTTCGATGAAAGTGTTTGGGGTGGAAAATGGATGATGGAGACATTCCAACTGGATTCTAACAAATTGAACTACGGTTGGGGGTTTGATGGAGTTCCTGAAGAAAATAGTCTTTTATTAAATTTTGGAGAAATAGAGATAGAAGTTCCTTCAATTAATTTGGTCTTTGTCCATCCTAATGAACTACTTGGAGAAAAAGTGAAAGCTCGCTTTGGAAAAGAGTTTCCTATTCGTTTTGACATTTTGGATACGGTTGGTGGGGGTAATTTAAGCCTTCAAGTTCACCCACTTGTCGAGTATGTTCAAGATAAATTTGGTATGCATTATACACAAGATGAAAGTTACTATATTCTTCATGCGGAGGAAAATTCTTCAGTCTATTTAGGCTTAAAAACCGGCACAGATTTTAAAGAATTTGCTTCTGATTTGAAAAAGGCACAAGAAGGAAACTTTAAATTTCCGGATGAAAAATATATTAATCACTTTCCTGTTAAAAAACATGATCATTGTAGTATTCCGGCCGGCACCATTCATTGTCAGGGAGAGGACACAGTTGTTTTAGAAATTAGTGCAACTCCTTATATTTTTACATTTAAACTTTGGGATTGGGGGCGAGTCGATTTTGATGGATTGCCTAGACCGATTCACCTTGAACATGGACTGAAAAATGTGGTTAAAGAACGAGATACAAAATGGGTGAATGAAAATTTAATAAATCGATTTAATGGAATTCCAAATTTATCTGAACAGGATCATATAATTGAGAAAACTGGTTTGCATGACCTTGAATTTGTAGAAACTCATCGTCACTGGTTTAAAAAAGAAACAGTTGTAGAAAACCATGAAAGTGTTAATATGTTGAATTTAGTAGAGGGAGAACAGATAACGGTTGAAAGTGTGGATGATAGCTTTGAACCTTTTGTTGTAAATTATGCAGAAACCTTTATTGTACCTGCATCAATAAAACAATATCGTCTTGTCAATAAAGGGGATAAGGAAACACCGGTCGCCATTATTCAAGCCTTTGTAAAAAATCCGGATAGTAAATTCCAAAAGCCTTAAGACGATTTGTTTTCGTTAGGAAATCATTCATACTGGTTCATTTAGAAAGGGTGTTTTGGATGAGAAATGTATGTTTTGCAGCTTCTATGATGTGTGCTGATTTTACGCAATTGGAAACTGAAGTAAAACAGTTGGATACGGCCGGAATTGATTGTTTTCATGTCGATATAATGGATGGTAGTTTTGTACCGAATTTTGGGATGGGATTACAAGATCTGGAAACCATACGATCATTGACAGATAAATTGGTAGATGTTCATTTGATGATTGCAAATCCGGGAAATTATATTGATTTCTTTGCAGATAAAGGTGTTCAAATTATTTATTTCCATCCCGAAGCAGATTTGAATCCTGTACGGACGATATTGAAGATAAAAGAAAGAGGAATTAAAGCCGGAATTGCCATAAATCCCGGAACTTCAATAGAAACTATCCATGAATTGTTGTCGATTGTTGATATTGTTCTCGTCATGACTGTAAATCCAGGATTTGCCGGGCAAAAATATCTAGACTTTGTTAATAAAAAAATTGATCGATTGATTTCTAAAAAAATCGAATTTGGATATGAAATCTTTGTTGATGGTGCCATTTCTGGAGAAAAAATAAGTGAATTATCAAGAAAAGGTGTGAAAGGATTTGTGCTGGGAACATCTTGCCTTTTCAAGAAAAGGGAGAATTACCAAAGTATTATTAATCGATTAAAAAACATCAATCCATCAATTCCTGAAAAAGTTTCTAATTAACAAAGATAGACTTCGAATTTTAAAAAGTGGTTATTCAAAAATAAAAACAAGCCGGTGACTATGGTGGAAATTTGAATGGCACAGCTAATGCTGAAAAATAAATCTCAAAGAATTGATAATGTTTCAGGAAACGTGGTGCAGTTGTTGTGGATATTGTTCATTTATTACCTTTAAAGTATTACATGGAGAGGTGTTGGCAGCCAGTTACAAAAATATTATTTAAGTCCATAAATGTAGTATAACTGGTGGTAATTTAGTCATTTGTAGTCCAAATTATATCACTTTTTCGTTTACCAATTCAATTGTGTATCAATTTACCAAAGATTGAAAACTGGAATTTGGAAGGAAAGCTTATAAATATTTACCTGCAGAATGCGACATGAAAATGAGAACTGTTACCGCTTCAAAAACAGTTCTCATTTTTCCTTAATTAACCGTGAGAGCCCTTAAATCCTCATTCTTACATGAGTTTGCATGGTTCACTTGGCTCAAAAGATACCGTTTTACAACCTTTTTCCTAATTATGAAAATTTACATGTTCATTTTTGGGATTCACTTGGCTTCAAAAGTAGCTGTCCTTAAATCTTTTTTCTTATGTTTACATGTGTTTACATGTAATTTTATGGGATTCACTTGGCTT
>Ga0207789_1000359_pt1 | contig 18537 bp, 16 predicted proteins | sample HigsolmetaGSP12D_FD_184840 | JGI IMG/M metagenome (GOLD analysis project Ga0207789, IMG submission 184840) | High solid enriched microbial communities from the Joint BioEnergy Institute, USA - SP1-2-D (SPAdes) | ecosystem: Engineered > Bioreactor > SSF (Solid state fermentation) > Aerobic >...
TGGCGTTCACGGAAGCGAAATCCAAACGGGATCAGTCTGCCGTTGTATGTCAACTCCAGCAATGGATTGCGAGTTTGCCCAATTATATCAAGGCTTTGTTCGGAAAATTAAGCTGCGAAAGTTGAGTAAATAAGCATTTTATGGGGTCGCTCCCCGCGAGGGGAGCGTGGATTGAAATGGTTTCGAGTTGCTCATATTTCGCCCTTCCCCTTGTCGCTCCCCGCGAGGGGAGCGTGGATTGAAATGCCGTCCAGGGCGCTGGATAGACGACCAACATAGTCGCTCCCCGCGAGGGGAGCGTGGATTGAAATTTAGTGGTCAACACTGGACGCTAACATCGTCATGGTCGCTCCCCGCGAGGGGAGCGTGGATTGAAATGGTGTTGCCTCCGAGCAAAGCAGGCCATTGCAGGTCGCTCCCCGCGAGGGGAGCGTGGATTGAAATCAAATCACCCTTGACGATCATGTTCCCGTCGATCTGTCGCTCCCCGCGAGGGGAGCGTGGATTGAAATGCTTTGGATGTCTCTTGCTTTTTTATTTACGTCCGGTCGCTCCCCGCGAGGGGAGCGTGGATTGAAATTTTCAGGAAGGCGAAGCAAAGGGAATCGGCAGAGTCGCTCCCCGCGAGGGGAGCGTGGATTGAAATGTCCGCTCCTCGCGGCATGTCGGGCAAAAGTACGTCGCTCCCCGCGAGGGGAGCGTGGATTGAAATACTTCCACCGCTGAAAACATGACATATATCGTCGTCGCTCCCCGCGAGGGGAGCGTGGATTGAAATGTATTTGATGAGACCTTTGTCCTTAAGGAAACCAGTCGCTCCCCGCGAGGGGAGCGTGGATTGAAATCTTGCGTTGCACCACGGCTGCTGGTCGCGTTTCTCGTCGCTCCCCGCGAGGGGAGCGTGGATTGAAATCAATACCTCCTTATGCCTTATGCCTCTACCTCTACGTCGCTCCCCGCGAGGGGAGCGTGGATTGAAATATGGGAGCCATCACGGCAGCCGGCGGCATCGATGTCGCTCCCCGCGAGGGGAGCGTGGATTGAAATCAACAATGTTGTATTGATTAACGATAATACCATTGGTCGCTCCCCGCGAGGGGAGCGTGGATTGAAATTTCCGGCCCTTGGCCGCCATAGCAGCCATTTTAGGTCGCTCCCCGCGAGGGGAGCGTGGATTGAAATTTCCGCTGGTTGAACTGGTCCGGCGTCCGCAGCACGTCGCTCCCCGCGAGGGGAGCGTGGATTGAAATATCGCCGCCCGAGCCTCATGCTCGGTGGCGTACGTCGCTCCCCGCGAGGGGAGCGTGGATTGAAATCTCACGAGGAGGAGTAATAACACCAGGATCAACAAGTCGCTCCCCGCGAGGGGAGCGTGGATTGAAATCTCTACCCACGCCCAGCACAGCACGCCGACCGAGTCGCTCCCCGCGAGGGGAGCGTGGATTGAAATGCCTTTGAAAATGACCACCGCACCTTCGACGTTGTCGCTCCCCGCGAGGGGAGCGTGGATTGAAATCAACGATCAGGAAGCATTTCTCGTCTCCGGTCGCCGTCGCTCCCCGCGAGGGGAGCGTGGATTGAAATAAGTCGAGCAAGACGAGACGAAGCTGGCGCTGCTGTCGCTCCCCGCGAGGGGAGCGTGGATTGAAATACGGTCGTGAGGCAAACGGTCGGTACCGAGAAAGGTCGCTCCCCGCGAGGGGAGCGTGGATTGAAATATCGCCAACCGCGCCGGCTACAAGGCGTCGATGGTCGCTCCCCGCGAGGGGAGCGTGGATTGAAATGACAGGACAGCCGCCGTTTGGGCGACGACATCAGGTCGCTCCCCGCGAGGGGAGCGTGGATTGAAATGGCAGCTTCCGGCGTCGGCGTTCGAATTCAGCCTGTCGCTCCCCGCGAGGGGAGCGTGGATTGAAATTTTCCATACTCCATCGTCTCGGATGTTATCAAGGTCGCTCCCCGCGAGGGGAGCGTGGATTGAAATCGGCTACCACGTAGCAGTGATCAGCCAGGAAGTAGTCGCTCCCCGCGAGGGGAGCGTGGATTGAAATCCGGATGGCCCGGCTGTTACGCGTCACGAATTGCGCGTCGCTCCCCGCGAGGGGAGCGTGGATTGAAATTCTCCGTTGGTCATGTGCATAGTGATGACGATTGTCGCTCCCCGCGAGGGGAGCGTGGATTGAAATCGCTGGTGATCTAGGCGGATGGATCGAGGAGGAAGGTCGCTCCCCGCGAGGGGAGCGTGGATTGAAATGGCATTTACGAGGGACCGACTCCGTCGAGCATTAGTCGCTCCCCGCGAGGGGAGCGTGGATTGAAATCTATGTTGATCAGACGTGGGCACTTCAATTTGTTGTCGCTCCCCGCGAGGGGAGCGTGGATTGAAATTTCAAGCGCACTATCCGGGTGCTTCCGTGCTCGGTCGCTCCCGCGAGGGGAGCGTGGATTGAAATATGGTCCAGCCGAGCGATGCGGCGGCATAGAGAGTCGCTCCCCGCGAGGGGAGCGTGGACTGAAATAGCCAATGCATCGGAGACTCCAGTGCCGTCCACGTCGCTCCCCGCGAGGGGAGCGGGGATTGAAATCGTACGTCGTCGCCTCGATCGTGAACGGAAAGGACGTCGCTCCCCACATGGGAGCATGGGTTGAAAACCGGGGGATCGTAGACTCATCATCCGCCGTTGGGCGGCGTTTGATAACGAGAAGCGTGAATGGAAATGGAGCAAGGCTGCACCATAAGCAACGGATTTCGTCCTCCGCCCCTGAAAGGGGGGACTGCACTCCATGGATGCTGAGGTTTCTATATCAAGTACCAAGCGGGGAAGAGGGGTGTCGATGAGCAAGCCGGTTACATTCGCCATTGTTGGGGGAGCGAGTTTTCGAGCGCAGTATTATTTGCGGATTGCGAGGGAGTTGCCGGAGCGGTTTCGCGTAAGCGGTCTCATGGTGCGGGACGAGGAGAAGCGGCGGAGCATGGAGGAGAGGTGGCGGGTACCCGCCTTCCGCACGTTGGAAGAGATGCTGGAGCGGGAGTTGCCGGACTTTGTCGTCGTGTCCGTCAGCGGGGGCGCCTGTCCGGCGTATTTGCTCCGGTTGGCGGAGTTGGGGATTCCGGCACTGGCGGAGACGCCGCCGGCTACGGATCTGGACGGGCTGATCGAACTGCACGAGCGGCTGACGATGCGGGGCGCGCGCGTGCAGGTGGCGGAGCAGTACCACCTTCATCCGCTCAACGTCGCGCGGATGGCGGTTATCCGGGAAGGACGGCTGGGGGAGGTCACGCAGGCGACGGTGTCGGTCTCCCATCTTTATCACGGGGTCAGCCTGCTGCGCAAAATGTTGGGCATCGGCTTCGAGGACGTAACGGTTCGGGGCCTGCGCTTCGAATCCGACATGCTGGCCGGGCCGGGACGGGGAGGACCGCCGGCGGAAGAGAAGATCGTCCGGAAACCGCGGGACTTGGCCTGGCTCGATTTCGGCGGGAAGTTGGGCATTTACGATTTTACGACCGATCAGCACCGCTCCTGGATTCGTTCCAACCATCTGTCGGTCCGGGGCGTGCGCGGAGAAATATTCGATACGCGCCTCAACCTGCTGGAAAATTTCGCGAAGCCTCAGCCGCTTCAGTTCCGGCGGATCAACCGGGGCGAATGGGAAAACGCGGAAGGCTACTTCCTGCAAGGCATCATGGCCGGAGACAGGTGGGTGTACACCAACCCGTACGCGCCCGCCCGGCTGTACGACGATGAGCTGGCCATCGCCGCGTGCCTGGACGGGATGGCTGCCTACGCAGCCGGAGGACCGGGATTTTACGGACTGCCGGAAGCGTCGCAGGATTGCTATCTCGGCTATCTGATCGAGGAAGCCGTGCGGACCGGCGAGACGGTGAAGTCGGTTCGCCAGCCTTGGGCGGCGATGTCCTAAAGCGCGGACAGACCATGCAGCGAATGCCGAGGAACCGGACTTTTGTGCATGGGCGGCGGGAAGGCGGACACCGGGATTTGAACGGAAGAAGTGCAGAGTCTCCCGATCGCAAAGGCCTTCGCCAACCAGGCTGCGCGGCGGTCGCGAACAGCGGCAACCGCGGACCAGGCGGGAAGGCCCTATCTTTTTTTACCAGGAATCGTTGCTTGCGTAAGGATTCACATTATGAATTCGGTCCGTGAGCGACGCAAGCGCTGCGGGCGACGATGTCCGCCAGTTCGGCCTTGTGCGCCTGATACTGCTGCCACGTGATGCTGCCTTGCAGCAGCCGCTGCTTCAGTTGCTCCTTCAGTTGCCGAACTTGCAAGTCGATGACGGCAGCGATGTCCGCGCCGTTCTCCGCGGCGATGTCCGCAAGCGAACGGCCCTGACAGAGGGCGTCGCGAACTTGCTCCTCCGAGCGGACGCCCAGCAGATGAAGGAACGGATCGTTCGGGGAAGCGGCTTCCTCGGCCTCCCGGGCTTCGCCGGAAGCCTCAGTTCGGCCGGTGTCGCATGCGCCGTAAGCTTGGTCGTTGCGAAGAAGATCGCTGGCGGAAGCTTCTTTGGACCACCATCCGTTGCCGATCGACAGCATCGCGGCCAGCGTGCAAATCGCCAGCGTTCGTTTGGGGTTCATCGATAGCACCCTCTTTCGCATGGTTCTTCTCTTGTTACTTAGCCTAATCCACCGTTCTTAAAACAGGCTTAAGCTCCACTTAACGCAGCCTAAGATGTTTCGTTGCAGGGAAAAGCTTCGCCGGCTGCCGCCTGCCAAACCGGAAAATCGCCCTCCACCGGATAAAAGGCAGAGGGCAACAGCCCCTTCCGCGGAAGCGGGGGCCGCTCAACAAGCGAGTCCCTCTTGCAAGGCAGTCTGTTCTCAGCCTGCCATCGCTGCGAAGTCAGCCTCAGCTTTGCAGCATTGGCGTCAGCTTCGAGATGACATCGGCCAGCTCGCGGGAATTGTTCTCGTACATCTTCTTGGCTTCTTCGTTCCGCGTGGCCGCGGCGAACAGTTCGAGATCGGCCTGCGACTTCTTGAGCGTAGCGATTAACAGCGCTTTGCCCTGGGGGGCCGGCACCTTCAGCTTGTCGTCGAACAGATCGACCCAGAGCTGCTGATAAGCGTCCACTTGGGCGAGAAACACGTTCTCGACGGTGACGCCGATCTTCTCCAGCTCGGCGTTCAGCCAGCCGCGGCTCAAGCCCAGCGTCGCCAGCGGCTCGTCGATGTATTTGCCGTCCATAATGACGATTTGCGGTTCCACTTCATTGACCACTTTCTGTCCCATATGGCTGGGCGTGATCGGCTGCTTCTCCTTGCGGAGCAGCACGCTGAGTTCTCCGTTCGTTTCCATGACCGCGAATTCCACATCCGCCACGTTGAAGACGTTCTTGCCCCGAAGCTGCTCGAGCAGTTCGTCCGCCGTCAGCCGCTCCTTCTTCAGATTGTCTTCCAGCACCTTGCCTTCCTTGATCACGACCCGCCCTCTGCCTTCGAACCAGTGCCGCAGCTTCCGGCTCTTGAGCGTCAGAAACTCGAGGCCGAACGGAACGATGAACCAGACGAACAGCGCGGTCAAGCCGTAGAAGTAGTGGCCTTCAATGTCGGTGGAAATGAAGCCCGCCAGTTCCCCCAGCGTGATCCCCAACACATATTCGAAAAACGTCAGCTGCGAGATCTGCTTCTTGCCCAGAATGCGGGTCATCAAGAACAAGATCGCCAGCGCGCCCAGCGAGCGGAAGACGATTTCTACCCAGGTTGGCATAGCGGTTTATCCTTTCCTTATTCCGAATCGGATGCGGCTTCGAGCGCGACCGCATGAGCGATACCGGGGATCGATTCCCCTTGCTGCAAGGTGGTGGGGGAGAGCAAGGCTCCGGTCGCCACCACGAGAATCCGGCGCAAGTCTCCGCTGCGAAGCTTCTTCAGCAGATGGCCGTAGGTGACCACTGCGGAGCAGGCGCAGCCGCTGCCTCCGGCCTGAACCATCTGCGTCTCGTAGTCGTAAATCATCATCCCGCAATCCTGGAACCGGGTCTTATGCAGCGGGATGCCGTGCTTCTCCATCATTTCCGCGGCGATGGTGTGGCCGACTTTGGCCAGGTCGCCGGTAACGATCAGGTCGTAGTGGTCCGGTCCGATCTGCAAGTCGCGGAAATGGGCCGTTATCGTATCGACGGCGGCGGGAGCCATGGCCGCTCCCATGTTGAAAGGGTCCTTGATCCCCATGTCGATCACCCGCCCGATGGTCGCCGAGACGATCGACGGTCCCGTTCCCTGTTGGGCGACGACGGCGGCTCCTGCGCCCGTCACCGTATATTGGGCGCTCGGCGGCTTCTGCGAGCCGTATTCGGTCGGATAGCGGTATTGCTTCTCGGCGCTGGAATTGTGGCTGGACGTACCGGCCAGCGCGTACTTCGCTCCGCCCGTCGCGACCACATAGGAAGCCAGCGCGAGGCTCTCCATCGAGGTGGAGCAGGCACCGAACACGCCCAGGTAAGGAATGGTCAACGTGCGGGCGGCAAAGCTGCTGCTCGTGATCTGGTTCATCAAGTCGCCGCCGACATAGAACTGCACCTGCTCCTTCGCAATGCCGGCTCGTTCGATCGCGATGTTGGCCGCTTCCTCCAGCAACGTTCGTTCCGCTTTTTCCCAGCTCTCCTGTTCCAGCAGCGAGTCGCCGTGCACGATGTCGAAGTCGTTGGCCAGCGGCCCGCGTCCTTCGAACGGTCCGACGACGGAGGCGGCGGAGACAAGCTTGGGCTTGGTGTGGAACAGCCAGCTTTGATGGCCTTTCAGCATGATCGATCAGCCTCCCTGGTCGAAGATCAAACGAATCATCGCAATGACGAAAGCGGCCACAGTGCCGAACACGATGACCGGCCCCGCGAGCTTGAACATGTTGGTGGCGACGCCGAGCACGATCCCTTCGCTCCGTCCCTCGATGGCCGAAGACGCCATCGAGTTCGCGAAGCCGGTGACCGGTACGGCGGAGCCCGCTCCCGCCCACTGGCCGAGCTTGTCGTATACTCCCAGGCTCGTGAGCAGCACGGAAATGATGATCAGGATGGCGACCGTCGGGTCGCCGGCCTTGACCTTGTCCCACCCGCCCCACTGAATAAACATCTGCTGAATGCATTCCCCGACAACGCAAATCAGCCCGCCCACGAGGAAAGCCCGCAGGCTGTTGACGGCGACCGGCCGCTTCTCCATGTGGCTGAGCGCCAGACGCTGGTACTCCTGTTGGGTCGGCGTCAGCTTCTTCAGTTTCTTGTTCGCCATTCCGGCATACCCCTCGTTTTCCAATTTGTTATTCAGGATGCCACCGTTGGGTCGCTTTTACGACTTTTTTTCGACGGTAATGATTTCAACGATTCGGGGTAGCTTATTAGAAGTCCCGAATCCGGGAATTCGTTAACCAAGGAGGGATTGAGATGACCGTCGCTTCTCAAGTGAAAACTTGCGTGGCCTCCCTGAAGAGCGCGCAAGCCAGCCTGGAGCAATTCGCGCTGAACACGCAAAACCAGGAGGCCAAAACGCTGTTTACGAACGCCGCTCAGCAAACCCAGCAAATTGTGGCTCAAGTGGAGGCACGTGTGGCGCAATTGGAAATCGAGGAACCTCAATATAAAGGGTTCTGAGCCGTCGCTTTCGCCCCGGCCCCGCGCATGTGCGGGGCCGTTGCCTGTTCGGTGAAAGCCGCCAGGGCCGGACGCGGGTGCTGCGGAGCAAAGAGCCTTCCGCTGCGGCTGAGCTTCATCCGGGCGTCATCCTGGCGGCAAGATGCCAGCGTACGGAATCAGCCGGCGGGAAATTGTCGCTCGGCTTTGACGAGAAGGGCAGCGATGTCTCGCTCGTACCCGTAAATCTTCTCCTTATGCCCGTTGAGCTGCCGGTAGAAGCCGAGAATCGACGAGAGCGAAGAGGATGCTCCGGCGGCGTCGCCCTTCTTCACCGCCTGGTTGAACGATTTCGTCAGGGCGGCGATCGACGCTCTGGCCGAGGAGACGAGCTTCTTCTCGGCGGAGAGGCGCCTCTTGATCGCATCGCCGCCGGCCAGCGTGGAGCGAATCGCCTTGGCCTGCTTGGCCGTGGCGTCCTTGAGCGCCTTCTCCTCGGCGGTCTGCTTGCGAATATGGTCCCGTGCCGCCTGAACCAGCGGCTTCATCAGATCGGCCTCCGTCCGCAGCACTGCCGCGATGGTGCGGCTGCCGAGCGACCTGGCGGTGCTGATCTGCTTGTTCAGCTGCGTATATTGGTCGATGACGGGCTGGTTGCGCGCCCGGACCTGCTTCGTCTTCGCCGCCATGGCGCTGAGCTTGGCGGCGTTGATCGTCTTGATCCGTTGCCGGACGGCGGCGGTCTTCGCGGCGTTGGCGGCGTGCGCCGCTCCGATCTTCGCGTCCAAGTCGGCCTCCTGCCGCTGCAGCGCAGCCAGTTCCGCAGCCTGCGCCTTCATCTTGGCGGAGCGGGCGGCGTCGGCTCCGGCGGTCAGCTTGTCCCAACCGGCCTTCGTCGCGGCCGACCAGGAGACGGCCGCGGCGTACCCGTGCCCCGGCGCGGCGAACGCCAAGAAAGCTCCGATCCACAGCAGCATCCAGCTTCTGACGACTCTCTTCATGCTTCCCATCTCCTCTTCCAGAATGTCAAACCGGCGGCCGGCCAATGCAAAAAAAGCACCCGAGAAAGGCCGTTGCCGGCTCTTCCTGCAGGTGCTTCCTGATCAGGATATAGGAACTTATGTTCTGATTATACGGCGGACCGTCCGCGAAGTCAACCGTCCGTTCACCGCTGCCGACGCAGCTCGAAAAATTCGCAGCGGCTGCGAGGGTGGTACGCCAAGTCGCCGACGCCGGATTGCAGCACGACCGTATCGGCGTCGAAGCGGACGATGACGCTTCCCGCATCCACCAGGTGATCGTCCCTGAACACCCTCAGCCGCAATTGCTTCTCCTGCGCTTCGGCGAAATCCTCATCCGTCTCCAAACGCCTGTTGACCGCCATACCCGCTCCCTCCCGTTTTCCCCGATGGAACCCCGATGTAAGGACTATACCAGACTTTGTACGCCCGGCCAAGCGCTCCGTCCTGCCGGCCGGAAGGCGCCGCACCCATCCGCCTATGCCTTCATACAATGTACCATTTCCACACGGGGCGGGGGATGGGATCGTGGATGTGAACATCAGCTCTCTGCACTGGGTCTATCTGGCGTTCATCTTGGTGATCATCGCGCTCTTGATCAAGCGGCGGGATACGACGCTGGCGTGCGTCGCGGGCATTCTGGTTCTCGGCCTGATCGCCACGGACAGCGTGTCCGAATCCGTATCCGGCCTGTTCAAAAGCTTCATATATGCAGCCAAAGAACTGCTCGGCACCATCTTCATCATCTCGATCATCGTGTCGATGAGCCGGGTGCTGATGCGCACGGGCATCAACGAGCTCATGGTCGCGCCGTTGACCCGCTTCTTGCGCACGCCCGCGCTCGCGTTCTGGGGCATCGGGCTGATCATGATGGTGGCGTCGTGGTTTTTCTGGCCGTCGCCCGGCGTCGCGCTGATCGGCGCGGTGCTGCTGCCGGCGGCCACCCGGGTCGGCCTGCCGGCGCTGGGAGCAGCGATGGCGATGAACCTGTTCGGTCACGGCATCGCGCTGTCCGGAGACTACGTGATTCAGGGGGCGCCGAAGCTGACCGCGGACGCCGCCGGCCTGCCGGTGCCGCAGGTGATGGAGGCGAGCGTGCCGCTCGTGCTGGTGATGGGCGCGGTCACGACTACGGTCGCCTACGCGATGATGGTCCGGGACCGCAAGAAGGGCACGTGGCGGGACGGTCTTGTCACCCAGGAAAATCCGCCATCGCCGCCGGCGGGCGAGCCGTCGCCGGAAGCGGCGGCGTCCAACGCGCCGCTGCCGCCGGGCGCATCGACAACCGGCGCACCGTCGCCGGACGCGCACCCGCGCGCGTCGTCGCCATCGCCGCCGGCGGGCGAGCCGCTGCCGCTGCCGGCGGCGGTCAAGCGGTGGGCCGCCGGCATCATTCCGCTGCTGTTCCTTGCCGACGTGGCGGCGATGTTCGCGTTCCGCCTGCAGGGGGACGACGCCACCGCGCTGGTCGGCGGCACGGCCTTGTCCATCCTGGCGGTGCTGACGCTTGTGGCCCATCGCCGCCGAGGGCCGGAGGAGACGACCGCGTATCTCGTGGAGGGCTTCCAGTTCGGCTTCAAAGTGTTCGGCCCGGTCATTCCGATCGCTTCCTTCTTCTACCTGGGCGACTCGGCGTTCGCCGCCCTGTTCGGCGACCGCCTGCCGGAAGGCTCGCAAGGCATCGTCAACGACCTCGGCCTGGCGCTGGCTCACGCAGTGCCGGTGAACGGCGTCGTCGGCTCGGTCACGCTGACCGTCACGGGGGCGATCACCGGGCTGGACGGCTCGGGCTTCTCCGGCATCTCGCTGGCCGGCTCGATCGCCCATATGTTCGCCGCCGCAATCGGCTCGGGCGCGGCGACGCTGACGGCGCTCGGGCAAGTGGCCGCCATCTGGGTGGGAGGCGGGACGCTCATTCCGTGGGCGCTCATTCCGGCCGCGGCGATTTGCGGCGTCAGCCCGTTCGAGCTGGCCCGCCGCAATTTGCAGCCAGTGCTGATCGGCCTGGCGGCGACGACGGTAGTGGCCATGTTTCTCGTCTAGCGGTCCGCGGGGCGAACAGGCTTTGATCAAGGGGGAGCGTCGGGGTAAAATAAGCGGTATAGCGAACTTTTCCAAGGAAGGACCATCCCTACCATGCCCAGACAAGCGAAACATACGGCGGCCGTCTCCCTCGGCGCGATGGCGGCCGGCTTCGCCCTGACGTTCCCGTGGCTGGACGCCGGCGCCGTCTCCCTGCTGCACGGAGGGTTCGAGGCGGGACTCGTCGGCGGGCTCGCCGACTGGTTCGCGGTCACGGCGCTGTTCCGCCGGCCGCTCGGGCTGCCGATCCCGCACACGGCGCTGCTTCCCCGCAACCGCGACAAAGTCGTCCGTTCCCTTGTCAACGTGTTGGAAAACGATTTTCTGACCAAAGAGAGCATCAAGGAGAAGATCGAGTCGATTCTGGCGCCCGACCGGCTGCTCGCCTTCGCGGAACAGCATCTGCCCGAAATGGCGCGTGGCATCGCCGAATTGGGCGGCTACGCGCTGCGCAACGCACCGCTGGAGCGGCTGGCGATGCTGGCGGCGCGGGAGCTTAGGGCCGCTCTCGCGCGGGTGGATTCGGCCGGCGCGCTGCGGATCGCCCGGGACGAGATCGTATCGCGCGGATACGACGAGCGGGCGCTGCTCTACTTGATCGTCAAGGCCGAGCAACTGGCGGCCCGGGACGACGTGCGGCTCCGGCTCGGGGCCATGGCGTCCGCCGCGCTCGGCAACGTGCAGGCGAAGGGGCTGATGGGCTTCGCGGTCGGCGCCTTCGCCGGCTTCATGAGCGAGGACAGGCTGGGCGAGCTGCTGCAGGGCGCCGTGCTGTCGGCCTTGCGCGATATGCGGCTGCACGGCGACCATCCGCTGCGCCTCGCGCTGGCGGAGGAGATCCGCAAGGCGGTCGTCGGGCTGCCGGACAACGAGGCGGCGGTGCGCTGGCTGGACGAGGCGAAGGCGGCGCTTCCCGAGCGAATCGATCTGGAGGCGGTTCTGCTGCGCTGGTTCGAGGAGCTTAGAGGCCGGGCGGAGAGCTTCATCCGCGAGCCGGGCTTCGCCTCAGGCAGGCTTCAGCCGCTGCTGGCGGATGCGATCGCGCGGTTCCGCGAGCGGCCGGAGTCGCTGACGCCGCTGCGGGACTGGGGGCGCGCGCGGCTCCACCGGATCGTCGACGACAACCATTCCCGCATCGGCGTGCTCGTCCGCGAAAATTTGGACAAGCTCGACAACGGGACGCTGATCGCGATGATCGAGCAGAAGGTCGGCGGCGATCTGCAGTGGATTCGGGTCAACGGGGCGCTGTGCGGATTTCTGATCGGGCTGGCGCTGGAAGCGATCAATCTGGCTTTCTGAGCTTTTTGGGGGAGCACGACGACGACACGAAGCGGCGGCAGGCGGACAAGGTGCCCGCCTCCGGCGACGCCGTCCAGCTGGTCGTCAAGCCGGGCAACGCCTGGGAAGGCACGCGGGCGAAGGAGCCTGGAGCGTCTCGCCCGGGATTTGGCGGACGCCGGCGCGAAGGAGACGGTCGATCAGGCGGGCGGCAAGGCAGCCGCCGTGAACCGGGAGAAGCTTCGTTCCGCCGGCCGGAGACGCTGCGCGTCACGCGCCTCTTTTCATGAACGTTCGCCGCTTTTTTTCCAGCTTCGGTAGGCCGAAGGCGACAGCCCGGTGTATTTCTTGAAAGCCTTGGAAAAGGAGAAAGGGTCGGGGTAGCCGACGGAATGGGCGATCTCGGCCAGGTTGTAGCCGGTCTGATCGAGCAGAAGCATGGCCTCGTTCATCTTCAGTTGCTGAATGTATTTCATCGGCGGCATCCCGTACGTTTTCCGAAATGTCTTGGTGAAGTGAGTGCGGTCGACGCCGACGTATTCCGCCACCCGATCGATCGTGATGCCTCCCGCATAATGAATCTGCAAGTATTCCAGTCCCCGCTGCAGCCACGAAGCGGAATGTCCGGGGGCCGAGTCGGCGTTCAGGCCGGGCCGTCTCGACAGCAGATCGAAGATCTGGTGGAAGACGGCGAGCCGCGCCAGGTCGCTCTGTTGCCGCTCGGGCTGAACGGCAAGATCGAAGAACTCCTGCAGCTTGCCGGCGACCTCGTCCGTCAGCGCATCCGAGGCGTGGGGCGATTGCGGCCTCAGGCCGATCCGCTCCAGAAGCTGCAGCGCCTGCTTGCCGTCGAACGCGAAAAAAGCCTCGTGCAAAGGCGCGTCCGGCATCGTGTAATATTCGTGCGTCACCTGCGGGAACAGGCAGAACATGTCGTTTTTGCGCAACGGATACGTGCGGCCGCTCTGAATGAAGGTGCCTTCGCCGTCCAGCACGAACAGCAGATAGTAGTACGGCGTTATTCTCGGCCCGATATGGTAGTGCGGCTTGGCGACCGTGCTTCCGAGCCGGATCGGCCAGGCGGCGCCCGCCTTCTCGAACTCCGTCGGCGTGAAGAAGTAGATTTCCAGGTACTCGTTGTGCTCTTCCCTTACATTTCTTCGCAAGCTGCCGCCTCCCCCTCCATCTCCGCGGGCCGTCTCGTCACGCCCGTCCGGCGTTCTCGCCATTGGCATGAGAAATTCGCTCCCCAGGCGCAAATTCCTTCCGTCAAGGTTGATCATTCCCCGATCGACACCACAAAATGACATGCCTACGAAGCCGCAGATTGATATGGTCCGCAAGCCCGGAACGCTGCTATGATGCAAATACAAACTAATCCAACTGAAAAAGTCGGCTATATACCGAACGACCGGAAAGGCGGCAGTGAGCGCTCGCTGCCGCGGACGAAGCCGCCTGGAGCGGTTTGTGTCAAAGACGGGAGGCGTTCCTGCTTTTTCTTCCCGGCAACAGTGCGAGAGGAGAAGACCATCATGGCAACTGCGGATCGAGTGGAATTCGGCTGGTTTATCCCGACGACGGGCGACGGCCGCTATATCGGCGTCCCTCCCGAACGGGAAGCCACGCAACAATATATGACGGAGGTGGCCCAGGCGGCCGAGCGGGCCGGATACGAGTTCGTGCTCATTCCGACGGGAGGGGATTGCCTCGACGCCTGGATCGTCGGTTCCTGGGTGGCCGCGCGCACGGAGAAGCTGAAGACGCTGGTGGCGATGCGTCCGGGGCTGATGTCTCCGGTGCTGGCGGCGCGCATGGGGGCGACGCTCGACCGGGTCTCCGGAGGGCGCGTGCTGGTGAACGTGGTGACGGGCCACTACCCGGCCGACCTTCAGGCAACCGGAGATTCGCTCGGGCTCAGCCACGACGAGCGTTACGAGCGGACGCGCGAATTCCTCCACGTCGTCAAAGGGGTATGGGAACGCTCGGCGGACGGCGTCGCGGAAGGGTTCGACTACCGGGGCCGCTATTACGACATTCAGGGCGGGCAGAGCCGTCCCGCTCCGCTGCAGCGGCCGCATCCGCCGCTCTATTTCGGCGGCAGCTCGGCGGCGGGCAAGCGGGTGGCGGCCGAACTGGCCGACGTCTACCTGATGTGGGCCGAGCCGCTGGAGTGGATTCACGGCCAAATCACGGAGATGGAAGGCCATCTCGACGAGATGAGCCGGACGACCGGCCGGCCTCGGCGCAAGCTGCGCTACGGCTTGCGCGCCCAACTCGTCGTCCGGGAGACGGAGGAGGAGGCGTGGAAAGCGGCCTGGAGCATTCTCAGCCGGGTCGATCCCAAGCTGCTTGACGCCCGGGAGAAGTTGCACTCGCAGACGGACGCGACGAACCAGAAGCGGCAGATGGAGCTGTGGAACGCTTCCCGCGGCAACGATTATGTGATCGGACCGAACCTGTGGTCGGGCTTGTCGGCCGTTCGCGGCGGCGGGGCGGTCGCGTTCGTCGGCACGCCGGAACAGGTGTCCGACCGGCTGCTGGAGTTCGTCGACGCCGGCATCTCCTCGTTCATCTTGTCCGGCTACCCTCATCTGGAGGAAGCGGACATCACGGGACGGCTGCTGATGCCGGTCGTGAGAAGCAAGCTGGAACGAAAATTCGGCGGAACCCGGCCCGGGGCCGCCCCATGAATCGGACTGCGCAACCGATGAGCGCCATCGGATTGCGCAACAAGGGGGAAACGAGATGACGCAACGAAAAAAATTGTCCATGCTGCTCGCCGCGCTGACGGTGCTTGCGGTTTTGCTTACGGCCTGCGGAAGTTCGAACGGGAACAACGGCGTTGCGTCCGGAAGCGGAACGCAGCCGGACGGCGCTTCGGCCTCGTCCGGGGCGCCCGCTTCGACCGGCGGAACTCCGGCATCATCCGGCGGGGGCGGGCAGACGACGATCAGCTTCCTGCACTGGCGCGGGGAAGACGCGGCGACATTCGCCGACATCATTCGGAAGTTCGAGCAGGAGAACCCGAACATTCACGTGGAGACGCAGGTGTATCCGTCCGACCAATATCAATCGACGGCTCAGGCGAAGCTGACCGACGGTTCGGTGGGGGACGTCTTCGCCGCGTTCCCGGGAGCCCAGTTCGAATCGATCGCCAAGGCGGGGCTGTTCGCGGATCTGACGGGAGAGCCCTTCCTCGGCAACTTCACGGATTCGCTGATCGAGGCGGGGCGGAAGGACGGCAAGCAGCTGGCCGTTCCATATCAGCTCGTCTACAACATCCCGATCTATAACGCCGACCTGTTCTCGAAGTACGGCCTGGAGCCGCCGAAGGACTGGGACGGATTTCTCGCCATGGCGGAGAAGCTGAAGAGCGAGGGCATCATTCCGATTGCCTTCCCGGGAGCCGACATCGGGCCGGGCCAATTCATGAACCCGATGGTGATGAACAACGCCCCGGCCGACATCTTCGTCAAGCTGGAAGCCGGCCAGGCGAAGCTGACCGACGACTGGTGGATCAAGACGCTGTCGCAGTTCAAGGAACTAAACGACAAGGGTTACTTCCAGAAGGACGTGCTCGGCACGAAAGACCAGGGGGCGGGAGCCCTGTTCATTCAAGGCAAGGCGGCGATTCTGGCGACGGGCTCCTATGAGCTGGCGCAGAACAAGCGGGCCAACCCGGACCTCCATCAGAAGTTGCTGGCGCCGATTACGGTACCCGCCGATCAAGCCGTCTATGAGGGCGTGCACACGACGACGTTCATGCTGGCGGTCAACGCCCATTCCAAGCACCAGGCGGAGGCGAAGAAGTTCATCGAGTTTCTGAGCCGCAAGGACATCGCGGGCGAGTACGCGAACGCCACCGGCCAGAACGTCACCGTGAAGGATGTCGAATATGCGTCGGAAGAACTGAAGACCGTCTCCGAATGGATGACGAAGAAGACGGTGTTCCAGCCTCGTTACACGATCAAGAATGCGCAAATCCAGACGGCGGTGACCAGCTCGATCCAAGCGGTGCTGGGCGGCAAGACGCCGGAACAGGCGGCGAAGGAAGCGCAGGCGATCGTAGACCAACAGTTGGGAAAATGACCGCATGAAACCGGGCAAATCTCTGTTGCTGTTCTTCCTGCCGGGTACGGCGCTCTATCTCGGGCTGTTCGTCTATCCGACGCTGACCGGGCTGTTTTACTCCGTGACCGATTGGGACGGCCTGTCGCCGTCCTACCGGTTCGTGGGGGCGGACAACTACGTGTCGCTCGCCGGCGACATCGTCTTCCGCAAGGCGCTCGGCAACAGTCTGAAGTTCATGCTCGCCGTCGTCGTCTTGCAGACGGTGGCCTCGCTGGCGCTGGCGCTGCGGCTCACCCGGCGGAACAAGCGGACGGCCGCGCTGCGCGCCCTCTATTTTCTTCCGACCGTGATCTCTTCCGTGTCCGTCGGATTCATCTGGACGTTCGTCTACGATCCTTCCCTCGGCTTGCTGAACAGCCTGCTGGAGCGCGCAGAGCTCGGCAACTGGACGCAAAATTGGCTTGGCGACATGAAGCTCGCCATCTTCTCCGTCGCCGCGGCGCAGGCGTGGGCCCACATCGGCCAGATGATCGTGCTGTTCGTGGCCGGATTGCAGGCGATTCCGGCGGAACTGCTGGAGGCGGCCCGGCTGGACGGGGGGACGCGGTGGCAAGTGTTCCGGCGCGTCACCTGGCCGCTGTTGGCGCCGGCCGCCGCGCTCGTCGTCTCGTATACGACGATCCAGTCGTTCAAGGCGTTCGACCTCGTGTTCACGATGACGGGCGGGGGGCCGGCCTATTCCACGGAAATTTTGTCCACGTACATTTACGGTGCCGCTTTTACGAACGGAACGTTCGGCCTGGCTTCGTCGGCGTCCGTCGTTTTCCTGCTGCTCGTGGCGCTCATGACGTATTTGCAGTTCCGGCTCTTGCGGGCCGACCGCGTATCCTATTGACTGGCTGGCAGGTGAGAAACCCGATGAGATGGCTCGGAAGATTCGCGCTCGCCTTCTATGCCGCGGTTGTCGCGGCGCCGCTCCTGCTCGTCGTCTTCACCTCGATGAAGACGACGCCGCAGTTTTACGCCGACCCGATCGGGCCGCCGCCGGCCTGGAACTTCAGCCATTACCGCGACCTGTTCGCCGGCCAGACGATGTGGCGCTACTTCGGCAACAGCGCGCTGGTGACAGCGTCGTCCGTCGCGTTGGAGCTTGCGCTTGCGGGCATGATCGCCTACGGCATCGTGCGGTCCGGACGGCGGCTGGGCGGCTTCCTGTTCGCGCTGTTCGCGGCGGGCCTCATGGTGCCTTCCCAGGTGAACATGATTCCGATCTACGCGCTCATGCGCCGGCTGGGATGGACGAACAGCCTGACGGGGCTCGTTCTCGTCACGGCGGCGGTGCTGCTTCCGCTCTCCGTCTTCATGCTGACCGGCTTCATGCGGACGCTGCCGAAAGCTCTGCTCGAAGCCGGCGCGATCGACGGCGCGGGGGAGACGACGCTGCTCGTCCGCATCGCGCTTCCGCTGTCGGCTCCCTACCTGGCGGCGACGGCCGCGTTCCTGTTCGCGATCGTCTGGAACGACCTGCTGTTCCCGATGCTGCTGATCGGCGGCAAGGACAAGCTGACGCTGCCGCTGGCGCTGCTGCAGTTCAGGGGCGAGTACGTGACGGACTATCCGATGCTCATGACGGGAGTGGCGGTGAGCACGGCGCCGATGGTGTTGCTGTTCCTGTTCCTCCAGCGTTATTTTATTTCCGGGGCGTTGGCCGGATCGCTGAAAGGATAGCGGAAATCGCCGCGGTGCGGGCGGCATGATGGGTCCGTGTGTGGCGGAGAAAACGCCGTTTGGTCTGTGCAGCGGAAAAAACGTCGTTTGGTCGCGTAAATCGGAAAAACGTAGCCGTGTTCAGGAACATCTCTCGGCCGCCGGGACGGCAAGCGGGGAACCGATGGTCCGGGGGCGAATCCGCCGGCCGTCGTCAGGAGGCCGGCTTCGAGGCGTTGTCTGCCCGGGCCCGTCAGCGATCCTCGCCGGAAGCAGACGGGCCGGTGCGCATGCGATGCGAACCATCGCATCGGGCGTCCCCTCGCCGGCGTGCCGGCGCCCATGCGATGAAAATCATCGCATCGGACGCTCCTTCGCCGGCGAGCCGGCCCCATGCGATGAAAACCATCGCATCGGGCGTCCCTTCGCCGGCGTGCCGGCCCCCATGCGATGAGAAACATCGCATCGGGCGCACCTTCGCCGGCGGGCCGGCGCGCATGCGATGCGAATCATCGCAAGCCGCGCCTCGCGAAGCCCGGCCCCGAATGCTATCAATGCTCATGTGGGAATTCGGTTCGTTGATTATGCTGTCGTCGTTTTTTTTCGCGACTGGTTGCCGCTTGAAGCGAACGTTTAACGGAGTAAATTGTTGGAATATTCAAACATTAACTCAAACATTAAGCCCCAGGCTATGCCTGGGTGAACAAAACAGGATGTGCCGTGAGGTATGATGGGAAAAAGTCCTCCTTTGCTATACTGAGAATTGGTTTCCCCGGCCAAATTCTCAAGC